>ERZ1034687.28-NODE-28-length-86860-cov-12.374840_pt1 | contig 86860 bp, 58 predicted proteins | sample MGYA00520704_ERZ1034687 | MGnify/ENA primary metagenome ERZ1034687 (study PRJEB33766, sample SAMN09781762) | gut metagenome | biome: gut microbiome | host: Homo sapiens | place: Madagascar | study: EMG produced TPA metagenomics assembly of the PRJNA485056 data set... | reverse complement strand
AAATTACAAATTATAAATTGGATATAGCAAAGTTGGGTGAGTTTGGTCTCATCGACCACCTCACCAAAGGATATGAGAACAAGAACGCTTCCACCATCTATGGTGTTGGTGACGACTGTGCCGTCATGCACTATCCCGACAAGGAAGTGCTTGTGACGAGCGACATGCTCATGGAAGGTGTCCACTTCGACCTCACCTACATCGACTTGCAGCATTTAGGCTACAAGAGTGCGATGGTGAACATCAGTGACATCTTTGCCATGAACGGAACGCCTCGACAGATGGTAGTAAGTTTGGCACTGAGCAAGCGTTTCAAGGTGGAAGATGTCGAAGAGTTCTACAAAGGCTTGCGTATGGCATGTGACAAGTGGGGCATCGACATCGTGGGTGGAGACACCACCTCTTCCTATACGGGTCTAGCCATCAGCATCACTTGCATCGGCGAAGCCAACAAGGAGGACATCGTCTATCGCAATGGTGCCAAAGAGACAGACCTCATCTGTGTAACAGGTGACCTCGGCGCTGCCTATATGGGACTCCAACTCCTGGAAAGAGAAAAAGCCGTCTATTACGGACAGGTGGAAGACATCCGAAAGAAAATCGCCGAGGCTAAGGCTAACGGAGAGACACAACGACTCGCCGCACTCAACCAAGACCTTGCAAACATGCGCAATTTCGAACCAGACTTCGCTGGCAAGGAATACTTGTTGCAACGCCAACTTCAACCAGAGGCTCGTGGCGACATCATCGCCCAACTACATGAGGCAGGCATTCGTCCTACGGCAATGATGGATATCAGTGATGGACTCAGCAGCGAGCTGATGCACATCTGCCAACAAAGCCACTGCGGCTGCCGTGTCTATGAGAAGAACATTCCAATCGACTATCAGACAGCAGTACAGGCAGAAGAGTTCAACATGAATCTCACCACTTGTGCGATGAACGGTGGTGAAGACTACGAGCTCCTCTTCACCGTTCCTATCGGCGACCATGCCAAGATAGAGGAAATGGAGGGAGTCAAGCAGATAGGTTACATCACACAAGAGAACCTAGGCAAGATGCTCATCACAAGAGATGGACAGGAGTTCGAGCTGAAGGCTCAAGGATGGAATCCATTGAAAGACTAGCATCTTTTAGTTAATAAATATTAAGTAAGAGAAAATCTTTCGATTTCTCTTGCTTAATTCAAAAACTTGTTGTACCTTTGCAACCGCAAAAAGAAAATGGTGCCATAGCTCAGTTGGTAGAGCAAAGGACTGAAAATCCTTGTGTCCCCGGTTCGATTCCTGGTGGTACCACTCCTCCTTTCATTTAGGCGGTTTCTGACTTCGGTTAGAGCCGCCTTTTTTGCATTTATCGCATGATAGAAATATACCCATTAACAATACAAACAAGAATATAAACAAACCAAACTTAAAAACTTATGAGAAAGATTTTGTTATCCCTACTGGCTATCTTAGGCATGGCTACGACTTATGCCCAAGACTACAGCAAGTATTACCAGAACTTGCCGGTACAGATGTCACAGCCTATCCTACCCGCCATTCCTGCCAATCAGGTTAGCATCCTAGACTGCGGAGGAAAAGGTGATGGAACAACCATTAACACCCAGGCGTTCAGCAAGGCCATCAGCCAACTGAGCAAGAAAGGTGGCGGTCATCTCAACGTTCCAGCTGGCATCTACCTCACTGGCCTCATCTCGCTCAAAGACAACATCGACTTACACTTGGAGAAAAATGCCATCATCGTATTCTCCGAGGACAAGAACGACCTCATCAAGACCGACGCTGCCACTGGCAAGAAAGAGGAAAGAGCTTCAACTGCCATTACAGCCAGCAAGCGCAAGAATATCTCCATCACTGGCGAAGGCACCATTGACGGAAATGGCGAATGGTGGCGACCTGTGAAGAGAAGCAAGGTGAGCGATGTGGAGTGGAAACAGTTCCAGGAAATGGGTGGCACACTCAATGAGAAAGGTGACATCTGGTACCCACTCAACCTCAAGAAGACTCCCAACGTCGTAGATAATATCGACGCACAGGAGAAAGTGCGCAATCACTTGATTCGCTTCACGGATTGCGAGAATGTGCTGGTACAAGGAGTGACACTTCTCAATTCTCCTCGTTTCCATCTCATCCCTACCCGATGCAAGAACGTCGTCATTGACGGCATCACCGTGAAATGCCCTTGGAATGCACAAAATGGAGATGCCATCGACATCTCTAGTTGCAAGGACGTACTGATTGTCAACAACATCGTGGATGCTGGCGACGATGGCATCTGCATGAAAGGCGGCGCTGGAGCAGCAGGTGTTGCGGCTGGTCCTTGCGAGAACATCAACATCCAGGACAATACCGTTTACCATGCCCATGGCGGTTTTGTAATCGGAAGCGAGTTCTCTGGCGGTATGAAGAACATCGTGGTTCGCAACAATACCTTCCAAGGTACAGATGCAGGCTTGCGTTTCAAGAGTGCAGCCAAACGAGGTGGCACTACGGAGAACATCTTCATCGACCACATCTATATGACCGACATCACGGGCGATGCCATCACCTTCGAGACCACCTACTTCGACAACCATGTAGGTGCCAAAATGCCAACGGCTCCCATCAAGCAGGAATATTTGCCTAACTTCCAAGACATCCACATCAGCAACGTCTATGTACGTGGTTGCAAGAATGGCATTGTGGCTCATGGAGCCGAGGGAATGATTAACGACATCACCATCAAGAATTGCAACATCTTCTACAACAAGAAAGACAAGGACATCGATACCTCTTGCAAGATTTCGCTAGAGAACGTCAATTTCTCTACTTTTGCACAGTAAGAGTGGTGTCGCTGACCACAAAATGAACATCGAGACCTTCGTAAGGCATACCATATACCTTATGAGGGTCTTTTTGGTAATGTGGCCGTGGGTCTTGCGCCAAGACTTCCTTCAGCACTTCCATCTTATCAGAAGTCAATCCTTGCTGTTTCAAATGTGCCGCTACATCCACAGGCACCACAACCTCCAATCGCTTCCACTTTCTCGTATCCACAAAACCACTTCTGGCATCCGGATGTGAGTCGGCATACACCACATAAGGCTTGATATCATAGATAGGAGTGCCATCCATCAAGTCAGCTCCCTTCACATGAATAATAGGACCATTGGTTCCATCCCACTCTACCCTAGAAAGTCGAACGGAAGACAAGCCGATATTGTTGGGGCGAAAAGGACTGCGAGTGGCAAAGACACCCATCTTCTCATTTCCACCCAACACCGGAGGACGCACTACGGGACTATTCGCCCGATGCTTGTTGGCAGAGAACTCCCATATCAGCCACAGATAATCAAAGCCCTCGATACCACGCAAGGCATCGGGATTTCGATACTCCGGTTCAAAGACAATCTGTCCTTCCAACTCTTCCACCAATCCTGCCTGCTTAGGTATTCCAAACTTACTCGTAAATGGCGAGCGAAATCTTGCTATTGGTTTTATTTCCATTCTTTCTCTATTTTTTTCATTCAAGACTTACACCTTATTATATATAAGGCAACACAATGCAAAGATACATTATTTTTGTTTCTCGCCCAAATATGCGCCCAATAATTTTGTATTATCCGCAAAATAATGTACCTTTGCAGACAAAATAATAATAGAAGAAATGAAGATACAAAGACCTCAATATGAGATATGGCTCCAAAAGTCTGGTGAACTCGGCATCTATCAGCAGATAGAACGTGCCGGACGAGTATGCTACAAGAGTGAGAATAACACGACCGAAGATTCGGCAAAGCCCTTTGTCGGTCGCATGATTGAGCATGAACACTTTGCGATGCTAGAACATGGAACCGTTTACCTTGTTTGCAGCCATGGCGAACTTCCTCTCTACCTCACCAATAAGTTTTCTCGTGTCAATACCATCGATGGCAAGGATTACATCACCACCAATTTGCGTGTGATGGCAGAGAACAAGACATTGGACGACTTGAAATACCGTTGTGATTACGAAGAAGGCAAGCATGAGCTTCGCATCACCGTACATTTCACTACCCAGATTGCCATCACCAGAGAGTACAATCGTCATCGCGCCAACTCCATGGCAGAGCAGAGCACTCGCTACTGCAACTATACCAAGAACAAGTTTGGAAGCGAGATCTGCATCAACTTACCTACTTGGATAGAGGAAAAGACTGATTTTGGTGGCATCATCAACGAAGAGGGAAAATGCCACTTTGGAGATACCGACGAGACCAATGAGGAGAAGTTCCAAGAATTGTGCGAGGACATCGCCAACCAAGAGACCGAAGACTGGACCCTACTCGACAGTTGGTTCTTTGCCAACCAAGCAGCCGAGTTTGCCTATATGAAGTTGATTGAAGCTGGTTGCAAGCCTCAGGAAGCTCGTGTCATTTTACCACTCGACACCAATACCGAGTTGGTTCACACTGCTTTCGTTAGCGATTGGAAACATTTCTTCGATCTCCGTGCCTTAGGTACGACAGGAGCACCTCACCCAGATGCCAAAGTTTTGGCATATCCACTCTATGAGGAGTTCAAATCCAAGGGTTATTTGAAGTAAGAAGTATAAAGAAAGATTAAAAAACACATCGTAAATGCAGATTTTCCATTTTTCGTACAAACGATATGAGAAAATTCTGTATCTTTGCGATGTGTTTTTCATAGTATTAGATTTAAGGTTATCAAGGTTGGGGCTACAGCGGTAGCCCTTTTTTAATGTCATTACCTCTCATTTCCCCTCGAATTCCCTTATATTCGCCCTTATTTTCTTAGAATATCCGTCTTTTTTGAAGAAAATCGCAAAAAAGTTCCCAAAATATTTGGTGGAACCGAAAATTAGTCGTACCTTTGCAACCGCTTAAGAAAACCAAGCTATAGTCATCTAGACCGAATTTGGAGAGATGGTAGAGTGGTCGATTACAACGGTCTTGAAAACCGTCGTACCGAGAGGTACCGGGGGTTCGAATCCCTCTCTCTCCGCAAGAGCCTTCTGAAAGAAATTTCAGAAGGCTTTTTTCGTATATCAGCATACTAAAAAGAATCGCCCACCACCATCAACCCATTGATATCCGTGAGATAGTTGGAACTGCGGTGCTCGCACTTCACCTTCCACGCCTGTTTCTCCTCCCCCTCCACTGCCAGCCTCAGCGTCTTCAAGCCATAGCGATGATTGATGGCATCGAGAGCCTGCATCAACTTGGCACGCTCCGGACGATTCTGGATAGGATCGAAGAGGTCGGGTTGGAAAGGATGAAGAGGCTCGATGTCACTCACGATAACACCCGCCTTCTTGTATTGGTTTCCCTCACGGTAAATCTTAGCGAGAACTCTTAGCGCCGCTTGAGTGATCTCCATCGTATCGGAAGTTGGAGTGACGAGCGACTGGGAGGCTGCATTGCCATACTGCTCCAAATCCTCACGAAATCGATTGCTACTCAAGAACACCGTCACTTTCTTGGCTCCCGAATCATCACCCCTCAACTTATTGGCACAACTGCTCGCAAAGGTAGCCACGGCAGCCTTCAAAGAGTCGAGGTCACCTACCATCTCCCCAAAGCTACGACTTGTACAGATGGTCTTCTTCCTCATCACCTCAGAAGTGTCGACGCAAGGCTTGCCGTTCAATTCCAACCATGTCTGAACACCAGGCTTGGTAAGATGAGACTTCACCCACGACTCACTTTTGTCGGCAAAGTCGAGCGGTGTATGAATGCCATAGTAATTGAGTTTCTCCAAGGTTTGCCGACCGATACCCCATACATCGGATAGTTCGAAGAGCTGCAGAGCCTTGCGCCGCTTCTCATCGGTATCTATCATGCAAACACCTTGATAGCCCTTGTATTTCTTGGCAAACTTGCTTCCCATCTTGGCAAGCGTCTTCGAGGGAGCAATGCCCACGCTCACCGGAATATCCGTCCAGAGCTTGATTTTCGCCGCCACCTCACGCATCATCTCCACCAAGTCGAAGTGAGCCTCATAGCCACTCAAGTCACAGAAGCTCTCGTCGATGCTATAGTTCTCCACATGTTGGATAGACTTGCGCAGGATATTGGTCACTCGCTTGCTCATGGCGGCATAGAGATACATGTTGGTGGAGAACACCGCCACACGATACCCTTCCACGATGTCCCGTACCTTGAAGATAGGATCGCCACGGTGCAGTCCTATCGCCTTGGCTTCGGGAGTGAGCGCAACGATGCAGCCGTCATTGCTTGATAGCACAACGACGGGCTTACCTTCCAAGCCCGGATGGAACACCTTCTCCACCGAACAGAAGAAACTATTGCAATCTACTAGGGCATACATGTTTTTATCCCCTAGGTTTGTGAATGATATAGGTCACTGTTCCCCAAATACTGAAGGAGTCTTCCTCCGTCACTCGAATCTCTGGATAGCTAGGGTTGGCAGGCACGAGCCATCCCTCCTCCCCTCTCCGTTCAAATCGCTTAAGGGTATATTCGCCATTCAGTTCACAGACGGCGACTTCAGTAGGCGCAGGATTTCGGTTGCTCTTATCCACGATGATGATGTCGCCATCGTAGATGCCAGCGTCTATCATCGAGTTGCCCTGCACTCGGATGAGATAGCTTGCCTCCGGATTGGGGCAGAGCATTCGGAGCAACTCAATATCCTGTCCTTTCTCATCATTGTCGAGCGGAATGGGGAATCCCGCCACAATATCCACATCGAAGAATGGCAAGCGCATATCCCCTAGCTGAGCGACAGGATACACCTCGCCCAACTTCTCCCATACCGCTTGCTTTATCGTTATATTTTTTTCCAATACCATTTGTTTCTTGATTAATGCAAAGATACAAATACTTTCGGATATAGCGGCTTGTTTCTCGGAAAAAGTGAGAAAAAAGATGAACAAGCCAAAACGAACTCGGCAAGATGAAAGGATGAATGGTGAAAAACATGTGATTATCTCATTTTTCATTTACGTTTCACTCCTCCCTTCACTTTTCGAGAATCTACTCTGATTATCAGACGTTTGCAGTGAAGGGAAGAATCATGATTGGCTATAAAGCTGCAAGGATAGGACATGAGAATCACATCTATCCCACTCAGATTGTTTCTATCAAGCAATAAGCGCATATCTTCGAAGCCGAAGTGCTACGCTCTCGAAGCCTAAGCATCCTCTTCCCCACTCCTGCGATCTTTTCTCTAGGCACAAACATATTTCTGTCTATAGCGAAACATATGTCCCACTACGCCCAAACATATGTTTCGCTATAGACAGAAGTTCTCCACACTCGAATTCATCACCCTACACCCTCATACACAGGCACTTACGGACATAGCAACATCACATCAAAAGCATAGCATTTCATATAGCAAAACTCGAACTGACATACCTACGGCTTAGCTTCCCATAACGACACACTCACTTCCCATGATGCAAACAGCCCACCAAGCACCTCCCTTCACTGCAAACGCCTGATAATCAAGTAGAATATCTGAAAAGTGAAAGGACATGAGCAACAACTTCAAAAAACAAAAAAGTGGCGATAACAGTGCTAAATCTCATCAAAAAACATAGATTTAGCACCACTATTGCCACATTCTTCATATCAAATACCACTTACTGCACATACTTTCTGCCATTGCAGACGACCACACCATGGTAGTTGGCATCCACACGCTGACCTTGCAAATTATAAATCATCGCCTTTGCGGATGATTCCCCTGCAACAGGATGAAGTTGAACACCCGTGGTCTGACTTACCACCTCTACCTTTTCGGACACGGTATCATCACCACTAGTTCCATCAAGAATCTCACCATAGTTGTACATCGTCTGGTCGGGCACATTCTGCCAGAAAGTATCGCCTTCGGAAGGCAAACCGATGTGCTTGGCTGCATCCCAACGGATGCCATCCACGCCACACGACTTCAACTCAGCCACATACTCCTTGATTTTTTCTTGTACACGAGAATCCTCGGTCTTCAAGTCCCACATACCAATTCTGCCATGCGTCACTTGCCAACGGTTGCTATAGTCGATACCTCCCTGATAATCGTGATACAGGCTCTGGCCTTGCCAGAAAGAAGCTACATAGCTCAAGCTGCCATTGGTATGGTTTGCCACCACATCCACGATGATCTTGACACCATATTGATGGGCTTCGGTACAGAGTTCGGTCAGTCCCTCCTTGGTTCCCAAACCATTCTCACCCACCTTGTAGTCGTAAGGTTGATAGAGCATATACCATGCAGCACCAACCGGCTCACGAGGATGAGCAGGCGAAGTTTGAACAGCCGAGAACCCCGCCGCCGCAATGTTAGGCAGCTCCTCTTTGATTTGTGCGTACGTCCAGTCAAAACAGTGCAAGATGACACCATCCTGGATATTGTCTTTCAGACCATATTCATTGTCCGTTGCAAAAGTTTGCAAGGAGACGAGCATGAGCAATAAGACAGCCCATAGCTTGATGGTAAATTTCTTCATAAGATGTTTAATTATAAGTTAAGATTTTAGTTATTTGCTTTTCTGCTGCAAATAATAGGAATATTATGAAAACTCACGGCTCGTTTTCCTTAAAATTTCGTTCTTTTTCATATGCAATCGTTTACACAAGTTATCTTTACATGCTACACATATCTATCTAGAAAACAAAAATGGTGTCTGCATCACTACAGACGCCATTCTTAAGTAAAAGATATTTAGTAAATTCGCATATACAGCTATTCAGTTTTATTTTACGTATATAAATCTATCTCCATCGTGCAAACGTTTTCACACAAAGAGGAAATAAAGGACAGACTAAGCGGCGTATTTCTGAGTGTTCAGAAATACGCCGCCGGACCCAAAACAATCATTTATTACCTAAAAAAGTAACTGACATCCATAACTAATACAAACCGGAGCTACATAAAACTATTCGCATAAAACATTCAAAAACCTTTCATCTATGAAATTCAAATTCAATCTAAAACCTAAATAACCTATGAAACCTTTAATCTATGAACCTAAATGTATAATCTATGAATATAAATCATCTTTATTTACTTTCTACGCTTTATCCTTGTTGTTCTTTTCGACTGCAAAAGTAATATGAATCTCTCAAACCCGCAATAAAAAAGATGCATTTTCGTGCAATTTTATTGTGCAAGCGTTTGCACAGACAACTAGCATTGGAGCTTCCTCCTCCCTTATTATACCTTTTATATATAACAGAGGGGGACAAAGATTATAACACTTTGTTTGGGTTTTATCAATATACGAAAGCAAAATGAAAGCAAAACAACGCACAAAACTACACGACGATACAAAACTCAAAATATAGAATATCATTTTATCACATCAGAAGACACATTACTTACAATTTACAAGCAAATGAGGCTTTAGTACTTACAATCTGAAACAGAACGAAAAAATATAGATTATTTTCGCAGATTATCGCTTGCATATTCCGACAAATTGTTGTACTTTTGCAATCGAAATCAAACAAATAGTTATTGTTTTCTAAGATTACATGGCAAAACGTCAGTTTTCGAGAGACATAACTTAAAAGAATACTCTCTATGAGAGCAAGTCAAACTTAACAACAATAGAGACATGAGAACAAAAGTTCATTTCACCAAGATGCAAGGGGCTGGCAATGACTACATCTATGTAGATACCACATTGTACAACATCCCCGACCCTGAGAAAGCAGCCATTGCCTGGAGTGCTTATCACACAGGAATTGGAAGCGACGGACTGGTTCTCATCGGAAAGCCACAGGATGGCAGAAGAGCCGACTACTCCATGCGCATCTTCAACGCAGACGGTTCGGAAGCGATGATGTGTGGCAACGCAAGCCGATGTATCGGCAAATATCTATACGAGAAAGGTTTGACACGCAAAGATACCATCCGACTAGAGACACTTTCGGGTATCAAGATACTGAGATTGCACATTCAGGACAACGGTAAGGTGGTAGATTCCGTAACGGTTGACATGCTTCAGCCAAAGCTAGAGAACAAAGAGCAATTTGTTCCAAGTGAGGAATCAACCCGAACCACCGAGGATGGCATTAAACAAGTAACGCTGGAGGCAGACGGCAGGAAATTTGAAGGAACCTATGTCTGTATGGGAAATCCCCACTTTGTAACCTTCGTGGATGACATCGACACCATCGACATCGCCCACTATGGTAAGACACTTGAGAGAGACAGTACATTTCCACAGCGTTGCAACATCGAGTTCGCACAAATGACTGAAACTGACATAATTCGAACGAGAGTTTGGGAGAGAGGAAGCGGCATCACCATGGCATGTGGAACTGGGGCATGTGCAACAGCCACAGCCGCCGCTATCACCCACCGAGCCAGTCGTGAAAGCGACATCGTCATGGACGGCGGCACGCTCCACATCGAATATCGGGAAGCCGACAACCACGTCTATATGACAGGTCCAGCGGCATTTGTTTTTGATGGAGAAATCGAACTCCCATAGGAGAGGCAAGACAAGAGAATTCTTCACTCTTCACTTAAACATTGGCAAACTTAAATAATAAATAAGGTCTTGGAAGGATAACAGAAGAGACCGCAATAAAAGGAGAACAACAATATGGCATTAGTAAATGAACATTTCCTGAAGTTGGCTAGCAACTACTTGTTTGCCGACATCGCAAAGAAGGTAAACGCCTACAAGATTGCCCATCCAAAGCAACGTGTGATCAGCTTGGGCATCGGCGACGTAACACAGCCCCTCTGCCCTGCCGTCATCAAGGCGATGCACAAGGCGGTGGATGAGATGTCCGTCCAAGCTTCTTTCAGAGGCTATGGTCCTGAGCGAGGCTACGACTTCCTCCGTGAGGCGATCATCAAGAACGACTTCTTGCCACGTGGCATCCACCTCGACGCTAACGAGGTGTTCGTCAACGATGGTGCCAAGAGCGACACTGGAAATATCCAGGAGATTTTGAGATGGGATAACAACATCGGCGTCACCGACCCGATTTATCCAGTATATATCGACTCCAACGTGATGATAGGTAGAGCGGGAGTCTTCGAGAATGGCAAATGGAGCAATGTCACCTATATGCCATGCGACGAGGGAAATAACTTCACTCCTCAGATTCCAGACCATCGTGTAGATATGATTTACCTCTGCTACCCTAACAACCCAACGGGTACGGTCATCACCAAGGAAGAGCTTCGCAAGTGGGTGAACTATGCTGTCAAGAACGAGAGCATCATCCTCTACGATGCAGCCTACGAGGCATACATCCAAGACCCTGAGATTCCTCACTCTATCTACGAGATTCGTGGAGCGAGAAAGGTAGCAATAGAGTTCCATAGCTATTCGAAGACCGCTGGTTTCACTGGCGTTCGTTGTGGTTACACCATCGTACCTAAGGACTTGAAGGCAAAAACTTTGTCGGGAGAAGAGGTAGCACTCAACCCTATTTGGGATCGTCGCCAATGCACCAAGTTCAATGGCACCAGCTACATATCCCAGAGAGCAGCCGAGGCTATCTACACTCCTGAGGGCAAGGAACAGGTGAAGGCTACTATCAACTACTATATGGAGAATGCCCACATTATGAGAGAGCAACTTCAGAAGTTGGGCTTGCGAGTATATGGCGGCGAGAATGCCCCATATCTTTGGGTCAAGACACCAAACGACACGCCTAGTTGGAAGTTCTTCGAAGAGATGCTCTACGGAGCTAGCGTAGTCTGCACCCCAGGCGTCGGTTTCGGTCCATCGGGCGAAGGTTACATCCGTCTCACCGCTTTCGGCGAACGTGAGGATTGCATCGAAGCCATGGGAAGAATCGCCAAGTGGCTGGGGAAATAATCAAACATCGAACATTAATAATTAAACATTATAAAGGTATGAGCAACTTAAGATTTCAAGCTGTTGCAGAGGCTTCTAAGAGAAAGCCTGTAGAAGTGGCTGCTCCAAGTGAGCGACCAAGTGAATTCTTTGGTAAGAAAGTATTCAACCGCCAGAAGATGTACAAGTATCTTCCTGCCGATGTCTATGAGAAACTCGTAGACGTTATCGACAATGGTGCACGTCTCGACCGTAACATCGCCGACGCCGTAGCCAAGGGCATCAAGCAGTGGGCAGACGAGAACGGGGTAACACACTACACCCACTGGTTCCAGCCATTGACCGAGGGTACTGCCGAGAAGCACGATGCCTTCATAGAACATGATGGCAAGGGTGGTATGATAGAGGAATTTTCAGGTAAGTTGCTCGTACAGCAGGAGCCTGACGCATCTTCTTTCCCATCTGGCGGTATCCGCTCTACCTTCGAGGCTCGCGGTTACTCTGCATGGGATCCAACATCTCCTGTATTCATCATCGACGATACACTCTGTATTCCTACAGTATTTATCTCATATACCGGCGAGGCTCTTGACTACAAGGCGCCATTACTCCGTGCATTGCACGCTGTAAACGTAGCTGCCACAGAAGTTTGCCACTACTTCAACCCAGACGTAAAGAAGGTAATCTCTAACCTCGGTTGGGAGCAGGAGTACTTCTTGGTAGATGAAAGTTTGTATGCCGCACGTCCTGACTTGATGTTGACAGGTCGCACCTTGATGGGTCACGACTCAGCCAAGAACCAGCAGATGGACGACCACTACTTCGGCGCCATCCCTGAGCGTGTACAGGCATTCATGAAGGATTTGGAGGTTCAGGCTCTTGAGCTTGGCATCCCTTGCAAGACTCGCCACAACGAGGTAGCACCTAACCAGTTTGAGTTGGCACCTATCTTCGAGGAGACCAACCTTGCCGTTGACCACAACATGCTCTTGATGAGCTTGATGAAGAAGGTGGCTCGCCATCACGGATTCCGTGTACTTCTTCACGAGAAACCATTCGCAGGCATCAACGGTTCTGGTAAGCACAACAACTGGAGTCTTTCTACCGATACAGGCATCCTGCTCCATGGTCCAGGCAAGACACCAGAGGACAACCTTCGTTTCGTAGTCTTCATCACCGAGACCTTGATGGGTGTATATAAGCACAATGGATTGCTCAAGGCTTCCATCATGAGTGCAACCAATGCGCATCGTCTTGGCGCCAACGAGGCACCTCCAGCCATCATCTCTTCATTCCTTGGCAAGCAGCTCACCGACCTCCTCAACCACATAGAGAAAGCCGACAAGGATGAGCTCTTCACCGTAGCTGGCAAGCAGGGCATGAAGCTCGACATCCCAGAGATTCCTGAGTTGATGATTGATAACACCGACCGTAACCGTACATCACCATTCGCCTTCACCGGCAACCGTTTCGAGTTCCGTGCCGTAGGTTCTGAGGCTAACTGTGCATCAGCAATGATCGTATTGAACACAGCCGTAGCCGAGGCTTTGACCGACTTCAAGAAGCGTGTGGATGAGTTGATTGCCAAGGGTGAGGACAAGACATCTGCCATCATCGATATCGTTCGTCAGGATTTGAAGACCTGCAAGCCAATCCGTTTCGACGGCAATGGTTACTCAGATGAGTGGGTAGAGGAAGCTGCTAAGCGTGGTTTGGACTGCGAGAAGAGCTGTCCTAAGATTTTCGAGCGTTATCTCGACCCTGCATCTATCAAGATGTTCGAGGATATGGGTGTCATGAAGAAGAACGAGTTGGAAGCTCGTAACGAGGTGAAATGGGAGACCTACACCAAGAAGATTCAGATTGAGGCTCGTGTGATGGGCGACCTGAGCATGAACCACATCATCCCTGTGGCTACTCACTATCAGAGCCAGTTGGCTAAAAATGTAGAGAACATGATCGACATCTTCGGCGACGAGGAAGGCAAGGCTCTCACAGCTCGTAACATCAAGATTATCAAGAAGATTGCCGAGCGTACACAGTTGATCGAGACAGGTGTAGAGGAGTTGGTAAATGCCCGCAAGGTAGCCAACAAGATAGAGAGCGAGCACGACAAGGCCATCGCTTATCACGACACCGTAGCTCCAAAGATGGAGGAGATCCGTTATCAGATCGACAAGTTGGAGTTGACCGTAGCCGATGAGCTTTGGACATTGCCTAAGTATCGTGAGCTCCTGTTCATCAGATAAACATACAAAGCTCATAGCATTAAATGAGCTACTCTTCATCAGATATAAGAATTGAACGATCAATCTATTTCTTTTATTGGTTGTTTAAGTTTGCGCGGAGTGTGGTTGTGAAATCACGCTCCGCTTTAATTTGAGACACAATTATGGCGAATTCGCCACAATTAGATTATTTATCCATATATCGTAGCCACGATCTTTCTGGCACCACCATAGTTGCGGAACTCGCAGAGGTAAATGCCCTGCCACGTACCAAGATTCAACCTGCCATTCGTGATAGGGATGGTGAGACTCACACCGAAGAGGGAACACTTGGCATGGGCTGGCATATCATCGTCACCCTCCAGTACGTGGTCGTAATAAGGCTCGTTCTCCTTGACGAGATGATTCATGATTTTCTCCATGTCCGAACGCACATCAGGGTCGGCGTTTTCATTGATACTGAGGGCACACGAAGTATGCTTCACGAAGAGATGGAGCAAGCCCACCTTGGGAAGTGGGCTTGGGAGATGAGACAATATCTCTTGTGTAACAAGATGACAACCTCTGCGCTTGGCAGTAAGCGAAAATTCTGTTTGCTGTATCATTCCATTTAAATATATATTTTCTATTTTAGCTTATACTTTCTATTCAAAGTAGATTTTAAACTTATACTTCAATCTTTCAGCGAATAAGTGACCGTGGTCACTACCCTCACCTTCTTGATATAAGGGGTATTGGAATCCCGATCCTCTATCGAGAACTGCCCTTGGTCAGCATTCATAATCTTGTCGAGCTTGCTCTTGCTGTTCTTGGCAAACTGTTCGGCAGTCTGCTCGGCATTGGCTATCGCCTCCTCCATCATCTTCGGTTTCATCTTGCGGAATGCCACATACTCGTACTTCACAGGATTGTCGTAACCACCATCCACGATGGCGACACCCTTCTGGAGCAAATCTCCCTGACGGGCGATGATGTTGCGCACGAGCTTCACGTTGTTGGAAGTCACGGTGATAATCGAAGTGATGTTGTAACGATAAGGCTGCCGATTGTCGCCATATCGCTCGGCATTGAGGTCGATGACCACAGGGGCATTCACATTGATCTCACTTGCCTTGACACCATTTGCCAACAAGAACTTGCGAATGGTGCTCGTGGTGGTATTGATTTTCTGATACAGCTCAGGCAAGTCGTTGCCTATCTCCTTCGAGAGGATAGGCCACGTCACCTTGTCGGCTTCCACCTCCTTCTCCGCCAAGCCTTTCACCACGACCTTGCGATCCTTACCTGCCAAGCCCTCCAAACCCGACTTGATGCAAAATCCAAGCGCAATGATGCCGATGGCTAAGATTGCCGCTTGCTTGATACCTGTACTTACATTCATAACTACTCCAATTTAGGTTCAACATTCAGTCTTCTAAAAACATTTGCACATCCAATGCAAACTTTCGGGGGCAAATATAGGCTTTTATCCCTCTACCTCCAAACTTTCGCCCTCATATTTAAGCAACTTTAGCAATGTTACAGTTGCCCTGGAAACGAGAACTACAAGAAGAGGAGCTACAAGGACAAAGTCCATTGGTTTTAACAAAGCGCATCGCTAGATTTAAGGAAGCGCATGAGCAAGTTTAAGGAAGCGCATCCTTATCCCCCAACAAAGCGCATTTATAGCATGCAAGAAAGCGCATCCTTGCATGCTATAAATGCGCTTTCTTGCATCAAGTATGTTCTTTTCTTCTTTTTTTCCTCCTTGTTTCAGCAAAAAGCATTATCTTTGCAGCCTAATAAAGACTAGAAGATATGGATTACAATATGATAGGCACAGCGTGGTCGCTTTTGCCTCCCCTCGTAGCCATCGCACTGGCACTCAAGACCAAGGAGGTCTATTCCTCCCTCTTCATCGGCATCTTGCTAGGTGCCGCACAATATTGCATCTCGATGGGTACAGGACTGGATGGATTTCTGATACACCTCACCAACCATACCGTGGGCAGTGGCGATGATGCCAAGGCTTACGGCATGATTCATTGCCTCTCCGACCCTTGGAACGTAGGCATACTTGTGTTTCTCGTCCTCCTCGGTTCCATCGTGTCACTGATGAACAAGGCTGGCGGTTCGGCAGCCTTCGGTCGATGGGCTTCCCAACACGTCAAGTCGAAGATGGGTGTGCAGATAGCCACCATCCTGTTGGGCATCTTGATATTCATCGATGATTACTTCAACTGCCTCACCGTGGGTTCGGTGATGCGCCCTATCGCCGTTCGCAATGGCGTGACCAAGGAGAAGTTGGCTTATCTCATCGACTCCACGGCAGCCCCCGTCTGCATCATCTCCCCTATCTCCAGTTGGGCAGCGGCAGTATCGGGATTCGTGTCGGGAGGCGAGAACGGATTGGCCCTGTTCTGCAAGGCTATACCATTCAACTTCTATGCCTTCTTCACCATCCTCTTCATGTTTGGCATCGTCTTCCTCGACTTCGACTTCAAGGCGATGAGCAAGTATGACGAACGACTTCGTGACTGGTATGAGCGTACCAACGGAGGCAAGCTCGATGAAGTGAGCGATACCAAGTTGCATATCGTAGAGCATGGTGTGGATGCCCAGAAAGGCGATGTCACACAGAGCAAGGGAAAGGTGGCAGACCTTGTCATCCCTATCTTGCTACTCATCATCTTCTGCATGGCAGGCATGGTGTATTCCGGCGGATACTTTGACGCATCGAGCAAGAACTATCTGGATTTCATCGATGCCTTCGCCGAGAGCAATGCCTCCATCGGCTTGGTCATCGGTTCGCTAGCCGCCTTCATTCTCACCATCATCCTCTTTGTGGCACGCAAGACCTTGCCTTTCCATGATGCCATGAGCAGCCTCATCAAGGGCTTCGAGGCGATGGTGCCAGCCATCCTCATCCTCACCTTGGCATGGACGCTGAAGAGTATGACCGACTCACTGGGTGCCGCGGAATACGTATCGGGCTTGGTGGCTAGCAGTGCGGCAGGTTTGCAACAACTACTGCCTGCCATCATCTTTGTCGTGGCAGCCTTCCTTGCTTTTGCCACAGGCACTTCATGGGGTACATTCGGCATTCTCATCCCTATCTGCATCGCCGTATTTCCAACGGATGATCCACTTCGCATCATCTCCATCTCAGCTTGTATGGCAGGAGCGGTATGTGGCGACCATGTCTCCCCTATCTCCGACACCACCATCATGGCGAGTGCCGGTGCCGAGTGTAAGCACGTACACCACGTCTCCTCCCAGTTGCCATACGCCCTGACTGTGGCATTGGTATCCTTCCTCACCTTCTTGGTGGCAGGATTCACACAGTCGCTCGGCATCATCGGCAGCGCCATCGTGTCGTGGATATGCGGCATCATCCTATTGGCTTCGGCATTGATGATTCTCAAGAAAAAGAAATGAGTCATTAGAAAGAATGAATCTGATAAATATCATAGTAAACAACTAAAACAGTAACGATATGGGAAAAAAATTACTTCACATGGCATTGGCGGTAATAGCCGCTGTATTGCCAACGATACCTAGTATGGCACAAATACCAGAGGGGTATTACAATTCACTCAAAGGCAAGAAGGGAGCGGAGCTGAAAACTGCAGTCTATAATGTCATCAAGAACGCCAAGGTGCTCTCCTACGGAAGCGGAAGTGGACATACTTGGTGGGGATTTTGGCAGACCGACCGAGACGAACGAGGTTACTTCATCGACAGATATTCCGCAGAAAGTAGTTGGGTGAAATCCACCTCACAAGGCGCAGTGGGTTCGGGTATGAATATCGAGCACTCCTTCCCTAAGAGTTGGTGGGGAAAAGCCCAAAACCAAGCTTACAAAGACCTCTATAACTTGATGCCTTGCGAGAGCAAAATCAACTCCACCAAGAGCAACTACCCGATGGGAACTGTGGTTAGTGGTGACAAAGGCAATGGATGGACCAAGGTAGGAAATGGTTCTGATGGCAACAAATATTGGGAGCCTGCCGACCCTTGGAAAGGCGACTTCGCACGTGGCTATATGTATATGGCGACCACATACCAGAATTTCAGTTGGGTTAAGACAGGTCTCCAAATCCTCCAATCTGGCACTTATCCGACCCTCAAGCCTTGGGCTTACACCTTATTTATTAAATGGGCGAAAGCAGACCGCCCCGATGCCTTGGAAATCCAGCGCAACGAGGATGTCTATAAGATACAGGGCAACCGCAACCCATACGTTGACTTCCCTAACTTGATGGAATATGTTTGGGGAGACAGCACCGACATCGCCTTCAACCCAGAGACGACCGTCAAGTCGAGTGCCTACAAGGATGGTGGAGGAACGGTCACTCCTGCCCCAGACCCAACACCAGACGAGCCACAGAGCGGAACTATCTTCACTGCCGATTTCACCAAATCCCAAGGAGGTTGTACGGAGAGAATCATCAAGAACGAAAGTTCATATAGCAACATTTGGATGCAAACAAGCCAATATGGTTGGAAGGCTACTGCCTACAAGGGAGAAAACTTTGCAGCTGATGCCAAGCTCATTCTCCCAGAGACAGACTTGACAAATTATCAAAGTGCTAAGCTCACCATCAACCAAGCCGTCAACTTTGCCAAGACCAAAGGACTTGAATACCTCAGCATAGAGGCAATAACTATTGACGATGAAACCGATGATGAGATTACAACCAAACTGGCAGACTTCAAAGTACCAGACAAGGACAGTTGGACGTTCAATGAGTACACACTTGACCTTACCCAATTCTGTGGCGATCGCTTGATCCTCGCCTTCCACTACACCAGCGACGCATCCGTCTGCTGCACATGGGAAATCAAGAACCTCACCATCTCTGGCACCAAGGTCCCTACGGGTATCGACACTCCTACTTGGAAGACTGACAATCATGGAGTGATTGATTTCAGCAAACCATACGAGACCTACACAGTCGATGGAATGAAGACTACATTGAACAAAAACAAGAAAGGCATCTTCATCATCAAGCAAGGCAATGCCACTCGCAAGATGGTAAGATACTAAATGTGACATCATATTATAAGACGATACAAAGCTATATAGCATATTATCATCCAGAAAAAGATATATTGGCAAACAGAAAAAGCCCGAATACTCGAAAGGAGTTTCTCCTCAGAGTATTCGGGCTTTTATTTTCTATGTACGGACATTATTTGTCCAAAACCGCCAAGTTCTGATAGAACCAAACGTTCATCTGGTTGGCTCCACGATGGTTCCAAGCATAGTAAGGAATCAAAGTGAGATTCATATTCTTTACAGAAACCTTGCCATCAGCAGCCTGATCCAATACCTGCGCAGGTGTCTGGATAGCCTTCACAGCGAAAGCAGGAGCACCCTTGGTCTCGGTATTCCGAATAGTGTAGTTGTCCACGAGTGTGAAAGCAGGCTTCTTGCTGCCCATCACTGCACGGAGCACAGGCTCACCAGCATTGTCAGCAGCCTCAGCACAATAAACCAAAGGACCACGCTCCACAGCTACCTTGCCACGGTCATCAGCCACATGGCGATTAGCGATAACAGTACGAACTGGCATATCGAAATGGATACGAACGACATCACCCTTCTTGATATTTTTCACTGGCAGATAACCCTTGTTGGCAACCAAGTCTGCTTCCACAGCCTTGCCATTCACAGTTACGCTATAAGCAGGTTTCTCGGCATCACGATAAGCATAGAGGTCACTTGGCACTACCTGGTTGCGAACCCATCCAGGAATACGTACCAAGAGGTTGGCATTCTTCGCCGCATTCTTCTTCACAGTAATCTTGATGTCTCCATCCCAAGGATACTCGGTTGTCTCCTCCAAGACCACATTCTTGCCACCCACCTTGATGGTAGAAGTATTGCCAGCAAAGAGGTTCACATAGATATTATTGTCCTTCACACCAAAGAGATAACCCGGAACGGAAGGGATGAAACGGCATAGGTTGCTAGGACAGCAAGCACAACCGAACCATGGTTGACGTGTGGTATTGCCATCGGAATTAAACTTGTATTTACCATCGCTAGACAGAGGGTTTGGATAGAAGAAACGTCCACCATCCATACTCATGCCAGAGATGACACCATTATACAAGGTGCGCTCCAAGCAGTCGATATACTTACTCTCGCCATGCAAGAGGAACATGCGTTCGAAGAGATAAACCATAGAGATGGCAGCACAAGTCTCGTTGTAAGCAGTCATATTAGGCAACTCATAGTTGGCGCCGAAAGCCTCACCTGCATGACGAGCACCCACACCCCCAGTGAGATAGTACTTCTTGGAGACGATGTTGTCCCAGATACGATCGATGGTCTTGATATAATCAGAGTCTTGTGTGAGGGCAGCCACATCGGCGATACCAGCATACATATATCCTGCACGCACGGCATGTCCCCAAGCCTCGCTCTGCTCCAAGATAGGTTTGTCGCTCTGAGAATAGATGTCCTTGATATGTGTCTTGCCACGATAGTCGAGCAGATACTTAGCCTCATAGAGATATTTCTTCTCACCCGTCAAGGTGTAAAGACGAGCCAACGCCATCTCTGCAATCTGATGACCTGGCACCACGGTAGCCTGTCCTGCCTTTGGCCCCACCTCCTTGACCACGCAATCAGCATAGCGCTTGGCGATATTGAGGAACTTGGCGCTACCTGTAGCCTGATAATGGGCACAAGCAGCATCCACCATGTGACCGAGGTTGTAGAGTTCGTGACTCAACACCTCTTCCTTCTCCCATCGCTTGTCACCACTCCATCCATGAGGATGCTTTGGGTTGATGGTACGAGCTGTATAGAGATAGCCATCAGGCTCCTGTGCCGCTCCGACCACGTTGAGTACACTGTCGATATAAGCCTTCAACTTCTTGTCGGGATAAGTTTGGAGGATATAGCTAGCACCTTCGATGGTCTTATAGACATCGGTATCATCGAAGGAGAATCCCATAAACTTGCTCACGTCCCATGCTGGGGTAGTCAACCCCTCATGATTAGGATGCTGCAAGGTATAGGCAGCCATCTCGAAATTCTTGTAACGGTGCTCGCTCTCACACTTGCTGAAAGCCAAAGGAATCGTCACTTTCTGGGCAGCTTGCAAACGAGCACCCCAGAAGGTGTTCTGCGAAATCTTCACACTGGTGAAAGGAACTTGGGCGAATGGATAACCATTGCTCAGTGTCTTGCCACTCTTCTGTGCCATCGTTGGCAATACCACGGCGGCTGAGAGAATCACGGCTGAAATCAGTCTCTTCATAAATTCTTCTTTAGGTTATTAATATTGTTGGTTTTTGCTATCGAACCATTTCGACGGTGCAAAGATAATAAAACAAAATGAATAAAGTGTGCTATCAACAATAAAAAAGTGTGCAATTAACAATAAATGTTAGTTGCACACACCATTTTGCAGTATTTAATAGCTAAATCTGCGCTTTAAACAAGAATGATTTACCTTTATTTGGTCGTCAAATACTTATCATATTCACAAGCTGCGAGCAAGAAAGCACCCACACCGAAGTTAGCTTGCGAGTTGGCATCCACGGTCTGACCAGGGATGGCACGCTCACCGATAGGTTGTACATATCCCACCTTGCCGTCTGCCTGAAGTGCAGTCTCTGTGAGGTATGCCCAAGCACGGTCGATGACCTTCTTGTATTCTTTCTTATTGAGGTAGCCATTGTTGACACCCCAAAGCATACCGTATGTAAAGAAGGCTGTACCGCTGGTCTCTGGTCCTGGCGCATGGTCAGGGTCCATCATCGAACGAGTCCAATATCCCTCTGGCTGCTGGATCTCAGCTACCGCCTTCGCCAACTTCTGATACTTGTCCACGAAGAACTGATAGTGCTGATAGTCCTTAGGCATATCTTGCAGCACCTTGGCCAAGCCAGCTAGTACCCATCCGTCGCCACGAGCCCAGAAGTCCTTCTTGCCGTTGGCACTCTTATGCTTAGGATATACATATTTGCCATCACGGAAGTAGAGGTTGGTCTCCTTGTCGAGCATAATCTCGTCGGTGGTGAGGAGGTTGGCATAGAGCTTGTCGAGATACTTCACGTCGCCAGTGAGTTTGTACATCTTGGTCATCACAGGCATCACCATATAGAGGGCATCACTCCACCACCAATAGTCGGTAGGCTCGGAGTAAGCCTCATAGTGCATCACCTCCTTGGCACGCTTCACCATATATTCAGAGGCAGCGGCATTCCCCTTGGCAGCCTCGATGTTGTAGAGGTCGATGTAGGTCTGGAAACAAATCAGCCAGTCGCCGAAGAGCACATGGTCCTTGCCTTCGCCGTATGGTTTGTACTTCCACTTGGCAGGGTTTGCCTCGGTAGCACCCGACCAGTCGTTGTGCTCAGCCCATCGGATGGTATAGTCGAGCATCTTTTGGTCTTTGAGCATCTTCCACACCTCCATATTGCCAGTATGGTAAGCTGCGTTGTCCCAGAAGGAGCGAACCTCAGGCTTGTTGTTGGTCTGCCAGTAGTTGTTCACCTTCTGTATCATCTCCACGATTTGCTCGTGGTTCCATGTCTTGGAAGCCTTCACTTCCTTCTTAGCCTTGGTTAGCTTGGCTGCCTTCATCGTCTTCTGTGCAGAAGCAATAGAAGTATATACAGGAGCTGTAGCATTAGCTTGAAGAGCAAGCGAAGCGACAGCGAACATCAAAAATATCTTTTTCATATCGTCATAAGGCGTATGCCCCATTTATCATTTATAATTTATCATTTGTCATTTAAATATCACCACTTATCCTTGGTGGTGATGTCATCTTTCCACTGGTGATCCTTAGGGAAAGCCTGGTTGTTCCATGCCTTCACCTGTGTCCAAGGCTGGGCTGCGTCGGTCCAGAAAGGATGGTCAGCAGGCAAGCCAAGAGGCATGAAGGCAAGGGTCGTCATGTAGAGAGAACCATTGTTGGTGTACCAGTCTGCCACGTTCTTCTGGCTTGTTCCACAGAAACCGATGGAGAGATAGCCCTTCTCATTGAAGTTGTTCTCCTGGTCGAACATACGATGGAGCACCTTGGTCAAGGCAGCACGCACCTGACCGTTGCTCAAGTCGCTAGGCAACTTCTGATACCAAGCCATCAAGGCGAGTGGTTGCATAGTAGCCATACGATAAGGGATGCTTCGTCCGAAAGCAGGGAAGGTACCCTCAGGAGAGATGAAACGCTCCAAGATGAGGCTATACTTCTGGCAACGCTTCAACTCACGGTCGTAATACTTCTTGTAGTCGAGACGAGTGTTAGCCTTGGCATCTACCATCGCCTGCAAGGTCTCCAAGTACATCGGATGGAACACATAACTGCTATAGTAGTCGAAGGCAAAGACAGGGCCATCGGAATACCAGCCATCACCCACATACCACTCTTCCATCTTGCGACAAGCCGAGTTGACACGATATTGGTCGTAGTCGCCACCTGCCTTCGCCATGAAACTCTCGATGGTAGAAGAGAAAAGCAACCAGTTGGTATATGGAGGGTCGATATGACGAAGCTTGGCAAACTCCTTTAGGTAGCGTTGCTTGGTCACGTCATCCAATGGCATCCACAAGGTGTCATAAGCACGGAGGAAACTCTCGGCGATGTAAGCGGCATCCACCAAGTTCTGTCCACCGATACCCCAACAGAGATAGTCTGGGTTCTGAGGATCGACAGCGTTCTTGTAGGAAGCCAAAGCCCACTCACGCAGTTGCTTGCGCTGCTTGCCCTCGGCAGTATTGTCATCCGGCAAGGTAAGCCAAGGAGCCACACCAGCCATCAATCTGCCGAAACACTCCATGTAGAGCACCTTCTTGTTGCGGTTGTCGAAGCTAGGACTGAACTCCGTCTGCATGTTCTTTTGCAACTCGCCCTTCGCCATGTTTTCCAACACGGGTTGAGCCATCTTGTAAGCCAAGGAGCACCAATATTCACGGTCGCTCTGCTGTTGTACCTTCTTCTTGGCACTCATCCCAACGAAAGGAACCAACGCCAAAAGGACGGTCATCACGATAGTTTTATATATATTATTCATAGATAAGTTGTAATTTGCTATTGTTTGTTTAGTTATTGTTATTCTTTTAAGCTTTTAAGCGTAGAGATGTACCCATTGCAGGTAATCTCCACAAAGATAGGTGATTTTCTTCAGAAACAAGCAGAGCGACCGGTATTTTTATTATTTTTTCAGTATTGGCATACCCTTTTCCCATGAAATCGGTATCCATAGGTGTCTGCTGTCGCTCAAATGCTTTGGATTCCAGATGTCTGCCATGAACACATAGTCGGCACCATGGAACATCTTCTTTTGCGTAGCTGTCTCCACCTTATATATATAGGTACCCTGCGCACCGAAGGTCTTGTCGGCTTTCTCACCACGGCACGGATTAGGGAGTTGCTCCCAAGGACCATAGATATTCTTAGCCCTGAACATGCGAGCCGCATTAGGAGCCCAACCCGTACATCCGCTTGTAATCATCCAGTAAGTGTCTTTCGTCTTGAAGATCGTTGGAGCTTCGTTCTGTCCACCGGCAGCCACTCGTACATAACTGCCATTGTGTGTCATGTAATCATCTGTGAGTTGGGCGATTTGGAGCGTCAAGTTATCCTCAGAAGAGTAGATATGATATGCCTTTCCGTCATCATCGACGAAGATGGTCATGTCTCGTGCCATCTGTCCACCAGCGAAGTCACGCATCCAGAACATACCTCGCTCTATCTGCGTACGCCACTGTGGTGTCCACCATTGCTTCATCTCTGGGAAGAGGAGTTGATGGCGAAGGTCGGTGGTGTCTGGCTTAGCGAATCCTACCGGATAGATACCAGGGTTCACTCTACCAGAGCGCACAAACTTGAAAGGTCCGAAAGGAGTGTCGCTGACAGCCACTCCATAACGAGCTGCACCATATCCTCGTCCTTTCAGTTCGAGGTGGAACCACATCACGAACTTCTTGGTCTTCTCATTGTAGAGCACCTTAGGTCGCTCGATGATGCAACCGCCCTCGATGTCGCTTCCTGCTTTCTGTGAGACAGGGAGCACTAGTCCGCGGTTAGTCCAGTCCTTGAGATTCTTGGAGGTGAAGCAACTTACGCCGAGTGAGCTATAAGGTTTGCCATCCTCCGATCTACTCTCTCCGTACCAATAATAGGTACCTTTGTAGTTGAAGATGTTGCCGCCATGCGCATTGATGTGCTTGCCGGTATTATCTTTCCAGACCCCTCCGTCCATCGGAGCTTGCGCCATCATCGGCAGGCAGGCGAACATCCACAACAAAAGTAATGTAAATAGTTGATTCATGACTTTATAAAAGTTATTATTTCTTATTGTTTCGTTAATCATTCCTTTAGGTTTCTATAACCTTCTTTGGTTTTGTTGAGTGCAAATTTAAGGACAAATCCCCATTTAAGGGGTCAAAAATCGACTAATAAAGAGTATAAATCGTGAAAAAGAGGCAAAACAAACCTTAATCACACCTATTTTGCCTCTTTTAATATTTTCTTATCGTCTTACGACAAACTTCATCGCTTTGCCAGTGCTGGTCTTGACTACCATCACTCCTACAGGCAATGATGCCAAGGAGAAAGTAGCCTCGCCCGACTTAACACCGCCTTGTGCTACCAAGCTTCCACCCAATGTGAAGACCTTAGCCCAAGAAGCGGAAGCATCTCGTACCACCAACTGTCCATTGGTTACTTGAATATCCAACTTGTCGGAAGCGACAGATGTCTCTGGTGTCTGAACACCTGTGGTTTTGTCTGTGCCGATGCAAATCCAGCCGACAGTTTCCTTGAATGGGTTCTTGTAATTAATAAGATTATCCGGATCGGTTGTATCTGGAATCAAACGCACTTGACACATTTTTTCTGCTGGTCCATTCGCACCTGTTCGAAGTTGCGAGGTCACCTTACGGTCAAAAGTCTGCAACTGGCATAGGAAATATGGATTATCCAAACTCCATCCACCATAATTGATGCCTTTAGCGTTAGTACTGGTAAAGGTCATCGGTGTATCATTCACGATAACGACCTTGTTTTCCAGTTGAGTAGTACCTTTTTCTATGGCAAGATAAGTAGCACGACGTTGTACCATCGTTTGAGATTCCTTTCCCTTCTGTCTGGTCAACACAACTTTAAATCCCTCTTTGGTTACATCCCATACACGAGCCTCGCAAGGAAACGCCTTGTTGGTTGAAATTGGAGTAACAAATACCAATGGAACCGTTTCAAATGGTTCCTTAAACTTATACTCAACAACTTCACCTTTCAAATACAAGTTTGAAGTTCCATTCTTCATTACACCACCTTCATAATGAAGATTCCCCATTGTACCAGATCCAGGCTTCAACGCAAGATAAGAAGCCACTTCCGTACCTTTTGAATAATCATTCACATCAGCAGTTGCACCATTCCAAGGAAAATAATGAGAAGAGAAATAGGAATACTTATCTCCAACCTTGGATATTTGACTCAAAGCATTGACAGATTTCGTGTCAAAATTCTTGCTTGATACCGCACCAAAGACAACAGCAGGCATTTCGTCAAAACCATATTCAAAGAAATTATATGTATCATCGTCATTATCTGCTACAACCTTGCCCCACTGAACCTCTTCGTTACCTTCAGTACCGCTCACTGCATTGAGCACTTCGGAAGAGTACAAATCCTTACCATTATAGTCAATGCCATGGATGCGATAATAATAGTTACCAGCTTCTGCTACATTTTCCTTATAACTATAGGTTTTGGCAGGACTATCTTCAATCGTAATTTCATTCAAACGCTCCCATTCGCCTTTGAGTCCTTTTTTTCGCTCTACATACATATTGTCCAGCAAATCGCCACTAGGGTTTTTCCAAGAAAGCGTACAAGTGTAACTTCTTGGTGTAAACACTGCTGTCAAGCCAGCTGGTGCTTCCGTTCGTGGATTCTTTGGTATGTATTCCTTAGCTGAATTATAAGCCATAGCTGGGCGTAAGTTGGCGTAATACTCACCTATTGGAGTCAGTTTGTTATTGGCAACGGCATAACGACACTCCTGCACATTATTATAGAACGCATATCGCTCAATATATGAAGCATCATTCAAGTAGTCAAGAATAGGTCCCATGTGCTGTTTCTCGATTGCATAATTGGCATCCGAAGCCGATGTGTTACTGCCAGGCCATCCTGTCCAGTTGGCACCATAGTTCATCTCGGTAATCCAAATAGGGCGACCACCACATCGACGGCTGATATTCTCCAATTGACTTTTCCAGCTATTTACGTCACTATACCAATAAGCATGTACAGCAATAAAGTCACAACGCCAACCACGAGCATCGATAGAATCAATGAACTGATAAAGCCAATTATAGTCACCTGAAACCGCAGGCGAGCCCAAACGGCGACCTTCAGCCATTAATTGAGGCCATTCTGCCAAGACTTCATCTACAGTAGCAGGATGTTCCCTACCATCAGCTTTATTATCTGGTTCGTTATGTCCCAAAATATTAGCACTACCTACTTTGCCCACATCAGTAAAAGATGGCCAACCTATATGATGACGCTGAGAAACATACTCACGATCCGTCCAATCACTATGCGTGCTAGCATCCCAATTGTATGCCCATCCTGTGTTGAGCATTTCCTGTGTTGCATCACCCCAGTAACCAGCCCAACCACGTTTGATGACATTGTTCCACTTACTAATACGGATGTAGGAAATTCTTCCATTCAAGACCTTTGGCAAAGAGGCTATCTCTAAGTCTGCCTTGTCAGCAATGAACACACGACTGTATCCCTGTCCATTAGATTGATTGGAGAAACAAACCATATAGCCACGCTTCAATTTGAAACTGCGGATTTGGTTATTGAATTCCTTATCATTAGCTAAACTATAGATGGTATTTACATCATAGCTGTTCTTCATTGAACCACCATAGTTTGCCTCCGTATAAACAGACAGTACTTGCTTTTCCGGATAAGGCAACAACATACAGCCAGCTCGGAAAACACGCAACTGACAGTTAGTGCCACTCACAGCTTTCTCACCATTAATAGTAACCGAACCGATATAGTTCTTTGCCTTACTAGGAAGGAGGGCATCAAAGATGACAACCGCCTTCTCTGGATTGGTAATATCAATGCTACCCGTTGTTGCAAACGGAGTAGCAGAAGAAATGTGATAGTCAACACTTCCTCTCAAGGTAACAGGAGCTGTTACCTGCGCTACCGTTTGGGTCTCGTTGTCGGCAAAAGCGAATGCCGACACACCCAACAGTATAGAAAGTATGAAGCTTCTTAATTTCATAACTTAATATAGATTTAATTAAACATTAGATAATTCCAGTTCATTATTTCACAACCACCTTCTTGCCATCGACAATGTATATGCCACTTGGCAAACCTACAAGGTTGTCTGAATTGTTACGAACCTGCAGACCACTCAAGGTGTAAACTCCTTGCTGGCGAATAGGCTCTTCCGACTTTATCTCATGGATGCCAGTTGTAGGAACTTTCAAGCCATAATAATAGAGACGCACATTGGCAAATATAGTCCAATAGCTTGATTCGGAATTAGTTCCTTTCAAACCTATTGTCAGCAGACGCTTTGTGGATTGGTAGAACTGCACAGTATTGTCATACAAGCCTTTGGCAAAGTAAGCGCTGGCAGACTGCATATCATTAGGAACATACTGAGTGCCTACAGTAGATTCCTTACCCTTTCCTTGCTTTTGGTCTTGTGCATCCTGCATAATATTGCAGATAACTTGTTTGTTTTTGGCATTACTCAGATAGATAAATGGATTTACGTTATTATTACCATTCGCATAGTCAGTAAATACTGTTGAAATAGAACCTGGGCGTTGGAAACCTTGCACCTTCATTTCATACGTACCTTTTGGCATACTTGACAGTTTCTGAGAAACATCCAAATTCTTCTCATAAAACTCACCACAAGAATAGTTGATTGTAGGCAACTCAGTTGAGTTATTGGCAGTCCAACCATCTGAAGAAGCCAATGTAGGATTCTTCACAAAGAAGGTGATGTCGAAAGGTTGATTAGGATCAGTTGCTTGTACTTTCGACAAGAATGTACGAGCAGCATCCTCTGCATCAGTAGCTAAAGCATCCAACTCATCTGCAGACAAACCTTGTGTCTTGCTAGCCAATTCTTCCAAGGAAGCCTTATATTCTGCATCAGCGCCTTCGGTCAATTCCGAATGAGGCACATGAAGCAAAGCTTCCCACTTCACCATCTTCTCATTGAACTTATCCAAAGCAGGACGGAAGCTCTCGCCTAACACCGATACCTCTTGTGAATTGAGCAGCAACCAACGTTGCGCACCAGCGTTCTGAGCAAAAGACAAGTTTTCTACGGACAATTGGGTCTTATTATTTTGAGCAGTAAGACAATTAGCCGTATTGCTGCTCACAAACGCAATCCAAAAAGCACTTCTCGACTCACCATTGATGGTAGCTACCTCCACTGGTGAAGGCAAAAAGTGGAATTTCTCGAAAGCCGTAGGTACATCCACATCCTTAGTTCTGATGCCATTGGTTCCTTTAGAGTAATAAGTCATGTAACGTCCTGTTGCCGCATTCTTCAAAGAATAATAGCAAGTAACTGGATCAAAGACTACATACCAAGCAGCTTTGTCGTTAGTCAAAGCCTCGTCAGAGGTCATCTCTTCCCAACTCAAACTGCCATCACTAGTGACGCTGAGGAACTTGGAACCTAATCCATAGCTCTCATTCTTGATATAATACTTGGTATTATCGTCCTGCTCAAAAACGTATGCAGGGATAGCAAACTGGCTATTCGTTGTTGGTAATCCATCCTCACCTAAAGCCTCAGCCAAGACAGAATTACCAATATATAAAACCTCAGTATTACCCGTATCCTCATGTGCGCCATTAATACCATATGGCCACATGTGGGTTCCATCACCATTCAATTGTTTCGTAGGGTTATTATCCCAAAAGCGCAAGGCACGTGTGGTACGTGAGCCCAACCAATACCCACTGGTACTATTGGCACGCAAGAATGAAGGACCAGACCAAGTGGCATGGGTTCCGACACCAATGGCATGAAGCATCTCATGGAGCAAGGTACCCGTCTTCTGATAAGACGCATTAGGACCGACACGCATCCATCCACCATAGCTACAGTCTGCGGTAGGAGTATTTGCGCCATAGCCGATGTTGACATAGAGTCCCTTGATACCCGTATATTCATTCCATAAATCAATTGCCTGCTTGGATGCACTCTGAATACGAGCCAAGGCATCGGCAGGGAAGCCATCACGAATGCCATAATTCACGCCACCCTTTGGACGGGTGATTGCCTTAATAGGGTCGCCATAAATCACATCGCCGTTGATCTTCTGCACATACGCACGGATGTAATACACCGTGGATGGAGTTAAGTCAGAAATGCGATAGATATAGCCATTGTTCGACAAATAAGCAGTACAGGTTTGGTCATCAACGGTAGGACGCTCATTCGTCTCAGAATAGCAAAAGCCTTGGCTCTTGATTCCAGATGTAATACCAGAGACCGTCATTCTACCAAAGATATGGGTAGCACCGCTCAACCACACCTTATTGGTTACAACGGAAGCTTCTGCTGCAAAAACTGGCATAGCGGTGCTGATTCCACAAGCCAGCACCAATGCCATCAAAAACTTTTTATATCCATTCATAGGTTTTACGTCTTATTATTTCTTAGTTATTTGTTTTCTTCCTTTAGTCACATAGACTTTACCCTTGGGAACCATGCGAAGACGAGTGCCATCCAATCCATAGATGGCTTTCTGGGCTTGCGCCTTGTCTGCCTCTACATCCTTAATACCTGTAGCTGCATCAAGATAAGTCAACTTGAAGTTGTCGAAGCAGCACCAGTCAGCATTAATATGATTACTACTCTTGATACCCAATGTCAAAGTGCCATCCGTCACCACACATTCCAAAGAGCAGTGATACAAATCCTTCGTGTTGAAAGCCTGGTTGGCTTGGGTCACATTGTCAGGATAGGTATAAGGTGACAAGGTAAACTGCTCGTTGTTATACAGAGAGCAAACTGGCTGCTCTACCCCATTGGCATACAAGTGAGCATTGATTTGTTCTGTGCCCGCCCGATGAGCAGCAGAAGCCACACTGCTACTACCTGCACGATAGAAGCTCTGTACCTCTACACGATAACGTCCATTTGGCAGATGCGACAACGTTTGATAGAAATCGAACGTCTTGTTGTAATGCTCTGCCACTCCATTCGATGCAGCCGTAAAGGAAGTACCGCTCCATCCTTCTCCACCATTGGTAAAGTCTGGATTTTGGAGCAAGAAGGTCATATCCGATACCTTACCTTCTTCTGCCATTTGACGTAAGGTTTCCTCGTAATCAGCCAAGGCTGTTTGCAATGCCTGCTCAGCAGACTGCATCGCCTCTACCTCTTCATCAAAGGTACCTGAGGTCGCCAAGGTTTCCTCACCTTTACGGATGGCTTCATCCAGAGCTGGCACGCTCACGGCACTCTGCAACTTCTTGGCTTCATTCAAGAGGTTCACCACCTTTTCCCATGTCAACAGATGATTGTACTCACGTTCTGTCAACGTCAAGAAAGAGCCATGCTGCGCCTTCACATTCCCCTGGATATTCTCCTTGTCCTGTGGATTCTTGCAATGCTCATCCAGCGATACCATACGATAGCCACCGCCACCATAGTTCATATAAGCCAACTTCCAGGTCTTGCTACCGATAGGACGGAACAAGCTTGGAGCCTCCACTGCCTGACCATTATCACTGAAGTCAAAGTTAGGGTCTATCTCCCACTGACATACACCTGTGGTCTTGTCACCAGAAGGTACCAAGGTTTTAGCTGTAGCCTGTCTGAGATGGTGCGCTCCACTCTCAGTCTTGTAAATCATCACATACTGATCATCCAACTTGTTGTAAGCGATGTCAGCATCGATGATGTCGTAGCCAGGGTCGAAGTAGAGCTTTGGAGATGTGAAACCACTCAAGTCCTCATTGACCAGAGAATAATAGATGCGATGACGATCTGGGAAGCCAACTGAATAATAGACCACATATTTACGTGTCACTGGGTCGAAGATGACCTCAGGTGCCCAAGCTGCCTTCATGTCTTCCACATTGGTCAATCCCAATGCTTTCATATTCTCCTCACTCTCCAAGTCGATGGAGATGCTCTTGTCCCAATGCACCAAGTCATTGCTCAACATCAAGACCATGATGTGATTGCTCGTCCATCCATATCGAGAAGCCATATCAGTACCAGCCAACATAAACTTGCCATTCTCCATACGAGTTACATAAGCATCTCGCATGCCACCCGTAGAGGTATATTTCTTGGTATCAAATACCTCACTACTATTGAAGAGGTCATTGAAACTGTTACCATAACGGCTCAACGCAAAGCAAGTCGTCTCATTGGAAGAATGCATGTGGGCATAGAGATAACCATACTTATCTGCATCCTCGTCCAGCACTCCATCCTTGACCTCGGCTGCCACGTCACTCACATTCAACTTAAATACATTCAGCGAGTAAGCAGGAACAGAGAGGTTGTTACAATCATTGAGTTCTTCCTCAGCAGATGGGGTTACCTGTAATGGTGCATCCATCGTATTCTCGTCCGTGCCATTGGCAGAAGCCAAGCGAACGACCGTACCACTCTCTGCCTTCATGTGCTGGAGATGGAGTTGAAGGGTGGCATCAGTAGCATTCGGGTTGACTACCTTGAGATAGAGAATACCCTTCTCATCGTCAATCTGAGCTGATTGATACAAGAGTTGCTGTGAAGGCAAGGTGAACTCATGGATGGTGGTCCCATCCAATCGGCAGGTCACTTGGTTGCCATCCACCTCAATCTCGATATTGTACCATTTGCCTGTCTCGATAGAACCAGAAGCAGAAGCCATCGTGGTTTTGCTTCCATTGACACACATTTCCACACCATGCTTGGCATTGTTCCAACCACCTAGGTTCCACCAGCAGTAATTGTTGGCATCTTTATAATTGAACACCACCAAGAAACCTTCATTGCCGCCTGTCTTACGAGCAGATACCTTATATATATAATGGTTAGCATTGATGACGGTCTTGTTCATATAGGTACAATTCTCGGCACTGCCCTTTTGAGAAACCACGCCATCAGAAACAGACCAATTGCCTGTACCTGCAGTCCACTGGCCCGATGTATCGGCAAAGTTGTCCGATAAAAGTGTCGTCCCCTCACCATCCATCACAGCGGCATCATCATACTCTACCTGGGTTGCCCAGGAGCCTACGCCCACTTGCTTGCTACTCGTAGCCACAGCATTACCCGTCTCTGTCCAACGGAGGTTTTGCTTACCGAGGTTATTACCGAGAAGTTTCTGCACATAGTAGGAAGGAGTACAGAAGTTCTTGGCGGCATTGAAGTGAATCATATCGTATGCCCAGCAAGGGTCTTGCTCATGCGTGAATATTGGCGCAAAGCTAGCCAACTTGCAGACATCGGAGTTTTTCTCCATACCCAACATATAGATGGCTTCACCCAAGGCACTGTTCATATTACCATACTTGCCGTAGGTTCCACTGGCATTGGCTGCATATTCACCATTATAGACACCAATGGTACGATTATAACGATCATACTTGTTGTAGTTGTCACGCATCCAAGAATGAGAGCGATAATAGTGTTCATCCACCAAATCCACAGGACTGTTGAGTACCCATTTAGGATTGTCCGTTCCCCATGCCTCCACGTTGCCGATGATGGTCAACTCTGGATACTTGGCATGAATGGCATCGTAGAACTTAGCGTAACGACGGCTGTACTCAGCACGAGCCTCTGGCTGTCCGTTCTCGTTGCCCACCTCAATGAATTTCAATCCATATGGTTGAGGGTGACCATTGGCGATACGCTTACGTCCCCACTCGGTGGTCTCGTCTCCATTGGCATACTCAATGGCATCCAAGGTGTTCTGAACCAAGGTATCCACTTGTTCATAAGGAATGGTAAAACCATGTCCCAAACCTACATTGACCACAAACATTGGGGCTGCGCCCAAGTCCTCGCAGAGTTGGAGATACTCATCATATCCCAAGCCATCCGAAGAACGATACTTCCAGTTATTGTTCCAGTGTCCTGGGCGTTGCTCGATAGGACCGATGGTTTTCTTCCACTGGAAGGCATTGTCGTAATTATCTTGACCTTCCACATAGCATCCACCAGGGAAGCGAAGGAAGGTTGGTTTAGTTTCATATAGAAGTTGAGCCAAATCTGGACGCAATCCATTGGCACGACCCTTCCATGTATCAGGCATCAGCGATACCATATCTACATAGACCGTACCATTACTTGACATCAAGAGAGCGAAACGACCATCCGCACAATCAGCGGTAGCCTTGATTTCTGCGGTCAGTTTCACCCATGTATTTGTTTTCAAGGTCCCTTGGAGTTGCACTTCCTCAGAAGCCGCACTTCCATCCGCCTTTTGGAGTTGACCATATATTTTGCCATTCAAGCTCTCCGCTCCTTTCACCCACAGCGTGAGATGATAGGTAGAACCTGTTGAGAATCTCATTCCCCAGAAGCCTGTGTTGCAAACACCTGCCTTTCGGGTTTCACCAGCACCAGATACCGTCATTCGAAGACTGGTATTCTGAGCCTTGTTGAGCAAGTCGCTTTTATTCAAGGAAAGCGATACATTTTGCAAACTGCCTTTCACTGCCGACCAGTACTCTGGAGAAGTCGAATTGTCCTCAAAGGAGCGGTTACGAATCAATTCAGCATAAAGACCGCCATCACCAGCATGGTTGATTTCCTCGAAGAAAAGACCATATTGGTAATCACTGATCATTGCAGCACGTTTCTGAGCATCCAGCGTCATCGACACCTGTGCATTTGCAGAAAGAGAGGCGCAAAGAAGAGAGCTTAAAAGTAAATTCTTTCTGATGTATAAGTTAATCATATTCACTCGTCGTATTAATAGAGGTTTAGGAAAAGGAAAATAGGCGGTAACAGACAGTTAACCACTCTCTGTTTACCGCCTACCTATTAAGATACTAGGTCTATAAAGACTTAGAATTACTTGACAACTACCTTTCTAACCTTTACAGAACCATCGCTCATGACAGACTTCACGATGTTGACACCTGGCTTCAAGCTGTTGTACTGAACACCATTGATGTCATAAATCTTAGTAGATACTACATCACCAGCCTTCTCACCATTGATATTCTCAATGCCTGTGGTACCCTTCACGTAAGACAACTTGAATGACTTAACAAATGTCCAGTCGCTGCCTTGCTTCTTGTTAGTATTAGCTACACCAATATAGAATGGACTAGTACCATCATAGTCGAAGGTGATTTCCTCTGAGTCATACTTAGGACCGATTTCATCAGATATAAGGAATCTCTGACCAGTAGTCATATTGTTTGGTACATAATATGAACCATTATATTGGCTCATACCTTCTGTAGAAGTAAGATTAACCTTACCCAGCTCATCTGCAGTGATGGCACCTGTATAAATTGACTTCACATCTGACTTTGCAACAGGTTCAGCATCAGCCTCCTTAGAGTTAGCGTAATATACAAATGCGTTGATGGCATCATCAATATCACCACTGCCTTTCAGGCGATAGTAAGCACGAGCAGACAACTTATAAGTACCAGCTGGCATACCAACCAATTCCTGATAGAGGTCAAAGCCCTTATTGTCATAGAACTCTACCGCCTTAATATTATTGTCCTTTTGGAAACCAGCAGCATTCTGGGTCACCTTGATGGTCCAACCCGTCTTGTCCATAGTAGCGAAGTCATAGTTGTTGATGACCTTGCTGATGTCAACACTAGCACCATTCTCAGCGGCAGCAACCACATCATAGATGAAGTACTGAGTATAACCCTTGTTCAACTCCTTGATGGCAGCCTCGATATTCTCTTCGGCTACAGTACCATTGCTATAAGCATCCTCAGCCTTCTTCAAGCTAGCATTGTAGATAGCCTTAGCCTCAGCAGAAGTAGTAGCAGTAGTCTCATTACTCTCATAACGTGCCTTGACATTCTCTATAGCTGTAGCCAATGGCTTGTAAGCATCAATAGCAGCCTGAGCGTTCTTTATTTCCAAAGCCAAAGCCTTGATGTTGTCCATGTCGAGAGTTGCATTCACAGCAGCAACAGCTTTCTGCAAAGAACTCTTTGCACCCTCATACATCTTGCCTGCCAACAACGCATTAGCTTGCTTTATCAAAGGAGTTACACACTGCTGAAGAACTGCCTCGCTAGTACCTCTATAAGTAATCTTGAAATTGTCAAAGATAGCCCAGTCACTACTATGACCAGCAGGTCTAGCCTCTTCCTTCACACCAACACGGAGAGTACCATCAGTAACAAGTGCATAAACCTTGGTCAAGTAAGCTTCGTTACTCTCAGCGCATGCTGCAGCAAAACCCTCCATTGAGTTAGGGATATACTTGCCCTTATAAGCATAGTCGGCATTGTCAGAAGTTACCTTCTGCTCTGACATACCATAAGAGTATGGAGAAGCGAACTTAGCTGTGATGTCATTACCATAGAGGCATGCTGTGATCTCGTTCACGTCATTAGGATACAACTGAGAAGCATTATCGTTGTTATCAACACGATGCATAGCCTGTACGGTGATCTCATATACACCATCAGGAATATTTGTTATATCCTGATAGAGATTGAAGGTACCCTGATAAGACTCAGCATTCTGATAGGTCGTATTGATGGCTGCGCCTGTATTGTTCCAACCAGTAGCACTCTCGAATGTAGGATTGGTGAGCAAGTCCTCCGTGCAGTCAGCACCCTCCTTGACAGCAGACTTGCGAGTAGATACCATCAATGTCTGCAACTTCTCGATGTATGCCTTCAAGTCTGCATTATTGAGTGAATAAGAACCGCAAAGGTCATCATAAGTTTCACCATTACCACAATCATCATAAGCAGCTTGCAAGTCTGTAGTATCATACTTACCATCAGCATTTGTTGTCAAAAGAGTAAGTTCATCACCCAAACTTGTCAACTTCTCATACAATGCAACATTTTCGTCTGCATCAGCCATAGCAGAACGCAACTGATCCAACAATCGATCTACATCATCCTGTGTGGTAGCAGTTGCATCCAAACCGTCTATTTGCCCTTGTAAAGCATAGACTGCATCTTGATAGTCTGTCATGCAAGAATATCCACCCACCTTATCTGCAGCTTTGCTTGCTTCGTCTTTAGCAGCCTGCACTGCCATAAACATAGCATCAGAACCAAAGTACTGAACGGTTACATCATCCAAGAACACCCAGTTAGCTGTGGTATTTTCTGTCTTCATACCGAAGGTCATCTCAGACAAGTCTGTGTCGCCATCCACAATCACAGAAAGTGTCACCTTCTCAGGTTTGCGTGCAGCGGTCGCTACCTTTACGGTCTTTTCATTGCCTCCTGCTATAGCATACAAATAGACACCATCAACACGATAAGATGCGTCAGCTTCCTGCTTACCCTGTTGACAAGCGTTGACATAAGCTGTAATCATGTAACCACCCTTTGGCAAGTTCTTTAAAGTCTGAGAAACAGAACTATTGCTCAAGTGACCATTATTCGTGTCAGTTTCCTCCTTGTTGGTACTACCATATTTTGAATTTTTATGAACCCAACGCTCAATGAAACTTGTACATTCATGCGAATCTTCATCAACAGTATAAGAACCACTACCATGACGCCAAGTAAAGCCATGACCTCCAGAACCCACATTACCATCATTGTCTGCATCTGGGCAGACGATGTCCCAACCAGTTGCGCTGTTACAATCTGCGTTAGGGATATACTCTGTGATATCAATTACGTTGCTAGAAGAAGCGCCTTCCATAGCCTTGTTACGAGTCATATCTTTCACATACTGAGCAGCCTCTTTCAACTGAGCCAATGTTGAATTTTCGTCATTATAGACCGTGACAGCATTGCCAACATTGATTCCTGCCTCAATAGCCTTGTTGATAATATCCATCATCTCATCTCTACGATAGATATAGCAATCATAACCCTCTTGAGAAACAGCCATCCACTCTACACCATAGTCAGCCTTATTCTCTGAACTCATATCCAAGAGAGGACGGACAGTTTGACCATTTTCAAATTTTGACTGTGGATGGGTGACTTCATTGAGGTCTTTACTATTCATACCTACACGTGTACAAGTCGTCTCTGACTTGAATTCGATGGTATCTGCCTGAAGTTCAAAAGTTTTCTTCTCGTTATTAAGATATACTTCCCAATTACATTTATTGATGCTACCTTTACCATAATCTACATAAACGGTACCACCATTGTCATCTTTTCCGTTGTAATACAAACGTTTCCAAGACCAGTCATTCGACCATTGAGAAGTACTATAGCCATAGATAGAAACAGTACCATTTGGTACACCATTCGTTTTGTTTGGAACAAAAGCTAACTTCAAGCCTCCCTTTTCAAGCAAATTAGCCTGGGTTCCCCAGTCGTTTCCTTGATTAAGCCACATTTTTGCCTTCACATTATACACATACACGGTGTCCTTGCCATCCAAGTTCAATTGAACTGGAACAGGAGCATCAGGTGCAGTGACCTTGTCCTGCGCCTTCGCCTCATTGGCACTGACTGCAGCTACCAACATGGCTGAATAAAGTAAATGTTTGTTCATTGTTAATTGATTAAAAGTTGTTTATTATTGTTTAGTTGTTATTTAAATGGCATCAACCAATTGTTAGGATCTGAGAGATCCAACGCTGGCTTCTTGAATGCCAACTTATCTCTAAGCCACAGCGAACCGAAGTTGGCTGTATATGGATTTTCATTGTTCTTGTGGCGAGCAATACGGCAAAGGTCACCGAAGCGAGAACCCTCGAAAGCCAATTCCAATGCCATCTCATCACAAAGCATATCCTCTACTGCATCTATCTTTGCCTTGAGCGTATCAGCAGCGGTAGTAGGAATTTCGTAACCCTTTTGGCGCAATGCACTCCATCGCTTCTCCAACTCTGTGCTGAGTCTATACTCAGACAAATTGCCTGCGGTATAACCACAACCACGCATGTGGATGCCTTGGTTACCCAAGCTATATTTCAAGCCATGATCCTCATCATTGAAGATGACCTCATTCTCATCTGTCAAGAAAGGAACGGTGGTCTTCAAGAATTGAATACCCTCAGCTGTCATATAGGTAGTATCCTTCTCCAAGGTGCTATTCCAACCATCCTTGAGCACAGCGAAAGCTACATCAGGATGTCCCATACGGTTGACTGCCTCTGCCAACTTCAAGTAGATTCCAGCTGTACGATAAATCTGAATGTTGGCATTCCGATACTTCATGATGACATAAACAGGCTCAGCAGCAGTTGTCTCTGCTGATGGAATCTGATTCTTGATGGCGTGATAACGCATATCACCAATTACCTGAGAACCTACTGTAGTGGTCAGACCATTGGTGGTCTGATAATAATAGGTCTGGTTGTTGGACAAATCCAAGAATGCAGAAGAAGGCTGCAATGACATCTTCTCATTATAGGTATAGCCATCTGAAGCAGAATAGTAGTTATAACCAAACAAACCTGGCAGTTGAGTAATCTGACCACGCAATTTATTGGTTGCCATCGCTACGTATGTCTGAGTTTCATTGTCAAATGAGAAGATTGATGACCAACTATTATAGTTAGGGTTGGCATAAGTATCAGCATTTATTACATCTGACGACAGATTCAAATAGTCAGGATAATTGTTCAAGTGTGCCACATAATTGCCGCAAACAGCCTTTGCCTTCTTCAAGTACTGGAAGTAGTGCTCAGCTGCCTTGGCGTACTGACCTGTCTCCAAATACAAATCGCCAAGTACCAAACGTACTGGGAACATCATCTTGGAAGTGGCAACTGTCTTAGAGGTACCTGCATCCGTAGTACCTGCATCAAAGTTACCCCAGTTAGGAACAGGAAGATTCACATACTGCTCCAAGTCTGGTGCCAAGGCATCACAGATACCCTTCATATCCTTGCGCTCCAATTTGGCAGCCTCCTCCACACTAGCGATATTGGTAAGAGGAGTGGTATAGAATGGAACGGAACCGTATGTACGAGCCAACTGCATGTAAGCCCATGCACGGATTGCCTTTGCCTCTGCGTACTCCTTCATTGCTACCTGGGTAGAACCCGTTGCCAAGGTGGTGTCACGGTGAGCTACATAGTAGTTGCAGTTGTTGATGATGCGATAATACACGTATGCGGAGTCATACTGGTTGCCATCGGCATAGTCGAAAGCTGCCAATCTGCGCAAGTCGGTAGAGGCATTGGCAGAAGTGGAGAGCAAGTCGCCACGCAACTCGTTGGTCAAGACAGTCTGGTCGATTGCCTGCTGCACACCCTTCAAGATACCATTGATGTAGAACATGGAATCCACCTTCTGGTCCAAAGCAGGATCATAAACATATCTGTCAGACTTACTGTCAAGCATATCACTGCACGAAACGAATGATACAACCATCAAGGCTGCCGCAATGAAATATATTACTTTCTTCATGATTTTATGCTTCTGATTGTTATATTACAAATTGATTTTCAAACCTACAGTGAATGCTCGTCCTGGTGCTACACAACCGGTGTCGATACCCTGGTAGAGCACAGCATTGGCTGCCGACATCTCGGGATCGCCACCCAGATACTTGGTGATGGTGAAGAGGTTGTTTGCCTCTACCCAAACCTGAAGTCCCTGGAGCCATGAGAAGTTGACTGGCACCTTGTAGTTGAGGTTCAAGGAACGAAGACGCAAATAACTGCCATCCTCTATCCAACGGTCACTGAAACGTGAGTTGCCAATCTCATCATTGTAAGAGATGCGTGGAACATTTGTCACCTGCCCTTCATTTCTCCAACGATTGACCATAGCTGTAGTCTGGTTGTAGAAGTTCTTACCACCCTCCAAGACACTGCGCTGGTAGTTGAAGATGTCATTGCCCAAGGAATAAGAGAACACTGCTGAGAGTGTGAAGTTACCCCATGTGGCACGTGCGAACATATTACCATATACATCTGGGTTAGGATTACCGATGATGGTCTTATCAGCATCAGAGATGATGCCATCACCATTGAGATCAGCGAAGTGAACATCACCAGCCTTGAACTCCTGACGAGCACCTGTCTTATCTACCTGATAGAGATAGCCATCCTTACCAGCAGCCTTCGCCTCAGCATCAGATGCAAATACACCGAGGGTCTTGTAACCATAGAAGACACCTGCACTCTGACCTACGATTGTAGCCACATTGTCGGTACCATAGATGGAAGAGGTATAACCCAAACCACCCTTCTCGTTACCATCCACAGCGAGGTAGGTCTCATTAGGAAGACTCTTGATGGTATTCTTGTAGTGACCTACGCTAGCACCCAACTCCAAGGTGAAGTTGCGATTGACCACTGGCTTGCCACTTACCTGTACCTCGAAACCCTTGTTGTCGAGTGAACCTGCGTTGCTCCAATAGCTCTTCACGCCTGCCACAGGAGTAGTAAAGTTCTTGATGGTAAGCAAGTCGGTAGTATGGTTGAAGAAGTAATTGGCACTGAGGCACAAACGGTTATCCAACCACTTGCTATCAAAGCCTACATTGAAACGATGGGTCTTCTCGAATGTCACATTCTCATTACCAATGTTGTCGAGCTGTACAGCAGGAATTGAGTTGTGGAGGAACTTCAATACCTCAAAAGAGGTGCGGGCAGCATTGCCATTGATGTCATCATTACCACTGATTTCATAACCTGCGTCCAAACGCAAGTAGTTAATGCCTGCATTCTTAGGGAACCAACTCTCATTGGTCATCACCCATCCAGCCTGTACACTTGGGAAGAAGCCCCAGCTCACACCACCCATGCGAAGGCTTGTCGCCTTGTCACCAAAGGCACTGCTGCTCTCCAAAGAGGCAGCTACCTGCAAGAAGTAACGGTTGCGATAGTTGTAGTCTGCCTGCGCATACCAAGTAAGACTTGCATTCTTGTAATCGTCGCCGGTAGCATCCTTGAAGTCCATCGAGTTGGATACATTAGGAATCTTATCGTTACCTGCTGTCTGATACTGACCAGATGGATTGTTCATCTCATAATTATAAGAGAGGTAGCGGAAACCACCCATCACCTTCAACTGATGAGCACCAAAGATGCGAGAGAAATCCAAACGAGTGTCACTCATCAAGGTTTCCTCCTTGGCGAAGATGGAAGCAGACATCGTCTGTACCTGACCCAAACCTGCCACATAGTAAGTTGGCACACCACCCTTTGGACGGTAGTAACGCTGTGAGTTACGGTTCAAGGTATAGTTGATGTTTTCTGAGAGGTAGAAACCATCCATCAACTTGAACTTAGGAGCCAATCTGACATGGAACATAGAGTTCTCCATACGGTTTTTGTTGTTGCCCTCACCATTCTTCAACAAGGCTGTTGGGTTAGCCAAAGAGAAGTTCTGACCGAGTGGTGACAAGAAATCATCTGCCTCAGACAAAGTCGAAGAGAAACGACCCAAAGTATTGCTATATACGTATGGGCTGAGGAATGGAGACTTAATGAGTGCCAACAAGGTTGGAGCAGTCACCGTTCCCTGTGAGAAATCATTAGGTGTGCCATCATCGAAGATGTCACGTGAGATTTTCACGTAGTCAATATCAAACTGAGTAGTGAAGCCCTTGGTAATCTTGAAGTCACTGTTGAAACGTACATTCAAACGACTGAAGCCGTTCTTCTTCACCGTGCTCTGACCATCGGTATAACCCAATGACAAGTTGTACATACCTACATTATCACCACCTTGCACATTGATGCTATAGTTCTGAGAGAGCGCAGATTCATAGACTTCCTTGCTCCAGTCAGTATTGTTGTGATAAGTATGGTAATAATAGTTGTTAGGATCATTCGTCAAGAAATTGAACGTCTTGTTGGTCATGATGTTACCAATCTCTGGATAAGTACCCAACATCTCAGTAGCATAGCTCATATACTGGTTGGCATCCATCACCTTAGGCATACGAGGTACGAGATTGACACCTACACCTACATTTGCCTCGATACGAGTAGCAAGGCTGTGACCACGACGCGTAGAGATAACAATGACACCATTAGCACCCTTGGCACCATAGAGAGCTGTACCATTTTTGAGCACGGTTACGTTCTCGATGTCAGCAGGATTCAAGTTCAACAAGATATTATTGTAACCACCAGTCTGCAAGGTGGTGGCATTGTATTGCATGCTCTGAGGCACACCATCGATAACGATCAATGGCTGCGCATTGGCGTTCAATGAGTTCAGACCTCTAATGAACATGGCGGAACCGATACCAGGAGTGCCAGAACGCTTCACGGTACGAACATCAGCACCCAACTGGTCTGCTATCAGGTCTTCCACACTCATCTGGGTGGTAACATTAGCCTTCAAGTTGGCTGCGTTACCCATCGGTGTGTCACCCTTGTACATTTCATTGAACTTATCACTCAACATCTTCACCTTGACCTTGTGGTCGTTGCCAATAGCCACCTGCACGCTAGCATACTGTGAGGTGTGCATGAAAAGTGAAGTAGTGAAATTAGGCACCTTGATGATGAATGTACCCTGTTCGTTGGTCATAGCAGCATAACGTTCATTACCCAAAGCCTGTACCTGCACACCACTCAATGGTTTGCCAGTAGCAGCATCGAGCACTGTACCAGACACCTCAATCATAGGGTAACTAGGTTGTTGCTTTGCAACAGGAGCCTTGCGTTCTCCTTCAGCGGCATCCGTAGCTTGGGCTTTGACTTGCGCAGCGGCAACCATCAATCCCATCATTGCCAATATTCTGAAATTTATCATTGTCTTCAAATATTGAGTTCGTTATAATTAATAGGTAACCATGTTGAGATGCCAGAACAACTCAGGCATTTCATCGGTATAGTCAGTAATGACACCCTTTTCCATGTAATAATCCACTGCATCCATAGGCACCAAAATGATATTGGCCACACCCAAGGTAATCTGACGAGTAGTAGTTGGAATAGCTGTCTGAGAAGTGGCAGATACCGCAAACATAGGATAAGCGGTGATACCACTTGGCAAACCTGTATAACAGATATTAGGTGTAAACTGTCCCATGTACTTCGTCATCACACGAGCACTTTCCTGTGTTCCATAAGCAAACTTCACACCTGCCTTACCTGTAAGATTTCTAGGGTTAGGCAATCGACCATTACTACCAGGTGCTACACCTCTCATAGTATGAACAAAACTTCTGATTTGCATCGTTTGATCAGCAGGAGTCTTGGTCTCATCATCAATATTCTCAGGAACCATGGTGAGATAAACAGCATACTTGGTCTTTACTACATTTGGAATATAGAAGTAAAGTGTAGGACGCAAGTTCTGAGTACCTGATACCTTATAATATGAAGAAGTATGGAGTGAACCTTCTACTAACGGATTGCGATCATCAGAGCTGAGTCGTACTGTCTGTGTACGAGCCACATTGGCATTGGCAGCCTGATAGTTACCACTGGTTGCACGCAAGCAAATCAATGGTGCTGCATATTGCCAAGGCTTGAAGCGCAAACTATCTGTCACCCATGCCACACCATTGGAGAGGACTCTCTTGTTGGCACCCACAAACAAGTCGGAAGCATCTGAACCATTGAAAGCCATACCTCTGTAATCCAAAGTATTGCAGAAATAATTACTCCTTGTACTACGGATAGAGTCGAGCGCTGACGTTGGAAGACCACCATCACGAAGACAAGGGTTGGTCGTATTGCTGAAAGTCAATTTACCCAGCATTCTGCTTTCTCCATTCGCATTGGTCAAACTATCAGCTGAAATCTTCTTCTGAGATTCGACTACATATTGAGCATTACCATCCTTATCGAAGTTATAAGTAAATGGAGCTAACTGTGCTGGATAACTATAATACTCCTTCATCTTCTTCATTGCTACTTCCCAAGCATGGTCGGTAGGAAGAATCATCGTATAAGAACTATCCTCTGTAGCCAACTGTATGTTCAACTCATCATACAAGTAGTTTTTATCGACATAGACTGTATCCAAGTATGTAATCATACCATCCTTCATCGGACCTTTCACACTATTGTCCAAGTCCATCTCACGATGCTGGTTACTCTTGAAGATAGAGTCGAGTACGGTAGTAGCGTAACCATCCGCACCACTACGAGAGAAATAGTCATAGAAGTTAGGACGGAAGTCGATCAACTGGTTCATCACATGCATAACACCATTCTTGCCTACCACGTTGGAAGTCTCGACAGGAATGCCACCGATGTTGTAGCTGCCATCGCCCTCAAAGTCCATGACCTTCTTGTTCAACAAATAGACACGCTCATCTACAGCACCCACTGCACGATGGTAACCACGTGCAATATGGTTGTTGAGAAGTTCTGCCTTCAAGAGGCTATCGCTCATCGCTTCATACTTATCAAAGTCGAGCGCATCATTGGTAGGAGCCCAAACTGTATAGCTCTGACCTGAAGACAAAAGCTGGTCATACCCTACTCTCTTGAGGAGTTGGGCGAACTGACTCATATCCTCACGGCTGCTGATTTCTTCCCACAATGACATATTGGATGTCACAGAGCCATCTGCACCACCATTGTCATAATGGTCGTCCCAGTCACTGCAACCTTGGCAAGCCAAGGCTACAGCAGCTGTCAATATCATATACCTTATTTTCATATCTGAATCGTTTACTTTGTTATGACTAATCAATTAGAACACGTCTTCACTATAGACTGAGTTGTTATAGACATTCACTGGAACCAACTCGATGTAGTCCAACTGAAACTCTGCACTAACATCTTCAGGCTTAGCTGTCTTGCAACGCAACCAGTATTCCTGACCTTGTGTAAAGTTGGCCTTGGTTATGATACGACGAATGTGTCGCTGTGACTTATCTGAAGAGAAGAAGCGAGCAGACTTACCTGTGCCATTCTTGAAGTGAGTGAAGTAGTGAGGACCACGCATCCAACCACGGTTGTGCATTGCCTTATCAACAGCTACACCCGTCATGTCATCATCAGTCTCAGGGTCTGTCCAACCTACCGTAGCACTGGATGGATCCACGTTCTGATCCAAAGGAATATCCACTGGCATCATACCTGCACGATCGGAAGAGTTACCGAGGTAGAACTGGATGATGGTACGCTTACCGTTGGCAGTATAGCCGAAGCGCAACTCATAAGTACCATCCTTTGGAACTGGAGGCAACTTGATGGCGAAGTCGAAAGCTGACTTAGAGCTGAACAACTCATCACCCTGATAGTCGTTCCAACAATCATAGCCGTTGTAACCATTGGCATGATCCTTGGTCAAGTAAGTTACATTGGAAGCATTGCCGTTGTAAACTACCATGTTCTTGAAATATCCACTTGGGAAGCGTACGTTTCTGATCGCCTCTGAGCGACCGAAAGTAGATTTCAAATCCTCACCCGTGTAACCTCTGAAACGATTTGACATACTCTCATCCAACAAAGACATGAAGTCGAATCTCATACGCTCATTCAGCACATTGTTTGGAACGTTGGTATTATAGACGAGCATATTATTGATTGGATGGATATAACCATTCACTGCCTGACGGGATGGTACATCATCATTACCAATCTTATTACCTTGATCCACCACCATGTTAGGATTGAGGTAAGCAGAAGAATTGAGGTTGGTATTACCTGGAGTCTCTGTCATAGACGGATTAGCCAACTGACGGTTGATATACAAACCATCAAGTGTACCATGATTCTTAACACCTGTCACCTTGAACATCGTATTTGGCAACAAGGTGCGATAGTACTCATAGACATCCAAGTCTGCCAACTCATTGAATGAATAAACCAACTTATCTGATGATACAATATAGTTGATGATGTGATAGCGCAAGAACATATTCAAGGCATTCCATTGGTTGGTGTAGTCTGAACCGGTGCTTACGTTGATACCTTCATCCTTCACATAGCTATACCAATCAGCACAATTTGCGTAAGCAGAATTAGCATAATTTGCCAAGTCTTGCACACTGTTGATACCATTGTTCTTCAATACAGCATCAGGCTCTGCAAAGATAGTGAAACCGACCTTACAAGCCTTAGGGTAGTCCATACCAGAAGTAGTCTCGATGGTCAACCAGTCGATACCTGTGGTACGCTCCGTCTCAGTCAAGAGCTTGTCCAAACCAGTCTCTCTCAAAGCCTGGAGCCAGATAGAGTAAGTACCCATATTTTCCATCTCATCAGTCAGCAAGTTGCTGGAACGATAGAAGAGGCGGTCGATGATATGTACGATACCATTCTCCATTTCCAAGTCTCTCTCAATGAGTTTGGAAACACCATCCATATAGATGTCGTTATCCACACGCTTAGGAGTCTGGGTATTGCCGAGCATCATGGTCACGTCGGTACCTACATAGAGGTCGTTACTGGTCTTCTTGTTACCGGTAACCTGTGATTCCACGATGTCTTTGCAGAGGGAGTCTTTCTTCTCCGACTGCAAAAGTCGCTCTACCAAAGGAAGGCTCTCGTCGGCAACGAGTTTGTTGTGGTCGTTACGACTCTTGTCATTATAAAGAGAGTCGAGGTAGTGATCCACCGCCTCATTGGTAGGTGCAAAGCAAGTATAGGTGCCGTATGCCGACAAGCGGTCTGACATACCAGCGGCATCAGAGATCTGCACAAACTCTGACAGTTGGTCATTGCTACGCAAGTAGTCGATGATGGTTTGACCTGTGAAGGTGTAAAGATTGCTCTCGTCAATCTTCTCAGAGCAAGACACCAAGGCCATCGCACCCAGTGCTCCGCCCATCATCATGCGACCTATCTTATTCATGATTGTTGTCATAAAGCTATACATATTATATTTATATGTTCTTTGTTCTCTACTTTTCATCAGTTCGGTCAGAGGTCTTGGTCTCTACCCATACTGGATTCTGATGAATCAAAGGATTATTCTTGGTCTCCGAATGAAGGATTGGCCAATAGAGATGACCCTCATTGCTCAACTTGAAGATATTGGAAAGGTATCTTGTTGCAAGAATGGTCGTCAAGTCGTTGTCGCTCTCCTTCAAGGATGGCAAAAGACTGCCGTTAGGGTCAAGCTCATACAAGGTCTTGGTAGGGTCAACGCCCTTCATGTGACGATAACTGTAACGTACCAAATCGTACCAGCGCTTACCCTCATAGCAAAGTTCACGACCACGCTCCTGCAAGCACAAAAGCTCCATCTTCTTCTGAGAATCGTAGTTGGACTTATAGACCAAGGTATCAGCCTTGTTGTCACCTGTAGCACCCATGATGGAACGAGAGTTCACCATACGCACGATGTTGCAAGCCTGCTGTAGCTTGGTATCATTGCCACCCGAGAGCTGCACCTGAGCCTCAGCCTTCATCAACAAGAGGTCGGTAATACGATACACAATCCAATTCTGACGATAGTTGTCGAAAGTACGTGTAGGGTTATAAGAATACCCCTTACCATCTGATGGGATAATTGACATAGACGACAGATCCACCATCTTACGAACCTCGAAAGCAGTGGCATTGCCGGCGTTTACACCATAACTGTTGTCATAGTAACGATAGTCGTTCTTTGACTGGTAGTAACTACTGACAGATGCACTGGATGCCGCAGGAGTAGGGTTATCACTCAAAGCCATACCTACCAAAGAGGTACCTACGAGCAAACCGTGGCTAGCACCGTTCTTCTCCTTATAATAATAGGTACGTACTTGATCATTCGAATTATTGGTTCCATTGAACTGCAACTCCAAGATGCTCTCCTCTGAGTTACCCTTGCCAAAGATATTGTAGAAAGCTTGACGGCCATCATACAAAGAGTATGGATTGCTTTCTGAAACCTGGACACGTGGATGGTACTTCTTATAGTATGCCTGATGAGAAGCCAACACCTTATCTACACATTCGATACATTTCTGATAATACTCTTCGCTCTTGCTCTTGTCGGTGCCGCTCCACATGGAAGCACGCCACAAGTAGATGTCTGCAAGTGTGGCATTAACAGCGTCCTTGCTGAACAAACCATAGTTCCGCCAGTCGCCCTCACCGAAGACACCATACTGATAGCAGCCTGTCTCAGCCTCCTCCAAGTCGTTAATACATCTTTGCAAGGTAGAGTCTGGTGGCAACTGACCATCCAAGGTCAATTCATCGGTATTCTCATATCCCTGTGTCACATAAGGTATGTCACGGAAGGAACGAACCAAGTAGAAGTGGCAAAGCGCACGCAAAGCCAGCATCTGGGCACGTACCGTCTGCATATCACCCTCGGTGAAGTTAGGGTCGATCTCGATAACTGCTGGAGCATGCTTCATCACCAAGTTACAGGTGTTGATGACATTGTAGAATGCAGCCCAGGAGTTGTAACCGCTACTTGGATAGAGGTCGAGATTGGAGATGTTATCCAATGTAGAATTGTTGATAGACTGATACTTCTGCAACTCATCAGAGCGATAGTCACCCCACATGATGAAACGCTCGATGATACTACCACTCAACATCTTATAGTAAGCACCATTCACCATCTGATCGACATCATCCTTTGTCTTCCAGTAATCCTTCAACACCGTCTTGTCGGAAGGGGTGATGGTCAGGAAATCATTGCATGAGCAAAGCGACAACACACCAACGGTTGCGATAGCTGCGCTTCTTATGATCTTATTTATTTTACTTTTCATTGTTAGTCACTCGTTAAAGAATTAAATTCCAATGTTCACACGCAATGTAATGGACTTGCTACGTGGTGTCTGAGAACCATCCCACGCAAAGTTCCAACCACTTGTGGCATGCTCTGGGTCTGTACCGCTATAGTTACTGAACACCAAGATGTTCTGGGCATTCAAGTCGAAACGTAAACGCTCCAAACCGATGCGAGAAAGTATCTTCTTAGGTACATTGTAGGTCAAGCTGACATAACTGAAGCGGAGGAATGATGCATCCTCTACGTATCTGTCGCTACCCAACCAGTTGTAACCTGCATTGTAGAGAGCACGTGGTATCTCAGTCACATCACCGTTCTTACGCCAACGCCAGTTTACAGCAGAGCTCTGGTTGGTGGTATCATACATCTTCTCCAAACCCATACGGGCTGCATTGATGACCTTGAAACCTGTACGATATACGAAGTTGGTACGCAATGACCAGTTGGAGTAACGGAAGGTGAATCCGAAACCACCAGAGAACTTAGGGTTGGAGTTGCCCAAATATACCATATCCAATGCGTTGATGGTACCATCATGGTTGACATCCTCGTACATCGTATCACCACCATCGAATTTGTAAGTCTGACTACCATTGTTAGAGTTGTAAGTCATACGCAATGGAGTACCATCGTAACCTGTGATGACCTTACCTTCCTTGTTGAGGGCGATAGGTGCAGTCTTACCAGATGGCAAGAACACATTATTAATATAGTTGACAAGATCCTCATTGTTGTTGATAGGGATTCGCTTGTCACCATCCATGGCGAAACCTTGACGACGCAAGTTGGTCAAGTAGTCGTAGGTGTATTGATAAACACCCTTGTTGCGCAATCCGAAGATTGAACCCAAGGCGTTACCTATCTGTACACGCTTGAAGTACTTACCACGGCTATCGGCTGTCCAGTCCTCATTGATACCGTCCAAGACCGTCTGGTCCATCTCAGTAATCTTATTGAAGTTCTGGGAGATATTGAAGCTGGCGTCCATAGAGAACTTACCTGCCTTGATAATCTTGTTGCCCTGGATGTTCAACTCCCATCCGTGGTTCTGCATCGCACCAATGTTGCTCCAAACCACAGAGGTGAAACCTGTCTGGGAAGAGATGCTTACATTTTTGTTCAACAAGTCGCTGGTTTTCTTATAATAATAGTTGAAGTCTGCTTCAATCATGTCATTGAAGAGTCCAAGGTTGGCACCCAAGTTCCATGAAGAGGTACGCTCCCACTTCAAGTTGCTCAACTGCAAGCCATCCACTACGGTGACAGGCAAGTTGTTGGTACCATTACCATAGACACTACCAGAGGCATACTTAGAATACTGCAAGTACTCACGGTCTGGCTGACGACCATTGACACCCCAAGAAGGACGGAATGACAACATAGAGAGTACCTTGCGAGACCACTTCATCCAAGGCTCATCGCTGATGTTCCATCGAGCAGATACACCTGGGAAGTAACCCCACTTATTCTTGTCACCAAACTTGGTAGTACCATCGGCACGTACAGTGAAATCGAGAGAGTAACGAGTCTTGTAAGACAAGTGAGCAGAATAGATGGCAGACATGCTGCGCCACTGACCATTGCTGGTGTACATTTCACGAAGCTGTCCATCTACGGTAGATGAGTTGACACCCTTAGGAAGGTTCTTCTCCACTACCTTCTGGTCATAACTGTTACCACTGGTCATCTCCCATCGACCCAACATGGTCAGGTAGAGGTCGTCTGTCTTGAACTTTGGAGTAAAGATCAACTGATGGCGTGTGGTGAATGCCAAAGAGTTATAATCATACATCGTATAGATGTTGTAATTGTCATCTTGCCATCCGTTGGTATTCAATGTACCAGGATAATATACTGGGTTACTCTTGGAATAGACATCGAGATAAACCAAACCTTCATAGTCGAGTTTTGTCTTGCGGTCGTCTGTTCCCAAGAGATAATAGTTGAGTTTGAACTCTGGTGTGATACGATAGGTACTCTCGTTATCCCAAGCCAAGTTGGCGATAGCAACAGGATTACCCAAGTCACGTACTGACTTCAACTCCTCAGAAGAGTAACCAGGCTGTGTGGAATTTCCCTGTGGAAGCATGATATAATACTCATTGCCATCCACACCATTGGCATCCTCACGATAGATACTCATGTTAGGAGCCATAGCCAATGCCTTACCCAAGATGTTGTTACCATAGTTACGCTGGTTCTTGGTATAAGTCAGAGGGAAGGTGGTAGAGAACTTGATACGGTCACTCACGTAGTAGTCCAATGCCAAACGAGTGGAGAAACGGTCGAGCACCTGCTTGATGATGGTACCTGTCTGGTGGTCATAACCAGCAGACACACGGAAGGAAGCCTTCTCACCACCACCATTGATGGTCAAGTAATGACTCTGGTTCCAACCCGTCTTGGTCACAGCTTTCACCCAGTCGGTATTATCGTTCCAGTTGTTGTACTCAGCCCAACTCTTGTTGTAGTTCAACTCGTTGATATTGGTTGTAGCAGAAGGATTCTGTGTAGGGTTGTAGAGTTCCTCCTTCATCAACATGGTATATTCATCACCCGTCAAGAGGTTGTAACCACTTGGCTGCCATGTACCCTGGAGAGAGTAAGAGTAATCGACTCTAATCTTACCACGAGAACCACGCTTGGTCTTGATGCTGATGACACCATTGGCACCACGAGAACCCCAGATAGCGGTAGCAGCGGCATCCTTCATGACGTCGATGCTCTCGATATCGTTCACGTTGATGGAAAGCAAGGAACTATAGGTTTCCTCTGTTGCGGTAGAGAAATCGACATCCTTGGCATCTGGCACATCCATAATGTTGCCATCGACAACGATCAAAGGCTCAGAAGAACCATTGATGGTGGTGACACCACGCATACGCATCGTAGTACCAGCACCCAAGTTACCAGAGTTGGCAACGATGTCAAGACCAGCAATCTGACCTTGCAAAGCCTCATCTGCACTAGTAAAAGAAAGACCTTCCACATTGATCATGTTCATGGTCTGTGTAGCTACAGAAACCTCGTTCTTAGGAATGCTCAAACCATTGCCACGGAAGCGAGACTTCGCTACGACGGTCACCTCCTTCAGGGCGGTCTCGCTCTTCAAGGTGATATTAAAAGAGGTACGAGAGCCGATGACGGTAGAATAAGGCTTGCAACCTACGAAGGTAACGACAAGCTTATTCTTTGGGTTCTTGATGGTCATGTTGAAGTTACCATTGATATCGGTAATGGTAGCATTCACGTTTCGGTTGTTGGCATCCTTCTCGACTACGTTACAGCCAATGACTGGTCCCATATCATCGTTGACGACACCGGAAATACGCTGTTCTTGCGCAGCCACCGTCAAAGCACTGCACAGAGTTCCCACCGTTATGTATGTTCGTAAATTATTCATCATTGTTACATACTAGATAATACATTATTTATAATACTGAACACCCTTGCTCTGCGCCTTCAAGACGGCAGCACGATGTTGGGCGAGGCGCTGCTTGTCAGCAGGAGAGTTGCTTTTCCAAGCTGCGTCATAGCGACCACTCTTGTCATAGCAAAGAGGTGTGCCGATTTCATGCACTACAGCAAATGATGAGGTTTCAATCTTACCGGTATTCCTACTTCCACTAAACACATAGTCACGTGTCATAAAGTTGGTCACCTTGCCTGTGCTCGCCGCATTGATATGCACTGCATTACCAGCGTTGTCTTTGACAGTCATTACATTGTTACCACCAGAGACATTCAGTTTCTGATAGACACCATTGATGTTGCAAGAGGTTTGATATACTCTTCCACCATTCTCGGTAGGTGCATCTCCGTAATCCAATTTATTATCAGCATAGATGGAATAATCCTGGAAATGATAGCGCACAAAGTTTCTGATTGCCTCCAACATAGCAAGTCCCTTTGCCTTGGCAGCAGCTGCAGTCTCTGCATCTACGTGTTGATTATTTTCCATCAACTGTGTCAAATCATCCCAAGAAGGAAGTCCTTTCTCTTTATGGGCTGCACGCATAGCTTCATTATTTGGTGCATATACAGTATAGTTGTAACTATTGAAGAACGAAATATTGTAGTCGATGCAATCATTTACATCATCAGTAAATACTCTAAACTGATTCTGATCTCTTACATTTGTAATACCCAACCACTTAAATATTTCATTGATATTATTTGGAAGCATACACAAGTTGACAAAATCAGAGAACTGACTATGTCCTTCCAAACAACCATTGACACTGATGACTGGAGCTTGAATCAAATGATCAATGATGTAGCTCTTACCATTACTATACACAGAAGGTGTTTCTGTAATCTTAGCAGCAGGCATTTTTTCATCTCTTGATGTACCCAAGCCATTAATTTGAGCTCCACTCATTACTTCATCACCCAAGCCTGCGGTTCCAGTAATACGAATCTCACCACCATGCTTTGTCTTATAATACTTATTAGAACCAAGACTCTCACCTGCATTCAGTGATACTGTATGATAGTTTAATATATCAATCAATCTATCATGTATATCACTTAATCTCGTAACTCTTGTTGAGTCTTTTGATACTGCGCCTGTAGCAATAGTATAATTAAAATAAGATGCACTTATATTATTATCTCCCGCTTTCTTGTAAAAGTGATACAATCTAGCACGGCCATTACCACTACCATTATTTTTACCCAAAGACACTGGGTCAAGATAATAAGCATCAAAAGCCTTGTTGTTTGGCAAGAACAAAGCATAGTTGGCAGTACTTGCGCGAAGATAAGCGAAGAAGTTGATGTCCAAGTTATCTTTATCATTACTGCTTGCTTGCTTACTCTGGATAGCCCAGTTGATCACGCTCAAGTCCATGTTACCACGCAAAGAGGCTGGAGTGGATACAATATTATATGTAATAGGAGGCACTACTCTATCCAACATATAGATGACACCATTGTTGGCTACACGTACATCCTTGGAACCATCAGCTGCATTCACAATGTCGGAAGCTGTAATGCCGATAGGGTCACTCGCCTCATCCAAGATAGTACCAAACTTGCTTGGCACTGACTGTACGAAGGATGTGTTCATCATGTTGTTGACGAACGAAGAGATGATGTTGTTTGGGATACTGTCGATGTTCTCTCCCAAGTTCTCCAAGGTGTTTGGCTTCTTGGCATACAAGCTGATGATGTTGTAACCACCTGAAGAAGGATTCAAGAAATAGTCCTGCACAGCCTTGTCGGTAGGCACAAACATAGAGCCCATATCTGCGAGGTTGACACCGAATGCACTATAATACTGGTTCCATCCTGGGTCGAAGCGCAAGAGCTTGTCGTTAGCCACGGTCACGCCCTTAGGGTCTCTGAGCAATGGCTGAGCACCCTGGGAACGCTCACTGAAATAACGCCACTGGAAGATGGAGTCGATGACTGGACGACCATTGAGCACAGCATTATCATTGTAGTTCAAGGTGGTGACTGCATCATAATAAGGTGCACTGAAGCGATCCATCATACGGCTGAACCACTTGGTGTCGCTACTCTCACGGATTACCTTAGCCAGGTTGCCCGGTGGCAAGATGACACCATCCATCTGGTTGATGTAACCATTCAAGCAGGTTACATCTTGTGCGATCACCTTATTCTTAAATATAAAGGTAGCTCTCTCCTCATAAGGCTTGCCAGTGATGATTTGGAAATCATTGGCATTGATACTGTTGTTCAGCATCTGCTCTTGAGTGAAGTGTACGAGCATAGGACGAGTATTGTCCATGACAACATCGATGCCATGTTCACGATACTTCTCCCAATAAGAATTGTTTTTTGGCAGATTACTCATCCATACATGATAGATGGTATCTGTAGCGTTGGCTGCGGTCTGATGCTTCAAAGCCACACCTCTGGAGAGGCCACCTTGACCATCATCGACGTTTGACAATGCCTCGGTCAAGATGGCATTATCCAACATGGAAGCATAGAATAGTTGCTTCTTCATAGACTCAGTCAACTGGTCGTAAGAAGAAACGCCCCAAGAATTGTTTTTGAAGAATTCATTGTAAGCAGAATCGTTGGCTACAAATACGGTTTTGGAACCCGTCTTCGACATGACCTCCTTGTAACCGAGATCGTCAATCAACTTCAAGTAAGTGTGGAAAGTACCAGTGAGCGCACCCTTAGGATTTTCCAATTCCTCGTAGATGCTCTTTCCTAACCAACTTGGATTGTTGCCCTTCTCATCAAGGTCGTAATCATCCGAACAAGCTCCCAACCCCATCAAAGCGGCTGTAGCAAAAATACCGACTATCGCACACTGCGATTGTTTGATAAAGCGATTACTCATTTTAAATATTGTTAGCTAGTTTTATTTTAGATTTATATTCTTTTTAAGTTCAATTTACAAAGCCCTTTTTCGGTTTTTGCATTAAGTACGTGCAAAATTGGCGTTTTTTAGCCAAAAACAAGGGAACAAATCGCTAGAATGATGGAACAAAATGCTAAAAATAGCCAAGAAACGTGATTTATATGAGAAAAAGTATGTAACTTTGTGGCCGAGTAAACAAGCATAACAACACAAATGAGACAGATATACATTTTATTACTATTCATACTTTTTGGCTTGCCTTCACAGGCGCAAGTATTTCCTTTCCGCAATTTGGTGTCGTTTACACTCTCTGCGAACGAGGAAAACAACTGCATGTTTTTCGACAAGGAAGGCATGTTGTGGGTGGGCACCAACTCTGGTGTCAAGTCGTATGATGGATATACTGTGAAGACCTACAAGTCGGACATCTATTCTCCAGGCATCCTGCCCAACAACATCGTACGCTCCATCACCGAAGACCACGACAACAATCTCTGGCTCGGCACCCGCAATGGTCTCGTCAGGATGAACAGGCGCACAGGCTCCTTCAAGACCTTTCTCCTTCCATCCGAAAATCAACGTATCATCTATACCCTTTTCACCTCCAAGGATGGTACGGTATGGATTGGCACCGATGGTGGATTGTCTTATTTCAATCCCAAGGATGAGTCTTTCTATACCTATAATAATAAGAACACATGGCTCGTTGACTCCAATGGCAAGAAAACGAAAATGGGAGGCTACAGCGTGAAGGCTATCGTGGAAGACAAGAATGGCGACCTGCTCATCGGCACCTGGTCGTCGGGCTTGCTGCGCCTACATCGTAGCTCGCACACCTTCCTGCGCTATCCCGTGCTCAACGACATGAACTCCGCCTACTCCCTCTTTTTCGATAGCAAGCAACGTCTCTGGGTGGGCACCTGGGGCTATGGTATCGTACGACTCGACAACCCTGGCGATGTCAGAAACCCGAAAATCTACAAGTATCCATACAATACCAACCACTTCGACATTTTCTACAAGATTACGGAAGACCCCGTCACCCATACCCTCTGGGCATGCACCAGGGAGGGTGTCTGCTATATCTATGAGAACCAGTTGGACAAAGGGTGGCAGATGCACACCATGATAGGTGACAACGCACTCAACTTCAACAATGACATCGCCAGCGACGGCAATGGCAACATTTGGCTCTGCACACAGAACAATGGCATTGTGCAAGTCAACACCACGCCTTCGCCTTTCGAACTCTGCCATCTCGACACCAACAAGGCGGGATTCCCAATTAACTATGTCTATTCGATGTTCACCTCCGATGGAGAGCACGTTTGGTTGGGCTTAAACCCATACGGCATCGCTCTCTACAACAGGAAGACGGGCATCACCTTATACAATAAGAGCATTCCTGGCTTCGGGTCGCTCAACAACCGAACCCTCACCACCAGCATCTCCAGCATCATGGAGAGAAGTAACGGCGAGCTATGGTTTGCCGTCAACAACTATGGCATCATCGTGAAGCCAAAAGACGGCAATGCCAAGGAAGTGGATACCCGTATCGCTCCCTACATCCATGACAATTTCGTCAACACCCTCTTCGAATCGCGTGATAAGACGATATGGATCGGCTCACGCAATGGCATGAGCGTGGTGGAGCCTGACAACAGAGGCTACGCCCTCACCATGCGAGAGGGAAAGACTGACTTCACGAGCTGCGACATCCGACATATCAGCCAAGATAGACAAGGGCGCATCTGGGTGGCGACCGACAACGAGGGCATCATCTGCATATCCGGCAATCCTCGTAACATCAAGTCGCTCCGATACAAGCAGTACAGCTTGAAACAGAAAAACATCGATGTCAACGATGCCAACTGTTGCATGGAGGACAGCAAGGGACGACTCTGGGCTACCTCCAACAGCGGCGGTCTCTTTATATATAATAAGGTGGAAGACCGATTTGAGTCGAAGAACAAGGCTTACCATCTTTCGGGCGACCGTGTGATGGCAATGGAAGAAGACAGCTATGGAAGCCTATGGTTAACCACTGGCAAGTCGCTAGCCAATATCGTATGGAACAAAGACGGAAATCAGCCTCAGAATATCACCTATTATACCCAAGAAGATGGTCTGGGCGACTTGCTCTTCTCGCCCAACGTGAGCTGTCGATGGGGAAAGGAACTCTTCTTCGGAAGCAAGACGGGCTTCTTCTCCTTTGTTCCTACGCCCAACATGGGGAAAAGACATCACCAGAATGCCAAACTGGTCATCACCGACCTCTTCATCGACGATGAGCCATACGCCAAACTCGACTCTACCCTGCGTGAAGACATCTCACAGGAGGCTCCTGCCTACACCCAGCGCATCGAGATTCCATCGAGCGTGAAGAAGTTTGACATCGAGTTTGCACTCCTCACCTACGGCAATGCCAAGAAGAACGTATATGCTTATCGACTAGATGGTTATGACGACGACTGGCAGTATTGCAATGGCGAACTGCACCGTGCCACCTTCCAGAACTTGAGTTCGGGCACCTATCGCTTGCACGTGAAAGCCACCGACAGTTATGGTCAGTGGCAGGAGTTGCCATACACCATCAACATCAAGGTTTTGCCGCCTTGGTATGCCTCACGATGGGCAGGCATGATCTATATCCTGATGCTCATCATGGGACTGTTTGCCGCCTTGCGATGGTACAAAGATCGCTTGAAGACCCGCAACAGCCTGCAGATGGGCGTGATACTCACCAATATCACCCACGAGTTGCTCACCCCTCTCACGGTCATCTCGGCTACCATCTACAAGCTCAAGAGCATGGCTCCGCAATATGAGGAGGACTACTACGTGATGGACAGCAATATCAACCGCACTACCCGACTCCTACGAGAGATACTCGAAGTGAGAAAGTCGCAGGCAGGACAGTTGAAGTTGCTCGTGAGCCGTGGCGACATCGGCTTGTTCGTCAAGAATGTTTGCGAGGGTATCCGTCCGATGGCTGAGCATCAGAAGATTACCATCACAGAAAACTATCCTAAGGGCGATTGCAGCGCATGGTTTGATGCGGATAAGTTGGACAAGATTCTCTATAATCTCTTGTCAAACGCCATCAAGTACAACAATACGGGGGGGCAAATTGCCGTCTCGCTGTCGCTTAACAAGGAGGTGGCATCAATTTCTATCCAAGACCATGGAATCGGCATGTCGAAGAAGAAGTTGAAGCATCTCTACACCCGCTTCTTCGATGGCGACTACCGTCAGCAGAACATGCCGGGCACTGGCATCGGACTGTCGTTGACCCACGACCTGGTGAAACTGCACCATGGCGACATCCTCTGCGAGAGCACGGAGGGCAAGGGGACCACCTTCACGGTCAACCTGCCTTATCACAAGGGCGACTACCGTGACACGGAGATAGACACTTCGGGCAGCAGCAGAAAGACCAACGACCTTGCCATCCAGCAAGCCAAGGAGGAGAAGGAACAGACGGAGCACAAGCTCAACCCTATCCACACCTCCATCTTCATCCGCAAGAACTCCAGCAAGATTCTCGTGGTGGAAGACAACGAGGAGCTGTTGGCGCTCATGCTCCAAGTGCTCAGCAAGAACTACCATGTGCTCACCGCCAAGAACGGCAAGCAGGCGATGAACATCATCATGAAGGAGAAGCTCGACCTCGTGGTGAGCGACGTGATGATGCCTGTGATGGATGGTATCGAGCTGACCAAGCGCATCAAGGAAGACAAGAGCTTCTGGCAGTTGCCTGTCATCCTCCTCACTGCCAAGAACAAGGAGGAGGACAAGACGGAGGCTTACAGCATCGGTGCCGACGGATATATCACCAAGCCATTCAAGTTTGAGGAGTTGGAGGTTCGCATCAACGCCATCCTTGCCAACCGCAAGAAGGTGATAGAGAAGGTGGAGAGCGAGGTGGCTTTGGCAGCCCAGTCAGCCTCTGTCAAAGGCGGCATGGGAAAAGGTAGCCAGGAGAATGCCAGCCCAGAGAAGTCGCACCTCAGCAACCCAGACCAGGCCTTCGTGATGCGTGCCACGGAACTAGTAATCAAGAACATCAGCAATTCGGAATATGGCCGTGACGAGTTTGCCAACGACATGGCGATGGGTAGCTCTACATTATATAATAAGGTGAAGGCGATAACGGGTCAGACCATCGTGGCGTTTATCACCTCCATCCGCATGAAGGAGGCGAAGCGCATCCTGGAGGGCGATCCCGACATCCTCATCAACGACTTGGCTGTAAGGGTCGGCTTCAACACCCCGAAATACTTCTCGAAGTGCTTCAAGAAGGAATTCGGCATCTTCCCGAAGGAATTTGCCGAGCAGATGCAAAGCAAGGGATGAAACTTTATTTCTTCAAGAACTTCTGGGCAGCACGACTGCCATCCTTGGCGATAATCTTCACGACATATACGCCATTGCTGATGCCAGACAGGTTGACAAACTGTGAGCCTTTGCTTTCCGCAACCTTCTGTCCACCCATGCCATATACCTGCAACTGAGCTATCTCGCCATACACGATCAAGCCATTGTTGGTCTGATACAACTGATACTTCTTAGCAGAAGCTGCCTCATCGTTCTTCACATCACTGATGCCATTGACGACATTGCCATCCTCGTCTATCTCCTGATATACACCGAGGGTGAGGTCGGTGAGATACATATCGCCCTTCTCCACATTGGTCAAGGTGATGCTGATAGGCTTCTTCTCCACCTTGCCTATCTTGGAAGCGATGTCAACCAATGCTACACCTTCGCTGAGATTAACTGATGCAGTACCATTACCAGAGCCATCCACATACTTCCAGTCTATCTTGAGCGTTCTGCCACCCGTGCAATAGATATTCGACTGCATCTGAGCCAGAGAAGACAGGGTGAACTCCACATTGGTAGTCTTTGGCAGATAGTAAGCACCGTATGAGGCTCTTCCGTATTTCTTGCCAGGAGTCGTATTCTCATCAACATACTCCACACTACCCTTTCCACTGGAAAGCTTGCCGTAATATCTAGGCTTCACACCCTCCTCAGCATTGCCACCCGTGATATATTTCTTCACGTTGTCAGCTATCACCTCGTCCTGGAAGAGATAGTCGTTGACCACGGTCTCCACCTGATAGTACTTGCCATCATCGGTATCATCCACAGCCTCATCCTCCAATGTGCCATCATTCTTAGGCATCACGAGGGTATAGGCATTGTCATCGCCACCATACTCGTATGGACCATAGTCGGCACTTTTGCCCACGTAAGGGATATTGAGCGTGACAGACCAATTGTCTGGGGCATTGTCGGAATAGTTGTAATGATTCTTGTGTGCATCCACCGTCTTGAAGTCGGTTATTGGTGTACCTGCATCTATCAACTTGCTGCCAGCTTTCAGTCTGCCGAACTTCAGTGGCAACTCGCCGTTTGCCTGACGAGGTCCGATGGCAGTTTCATAGCTTAAGTCCTCATACTCAGAACTATAGTCATTGACTATCTTTGAGTAGGTAGTACCAGATGTGCTAGCCTTCTCACCCAAAGGATTGGTATTATCGAGCGTTGTCCAAGTACAGAAGTCGATGTCAGGCTTTTCTGTGAAGGCTGAGTTACGTTCCATTTTCTGCGAACCATACGCAAATCCCACACAGTTGCGCAGCACCCAATTGCCATAGTCGGGAGCTTCCATATTATACCCATAATTGATACCATTGCCAAAGGAGAGGTCATTGATAAGATAAGAGCCTTCACGGTGATGGTTCTGATCGAATCCCTTCTTCGGATGGAAGGCGGCGATGCAGTTCTTGAACACATGAGCACCTACGGAAGTGCCTCCCTGCTTGCATCCTCCCATCTTGAAACCATTGCCATTACCCTTGTCAAAACCATTGTTGAGCACCCAACAGTTATCGACCACGATTGGGAAGGCGGTGTAGTACAAGTCCCAACCATCATCCGAGTTGTGCCAAGAGCGACATCCGTGGAACTCATTGCCTGGACCAGGATAGAGCTTGATGGCGAATCCATCGGCATTGCCGCCATTCGTCCATGGGTCATAGTTATCATAGGCATCACAGTTGACGATGATGTTGTATCTACCATATTTATATTCTTGATTACGGGTGTTGTTACCCTTGGAATCCTTTCCGAATCCCTGCTGCAAACCGGTGTCCCCATTGCCATAGAAGCGGCAGAGTTCCACCACGCAGTAGGAGCCTTCGAGCTTCATGCCATTGTCGGCGGAGTTGCAGATGTCGAGGCCACGATAATGCCAGTAGTTGGCACCTATCTTGTGCATGATGCCACGATAGGTGGAAGCCTCGGTCGAAGTGGAGCGAGGCTGACTGGAGAAGTCGAAGACAGGTCGCTCGGCATCACCGGGATAGGCGAAGACACAGATGCGCTGGTCGGCAGTACCCGTCTGCGTCACGTTGATGGTCTTCGAGAGATGATAGGTGCCACCTCTCACATAGAGGATGTCACCAGCCTTCAGAGCGGCGAATGCCTTGATAGGGTCGCCGAAAGGTTTGTCGATTGCCATACCGTTGCCGGTACCGCCAGGAGCCAAGTAGTAGTCCTTGGCATCAGCCTGCCATGAGGCAAGCAGACACACCCCGATGAGGGATGTCTTCCACAAAGAGTTTGTTTTCATCTTGAATCAGTAGTTTGTTTTTAAGTCGTATTTAAGTTTGTTTGTTATTTCTTTCGCTCCATGAGCCTACATACAAAATAGGTTTCTGTTGATACTTGGTTACAAAGATATAGCAAAATCTCCAAACTACCACCATATAGCCTCATCTTTTAAGATTTTATAAACATTGGGGCAGCAAACCTCCCATTTCATCACTTGTCAAGCACTGTGTTCGCAAACGTTTTCGTTATTTTTTGCAAATTATATGCAAGTTTTTACGTGTTTTTATCAATTATTAGTAATTTTGCAGCCGTAAAAGATAATATGTAGCCATTTCGATGGCAGCAGATTTAACAATAATAAGGAAAAATAAAACGTATATATAAACTCTTAAACAAGTAAAAAGATGAAAAGATTTACATCTACAAGACTATTCGCTATCGTATGTATGATAGTGATGGGATTCGTGCAGACTTGGGCACAAGACAATACGACCGTTACGGTCAAAGCCCCAACCATTACCCCTAGAAGTTGTAAGTATAATGGAACCATCATGCCAGTCATCACTGCTGATGAGGGTTGTTCCATCGTGTATGTAAAAAGCACCAGCAAGCTTTACACAACTGTTGAAGACATCGACAAGAACCAGGGTGTAAAGACAGAGGATTCTAACAAGGCTACCATTACCGATATTATCAACAAGACTGGTAACCGCTATATCTCTGCGTATGCGACTAAAGATGTAAATGGTCAAACTTACAAGAGTGCAGTTACAAATGTAACTTACACTTACAATAAGGATGCGAATACAAAGACAGACATCACCTTGTCTGCAAGTTCTATCAAACTCGATATGGCTAATCCAAATGCGACACAAAACCTCAATATTATTGCTAAAGATGTCAATGGAAAGACCATCAGCGGATTGACATATAGCTTTACCGTATATCCAGAAGGTATTGTTACAGTTGCTAGCGATGGAACAGTAACTCCAAAGGCAGCTGGTACAGCTAGTATCAATGTTATTTTTGAGGGAAATGATAATTATAATGCAGCAACCTGTGTTGTTGACGTGAATGTGGCTAGTAATGCAATAGGTAGAGTGTTTTATAGCATTGCAGATATTCGTCATGCGACACAATCTGCTACAGACAAAGGCAAAAAGAATGCTGATTGCGTTTTGATTTTTACTGAAAATAACCCTGCAACGGTAATTGCAGTAATGAAGAATTCAGATAGCAATTATGAAGATAGTAAATTTATAGGCTCTTATTTCATCATAGACAACTCTAACAGAGGGCTATGGATTCGAGCCAACGACATATATCCTTCAACAAATCTCAAAATCGGTAGCAAGATAACTGGAACATATCTTGCATCATATACACAAAATGATAAAATGGTTCCTTCTTTGTATGAATTCTCCAAAAAAGATAGAATCATTGATGGAAAAACATACAAATATGAATTTAATATCGATCACTCAGGAGAAGCAAATGGTGACAAGCCTGCTACATATCCATACACAGCAGTAGAAGACGTTAATACAATCTCAAAAAACAACGATGAAAAAGGAGATATAGTGCAAGCTTCCTATGGAGTGTACCAAAATTCCATCGTGTCTGTACCTGGCATTATTCGACTTGGTGCTGGTGGTGAATATTATTTGGTACAAGATGAGAATTCTGGATGGGATGAAAAAAACAATTCGGATAAAAGATTAATTATAAATACTCAGCAAATTGGTGTTAATTTGGCAGATTATGTTAATACTGTCGGAACTTTTGAAGGAATTCTCATAAAACGTGGCATAAAATATGCACAACTTATAGTTCTCAAGAACAACTTCTACCAAATTAATAAGATTTATCTTGATGAGAACGATGACGAGAAGCGTATTGATGACTTGGTAAACGCAGGCGCATTCGATGACGAAGTAGATGTATATGTTCATCGCACCAAGTTGGTAAATTCTACTGATACTTGGGGGACACTTTGCTGCCCTTTCGACTTGACAAAAGAGGAGTTTAAGACAGCCTTCGGCTGCGATCTTACTGCCTTGGCTGCACCAAAATGTGATGGTGAACAACAAGACAATGGTAGATTGACTAAGATTGGCACTGTCAATGACAACAACCTTGTTTTTGAGAAAGTCAGCGACTTGAACATTACCGAGGGTATGCCATACTTATTCAAGGCTACTGGAACACAATCTGTCTGCACCAACGACAAAATCACATACAAGAATAATGATGGCACCATCAAAACTCCACAAGATTTGATTAAGGAAGATGAGAGCTATTATGCACACATCGGACAGAAGACCATCACAGTCGTACCTCCTCACCAGATTAAAGGCAATATCAACAACAACGTTGTTAATGGCGACTTCTACTTCCGTGGTCTTTATGGTAGCAAGCAATATACAGAAGAGGAAAATGGTAACCTCACTACCACTCCTATCTCTGACAATGGTAGCCAGAAGTATCAGTTCATCAGCACAGCCACAGGCAACTACTTGAAGTATCTCAAATCTGGCAATACTTCAAAGTTCCCTGGTTTCCGTGCTTACTTCTACTTCCCTGGTTGGAGCGCAGAGGAGAACAACAAGTTGCAATCTTCTACCAACACTTCTAACTCCAAGGTATTCCTCTTCGTAGAGGGCGGCACCACAGGTATCAGCGACATCCGCACAGATGAAAATCATAATGACGGTCGCATCTACAATCTCGCAGGTCAAGTAGTGGACGAGTCATATAAGGGTATCGTCATCAAGAACGGTCGCAAGTACCTTGCCAAGTAAGGGAAGCCTCAGCAAGTCCCCTGCTCATCCTAAGGCAGGGGAAGTTCAAACAATAAGTAAAAGAATACAGAACTAGTAAAAGATCATGTAAGATGAAAACATATATCAAACCATATACCTATTGCACACTCCTCACAGAGGAATCTCATATTCTGGCAGGTAGCAACCCTGCGTCAACCAATCCGAACCAAGCCAACAGCCAGGGAACTGGTGCCTTCGTAGGTGGTAGTTCATCAGAATATACAGGTGGTAGTGATGCCAACGATAACGTCTCAGAGATGTCTAAGCACTACGTCCCATGGACTTCATGGGACGACTTCGACCTCTAAGCCATCCGCATCACAGTAGATATTTTCAGAAAAGCAGTATTATATATAACAAGGTGACGGTCGGGACTTCGGTCTCGACCGTTGTTTTGTGCTAAATTAAGTTAATCAAGTCCTCATTATCACGCTTTCTTCATTTATTTTCCTTATTTTTGCCAGCGTTATCTCGCAATAGTGCGAAAACGACATCATAAATTCATTTATATGCCAGAATTTATAAACCCACGTGTCGATTGGGCTTTCAAGCGCATTTTCGGCAGTGACGACACCAAGGAGTGTCTCATCACGTTCCTCAACGGAGTATTTGAGGACGAGTTTGTAATCAAGGACGTGAAGCATCTGAAAACAGAGCAGACACGTCATCAAAAGCGAGAGCGAGGAGTCATCTTCGATGTGGCGTGCGAGACCGATGACGAGAGACACATCATCGTGGAGATGCAGAAGAAGGAGCAACGTTATTTCGTGGACCGTGCCCTCTACTACTCCGCCAAGGCGATAGTGGAGCAAGCCCAGCCTGGCGAGTGGGACTTCCACCTGACACCAGTCTATACCGTGTGCTTCATGGACTTCATCGCCGAGACTGGCATTCCTTGCCAATTTCGAACCGACATCGGATTCGGATTGCTCGAAGAGGAAGGTTCTATACTAGATAAACCAACCGAGCAGCAGGGGTGCAAACAAAAAAAGCAAGACGAGCAAATGGGATGCGACTCAAAAGGGCAAGCGGAACAACTTGTGCCTCACAAGCGCAGACAGACTTCAAAGACTAAAAAGTTGAAGGCTTGGCAGCTTTCGGGCTTGCGATATGGCTTCGAAAAGATGAGAGTGGTATTCTTGCAGTTGCCGCTCTTCGAGAAGAAGGAGCCAGAGTGTATGGATATATTTGATTGTTGGATTTACGTATTGAACAATATGGAGCATTTGAAAGAAATACCATTCTTGGACAAGTACCCCGTCTTCCGAAAGTTGGCGGCAATAGGTGATTTGCAGAAGCTCACCCCAGAGGAGCGTGACTATTACGAGGAGGATGTCAAGATCATGCGCGACCTCTATGCCACTGATAAGTGGGAGAAAGAGAAAAGACGTATGGAGAGAGAAGCTGCTCGAAAAGAGTTGGAAGAAGCAACGAAGAAAGCTTTGACTGAAGGTCGAGCTAAAGGAAGAGCCGAAGGAAAAGCCGAAGGAAGAGCCGAAGGTAGAGCCGAAGGAATGTTAGAAGTTGCTAAGAATCTTCTTTCGATGGACATACCTATACTGCAAATTATGCAAGCCACAGGCTTGACACAAGAGCAAATCAAGGGATTGCAGAATTAAAGAAAACCTTTGTCCCTGCTTAAAAAAGAAACATGAGGACATTTGTGAAACATCATAGACGGTCGGGACCTCGGTCTCGACCGTTATTTGTTTGGATTTTATCAATATTCAACGACTTATATGTTTGGATTTTAGCATTTTTAGCTATTAATAGCTTGATTATCAGCAAAAAAGCAGTACCTTTGCAACGCTTTACGAAAAAGCAAAGAGAAAAACACTGCAAAACGCAGTGGAAAACAAGGCAAAATATAGACATCACAACACATGATATACCCAGACAACTTCGAACAAAAGATAGGATTCAACGAAATCAGAAACATGCTCCGTGAGCGATGCCTCTCCACACTAGGCAAAGAACAGGTGGAGAAGATGGCATTCAGCGATGATGCCGAACAGGTGAACGAATGGCTCAAGCAAGTGCGTGAGTTCCGTCGCCTCATCCTGGAGGTGGAGGACTTCCCGCTGCAATACTTCTACGATGTACGTGAAAGCATCGTTCGCATCCGCATCGAGAACACTCACCTGGAGGAGAACGAGCTCTTCGACCTCCGACGCTCCCTCTCCACCATCGACTGCATCGTGAAGATACTCAACCATAGCGACGAGGACGAGAGCCACGCCGAGGAAAACGACGGATGGCGCAGGGAGAAGAAATACACCTACCCTAGCCTCCACCTCCTGGCGAAGGACATCGTGACTTTCCCACAAATCGTGCAGCGCATCGACCAGATACTCGACAAGTTTGGCAAGATACGTGACAACGCTACACCCGAACTGCTCCAGATTCGCCGTGAACTCGCCAAGACCGAGGGTAGCATCTCCCGTACCTTATATAGTATATTGCGCTCAGCACAGAGCGAGGGCGTGGTGGAGAAAGACGTCACCCCTACCCTGCGCGATGGCAGACTCGTCATCCCTGTCATCCCTACCCTGAAGAAGAAAATCAAGGGTATCGTACACGATGAGAGCGCTACCGGAAAGACCGTCTTCATCGAACCGACCGAGGTGGTGGAGGCCAACAACCGAGTGCGTGAGCTGGAGGGAGAGGAACGCAAGGAAATCATCCGCATCCTCACCCAGTTTACCAACAAGCTGCGCCCTTACACCCGTGAGATCATGGACAGCTACCGCTTCCTCGCCAAGATAGACCTCATCCAAGCAAAGCAGAAGCTCGCCGAGATACAGAAGGCGATAGAGCCTGAGGTGGAAGACCATCCACACATCGACTGGATACGTGCCATCCACCCCCTCTTGCAACAATCATTGGAGAAGAAGGGCGAGAAGGTGGTACCTCTCGACATTACCCTCACACAAGACAAGCGCATCCTCATCATCTCCGGTCCTAACGCCGGCGGAAAGTCTGTCTGTCTGAAAACCGTGGGTCTCTTGCAGTACATGCTCCAGTGCGGACTCAGCATCCCTGTGAGCGAGCGTTCGAAGACCGGCGTCTTCCAGAACATCATGATAGACATCGGCGACGAACAGAGCTTGGAGAACGACCTGAGTACCTACTCCTCCCACCTACTCAACATGAAGAACATGATGAAGGCAGCCAACGGCAACACCATCATCCTCATCGATGAGTTTGGTACGGGTACGGAGCCTGGCATCGGTGGAGCCATCGCCGAGGCAGTGCTCGACCGATTCTGCAAGCAGGGGGCATACGGTGTCATCACCACCCACTACCAGAACCTGAAGCACTTCGCCGACAGTCATGAGGGCGTGGCAAACGGAGCAATGCTCTATGACCGCCACGAGATGAAGGCACTCTTCCAGCTCGCCATCGGTCGCCCCGGTTCTTCTTTCGCCATCGAGATTGCCCGCAAGATAGGATTGCCTGAGGAAGTCATCAAGGAGGCTTCCGACATCGTCGGTTCCGAGTACATCCAGAGCGACAAGTACCTGCAGGACATCGTGAGAGACAAGCGATACTGGGAGAACAAGCGACAGAGCATCCATCAGCGTGAGAAGGATATGGAGAAGACCATCTCCAAGTATGAGAGCGACATCGAGGAAATCGAGAAGAGTCGCAAGCAGATTCTCGCCAAGGCGAAGCAGCAAGCCGAGGAACTCCTGAAGGAGAGCAACAAGAAGATAGAGAACGCCATCCGAGAGATCCGTGAGAATCAGGCGGAGAAGGAGGAGACCAAGCGCATCCGCCAGGAACTCGATGCCTTCAAGCAGGAGATGCAGGAGATAGACACCAAGGAGAACGATGACAAGATAGCTCGCAAGATAGCTCAGATACAGCAGCGCAAGGAGCGCCATGCCAAGCGCAAGGCGGAAAAGGCGCAAAACCAAGAGAAAGCAGCAGCCGCTCTTCGCAATGCACAGAACAAGTCACAGACCGACAACAACCGTGAGTTGAAAGCTGGCGACACCGTGCGCATCAAGGGCTTGACCACCGTGGGCAAGATAGAAAGCATCACGGGCGACATGGCTACCGCCGTGTTCGGAGGTATGCGCACCAAGATGCGACTCAACCGACTGGAGCATGCCACCGAGAACACCGAGAAGGACAAGACCGAGGAGCGCAAGGAAAGTCTCGCCTCCTACGGCATCAGCAAGGAGACTCGCAAGACCATCGATGCCCACAAGAGCAATTTCCATCAAGATCTCGATGTACGTGGTATGCGTGGCGACGAGGCACTCAATGCCGTGCAGCACTTCATCGACGATGCCATCCTCGTGGGAATGCCTCGTGTCCGCATCCTCCATGGCAAGGGAAATGGCATCCTGCGCCAGCTCATCCGTCAATATGTGAGCAGCATCCCTAACGTGACGCACTACGCCGATGAGCATGTGCAGTTCGGCGGAGCCGGCATTACCGTCGTAGATTTCTAAAGAAACGTTAACAAAGCGAAGATTTCTTCCGAAATATTTGGTGGGTTCAAAGGAAAGCAGTACCTTTGCACCCGCTTAAAAGCAATGAGACGGACAAGTCTCATACGACCAGCTCCCTCGGAATCCCCCAGGATGGGAACATAGCAAGGGTACTTGGTTGTAGCGGTGCGATATGAATCGCTTGTCCACCCGCCTCTTTAGCTCAGTTGGCCAGAGCACGTGATTTGTAATCTCGGGGTCGTTGGTTCGAATCCGACAAGAGGCTCAAAAAGAGAACTTTCTTCTAGAAGGTTCTCTTTTTTGTTATTATCATTTTTTATTACTATCCACACCCTCTTCCATCACCCTTCGCTCATTTTTGGGTTACTACCCACTTTTTCCGCCCTAGTACCACTTTCATTTTTTCCTAGGCAGAGAAAAATTCCTACCTAGTTAGGTATGAAATATCCCCTAGGCAGAGAGATATTTTCCACAAACCTGGAAATGACGCTCCACTACCTATACCCTTCATACGATTATATGGCAAAAATCATGACAATCAGGAGAAAGGAAGGAAACGTCGAAATCAAAAAATATATAAATTTATCCCTAATATTCCTACTATATGGGGAAAATTGTGTACTTTTGCACGATAATATATATTTGATTAAATGATAGACTTTATAAAGTTAGTACAGACAAGGGCTTTTGCCCGACAAGACGGTGCCATCCTTGGCGCAGTATGGATAGCGAGTTTCGCCCTCACCATGTGGTCGGTTTTCCCACCCCACGCACTATGGGGGATCTTCGCCAACATCCTAGCACTCAGCACTCCTTTCGTGGTGGCACGACGACTCAAGGCGTTCCGCGACGAAGCCTTGGAGGGAAGCATCTCCTTCCGCAGGAGCCTCTTCTACTGTTGGCAAACCTTCTTCAATGCCACACTGCTCCTCACCATCGTGCAGTTTCTCTGGTTTAAGTTCCTCAACACCAGCGTGTTCATCAGCACCCTGATGGAGAGCTACAAGGTGATACTCCAGAGCTATAACCTGACACAGGCGGAGGTGAACACCATCATCGAGGCACTCGCCATGATGAAACCCGTGGGATGGGCTGCCACCTTCATGATCACCGAGATCATCGTGGGCACCGTGCTCAGTCCGCTGATCGCCGCACTGATGAGCAGAAAGCGCAGAAACCAACAATCATTCGTAAATCAACAATAACATACAATGGATATAACAATAGTTGTACCTCTATATAATGAGGAAGAGTCACTCCCAGAGCTTTACGCCTGGATAGAGCGAGTGATGAAAGCCAACGACTTCAGCTTTGAGGTCATCTTCGTCAACGATGGCTCCACCGACCGTTCTTGGGAGGTGATAGAGGAGCTAGCCGAGAAGTCGGAGAACGTGAAGGGCATCAAGTTCCGCCGCAACTATGGCAAGAGCCCTGCCCTCTACTGCGGATTCAAGGAGGCACAGGGCGACGTGGTGATCACCATGGATGCAGACCTCCAGGACTCTCCCGACGAGATACCAGCCCTCTACCAGATGATCAAGAAGGAAGGTTATGACCTCGTGTCCGGCTACAAGCAGAACCGCAAGCAGGGCGACCCACTCTCCAAGACCATCCCTACCAAACTCTTCAATGCCACCGCACGCAAGGTGAGCGGCATACACAACCTCCACGACTTCAACTGTGGTCTGAAGGCGTATCGCCGTGACGTGGTCAAGAACATCGAGGTGTATGGAGAGATGCATCGCTACATCCCATACCTCGCCAAGAACGCCGGCTTCGACAAGATCGGCGAGAAACCCGTACACCACCAGGCACGCAAGTTTGGCAAATCGAAGTTCATGGGCTGGAACCGCTTCGTCAATGGTTATCTCGACCTGATGACCCTCTGGTTTCTGAGCAACTTCGGCAAGAAGCCAATGCACGTGTTCGGATTCCTGGGCAGCGTGGTCTTCTTCATCGCCTTCCTCGCCCTCATCGGCTTGGGCGTGGACAAGCTCATCGACTTGCACAATGGCATCTACGGTCACCTCATCACCGACTCGCCATACTTCTTCATCGCCCTCACAGCGATGTTGCTGGGCAGTCAGTTCTTCCTGGCAGGATTTCTCGGCGACCTCATCAGCCGCCAGAACCCTAACCGTAATGATTATCAAATAGAAAAAGAGATAAGATGCGGAAAATAATCCCTATCCTCCTGTTGACCATCCTCACGATGGTGGGATGCTCCACGCTCGACTGTCCGCTCAACAATACCGTCTATACAAAGTATAAGTTGGACGGCACCGTGACGGAGCTTACCGGTTGCACGATGACCGTATCGACCACGAAGCGAGACGGCGAGGACAGCATTCTCATCAACAAGGACGAGAATGTAGATAGCTTCATCCTGCCGATGAGCTACGCCAATTCTGCCGACACCCTATACTTCGAGGTGCAAGACCGCCTGGAGCGAGTGTTCAAGGACACGGTGATCGTCGCCAAGGACAACCAGCCACATTTCGAGTCCATCGACTGCAGCCCGTCTTATTTCCACACCATCACCGGCGTGAAGACGACACAGCATCTCATCGACTCCATAGTCATCAACCATAAAGACGTAAATTTCGATGCAACGAAGACGCATTTCCTCATATATTTCGGCACTCGCGATTAGCATGCTATTTGTAGCGATGCCAGCCCATGCCCAGTCCAAGGCAAAGAAGATAGTGGAACAGCCTGACACCGTGCCTCTCTTCCGCGGCTTGGCGGTAAGCGTGGATGCCATCGGCTTGGGACAGATGGTACTGGGCAGTTACGGTCAGTACGAGGCAGCCTTGCGCATCAATCTGAAAGACAAGTACTTTCCTGTGCTCGAACTGGGTTATGGCAAGGCGGATGCCACCGACGATGGCACCAACCTGCACTACAAGACCAGTGCGCCATACGCTCGTATCGGTGTCGATTGGAATCTCTTGCGCAACAAGCACGACATCTATCGCCTCTATGGTGGTGTGCGCTACGCCTTCACCACCTACAAGTATGATGTAGAGGGTCCCGACATCACCGACCCTATCTGGGGAACCACCACTCCCTACTCTGCCAAGGATGTATCCTGCAACTGTCACTGGTTGGAGGGTTGCTTCGGCATCGACGTGAAGATATGGGGACCTATCCGAATGGGATGGAGCGTGAGATACAAGCGACGCATCGCCCACAAGGAAGGTGACATCGGCAAGGCATGGTATGTGCCGGGCTTCGGCAAGCAAGGAAGTTCGCGCCTCGGCGGAACCTTCAACATCGGGTATGAGTTCTAAGCAAATTAACTTCTCTTAAATTTCCATTAAACCCCAAATAAAGTCCCCTATGAATAAAAAGAAGCTTCTCTGGCAACTGCCGTTTCTCCTAGTCTTGGTACTCGGCACCATTTATATCATTCGCCAGCAACACGTTACACCATATCAGCACGACGAGGGTTTCGTCTTCGGAACCATCTATCACATCACCTACCAGAGCGATGAGAACTACCAGAAAGAGATAGAGGCGGAGCTGCAGAAAGTAGATAACTCGCTCTCGCCTTTCAACAAGACATCCATCATCTCCCGCATCAACCGCAACGAGGAGGTGAAGGTCAACGATATGTTCCAGGAAGTGTTCGACCTGGCTGAAGACATATCGCAGGAGACCGATGGTGCCTTCGACATCACCGTAGCCCCGATGGTGAATGCCTGGGGATTCGGTTTCAAGCAGGGCAAGATGCCTAGCAAGGAAGCCGTGGATAGCCTGAAAGCCATCGTGGGCTTCCATAAGGTGAAACTCGTGGATGGACACGTGAAGAAGGAGAATCCTAACACCATGCTCGACTGCTCTGCCATCGCCAAGGGATATGGCAGTGATGTGGTGGCTCGATTCCTCAAGAAGAAAGGCATCGAGAACTTCATGGTGGAGATCGGTGGCGAGGTGGTGACCCATGGCAACAGCGACAAGCGTGTGCCATGGCGCATCGGTGTCAACAAGCCTACCGATGACTCCCTCAACAACAGCACCGAACTACAGACCGTGCTCAACGTCACCGACAAGGCGATGGCGACGAGCGGCAACTATCGCAACTTCTATTATAAGAACGGCAAGAAGTATGCCCATACCATCGACCCAAAGACCGGTTATCCTGTGCAGCACAACATCCTGTCAGCCACGGTGATAGCCAACACTTGCGCCACAGCCGACGCCTACGCCACCTCATTCATGGTGTTGGGTCTTGATGGAGCGCAGAAGATACTCGCCAAGCATCCCGACCTCCTCGCCTACCTCATCTACTCGGATGCGAAAGGCAAGAACCAGGTTTGGTATTCGCCTTCGATGAAGAAGATTCTGGCACAGTAGAGCCAATCCGTAAAGTATTTTTTACTCCTCGACATGGCAGACAACAGTTTATACGACATCCTCCTTTCCCTGCCCCTCTTCCTCGGCATGAGCCGCAACGACTTGCACGAGGCGGCAGGCAAGGCGAGGTTTGACTTTCAGAAAATCGCTGAGGGTCAGACCATCGTCGAAGAGGGCGAACGCTGCCTGTCGCTCTACTTCCTGCTCACGGGCGACATCCAAGTGGTGACCGAAGCCGACGACCATGGCTACAGCATCGAGGAGGACATCAGTGCGCCAGAGATATTCCAGGCAGAGACCATCTTCGGACTCAACCAGCGGTTCACCCACACCTACATCGCCAAGACCGACTGTAGCATCATGCGCCTCGAAAAGCAAGAGATACTCAAGCTCTCCGGACTCTTCCAAATCTTCCGCATCAACTTCATCAACCTCATCTCGGCGCAATCGCAAAAACTGAACCGCCGCCTGCTCCGTGTTCCCCCTAAGTCGTTGGAGGAGCGCATCATACGCTTCTTCGAGTTCCATTGTCTTCGACTCGGAGGCGAGAAGATTATCCGTGTCAAGATGAAGAGGATAGCGGAGGAAGTGAACGACAGCCGACTCGATGTCTCCAAAGCACTCAACCACCTGCAGGATGAAGGTTTGCTCCAGCTCCACCGTGAGCGCATCACCATTCCGGCTTTGGAAAAGTTACTAAAGAGGGAATTTATGGGAACTTCCCTTTAAATTCCCTTAACTTCCCACTTGCGAAAGTAATATTAGTTAAAAACCACCCGTAACCTTCTCTATTCACGGCTTTTTTTGCTAACTTTGCAGCTAAAAATTAAACAAAGTTAGTATGCTTGACGAAAAGAACATAGAGAAACGTATCAACCCATTTTTTGAACCCTACCAGACACCGCACGACACGGTGCCATTCACTCGTATCCGTTTGGAGGATTACGAGGAGGCTTTCATGGAGGGAATCCGCCGAGATGACGAGGCGACAGACAAGTTGGTCAACGACCCAGCAGAACCTACATTCGAGAACACCATCGCTCGTGTTGACACCGACAAGGGTGAGCATTATTACGACTTGCTCAGCCGTGTATCCAACGTGTTCTCCTGCATGATGAGTGCAGAGACCTGCGATGAGTTGGAGGCGTTGGCACAGAAGATGAGTCCGATATTGACCAAGCATGCCAATGACATCACGCTCAACAAGCGACTCTTCGAGCGCATCAAGTTCGTACACGACCATCCCAACCGTGAGTTGACCGCCGAGGAGCAGATGCTTCTCGATACCAGCTACGACGGATTCGTACGCAGCGGTGCCCTGCTCGACGAGGCAGGCAAGGAGAAGTTGCGCAAGTTGACCGAGGAGGCAAGCATGCTCACCCTCCAGTTCTCACAGAACCTCTTGAAGGAGAACAAGGCTTACACCCTCCACATCACCGACAAGGCACAGCTCGACGGACTCCCAGAGACCGCCATCGCCGCTGCCGCACAGAACGCCAAGGAGAAGGAGCAAGAGGGATGGGTGTTCACGCTCGACTACCCTAGCTACTCCCCATTCATGACCTACTCCACCCAGCGTGAACTGCGCAAGGAGATGTATATGGCACGCAACACGGAGTGCATCCACGACAATGATTCCAACAACCTGGAGATATGCAAGCGACTCGTCAACCTGCGTCGTGAGCTAGCCCAGTTGCTCGGTTTCGATACCTACGCCGACTACGTGCTGAAGCATCGTATGGCTACGAATATCGACAACGTATATCAACTCTTGAACGACCTCATCGCCGCCTACAAGCCTACCGCCGTGAAGGAGGTGGCTGAGATAGAGGCACTTGCCAAGAAACTGGAGGGCGACGACTTCGACATCAAGCCATGGGACTTCAGTTACTACTCCCATAAGTTACAGATGGAGAAGTTCAACCTCGATGCCGAGATGCTCCGCCCTTACTTCCAGTTGGACAAGGTGATCGATGGCGTGTTCGGACTTGCCAACAAGCTCTACGGCATCACCTTCAAGGAGAACAAGGACATCCCAGTATATCACCCAGACGTGAAGGCATACGAGGTGTTCGACAAGGATGGCAGTTATCTCGCCGTCTTCTACGCCGACTTCTTCCCTCGCAAGGGTAAGCAGGGAGGAGCTTGGATGACAGAGTTCCAGGGACAGTGGATCGACCACAAGGGCAACAATGTGCGCCCTCATGTGAGTGTAGTGATGAACTTCACCAAACCTACCGAGGAGAAGCCAGCCCTCTTGACCTTGGGCGAGGTAGAGACCTTCCTCCACGAGTTTGGACACAGCCTGCACGGCATGTTCGCCAACACCCGCTTCGAGAGTCTCTCTGGCACCAACGTATGGTGGGACTTCGTGGAGTTGCCATCCCAGTTTATGGAGAACTATGCGGTGGAGAAGGACTTTCTCCGCACCTTTGCCTTCCATTACCAGACGGGTGAGCCCTTGCCCGACGAGTTGATAGAGCGCATCGTGAAGAGCCGCAACTTCATGGCAGCCTACGCTTGCTTGCGCCAGGTAAGTTTCGGTCTCCTCGACATGGCGTACTACACGAAGAAGGACGAGTTTACCGACGACATCATCCCATTCGAGAAGAAGGCATGGGAGAAGGCGATCGTGATGCCACAGTTGCCAAACACCTGTATGACGGTGCAGTTCTCGCATATCATGGCAGGCGGTTATGCCGCTGGCTACTATAGTTATAAGTGGGCAGAGGTGCTCGATGCCGATGCCTTCAGTGTCTTCAAGAAGAATGGCATCTTCGACCAGGCTACCGCCCAGAGCTTCCGTGACAACATCTTGTCGAAGGGTGGCACGGAGCATCCGATGACGCTCTACAAGCGATTCCGTGGGCAGGAGCCAACCATTGATGCTCTGCTAGAGCGCAATGAAGTGAAGAGAGAAGAGTAAACAGTGAAGAGTGAACAGTGAACAGTGAAGAATTCATTAGCATAGAAGGCATTAGCCCATTTATTATTTATTCATTATAATATATAATTTAATCCGAATAATATATAATTTAATCCGATGGATGACAAGCAAACCAAGCTCGACTTGCGATACCTTCGTATGGCTCGCATTTGGGCAGAAAACAGTTATTGCAAGCGCCGACAGGTAGGTGCTTTGGTGGTCAAGGACAAGATGATCATCAGCGACGGATACAACGGAACCCCCAGCGGCTTCGAGAATGTCTGTGAGGAGAACGATGTGACCAAACCCTACGTGCTCCATGCCGAGGCAAACGCCATCACCAAGTTGGCGCGCAGCAGCAACAACAGCGATGGCAGTACCCTCTACGTCACCGCCTCCCCTTGCATCGAGTGCGCCAAACTCATCATCCAGGCGGGCATCAAGCGTGTGGTCTATGCAGAGAAATACCGACTCAACGAAGGCATCGAACTGCTGGAGAGAGCCGGCATCAAGGTGGAATATCTCAATCCAGATGAAAGAAATTTAAACGTTAGTAAACATGAGTAGTAACAAGAATAAGTCAAACCGATTCATGCCCATCATCATGGCAATCTGCGTCGTGGTGGGTATCTTCCTCGGTTCGTTTTTCTCGAATCACTTTTCGGGAAACCGACTCAACATTGTCAATAGCGGAAGCAACCGTCTCAACAACTTGCTTCACCTCATTGACGACCAATATGTCGATGCTGTCAACATCGACTCGCTGGTAGATAAGGCGATACCGCTCATCCTCGCCGAACTCGACCCTCACTCGGTCTATATCAGCGCCAAGGATGCAGCCGCAGCCACCGACGACCTCAAGGGTTCGTTCTCTGGCGTGGGCGTGGAGTTCGTCATCCGTGACGACACCATCCATATCCAGAACGTCATCCAGAATGGTCCTGCCGAGAAAGCCGGACTCCTGGCAGGCGACAAGATTGTTGCCGTGGATGGCAAACCTTTCGTGGGCAAGATCGTGACCAACCAGGAGGCGATGCGCCGACTGAAGGGTCCGAAGGACACCAAGGTGAAGATAGGCGTCGTAAGATATGGCAGCAAGAAGGTACAAACCTTCACCGTCACCCGTGGCGAGATTCCTACCAAGAGCGTCACCGCATCCTATATGTTGGATGACGAGACAGGATATATCCGCATCAAGAACTTCGGTGAGAACACCTACCCTGAGATGCTCATCGCCCTGGCGAAGCTCTCACAGGAGGGATTCAAGAACCTCTGCATCGACCTGCGTGACAACTCCGGTGGTTACCTCTCGGCAGCGGTGAGCATGGCAAACGAGTTCTTGCCAGACAAGAAGTTGATCGTCTATACCCAGGGCCGCAAGTCTCCTCGCCACGACTATCTCAGCGATGGCAAGGGTTCTTATCAGAAGATACCATTGGTAGTGCTCATCAATGAGGGTTCAGCCTCATCGGCAGAGATCTTCGCCGGTGCGATGCAGGACAACGACCGCGCCACCATCATCGGTCGCCGCTCGTTTGGCAAGGGATTGGTACAACAGCAGTTGGAGTTCCCAGACCACAGCCTCATCCGTCTCACCATCGCACGCTACTACACCCCATCGGGTCGTTGCATCCAGAAGCCTTACACCATGGGCGACGACAAGGACTATGAGCAAGACCTCCTGACCCGTTATCAGCACGGCGAGTTCTTCTCACAAGACAGCATCAAGCACACCGGTCCTGCCTACCATACAGGCTTAGGACGTGTGGTATATGGTGGTGGCGGCATCACGCCAGACATCTTCGTGCCAGAAGATACCCTCGGCATGACCTCTTACTTCAAGGAGGCAAGCATGAGCGGTCTCATCCTCCAGTATGCGTTCAGCTACACCGACGACAACCGTCTGAAACTGAACAACTTCAAGGAGATGATGGAGATGTCAGACTACCTGAACAAGCAGAACTTGGTGGAACAGTTTGCCACCTATGCCGACAAGCATGGCTTGCAGCGCCGCAACTTGCTCATCAAGAAATCGCATAAGCTCTTGGAGCGAAGCCTCAATGGTCGTATCATCTACAATATGCTCAATGAGCAGGCGTGGACGGAGTACATCAACCAAGATGACCCAGTGATTCGCCATACCTTGGAGGTCTTCCACAACAACGCCGCCTTCCCTAAGAAGCCAGCGGCAGTTGCGAAGAAGCCGCTCACAAAGAAGAAGAAGTAACTTCTAGCACATTAGGAAAGCTTAGAAAGCAATATGGACAAGCAAGAACTCAGAAAAGAGATTCGCAATAGAAAGCGACAGTTCTCCCAAGACCAACTTGGGGAGCTGTCGCTTTCCGCTATTTCGAAGCTTCGGAAACATCCGAAGGTGATGGCAGCCCACACCCTCCTCCTCTACTATTCCCTGCCCGACGAGGTGAACACCCACGAGTGGATAGACGAGTTGGTGGCAGAGGGGAAACGAGTCCTCCTGCCAGTGGTGGTCAATGACAAAGACATGGCGATCAGGGAATACACCGGCAAGCACGACCTTGCCGAAGGTAGTTTTCACATCATGGAGCCTATCGGCAAGCTCTTCCCTGAAGAGAAATATCCGGAGATAGAAGTCGCCATCATCCCCGGCATGAGTTTCGATGATGGCGGTCATCGGCTCGGAAGAGGCAAGGGGTATTACGACCGCTTCCTCACCAAGCTTCGGGGTATGGAGGTCGATAAGAGTGACACGGAGGACAAAAACCTTGGCACGGAAGTCTATAAGATAGGAGTCTGTTTCGGCTTTCAGAAGTTACAAGAGATACCCTTTGAAAGCCACGACATCCTCATGAATGAGGTTATAGATAGCTAAAAGGCATGGAATAATTATATTTAGGTACGGAATAATATATGAAAGGCACACCGTGTAATCCGTGCCTAAAAATCCTAGTAAAACTTGATGTCAAAGATGACTTGTCCCCCCGCCTTCTCATTCAACTTCTTGACAAGGAGGCTGCGCCCCATCGTCAAGTCGGCACGGAGGGCAGGACTCAACACCTTGACAAAGAGCGTCTGGTTCTTGATAAAACGCTCACCCGTATATTGGGCAATGGGCTTCCCCACCACCTCATCCCATGCCGACAACAATCGTTGCTGCTGCAAGGGAGTCTCCAGTCCCTCATGACGCAATATCTGAGGGAGCAGTTCCTGTATCGATCTTACTTTTCTTCTAAACACGAGAATAAAGGTAATATTTATAATTTATCATTTAATATTTATCATTTATCATCTTCACCTCCCCTTCTTCTACCGTGAAGATGCGATAATCGCCACTAGTACGGGAGAGGATGCGGTCGAGATGGTCACGATTGGTATCGGTGATGAAGATCTGACCGAAGTTGTCGCCCGACACCAACTGCACGATCGCCTCCACTCGCTGGGCATCCAACTTGTCGAAGATGTCATCCAAGAGGAGCAACGGCGTGGTGTTCGACACCGTACGGCGAAGGAAATCAAACTGCGCCAACTTCAATGCGAGCACAAACGTCTTGTTCTGTCCCTGACTTCCCTCACGCTTCATCTGATAGTCGCCTATCAACATCTCCAGGTCATCCCTATGCACACCATGCAGCGAGTAGCCCACGGCACGATCCTTGAACCGGTCTCGCTGAATCACATCCAGCAGCGCACCTCTCTGACAATGAGACACATACCTCAACTGCACCTCCTCACGATTGCCCGAAATATGCTGGTAGATGCGCTGGAACACAGGCAAGAGTTCCTTCACGAAGGCATCACGCTTCTGGTAGAGGAGTTCGCCATTGCGAGCCATCTCCCCCTCCCAGATTTCCATCAAGGCAAGGTCGGGTTCTTCCTCCATCTTCAGGAGAGCGTTGCGCTGCTGTAGAGCCTTGTTGTAGTTGGCGAGTGCCTCGATATAAGAATGGTCGTACTGCGAGATGACCACGTCCATCAATTTTCTGCGCTCCTCGCTTCCGCCATCGATGAGCGAAGTATCTGAGGGAGAGACAAATACGAGAGGGATGAGACCGATGTGCTGCGACAGTCGCTTGTACTCCTTCTTGTTGCGCTTGAAGTGCTTCTTGGTGCCACGCTTCATGCCACAATAGATGTTGTCGATGTCTCCATTGTCATTACGATAGTTGCCCTCCAGCATGAAGAACTCCTCGCAATGGGTGATCACCTGCGAGTCGATGGGATTGAAGGCACTCCGGCAGAACGAGAGATAATAGATGGCATCAAGGAAGTTGGTCTTACCCACCCCATTATGGCCGATAAGACAGTTGATCTTGGGCGACAACTCCAGGTTGCAACCCTTGATGTTTTTATAGTTGATGATGGAAATATTCTCTAAAATCATACGGTAAACGTAGCTTTTGGACTGCAAAGTTAGCAGAAAAAGTGCAAAAAACGAAAAAAGTGGGCAAGAAATTTCAATATGTGAATAAAATTGCGTATTTTTGCAGCCTAAAGTGTAGCTATGCGTCAACGCAAAGGCTGCCCCAAGCAAGAATAATAAAAAACAAAACATAAAAATGGCAAACATCAACGTACAGGCTCCAGAAAGCGAGAGCCTTAACATTCGTGAGGCATTCTTCTTGAAGAACAAGAAGATTATCCTCGGCGCAGTAGCCGCCATCATCGTGGTTATTGCAGGTATTTTCGTTTACAACACCCAGATTTCCGGTCCTCGTGAGGACAAGGCAAGCACTATGTTGGGCAAAGGTCAGACATACTTCAACAACGAGATGTTCGACCAGGCACTCAATGGTGATGGCGCAGGCTACATCGGTTTCGCCAAGATTGCCAGCGAGTATGGCAGCACAGACGCTGGTAACCTCGCCAACCTCTATGCCGGTCTTTGCTATGCCAACCTCGGCAAGTGGGCTGAGGCAGAGAAGAGCCTCGACGCTTTCTCCAGCAAGGGCGACCAGATGATTTCACCTGCCGCAGAGGCAGCTCTCGGCGATGCTTACGCTCACCTCAACAAGTTGGACGATGCTGTCAGCGCCTTCAAGAAGGCTGCAAGCATGGCAGACAGCAAGGCTGATGACGACACCAACAACAGTCTCTCTCCTGTATTCCTCATCAAGGCTGGTGAGATCTTGGAGAGCCAGAACAAGAAGGCTGACGCATTGAGCATCTACCAGGACGTCAAGAAGAAGTACGTCAACTCTATGCTCGTACAGAGCGGCGAGATCGACAAGTACATCGAAAGAGCTTCCAACTAATCACGCATCTACACATTATTGATATATATGGCTACAGCACTTCATAATTTGTCAGACTACGATTTCTCGAAGGTCCCTGATGCCAGCAACATGTGCTTCGGCATTGTCGTGGCTGAATGGAACCCAGAGATTACGGGTGCCTTGCTCGACGGAGCTGTCAAGACACTGGAGAAGCATGGTGCGCTCACAGAGAACATCCATGTGAAGACCGTACCTGGAAGCTTCGAACTCGTATATGGCGCACACCAAATGGTACTCAACGGTGGATATGACGCTGTCATCATCCTCGGTTGCGTGATCCGTGGCGAGACCCCTCACTTCGACTATATCTGTCAGGGTGTCACATACGGCATCGCCCGCCTCAACGCTACCCAAGAGATACCAGTCATCTATGGTTTGCTCACCACCAACGACTTGCAGCAGGCTAAGGACCGCTGCGGTGGCAAACTGGGCAACAAAGGCGATGAATGTGCCATTGATGCCATCAAGATGGCGAAGTTCTAAGACCTCTCGTGCTTCGTCGCACGAAACTAAAAGTCGCACGAAGCTAAAAGATATGAAAAAAGCTCATCCGGTGCTATCGGATGAGCTTTTTTCGTACCCCTTTTTATTCTTTATTATTTATCATTTATTATTTAATTAAACTCCCTCTTCCTCTTCTTCTTGAGTATCATCGGAAGCAGTATCGAGCTGCGAGTCTTTCCCCATGGAGACGGCTCCCATGCGAGAGATCTTCACCTTCAGAGGCACATACTCATCGCTGGTGATGTCGGGAGAGCCCACGCTAGCCGCAAAACTGAGGTTGTCGCCATCCGCCTCGACGAAGACGATGCCCAGCAGCGCGCCCTCCTCCTTGGTATGGGTATCGAGATAGCCTGTGAAGTCGGATTTCAAGAAGGTGCGATTGAAGAACTCCGTGCCGTCCTTGCGAAGGATGCGCACGGTGATTTTATTGTCGTAGTATTTGGTGTTGTCGTCACCCTGCGCCAGTGGCAAACTGCTGTCAGCCTCTCTCTTCACCACCACCTTGTAGGTCGTGCCGAGCCACTCCACGTCACGAGCTTGCTCATACTCGCTCATCTTCTGGGTCTTCTTAGGCTTAGGAGCCTGAGGCTTAGGAGCGATGATGACATCACTCTTCTTTTTCTCGCTGCAAGAGGTGAAAGAGCCACCGATGAGTGCGGCGAGAAACAAAGGAATCATTCTTTTCATTCTGTTGTATTTATGAATTGATGCTACAAAGGTATGAAAAAAATGGCAAACGACCAAAAAAAAAGCACCCTCTTTCACAAGAGAGCGCTTCCATACCTTTTTACTAACTAAAAACCTATTGTTCTCACACGATATTATAAAAGTTCAGTTTATGAATTCTAATCATTATATAAGACGGAGAAAATCGCAATAAGTTTAATTTGGAGACGAAAAAATGCACGACTTTAACATCGGATAACACTTCGTCCTATCGCATTAACGTTTATATACCATTTTCTCTTGCATCTTTCAATAATTTGCCGTATATTTGCAGTCGAAAATGACATTAATCAAATAATGTATGAAAACGGAACTAGAAAGAGAAGCCGAAATCGCATTAGATGTGAAGAAGGCGAAACGAGAACGAGCCGAGGCGGAGCACTCTGCACTCATGGCTCTCAGACAAGAGTTAGCGAAAGAGGAAAGAACGAAGCGAAAAGTCCGAAAGGAGAAATTGGCAGACTTCTATTACAAGATTGCCAGCCTACTCCTAGCAGGAACAGTAATCACTAGTTTAACGCCTTTTATCAAAGATGCGAATGCCTTGATTAGTTGGCAGCCAGCCCTATTTGGACTCTTTGCAGCTATCATCTTTGCATTTATGGCTAATTACATTTTAAAATATAACGAATAAAAATATGGATATATTAACGTTCACTATGGGATTTTGCTGTATAGGAGCTTTCATTCTATTGGTAATAACCGTGATACAGCAGAAGATAGAAAACAAGAAGCGCAAGAACTCGTATTACGATTTCTTGGGCAAACTATAGTTTTACCCCGGTTCTCCCAAGTACTCGACAATGCACTTCACCATTCTCGGTGTGAAGAATTGGCTGCCCTTACGATACCCCATCCTCTGGATGTTCTGCCACAAGGGTACACATTGCTGAATCCACGCCATCAGGTGACGACGCGCCACCGACTTGTCGATGGCATCAGGGAAATAAAGTTGGGCTAATTCCAACTTGCTATACATTCTCTGAGGGATGTCACTAGAGCACTGCCCCTGAGTGAAGTCGGGGAAAGATGATGAAGAAATGCTTGCTGGTATATTCATGATTGCTAATGATTTAGAGGAGGCTCCGAGAACCCCGATTGTTGATTACGCCAGCAAAGATAATGCAAGCGAATGCAATGAAAGCTTGCTTTCAAATTGCTGAGCGCAGCTTATTTTATGCAAAGGTATAAAAAAAGTGCGACTTGATGCCGCACTTTTTCCTTTATTAGAGATTTTCTCGCTGTATATAACCTAGCGAGCTTCATCCCCTCCGTCATTCTTTCTCCAGCAGTCCTTGCAAGAGATAAGCATTGAAGCAAGGACAACTCTTCTGCACACCCGGCAAGTCTCGATGCCCCACGATCTTCTTGATGCTTGGGTACTCCTGGTGAAGACGAAGTATCAACTCCTTCATCGCCTGTTTCTGCTCTGCTGTGCGAGTATCGGCGATGCAACCGTTCTCGTTCAGTCCTCCCTCATAGCAGATGCCAATGGAATGGGCGTTGTAGCCTCTGGCGTGAGCACCCATCCGCTCGATCGGGCGACAAGGGTGAACCACACCGTCAAGGGTGATGTAGAAGTGATACCCGATGTCACGCCAACCGTTTACTGCCACATGGTCGTGGCGAAGTTGCTCCAGGGTGTAACGGCGATTGCTGCGAGTAGCACTGCAATGCACCACTATCATGTCAATCATTCTCATGTCACACGCCCTCCTATCTACTACACGAAGAGATACCTAATGCGCCGAGCACGGCGGTCATCACGGTCACTACGAACTTCAAAATCTCACTCCAAGTCTGTTTGGTCTTTTCAGTCATTGTCATTCCTTTCTTTTATAAGATTAATATTCCTTGACGTTTTCGTCGCCGGTGCTGCTAGAGCTGCCGCCTGCCTGAGAGCCTCCACCAGCCTGAGAGCCTGAGCCTGTCTGTGAGCCTCCAGTCTGAGAACCACTTCCGGTGTTGTCCTTGCCGCCTTCTCCTGCCGCAGCATTGTTCTTCTTGCTAGCCGCAGCCTTCGCCTCAGCGATATCCACCGTAGCGGCACCAGTCTTCTCTGCCTTGAGGGCAGCCTTCTGAACGAGGCGGGATGCCACAGGGGTGAACTCCATCTGGTTGAACATATCCGACAAGTCATCGCCTGGCACAAACTGGATGCGCACGCCCTTGATATTGTCGGAAGTAAAGTCACTGGCAGTATCCGTTCCATCGCTCATCAACTGCAAGCGGAACTTGCCCAACTCTCCGAACTCCACCTGGTTGCCTCGCTGCAACTCCATCACCAAGTTCTCCACGCTACTGATGAGCACTGCGCTCACATCCGCTCTCGACACGGTGGTCTGCGAAGCGATCAACTGCGAGAACTTCTTCAAGGAAGTGGTCTCGTTTACCTGAGCATGGGCATAGACTTTCTCATAAGACTTGCCATTCAACTTCACATTCAACTTTGCTACACTGTACTTTACTGCCATAATATAAACTTTAAATTGTTATGCAAAACAGAGAGTAGTCCACCGCTCACTTGGCGCCTTCAAGAGTTTTGTGTCAACTCTCTTGCATCCGTGTTTCGGATTGCATTGGCAAAGTTAGCACATTGAGGAAGTCCCATTCGCCCACTTTCGTCCAGTTTCGTCCACTTTGGTTTACTTCCGTCCACTTCCGTTCACTTTAGTCGATAGATACGAGTTCTTTATTTTACACACTATCAATCACCCCCTAACACTGTGCAGAGCATTAGCCGATGCAGTGCAGAGCATAACCAAACGCCGTGCAAAGCATAACCAAACGCCGTGCAAAGCATAACCAAACGCCGTGCAGAGCGTAAGCTGATGCCATGCAAAGCATCCCCAACCAAAATCTACGCCATTTGCGCAATCTTCGAGATGAGTTATCCTAGCGTTATAAGCAGCGAGAATGCCCACTCCCAGCGTTATATACAGCGAGAGAAAGCGTTATATACAGCGAGAATCGGCCGCCAAAAAGTCCTCCAGCGTTATATACAGCGAGAGAGTTAAAATTACAAATACCTATCATTCAACACGTTACGAATGAAAATTCTAAAAACCATAATACCATATAGTATATATATACATAC
>ERZ1034687.25-NODE-25-length-90571-cov-25.945203_pt1 | contig 90571 bp, 79 predicted proteins | sample MGYA00520704_ERZ1034687 | MGnify/ENA primary metagenome ERZ1034687 (study PRJEB33766, sample SAMN09781762) | gut metagenome | biome: gut microbiome | host: Homo sapiens | place: Madagascar | study: EMG produced TPA metagenomics assembly of the PRJNA485056 data set... | reverse complement strand
ATAGCTTCGAGACATGTAAGAGCTGTGTAGACTTCGGTTTCTCTTCTGTAATGATTGATGGTTCTGCACTTCCATACGAGGAGAACATTGCATTGACAAAGAAGGTTGTTGATTACGCTCATCAGTTCGATGTAACTGTAGAGGGTGAGCTCGGTGTCCTCGCTGGTGTTGAGGACGACGTAGTAGCTGAGGAGTCTCACTATACAAAGCCTGAGGAGGTTGTTGACTTCGCTACACGTACTGGCGTTGATTCATTGGCTATCTCTATCGGTACTTCTCATGGTGCTTACAAGTTCAAGCCAGAGCAGTGCACACGTGATCCTAAGACTGGTCACCTCGTTCCTCCTCCATTGGCATTCGATGTATTGGAGGCAGTAGAGAAGCAGCTTCCTGGTTTCCCAATCGTTCTCCACGGTTCTTCTTCAGTTCCTCAGGAGTATGTTGACATCATCAACAAGTTCGGTGGCAAGTTGCCAGACGCTGTAGGTATCCCAGAGGAGCAGTTGACAAAGGCTTCTAAGAGCGCTGTTTGCAAGATCAACATCGACTCTGACTCTCGTCTTGCCTTCACTGCTGGTGTTCGTGAGACATTTGCTTTGCACCCAGAGTACTTCGACCCACGTCAGTACTGCGGTAAGGCTCGTGAGTACATGGTTGACCTCTATAGCCACAAGATCAAGGATGTTCTTCATTCTGACAACAAGTTGGCTAACCTCGACTAATCGTCGTAGGTCGCTAAGACATAAAAAGAGCGGAAGTCCGAAAGGATTTCCGCTCTTTCTTTTTGGTATGCTCGGCATGAGCCTATTCTAATGGGTGCAAGTCCCTAACAAGCCCTAATAGCGGGAATTGTATAGCCAATAGCAATAGGCTTCAACTGCTTACGAAGCCGCTTTCATTGCTCTACGAAATAGGCTTCATTGACTATCGAAGCCGCTTTCATATTTCGAGGCTTTTCTATTCAAAGTTTTCAATAGGGGTGCAGCAGCTGTTCTGGCTGTTGTCTCCTTCCTGTACGTATTTGTCCGGGCTTAGGAATCAGCCAAGTACTGGATCATAGACACGGCCATTCATATTAATAAGGCTGAACTCATTCAACATCTCATGCCCCATGCAACCACGGTGCAGACCCAATGGTGTTGAGCGTTACCGTCTGCTTGCCCCCACGCATCGTATGAAGCATCGAAGACTTTCGTGCCCTTCTCATACGTAACGTAAAGGATGCTGCCCAAAATGTCCGTGAAAGCAAGATTGCATACATTCTTTAGTCTCCATTTTTGATAACAGTCTGCTTGAATTCTTTTGCTACTCTATCGTAATAGACCGAATTCCATAAGTCGTTAAATTCTTTTTCGGTTATCATATTTATACCCATCTTTTTGAAATCTTCCAATTCGCAATTTGTATCCAGCCAATAACCATAATTTCTATCGTCTGGCATTTTTACAATAATCCTACCATCTTTAGCAAATCCAATTTCTCTGTTTGCAATATGATTTACCACATCGTCATATTCAATAAACCATAGAGTAACATCCTCTATTTTATCATCAAAATCAGGATTTGCACTGAGTGGAGCGTTCATCTTATGCAGCAAACGACACCATAAGCTTCGTTTTGTTTTATTGTTCTGTTTTTTTTCTAATGACCACTTTAAAATAAAATATTTCATAATGTCTTTTTGCACCTAAGAGGCCTAAAAATGAATATAGCTTCGTTGGTCATCGCAAGTACTTGCGTTTGGGGTTTATGAACACAGTTTTTTCTTTACCAGGTAATATTCATACCGACAGCCACACTGGCGTTCGAGCTCAGTGGGATGCATTCCTTACTCATCTTGCCCAGCAAGTGGTCCATGCCGATGAATAAATTATATCCCTTAGGATGGATGTTGAGCACCCAGCCCATGCTGGCTGTGAAGCTGTTGACAGCAAAGTTGACACCACCGTCAATCCATTTCAGAGGAGCCCAGTTGGCACTCAGTCTGCCTTCTGTCCATGAGTAGGCACCCTTGATTCGTGTAGAGCTCAGGAAGCCGAAGGTCATTTTCTTGTAGCATGGAAGCTTGTAGCTTGCACCCACGTTGATGGTGGCACCTATGCCTGTTGTTCTGCTGCCCTGGTCACCCTCGTCGGTAAGGTTGGCAAAATCGGCCAGCTGGTCTCCATATTTATCAGCCTTGTCATCGAAGACTTCGTTTCCATTGCCTTGTTTCACATCCATGTCGGTGAAACCGTCAAAGACGAATGTGTCCTGTCGGTTGGCAGCCTGCATGTTGTTGCTCCAGTGCATGAAGCCCAAGTCGAGAACCGAGGCGTTCATAGTCCAGCTGTCGTTGATTTTATATTCTCCACCGAGGTCTATCGCCATACCAAAGCCGCTCAGTCCGGCGCCGTCTACGTCCACATCGTTCACATATTCATATTCTCCCTTTGATGGGTCGTTGTATTCCTTGGTTTCCTGCTTGTAGCAGAATCCCTTCATCGACATGTTGGCCTTGGCCTTTGCGCTTATCAGCCATTTGTCGTTGGCTGTCAGGTCTGCCTTTACGTCATTCATCTCTACGTCAGCACGGGCAATACCGAAGAGGAATTTCAGTTTGGCACCGAGTCGCAGTTTCTTGTTGATCTGGCGGGAGTGACCCAAAGCCAGTTCGCCATACGACATGGCGTGTGCTCTGATGTCGCCGATGTCATAAGAGTTGTTGCCTGTGTTCTTGGCAAACTCAAAGAGCTCGTAGGGCAGGGCGATGCCGAAAGAGGTCTTGGCGTTGACTTCGATGGTGTTGTATCCGCCGAAGCCCTTGAAGCCAGCCGACAGCAGGGCTATGTTCACGTCACCCGTGATGCGGTTGTTGCCTGTACTGAATCCGTCGAGAGCATCACTTGTTGAGATGTAGGGGTTCATGAAGGTGGTCATTTTCTTGGCTCCGTTTTCCACGCCATACATAGGATTGTTCATCACCACATCCTGGTATCCGAAGTTACCATGTGTGTTTACACTCACATTGCCCAAAGCTGGAATGGATATGTAGTTCTGGTCATTTCCATAGGCAGGGTTCAGATCGTGACGGAACTTATAGTCTTCAGTGTAATATGCCGAGTTGAGGCTCTGTGCCATGGCACCCATTGCAACAGTAGTCAGTGCCACTGTGAGCAATTGTTTCTTGATATGTTGTAATTTCATAGGGCTTTCTTATTTATTATATATAAAATAGGTATGTTTGGTCTGACACTCTCATTAGTTGAAGTCGCCGATAATCTTTCCGACAATCTTCACCTTGATGTCGTTCAGTTTCAGGGTATGCTCTCTCTCGTTGAGGCTGATGCCCGTCACCTTGTTGCCATTGGCTGACTTGGCGGAGCCTTCCAGTCGGAATACGAGTCCGTCCAACTGCTTGAGCGAGTTCTTTACCTTGGGTGTAATTTTCATGGTGATAGGTGTTGTTACGGCTGTTGTTCCGTCTGTCGATGCAGCCACCTCGTCGGGAATCTCGATGAGCAGTTTGTCTTCTATCTTATTGCCCTGTGCGTCTACAGGATATGCTTTTACGGTGAGGTAGGCTGGAACCTTGTTCTCTACGTTGGCTGTCACCTCGATGTAGGTTCCCTCGGCCAGGTCGAGTTCGTCGATATCGTCGTTCCATCCAGTAAAAGAGTCTTCGTAAACGATATTTGCCTTTTCGCCAAAAGCCAATGGGGCATTGACCTTATAACTTGGCTTCACCTGGTATTTTTTCCCAAATACTATGGTAGCCACCTCTGCCTTAGCATGAGCGTTCACGTCTGCGATTTTGATGTGGTCGGGTATGCGGTTGATGAGTGTCGACAGGTTGCTCACGGCATACACGTTGGCTTCGCCGTACTGCTGGGTCAGTTCGCTTGTCTTCTGTCGGCAGATGCAGATCTTGCTCAGGCCGTTCTTCGCTACACTCATCTCCGGCAGAGTGACGCGTGCCAGTTCTCTGCCTTCCTTTGTCGAGATGACTGTCGCACTAACAGTAGCAGCCACATCCATGTTGTTGTTTACGGTCAGCAAAATCTGAGGATTGTCGAGATCGGCCACAACGTCGTCGTCATCCAGGAAGTCGGGAAGACCTGTCACGTCAACTTCTCCCAAAGAATTCAGATTGATCTTTGGGTCGAAGATACCTGTGGCACTATTCATCGTGATGGTTCTGTCGGCTACGCCTATTTTGGCCTTGATAGTAGGATTGTCGGGCATTGCACCTGTCACATTGCATTGCATTGCTATGCTGAAGTATCCCGTCAGGTCTATCGCTCCGTTGTTGATGCTGAGGCGTCCGTGGTCGTTCTGATTATTGGTGAAGTCCAGTTTCTGTGTCTTGAGGCTCAGCTCAAGGGGGCGTGCGGTAGAGATGTCTGTGATGGTAACTTTCGAACCATTGTGTGTGGGAACTCCGTTGCCGTGTTTTATCACCAGATGACTGATGCTGAGGTATGCAGGCAAGGTGAGTGTAGCCGACTCAATGTTGGAAACAGCTGTCGAGATGTTGCTGAAGTCGAGTCTGATACTGATTTCTGTCCCGTTCTCGTTCTCGTTAATCTCTGCCTCATTAATACTTTTCACAGCCTTGTCGATGCCATGATATTCGAACATCATGACCTTGGGTGAAGCAAGATGGAGGCTGCTGCCGGGAGCGCGTCTTGCCTTGGCACCCGTAGAAGCTGCGTTGCTCAGTGAAATATTGCCATCGAACACGTTGGTAACGTCGAGGATGATAGGCGAAATGTTTGGATAGGCTGCCTCTACATCTCCTCCAGCCAGCTGGAACAGGTAGTTGCCTGCAGCATCTGTCACTACGCAACCGCCTTCCTTGAGGTCGAGAACATCTTTCAGCTGAATGTCTTTGGTTGAACTGTTGGGAATTACCAAAGACTCACTTCCGAATCCCATAGTAGCGTCAACGTTGTTTAGGTCATAGTCGTTGTTCGTGCATCCTGTTAAGGTCAGGAAACCTGCCACCAATAATGCTGATGGTAACAGATGGTGTTTTAGATTGTGATTTAACATACTTTGTGTAGTTTATAAATTTGTGATTAGGTTATAATTTCCCCCTTCATGTGGCAAATATACTAAAAAAAAATAAATGAACAACAAAAATGTTCATTTATTTCTCTAATATGTTCAAAAAAACTTATTTTTCTCCTCAGTCTTCCATTCTCAGGAAAGCTTTGGGCAGATAATTGATGATGTCGCCGGCAATGAGACTTTCCTTTCCTAAGTCTTTGGCAGCCAAGTCGCCGGCCAGTCCGTGCAGGTACATTCCTATCCTGCAGGCAGAAGGTGCGTCGTAACCTCGTGCCAGCAGGGCAGTGATGATTCCGGTCAGCACATCTCCGCTTCCTGCTGTCGCCATGCCGCTGTTGCCAGTGGAGTTGAAGTCTATGTGTCCGTTGGGCAGGCACAGGGCAGAATAATGTCCTTTCAGCAGAATGTAAGCCTGCAGCCTTTCTGCCAGTTCGCTTGCCTTCATTAGTCTTTCGTAGCAGCAGGAACTTGTGGTGCCCGCCAGACGGTCGAGTTCCTTAGGATGGGGAGTGAGGATGATGTCCTTGGGCAACTGTTGCATCCATGCCCGGTGACTTGAAAGGATGTTGATGGCATCGGCATCGATGACCAAGGGGCAGGTGCTTCGTCTGATTTGTGCTATCAGGGCGATGGCTGTTGTCTCGTTGCTGCCTAACCCCGGACCTATTCCGAGCGCATTATAAGGTTCGGTATCTACAGGATGACTGAACAGGGTTTCTTCAGGGTCCATCTGCTGTATGGCCTCAGGCACACTTATCTGCATGATATCGTAATTGCGCTTGGGTGAATGCACGGTGACTTTTCCTGCTCCTGCTCTCAGGCAGGCTTTGGTGGCAAGGATAGAAGCTCCCGCCATTCCGTAAGAGCCGGCAATGAGGAGTGCGTGCCCCATGCTTCCTTTATGAGCAAAGTCGTCACGGGGTTGCATGATGCCCCGTATGTCGTTTTCCTCCAGGATGCGATACCTGCAGTCGGTGTTTTGTATGTATTCGGGAGACAGGCGGATGTCCAGCACCTTGAGCCTTCCCAAATATTTCTGGTTGTCCGCCATCAGCATCGACAACTTCTTTTGTTGCAGTGTCAGCGTGAGGTCGGCTTTCAGGATATTGGCTGATATGTTGTAGGTGTTGTCCTCGCATATCAGTCCCGACGGAATGTCGATGCTGACCACTTTGGCTGGCGATGAGTTCAGGTATTTCACCATGGCGGCAAAACCTCCGGTAAGCGGCTTGTTCAGTCCGCTGCCAAAGAGTCCGTCCACGACCACGGTGTCTGGTGTCAGCGTGGGAGGCTCGAAGTTGACCGAGACTTCTGTAAATTGTTTGATGCGTTTACTCTCAATGAGACGCTTCTTGTTCAAGGCGCAGTCGTTGGAGAGTTTGTTGTGAATGTTGAATAAGAATGCGGAAACTTGATAGCCGTCGTCAGCCAGCAGTCTGGCCACGGCAAGTGCGTCACCTCCATTGTTTCCTGGTCCGGCGAAGACCACAATAGGTGTCCTGTTCGACCATTCTGCTTCTATGCAGTGGGTGATGGCCTTGGCAGCTCTCTCCATCAGATTGATAGAGGAGACAGGCTCATGGTCGATGGTATATTTATCCAGCTCATGTATCTGAGTACTCGTAAAAATCTTCATACTTCTGCAAAAATACGAAAAAATGCTCGATAACTATAAGATATTCCGTATTTTTTTAGTAATTTTGCAGAAAATATTATTTTTGGAACTATGAGTATAGTTAAAATCAAGGACAAGACTTTTAAAACCTCTATTCCAGAAGAGGAAATTTTGAAGAAAGTGCAAGTTGTTGCCGACCGTATTAACCAGGACATGGATGGTAAGAATCCTTTGTTTTTGGCTGTGTTGAATGGTGCATTTATGTTTGCTGCCGATCTGATGCGTATGGTGACAATTCCCAGCGAGATATCCTTTGTGAAGTATGCTTCTTACGAGGGTACCAGTTCTACGGGCAATCTGAAACAACTGTTGGGAATCAATCAGGAAGTGGAGGGTCGTCATATCATCATCGTTGAAGATATCGTAGATACCGGATTCACCATGCAGAAGATGATCGACAGTCTGAAGGAGAAAAATCCTGCTTCGATCAATGTCTGCTCTTTGCTTGTGAAGCCAGGCAATCTTCGTGTGCCTCTCGATATCAAGTATGCGGTGATGGAAATTCCTAATGATTTTATTGTAGGCTATGGACTTGACTACGACCAGCAGGGCCGTAACCTGCGCGACATCTATACGATAGTAGAAGATTAGTTTAAGGATAATTATTTCAACAACATAAAATAGTAATGAAGAATATTGTAATTTTCGGTGCGCCAGGTGCAGGTAAAGGCACTCAGAGCGACAAGCTGATTGAGAAGTACGGATTGGGTCATATCTCAACAGGTGATGTACTTCGTAGCGAAATCAAAAACGGTACAGAACTCGGCAAGACTGCCAAGGGCTTCATCGACAATGGTCAGTTGATTCCTGATGAGTTGATGATTGATATCCTGGCAAGTGTGTACGACAGCTTCGGTAAGGAGCACAAGGGTGTCATCTTTGATGGTTTCCCACGTACTATTCCACAAGCTGAGGCTTTGAAGAAGATGTTGGCAGAGCGTGGTCATAAGGTGGCTGCCATGATTGAACTTTCTGTTCCTGAGGATGAGTTGATGGCACGTCTTATCAACCGTGGTAAGGAGAGTGGTCGTTCTGACGACAATGAGGAAACTATCAAGAAGCGCTTGAATGTTTACCACACACAGACTTCTCCACTCATCGACTGGTATGAGAAGGAAGGTATCCATCACCACATCGAGGGCTTGGGTACTGTAGATGAGATCTTCGCTCGTGTTTGTAATGTCATTGACAATCTCTAAGATATAAGGTTTGATGTGTAATGTTTAATATTTAGTAAGGCTTGTGCCATCGAGGTCATGCTTCAGTAAATGTTCGACATTACACATTTGCCCTTTTGCCAGCCTCAAGATAGCAAGATATTTTTTACTAAACATTAAACATAAGACATTAAAATGGCTGAATCCAATTTCGTAGACTACGTAAAAATTAACTGCCGCTCTGGTAAGGGTGGCAAGGGCTCCATGCACCTGCGCCACGTAAAGTACCAACCCAATGGTGGTCCTGACGGTGGTGACGGCGGACGCGGAGGAAGCATTTATCTGCGTGGAAATCATAATTACTGGACTTTATTGCACTTAAAGTACCAGCGTCACTTCTTTGCCGAACATGGAGGCAATGGTGGACGAGACAAGTGTCATGGAACCGATGGCAAGGACATCTATATTGATGTACCTTGTGGAACCGTGGTATATAACGCCGAAACAGGAAAGTACGTGTGCGACGTTACATACGATGGACAAGAGGTGTTGCTGCTGAAAGGTGGTCGTGGAGGATTGGGAAACTTCCAGTTCCGCACTTCTACCAACCAGGCTCCCCGTTATGCACAGCCAGGCGAGCCTATGCAGGAGATGACTATTATCATGGAGCTGAAACTCCTGGCAGATGTCGGATTGGTGGGATTCCCCAATGCGGGCAAGTCCACCCTGCTGTCTTCGGTCTCCAGTGCCCGTCCCAAGATAGCCAACTATCCGTTTACCACCCTTGAGCCCTCTTTGGGAATTGTCGATTATCGCGACCATCAGTCTTTTGTGATGGCCGACATTCCTGGTATCATCGAGGGTGCCAGCGAGGGTAAAGGCCTGGGATTGCGATTTCTGCGCCACATAGAGCGCAACTCACTCTTGCTCTTCATGGTGCCAGGTGATACCGATGATATCAAGAAGGAATACGAAGTGCTTCTTGGCGAGTTGAGAAACTTCAATCCAGAGATGCTTGACAAACATCGCGTGCTGGCTGTTACCAAATGCGATTTGCTCGATGAGGAGTTGATAGAGATGCTGAAGGAAAACCTGCCTGACGATTTGCCGGTAGTCTTCATATCCTCGGTTACCGGACAGGGTATCCAGGAGTTGAAGGATGTGCTTTGGCATGAACTCAATTCGGAGAGTAACAAGCTCCAGGAGATTACCTCTGAAGACACTCTCGTGCATCGTGATAAGGATATGAGCCGGTTCCAGCAGGAGTTGGCTGCCGAAGGCGAGGATATTGTAGAGTATATCGATGAGTCGGAGATTGAGGATGTCGACGACCTCGACGACTTTGAATACGAGTAAAATTTCTCTGCAGATGCTGAAAGAATATACTGTTGCTGAAGGAGTCCTGGCTTTCTCTACCATGCGAAAAGGCGGAGTGAGCTTGGGCAACTATAGCGAATTCAATATCAATGAGTATTGTGGCGATTCTTCCGAACATATTTGGGAGAACCGTCGCCTTTTGGCAGAACGCTTAGGTGTGTCTGCCGACCATATTGTCATGCCTCATCAGGTGCATGGCATAGAAGTGCGAAGGGTTGACGGGGAGTTTTTTTCAAAACCTGAGCCTGTCCGCAAGATGATTCTTGAAGGAGTCGATGCGCTGATTACTGACCTGCGGGGGGTATGCATAGGTGTTTCTACTGCCGACTGCATTCCTGTGCTTCTTTATGATGAGGTTCATCATGCCATGGCTGCTATTCATGCCGGATGGCGAGGCACCGTACAACGTATAGTGCAGAAAACCATTGAGATGATGTGCACCTCTTTTCACACACGTCCCTCAGAATTGAAGGCTGTCATTGGTCCTGGTATATCCAAAGAAGCTTTTGAGGTAGGCGATGAGGTTTATGAGGAGTTCGTGCAGGGCGGTTTTGATATGCCTGCTATTGCCGACCAGCGTCCTAACATGAAGAAAGAAGGAAATGTGGATCAGCCCATGAAGTGGCACATCGATTTACCTCTTTGCAATTCACTTTTATTACAAGAGTCGGGCATTCCTGCTGTCCATATCCATCAGTCAGGTATTTGCACCTATCAGCACAGTGATGATTTCTTCTCTGCCCGTAGGTTGGGCATTCAGTCTGGAAGAATCTTCACCGGAATCATACTTTTCTAATTTCTATAAAACAGTCATGTACAAGAACCTAATCAATAAACTTAGTCATATTTATGCGGCAACGATGGTTGCGGCCTTATTATGCTGTGGCTTCATCATCGTTTCGTCTTTCATGCCAGGCAAAAATCAGTTTACTGCTGCCGAACAGCAACAGATAAGTATTGCCACGCCAGGACTTTTTGAACGGAGCAATGCTTTCAATGTAGACTTTGAGAACTTTCGGGAGAAGGAGTATTCTTTTCCTCTTCCAGTGGGTAAGGCTACGTTGGAGAATAATAATAGCATCCTGCATATAGAGACCAAGAAGGGCGATGCCGTCAAGGCGATGTTTGATGGGTATGTGCGCCTTTCCCGCAAGACAGTAAATTATGGTAATGTTATTGTGATCCGTCACGATAACGGTTTAGAGACAGTTTATGCTTTCAATGCCGAAAACCTGGTGAAGGTGGGACAGGGCGTTGAGGCTGGACAGACCATAGCTATTGTCGGAGGAAAGGGGTCAGACGTGTTTTGTGAGTTTTCTGTTATGGTAAACGGAGCCCGCATCAATCCTGAGACAGTAATAGAGTTGAAAAGTCACAGGCTGCGTCGTCAGACCATGCAGTTTCGCAAGACGGGCAACCGTATCAGTGTGACTGTCGTGGGAGGCAAGGTGTCTTCTTCTGACAAAAAGGACAGGGAGTTTACTCTCGATCCGGAAGAGGAGGCCGATCCCTTCCAGAAGTCTAATACTTTTAAGTTGGATTTAGAGAAGATCTCTGCATCTCATTGGGCTTATCCACTGCCAGGCAGCAAGGTGATCAGTCCTTACGGTGGCAAGCGCAGCCATTCTGGTGTAGACCTCAAGACTCGTCCCAACGATAAAATTTTAGCAGCTTTCGATGGTACTGTAGTGGCTTCAGGACCTTTCTATGGTTATGGCAACTGTATACGTATCAAGCATGCTTATGGTTTCGAGACCTTGTACAGCCATCAGTCCAAAAACTTTGTCAAGCGCGGCGATAAGGTGAAGGCTGGTCAGGTCATTGGTCTTACCGGCCGTACTGGTAGGGCAACGACAGAACATCTTCATTTCGAAATCTCCTTCCATGGCCGCCGCATGAATCCCGCTGTAGTTTTCGACCATGGCAGCAAGAAACTTCAACGCTCTACCTTGACCTTGACCAAGGGTAGCGGTGTAAAGTCAAAGAAAAATAGTTAATACTTATATACCAATAGGTACGCGTACGTGCGCGTACCTAATTATTATATAAGAATATGAGCATGTACCAGCTTTCTTTTTTTACAAGTAAGCAAGATGATCAAACGCAGGAAAAATGAGTAAGCAAGACGACTAAACGCATAGGATAATCAGGCAGAATCATCAAATAAGAGCGTACATCAAACAAACGATATCATAAAACAAAAAGGACTTTACCGAAGTAAAGTCCTTTTCGTTATGTGACTCGCATGGGGCTCGAACCCATGACCCCAACATTAAAAGTGTTGTGCTCTACCAGCTGAGCTAGCGAGTCAATCTCCAACCTTCTGTACGAAAGCGAGTGCAAAGGTACGATGTTTTTTTGAATTTACCAAATATTTATCTTATTTTTTTGCTATTTTTCTTTATTTTCGGAACTTTTTGCTATTATTTTTTCCGTATCTTGTGGTTCTTTGCCAAGATAATGAGGCTTTTCTCTTGTCACATACCTCTGCCAGTAAGCGATGAGAAGAGTGGTCAGTGGCAGGGCAACGATAAGACCTAAGAAGCCCAACAGAGCGCCCCATACCGAAAGACTGAGCAACAATATGGCTGGATTCAGTCCCATCGCTTTACCCATAATCTTAGGTGTAACCACCATATCGGTAATCACCTGAACCACGCAGAACACCAGGAATGCAAGACCGAAGACTAACCAGAAACTCTGTCCTGTGTCGGCAGCTTTCAGCATAGCGAGGAAAGCTGTAGGAATCAGGGCAAAGGTATGCAGATAGGGTACAAGGTCGAGAATACCTATCAGTATACCCAATCCGATGGCCATCGGGAAACCGATGATGGTGAAACCTATACAGAACATGATGCCCATGCAAAGCGCCACCATACCCTGACCGCGTATGTAGTTGTTGAGTTCCCTTTTCACATCGTTCATCAGCGCCTGCCAGAATGGACGGTTCTTCTTAGGGAAGATACGCACCCAGTTGGCTGTAAGTGTTTCATAATCGAGCAGGATGAAGAACATGTATAATAAGGTAATCATCGAGGCGATGATGCTCAGCAGTACGTTGGCTGTCTGTCCCACTACGGCAAACAGCTTGGGCATGGTTGACTTCATGGTATCCGAGAAATCCTTGCTTCTCAAGAACCGCTCTATCTGGTCCTGGTTGTTTTGCATCCATTCCTTGATCAATGCCGTGAGGTTATTGGTATGTGTCGTTTGATGGAGCCATTTTGTCAGCACATCACCCAGTTTGTCAAACTGGTCTATCATCGGAGGAATGATGAGCCATATCACACCACCAATGACGGCTATCATGGTCAGCATGGCGATGATGATGGACAAGGCTCTGATGCGAACATGCATTTTGTTTTCTATAAACAGCACGACGGGGTAGAGCAGGTATGCAAAGAACCATGCAATGAAGAATGGCAACAGCACACTGCTCAGATAATTAGTGACGTAGAGTATTCCTAATATCAGGATGATAATACCAGCCCAACGTACGAACTTGTCGAATGTAATTTCCTTGGCCATAGTGATATTTGAATTCTTTTACTTCCCTATTTGCGAAAGTTGAGTAAATTATAGTTTGAGATTCTCAGCTGCTTCAGCCTTCATCTCTATGTCGATACTTCTTTGGTAGCATTCCCTGCAGAGAGGTTCATATTCGTCTTTCTCTCCAAGCAGCACACGCTTGTCGTTGTGGATAAGTCGGTGGCTCACATAAGCCAATGCGCCGCACTTGACACAGATGGCGTGCACCTTTGTCACTTCGTCGGCAATGGCGCACAGGGCAGGTATGGGTCCGAAGGGAATTCCCTTGTAGTCCATGTCGAGTCCTGCCACGATGACTCGTACACCATTATTTGCCAGTTGATTACAAACCTCAACCAGTCCATCGTCGAAAAACTGCGCCTCGTCGATACCCACTACGTCGATGTCGGAAGCCAACAGGAGGATGGCTCCAGAAGAATCAATAGGAGTCGACCTGATTGTATTCTTGTCGTGGCTCACTACATCTTCTTCCGAATAGCGTGTGTCGAGCGAAGGCTTGAAGATCTCAACCTTCTGCTTGGCGAACTTAGCTCGCTTCATTCTACGGATGAGTTCCTCTGTTTTTCCAGAGAACATCGACCCGCACACCACTTCAATTCTTCCGGGGCGGTGTGTCTCCCCAATTAGGTATTCTGTCATTTCGGTGACAAAATTAACAATAAGGTTTTAAAAATTGCAAAGAAAATCCTTTTTTTTTTGCTAAGAAAGATTTATTAACTACATTTGTACGCTGTATGGGCACATTATATATAGTACCGACTCCAGTAGGTAATATGGAGGACATGACAATGCGAGCCATCAGAGTTCTGAAAGAAGCTGATTTGGTGCTTGCGGAGGACACTCGTACATCGAGTGTTCTGCTGAAGCATTTCGATATCCGCAATCGCTTGATGGCGCATCATAAGTTTAATGAACATGGAACAACGGCTGCCATAGTCGACCGGTTGAAAGCAGGCGAGACCATCGCACTTATCAGCGATGCAGGTACGCCAGGTATCAGCGACCCTGGTTTCTATCTGGCCCGTGAGGCTGCTCAGGCAGGCATCACCGTGCAGACTTTACCGGGAGCCACAGCTTGCATCCCTGCTATCGTCTCGTCAGGACTGCCCTGTGACCGTTTCTGTTTCGAGGGCTTCCTGCCACAGAAGAAAGGGCGCCAGACCTATATGGAGTCACTTAAGGACGAGACTCGCACGATGATATTCTATGAGTCGCCTTACCGTGTGGTGAAGACCTTGCAGCAGTTTGCTGAGGTTTTCGGTGAAGACCGCCAGGTGAGTTGTTGTCGCGAGATTTCCAAGCTTCACGAGGAGAGTGTACGTGGCACTTTGTCGGAAGTCATCTCTCATTTCATGGAGACGGAGCCGCGTGGCGAGTTTGTCATTGTCTTGGCAGGCAAGGATCCCAAGCAGCTGAAGGAGGAAATGAAAGAGCGCAAGCGCGAGGAAAAGAAAAAGCATTATAAACAAAGTGATAAAGGAGAATAATTATGAAAAAGTTATTTTTTATGGTTTGCTGCGCAGCCTTGTTGATGACAGGTTGTAAGGACGGCAAGAATACTCCCGGACTGGCGAGTGTTCAACAGACAGACTCGCTGAACGATGTTATCGCTCAGAAAGACAGTGAAATCAATGAAATGATGGGCACGCTGAATGACATCGAAGAAGGATTCCGCTTGATTAATGAGGCAGAAAATCGTGTCGCCTTGTTGAAGAATGGCGAGGGTACAAGCAAAAAACAGAATCTCAAGGAAAACATCCAGTTTATTGCCGAGCGCATGAAGCAGAACAGAGAGCTGATTGCCAAGTTGCAGAAACAGTTGGAAAGCAGTACCTTGAAGGGTGGACAACTCAAGAAGACCATCGATAACCTCACTGCTCAGTTGGAAGAGAAAGACAAGCAGTTGCTGGCTTTGCGTGAGGAGTTGGACAAGAAAGATATCCATATCTCAGAACTCGATGAAACTATTGGCAACTTGAATACTAATGTAAGTAATCTTTCTGCCGACAATCAGCAGAAGGCAGAGACCATCAACGCTCAAGATAAGCAACTCAATACTGCATGGTATGTTTTTGGTACCAAGAAGGAACTTAAGGGTCAGCATATCCTGGAAGGTGGCAAGGTGATGAATGGCAACTTCAATAAGAACTATTTTACCAAGGTTGATATTCGCAACACTACAGAGATCAAGCTCTATTCCAAGTCTGCCAAGTTGCTCACAGCACATCCTGCAAGCAGCTATTCGCTTACTCATGATGCCAGCAAGCAGTATGTTTTGCGCATCACCAATCCACAGATATTCTGGAGCACCAGCAAGTATTTGGTAGTACTCGTCAAGTAATCCGGTCTATCTTTTACGCTCAAAGAAGTTTATCATGAGTGCCCGGCACTCATCTTCCAATACGCCCGAAGTGACTGTAGTCTTAGGATGCAGTGCTTCGGGCGCATATTTTGTATATCCCCTCTTCTCGTCGCCTGCTCCATAAACCACCCTGCTTATCTGTGCCCATCCTATGGCTCCGGCACACATGGTGCATGGCTCTACGGTGACATAGAGTGTACAGTCTTTCAGATATTTTCCTCCCAACATATTGGCACCAGCTGTGATGGCCTGCATCTCTGCATGGGCGGTAACATCGTGCAGCATCTCCGTCAGGTTGTGAGCTCTTGATATGATTCTTCCCTGACATACGATGACGGCTCCCACAGGTATCTCGTCCTCGTCGAATGCAGCCTGGGCCTCTGCCAGCGCTTTCCGCATAAACTCTTCGTCTTTCTTTTCTGTCTCGTTCATTGTATCTTCATTGCTTTGGTACAAAAGTACTATAAAAAAATGAGAGTGAAAAGAAAATATGGATGAAAAAGTTTGAGTTTAGAGATAAAAGTGTTATTTTTGCACAAGATAGCCGCAGGCACAAATGGCGGTGAAGAAGTTAGGACAGCATGGCAGAACATAACGATTTGGGGAAGTGGGGCGAGGCTGAGGCTTCGCGATACTTAGAGTCGAAGGGCTATGCGATATTGGATCGTGACTGGCGTTTCGGCAAGCGCGACCTGGATATCGTAGCTCTTTCGGAGGATGCTTGCACCATGGTGGTCGTAGAGGTGAAGACTCGTGCCTCTGATGATATGAGAGCTCCCGAAGAGGCTGTTGATATACGTAAAATGCGTAATCTTGCCGTGGCAGCCAATGCTTATGTCAAGGGACATGCAGTAGCACAGGAGTTGCGTTTCGACATCATCTCTATTGTGGGCTCTCCCTCTAAGATAGTGCGCATCGACCATCTGGTTGATGCCTTCAATCCATTACTGGTCTTATAGCAGTGGGTGAACAGTCAGCTCCTTTTTGACAGGGGGCTTCCCTGTTGTTGGCAGAACTGAGTGATTTTTGAAACTTATATTTACATATTATTATAATGAATACAAAGATAATCAAGTTAGAGGAGACAGACTCTACCAATACATATTTGAAGAACTATTCTCCTTCAGATGATGAGGAGATGGTGGTCGCTGTAGCCGACTACCAGACTGCTGGTCGCGGTCAAGGCACACATGCATGGGAGAGTGAACGCGGAAAGAACCTCCTCTTCAGTATCTTGGTGCGTCCGGTGTGGGTGCCAGTAACCCGTCAGTTTCTTTTGTCTATGGCAGGAGCCATAGCCTTGAAAGATGTTCTTGATACCTATACCGAGGGCATTACCTTGAAATGGCCCAATGACGTATACTGGTATGACAAAAAGATAAGTGGAACGCTGATAGAGACTTCGGTATGTTCGCAGGGCATCAAGCGATGCGTCTTTGGCATAGGACTCAATGTGAACCAAGAAGAGTTTGTAAGTGATGCTCCCAATCCTGTGTCGCTGCGTCAGATTTTGGGACATGATGTAGACCGCGAAGAATTGTTGCAGAAGATCTTGGAAGCCTTTGCCGGTTATTACGAACTTCTGCGTCGTGCTGACTATATGGATGTTTCCGGTATTTACCATCAGTCGCTTTATCGCCGTAAGGGTTATCATTGGTATGAGGACAAGGATGGTGAGTTCGAGGGTGCCATCGTAGAGGTAGAGGATGATGGACATCTCATTCTGCACGATAAGCAAGGCCACATCCGCTCCTATTCTTTTGGCGAAATCAAGATCAAGTTGTAAGCAGGGCAAGAGATTATTTCTGTCCATACAAAAAGAGAAAACATTATTAATTAAAATATTCAACGAATATGGCAAAATTTAAGAGAATTCTCCTGAAGTTGAGTGGAGAAAGTTTGATGGGAAGCCAGAGCTATGGCATCGACCCGGAACGATTGAGCGACTATGCACGCCAAATCAAGGAAGTACACGAGATGGGTGTACAGATTGGTATCGTGATAGGCGGAGGCAACATATTCAGAGGACTCAGCGGAAGTCAGAAGGGCTTCGACCGTGTAAAGGGCGACCAGATGGGAATGTGCGCTACCGTCATCAATTCCTTGGCTCTGAGTAGTGCCTTAGGCGCTATTGGCGTAAAGAACAAAGTGCTTACAGCCATTCGTATGGAGCCCATTGGCGAGTTCTATAGCAAGTGGAAAGCCATCGAGGCAATGGAGGCTGGCTATATCTGTATCTTCTCTGCAGGTACCGGCAGTCCATATTTCACCACAGATACTGGTTCTTCATTGCGTGGCATCGAGATCGAGGCCGACGTGATGCTCAAGGGAACCCGAGTAGACGGCATCTATACCGCCGATCCGGAGAAAGACCCAACTGCCACGAAGTTTAGTGAGATTACCTACGACGAAATCTACACTAAGGGCTTGAAGGTGATGGATCTCACCGCCACCACTATGTGCAAGGAGAACAATCTCCCTATCTACGTGTTCAATATGGATGTAGTGGGTAATCTGAAGAAAGTGATGGAAGGCGAGGAGATTGGAACGCTCGTTCACAACTAATCATTTTCCTCTATTCATCTTCCCTATAGAAGATTGTAAACAATAAAAAGGCGTATCACTTGTTGATACGCCTTTTGAAGTATTTAATATCAATGTGTAACCATGTCGTAGTGTCTGCTTTTTCATTTCTCTTTAGGGATGTCCCCTTTTTGTTCTCCACCAAGTACTTGATGACAGAGGTGAGCACATATGCCACGATGACAATCCACCATCCCTCGAGGAATCCCATCAAACCGTCCTCAATGATAGAAACTACTATCACTGCCAAGGCAAAGGCGGCGAACCACCATTTGATTTCATTTCCCTTGTATGTCCATTGCTTAAACTTCAATGCGAAGAGCGGCATCTCGCATACCAAGAGATAGCTGGTGACGAGGATAAGTGCCAATACTACCCATATAGACCAAGTATAACCACTGAGCCAGAATGGGTCGAAGACAATCAGCGACCCCCAGAAGAGGGCATTGGCTGGTGTCGGAACACCAATGAAGGAAGTGGTCTGGCGTTCGTCCAAATTGAACTTCGCCAATCTCAATGCCGAGAATGCCGCAATGATGAAAGCGGCGTATGGCAAGTATTCTCGCAATGGCTCTAGGAAGCTAGGGTAGTTCATCACGAAGAGTTGCGAAAATACGATAGTGGCAGGAGCCACACCGAATGTCACGTCGTCAGCCAAAGAGTCGAGCTCCTTGCCGATAGGCGATGATACATGCAGCAGTCGGGCGCTCATGCCGTCGAAGAAATCGAACATGGCACCAATGATAATCCACAATAAAGCCAGCTTTGGTGAACCGCCAAAGGCAAACGATGTCGCGATGCAGCCCGAAATCAGGTTGCAGCAAGTTATCGTGTTTGGAATATGTTTCTTAATACTCATTTATTTCAGTTTTGCGATGATTGTCTGATCACCAGTAGTTGATTGTCCCATCTTTACGCATACCTCAGAGCCCAAAGGCAAGTAAACATCCACACGTGAGCCCAACTTGATGAATCCCAGGTGCTCATCAATATAGCACTCCTCGCCCTCCTTGGCATAGGTTACGATACGGCGTGCGACGGCACCAGCAATCTGTCGGCACAACACATCCACTCCCTTGGGTGTGGTAATCATTGTGTCGGCATGCTCGTTCTCCTCGCTTGCCTTTGGCAACCAGGCTTTGTGGTAGTTGCCGTCTACGTGCTTCACGAATTTCACCTTTCCGTCAACGGGGAACCAGTTGGCGTGTACGTTCCAAAGACTCATGAAGATGGAAATCATCAGTCGGCGGTCGTTGAAGTAGGGCGCATTGTCCACCTCTTCAATAACCACGATTTTGCCATCTGCCGGTGCCACCACCAAGTTGTCGGTGTCTTCGATATTCAAGTATCTTATTGGACATCTGTAGAAGTTGAGTACGATACCATATACCGTACCAAAGACTACTACGAAAATCCAGAAAGGAATCTTGTTGTCAATGGTGCTCCATAAGATTGCGGCGATTGCTACTATTGCTATCATCCCATACACGAGTTGGTCTGTACCTTCACGGTGTAATCTAATTTTCTTTAGTTTCTTTATTCTTTGTCCCATAAGGTAGGATTGAGTTTTTATGCTGCAAAGGTACACCATTTTTGTCGTTTTTGCAAATTTTTCTCCTTTTTCTTTTGGTTATGTCAACTTTTACCCGTAACTTTGAACTCAAATTTTGAGTTTTACGCATAAAAATGGAAGATTTCATTCATTTACATGTTCATACCCAGTATTCCATTCTCGATGGCCAGTCCAGGATTCCCCGTCTTGTGGACAAGGCTATTGCTGATGGCATGAAGGGTATGGCCATTACCGACCATGGTGTGATGTTCGGCATCAAGGAGCTTTGCGACTATTGCGCCAAGGTGAACAAAGGCAGAAAGAAAGAGGGATTGGAACCTTTCAAGCCCATCATAGGCTGTGAGATGTATGTAGCCCATCGCCGCAAGGAAGACCGTGAGAAGGATAAAGGCGATATGAGTGGTTATCACCTCATCGTGCTGGCAAAGAATTATAATGGATATAAGAACCTCATCAAGCTGGTGAGCAACTCGTGGGTGGACGGATATTATATGCGTCCACGTACCGACCGTGCTGATTTGGAAAAGTATCATGAAGACCTCATTGTCTGTTCGGCCTGTATCGCAGGAGAAGTGCCACGCAAGATACTGAACGGCGATATCGAAGGAGCCCGTGAGGCATGCGAGTGGTATCATCGTGTCTTTGGCGATGATTATTATCTGGAGTTGCAGCGCCACGAGGTGACCGACCCTTCTGTCCTTGCCAACCGCGAGGCCTTCCCCATGCAGCAACGGGCCAACAAGGTACTTATAGAGATGTCAAAGGAGTATGGCATCAAGTTGGTTTGTACCAACGACTGCCACTTCGAGGACAAGGAGACAGCAGAGGCTCACGACCATCTGCTCTGTCTGGCAACGGGCAAGGACCTTGATGATCCTAACCGTATGCGCTACTCCAAGCAGGAGTGGTTCAAGACCCGTGAGGAGATGAACGCCATCTTCTCTGATGTTCCCGAGGCACTTTCCAATACCTTGGAGGTGCTCGACAAGGTGGAGGTCTATAGCATCGACCATGGCCCCATTATGCCTTTCTTCCCCATTCCGGAGAGCTTCGGTACCGAGGAGCAGTTGCGCGAGCGAGTTTCCGAGGAGGAACTCTATCATGAGTTCACCACCGATGAGAATGGGCAGAATCCACTCTCGCCCGAGGAAGGACAGAAAGTAATCGACCGTCTGGGAGGCTACGACAAAATATACCGCATCAAGTTTGAGGCAGAGTACCTGCGCTACCTTGCTTACGAGGGAGCCAAGAAACTCTATGGCGACCCACTTCCTGCCAATGTCGACGAGCATGTCAACTTCGAGCTTCATGTGATGAAGACCATGGGTTTCCCTGGCTACTTCCTCATCGTGTCCGACTTTATCAGGGCTGCCCGCGAGGAGTTGGGTGTCATGGTAGGTCCTGGCCGTGGTTCGGCGGCAGGTTCTGTCGTGGCTTATTGCTTGGGCATTACCAAGATTGACCCTTTGAAATATGACTTGCTGTTTGAGCGTTTCTTGAATCCTGACCGTGTCAACCTGCCTGATATTGATACCGACTTCGATGACGATGGTCGAGGCAAGGTGCTGCGATGGGTGATGGATAAGTATGGACACGAGAATTGTGCCCATATCATCACCTATGGCAGTATGGCCACCAAGAACTCCATCAAGGATGTGGCACGTGTGGAGAAACTGCCACTCGACAGGGCGAATGCCCTTTGTAAGGCGATTCCTGACCGACTGCCTGATGGAGCGAAGATGAATCTGACCAATGCCATCAAGTACACCCCCGAACTGCAGCAGGCTGAATTCTCTTCTGATATACGCGAGAGCAACACCATCAAATATGCCAAGATGCTCGAGGGCACCGTGCGAGGAACAGGTATTCATGCCTGTGGCTTCATTATTTGTCGTGACCCTATCAGCAACTGGGTACCGGTATCTACTGCCGACGACCCAGACTTCCCTGGTCTGAAGACAGCCGTGACCCAGTATGATGGCCATGTCATCGAGACCACGGGACTTATCAAGATGGACTTCCTGGGTCTTAAGACCCTGTCAGAGATGAAGGAGGCTTGCAAGGTTATCAAGCAGACCACTGGTGATGTCATCGATCTTGATACGTTGCCCATCGATGATGAACTGACCTATCAGCTTTATCAGCGTGGACAGACCATCGGAACCTTCCAGTTTGAGTCGCCCGGTATGCAGAAGTATCTCCGTGAGCTGAAGCCTACCGTCTTCGAGGACCTCATCGCCATGAATGCTCTCTACCGTCCGGGTCCTATGGACTATATCCCCTCGTTCATTGCCCGTAAGAACGGAAAGGAACCTATCGAGTACGATATCCCCTGCATGGAGAAATACCTCAAGGACACGTATGGCATTACTGTATATCAGGAGCAGGTGATGCTTCTCTCACGCCAGTTGGCAAACTTCACCCGAGGTGAGAGTGATGCCCTTCGTAAGGCGATGGGTAAGAAGAAGAAGGACATTGTAGACGCGATGAAACCTAAGTTCATCAAGCAGGGACAAGAGAACGGTCACGACCCTAAGGTGCTCGAGAAGATATGGGGCGATTGGGAAAAGTTCGCCTCCTATGCCTTCAACAAGTCGCATGCCACCTGCTATTCATGGGTAGCTTATCAGACAGCCTATCTCAAGGCACATTATCCTGCCGAATACATGGCTGCGCTGATGACCCGCCGCTTCTCTCAGATTACCGAGATTACCAAACTCATGGAGGAGTGCCAGTCGATGAATATCAAGACCCTGGGGCCTGATGTCAATGAGAGTTATCGTGCATTCGGTGTGAACGAGCATGGCGAGATACGTTTTGGCCTTTCTGCCATCAAGGGTATGGGAACTCCTGCAGCCGATGCCATTGTGGCAGAACGCGAGAAGAACGGACCTTACAAAGATATCTTTGATTTTGCCCAGCGTGTTGACTTCAGCAATGTCAACCGAAAGGCATTCGAAAGCCTGGCGCTGAGTGGTGGCTTCGACAGTTTCGGAATACCCCGCGAGAACTTCTTTGGTGTCAATAACAAGAACGAGATGTTCCTCGACACCTTGGTAAGATATGGTCAGCTTTATCAGCGCGAGCAGCACGAGGCTGTCACCTCTCTCTTTGGAGGACTCGACGCCATAGAGATAGCCACACCTCCCATTCCTCATGCCGAAGGATGGAGCACCATCGAACGACTGAACAAGGAGCGCGACTTGGTGGGTATTTATCTCTCGGCTCATCCTTTGGACGACTATAGTGTGGTGCTGAACTCTATGTGCAACACCCATTGCGCTGAGTTAGGCGACAAGCCCTCGCTTGCCAAGAAAGAGAATATAGTCTTTGGCGGCATCATCACCGGAGTGAAGTCGAAGTTCACCAAGAAGGGAAATCCCTGCGGCTTCGTCACGATAGAGGATTTCGAAGGCTCCGGCGAGTTGGCTCTCTTTGGTGAGGACTGGGGACAGTGGAAGGGTATGTTCACCGAGGGCTGTACCGTCTTTGTTACAGCGAAGTGTCAGTCACGTTATGGCAACGACCAGTATCTCGACTTCAAGGTTTCGAGTGTGGAGTATCTCCAGACGGTAAAGGAGAAAAAGTTGGACAAACTCACCATCACGATAGATAGTGATATCATCAACGATACGTTGGTGAGCGACTTGAGCACACTCCTTGCCCGCGACAATGAGGAAAGTCGTACCCAGCTCTTCCTCCGCATACACGAAGTGGAGAGCAACGACTATATCCTTATGAGGGCCCAAGACAAGACGGTGAATGTAGACAAGAACCTCATCCAGTTCATCGAGGACAATCCCAAAATGTCGTATAGCATTAACTGATGTCTCGAAAAGTCATAGCCTTTTGGGTGTTGTCTCAACTGCTGTACGGGTTATGAACTTTGGCATATTATTTGCAGTATTTATATGAACAACTGATGTTTCGCAGATGGGGAAGTTATAGTAGTTGGAGAAGTTAAAGCCATATGCTGTATGGTTAAGTATTAACCCAAAAGGCTGTTGGCTATAACTTCTAATGAACGAAGGAAGTGATAACTTCTTTAACTTCTATATGACTTCTGAACTTGCGAAAGTTGAGTGAACAATACAAACAATTAAAATTAAGAAAAAATGGAAGTTACAATTACAACCGAGAATTTCGAGAGTTATAAGAATGGTTCGCTGCCTTTGGTAGTTGACCTTTGGGCAACATGGTGCGGTCCTTGCCGTATGTTGGCACCCATCGTGTCTGAGCTTGCTTCAGAGTATGATGGCAAGATAGTAGTAGGTAAATGTGATGTGGAAGAGAACGAGGATATCGCCATGGAGTTTGGTGTTCGTAATATCCCTACCCTTCTCTTCTTCAAGGATGGTAAGCTCGTTGACAAGTTTGTTGGTTCTGCTAAAAAGCCAGCCCTCGTCGAGAAGTTCCAGGCACTCCTCTAATCCCCAATCGCTTCATACAAAAGCATGGCTTTCCGCCATGCTTTTTTTTGACTATGATAGAAATAGTGCTAAAATCTCCTCTCACATTCCCATTAACGATAGATGAATAACGAGTGCGATACTTGAGTTATCACCCTTGAATTCCGTTAAAACTTTCACTTCATACTGAGAGAAATCTTGCTCTTATACTATAAAACTCTTTTTTTTAGCCTTTGAAAGTTCCGTTCGGAGCCTTTGAATGTCCGTTCAGAGCCTTTGAATGTGCGTTCAAAGCCTTTGAATGTCCGTTCAAAGCCTTTGAACGGAGAATATACAGTGATTCAACGAAATTTTCGCTGTGGTTTAACGATTTTAGTTGACCACTCTAAGTGTTATTGATAATATGAGTTGACTCAGTTATTGCTTATTTATAATTCACGTTGACTTACTTGTATTTTAGTCATACTTATAGTTAATTACTTATGCCACTCGTAGCAAGTATAAGGCTATGGGTGCTGGAGAAAGTCAGAAGAACAGAATGTGAGGAATACATCATCCTTGAGATGTTGCAAAATGAAAAAACGCATATATAATATAATGTACGCGTGCGAACGTGAGCATAAATATTATATATGCGATTGGTTTTCCTGCTTTTGTGCAGGGTTAGAGGGAGATGGTGCGGGAGCCGTCTGCTTCTGTGGTGATGTGAACTTTGGTGACATCTTCTGGTAGAAGGGACTCTATGAGTTCTGGCCACTCTAAAAAGCAGAGGTTGCCACCATAGAAGTAGTCTTCGTAGCCCATATCGTACACTTCGTCTATCTTCTTGATGCGGTAGAAGTCGAAGTGGTATATGGGGTCGCCATTGCCTGAGGTGTATTCGTTGACGAGTGCAAAGGTGGGGGAGGTGATGACGTCTTCTACTCCTAATTCTTCACACAATGCCTTGATGAAGGTAGTTTTGCCAGCTCCCATTTTGCCGTAAAAGGCGAAGACTTTGCTGTCACCCATGTTCGAGATGAACGCCTTTGCTGCGTTGTGTATGTCCTCTAATGAGTTGATTTTAATTTCCATATTGCTATATTTTTTATTAAGTTGTGCCCTTTGGACTATGTCTTGTTGGGCTTTGTGTTATTTGTTCTGTTCTTGAGTTTTCTCCTTGACCGATGTCTGTCATCTATCGCTTTCGGGGTGAGAGGGTGATCATAGGGATGAGCATCTCTTCCATGGAGATGCCTCCATGCTGGAAGGTGTCCTTATAGTAGGAAACGTAATAGTTGTAATTGTTCGGATAGGCGAAGAAGGAATCGCCATAGGCAAATACATACGAGGTGCTGATGTTGGGCGCAGGAAGCAGTGCCTTGTGTGGGTCTTTGATGACAAATACGTCCTTGGCACTATAGGCAAGGTTCTTGCCTAACTTGTAGCGCAGGTTTGTGTTGGTGTTGCGGTCGCCTACTATCTTCAGAGGCTTGGTGGCTCTTATGCTGCCATGGTCGGTGGTGATAATGACTTTATAATTGCTTTGCGACAGGAGCTTGAAGAGTTCGGACAGCACAGAGTGGTGAAGCCAGCTCTGAGTAATGCTGCGATAGGCAGACTCGTTGTTGGCTAACTCGCGTACCATCTTCGACTCGGTGCGGGCATGGGAGAGCATGTCTATGAAGTTGATGACTACCACATTCAGGTCGTAGTTTTTCAGCTCATTATACTTGTCAAGAAATTTGTCGGCTCCCATGGAGTCGTTGATCTTATGATAGCTGAAGGTGTTGTGACGACGATATCGGTCGAACTGAGTCTGTATGAGGGGTGCCTCGTTGAGGTTCTTGCCTTCTTCCTCTTCCTCGTCTACCCACAGGTCTGGAAACATCTGGGCTATCTTGTCTGGCATCAGTCCACTGAAGATGGCATTGCGTGCATACTGGGTGGCAGTGGGGAGTATGCTCATATACATATCTTCCTCGATGTCGAAGAGGTCACCGATGTCATGTGCCAACACTTTCCACTGGTCGTAGCGGAAATTGTCGATAACGATGAGGAAAACTTTCTCGCCCTGGTTGAGGTGAGGGAATATCTTGGTCTTGAAGACATCGGGACTCATGCAGGGGCGTTCCTCGTTCTGGCTGAGGGATGCGAGCTGCTGCATCCAGTCGAGATAGTTCTTGGAAACATACTTGGCAAAGCCTAAGTTGGCCTCTTCCTTCTGCATCTGCAGCATCTCGGTCATCGGGCTGTTCGTGCTGCTGAGCTCCAGTTCCCACTTCACGAGTCGACGGTAGATATCCATCCAGTCTTTCCAGGTGCGGCTGTCCATGATCTGCATTGCCAACTGCTGGTACTCTTGCTGGTAGCTGCTTTGGGTTACCTCGCTGACAATCTCGCGCTGATGGATGTTCTTCTTGAGCGACAGGAGAATCTGGTTGGGGTTGACGGGCTTGATGAGATAGTCGGCTATCTTGGAGCCGATGGCCTGGTTCATGATGTCTTCTTCCTCGCTCTTGGTACACATTACCACAGGTGTGGCAGGTTGTATGTCCTTGATTTGCTGCAGTGTCTCCAGACCGCTGAGTCCTGGCATCATCTCGTCGAGCAAGATGAGGTCGAAGGTCTGCTGGCGGCACTGCTCGATGGCGTCGGCTCCGTTGCTTACTGTGACAACTTGGTAACCTTTTTTCTCGAGGAAGATGATGTGGGCCTTGAGAAGTTCCACCTCATCATCTACCCATAATAATAGTCCGTTGTTCATATTTCTAAAATCCTTCTAATTCAAAATATTCGTCTTCCAGATCATAGGAGTCTTCTTTTTTCTCCTTGTTGTCTTTCTGATTTTTCTTTTCTTCTGTCTTGTTGTCTTTAGCCTTGGGGGCTGCTGTGTTCTTATTGGCTGTCTTTGACGGGGCAGTCTTGTCTGTCTTTGCAGTCTTGTCAGTCTTTGCTGGTTGGCTTGTCTTTGCAGGCTGATTTGTCTTTGCTGTATTGACAGGTTGGGGTTCCTCCTTGATGACAGTAGTGCCTGAAGCAGGCTGGGCAGGCTGCGCTTCCTCCTTGATGATATTGCTGTTTTGGGCAGGCTGCGTTTCCTCCTTGATGATGGTTGTGCCCTGAGCATTCTGTTGTTGCTGAGGCTCTTCGGGTATAGTCATCGTATTATCGGAAGGTGCCTGGCTGTCTGTCTTCTCCTCTGTTACGACGATGGTTGTCGAGGTGTTCTGCTCTTCCAATTCTGGGTTCTCATCGGTTTCCTTTTCGTCAGAGGATGCAGAGGACTCTTCCTTTTCGGTGATGATCTCTGCCGGCTCGTCAAGCAAGTCTGTCTGGATAGGCTTCACTGGGGCGAAATGCTTCAGATAGAACTTGTCGTAGTCGCTATAGGCATACTGGGTGCCCAACAGCGAGAGGTTCTCTTGGCTGATGAGATAGGTGCGCGACTTACTCAGAAGGCGCACAATTTGTGTCTGATGCAGTACGTCGTGGGCATAGAGGCGTGCCTCGTCGTAATTACGGAAACCTGTGATCTGCATGAGATGGATGCCGTCGCGTTCTTCGATGTTGATATCAAAGTTGCGGACAAGATAGGTTGTGAAGTTGAACTTCGCCATCTCGAAGAGCAGTTGGTTCTCGTTGACAGAGTCGGGTTGATAGGCAAAGAGGAACACGAAGTCGGTCTGTCGCTCTGGGCTGAAGGTCTTCTGTGCAGTCTGCTCGTTCTCATTGAGTACGGTGCTGCGTCGCTCCCATACGTTCTCCAGGTCGAACTTGCCGCCATGGAGACGTTTTCCGGCATTGACTCCATTGACTATCATACCAGCCATCTCGCTGAGTCTGCCCTCAGGATATTTCTCGACCAGGGTCTTCATATCTGCCACGCATCCTTGCGCATCGCCCTGGTTCAACTTGCTCAGAGCGCTGATAAAGATAAACTTGTCACGGTTGGCGCCCATGGGGAAACGGGTGGATGATATATCAGAGTTGGACAGTACCGTCTGGTATTTCCCCAGTTTGAAAGCCTCGTAGGACGCAGCATAGAGCGAGTCTTCTATGTGGACACCAAACTTGGCATTGTCGGCATAGTAGGGGTCGGTAAGAAGTGTGGTCCACTTACTCTCTGGGTATTCCTGCTTGAGTCGCTCTACATAGGTGTTGGCTGTAGAAGGCATGTGCTTGCGTGAGTAGAGCAGATAGAGATGATAGAGCACATCGTCCATGTGTTCATAATCCTTGAAATGTTCCTCAATGCGTCGCAGGGCTTTCTCGCTCAGTGGCAGGTTGTCGAGCTTGTCCTTGAAGATGACTCCAGAGTGATACAGACCATCGGTGAGCAAGGCGTTGCTTGCCTGCAACTGTTCAGCGGTGAAGGGGATTTGTGCCAGATAGTATTCGCGTTTGTGAGGATCGTTCTGGGCACTGTCGGCTATCTGCTTGATGGAGTCTTCCTGTATGGATGCCTGCGCCAAGGAGTCACGCATCTCGTCGGTCATCTCCTCTGCTCCCTGAGCTGAGGCTACAACGGTCTTGTTGATACGCTGCCAGTTGTCTACGTTCTCGCGCTTGCCCCACTGACGCTGGAAGGATGTCTTACCCTGACTTACAGCTATGGGGTTGTAGAAATACCAGGCACTGTTGGCCTGCGATGCTGCAGGCGATGATGTTTGTGACGGACGGTTGTTGGCAGAGGTATTGCCCATTCCTCCATTCTGAGCCAACTGGCGCTGGGCATTCTCTTCGGCCTGTTGGTTGCGTTCTTCTTTTTCCTTCTTCTTCAGAAGGGTTATCACTCGGTCGATGGCGGCATTGCGGTCGGACTCACTCATGGTGGCAAGTTGCTGTAGAGAATCCTGCAAGTGGACAGCCTCGGTATAGGGTACGAGTTCGTCGAGTACTTTGGAACGCTCGGACAGTTGTTTGTAGTCCTTGCGGTCTTTGTCCAACAGGCCGATGGCCTCACCATAACAGCGGCGTGCATCTGAATAGAGCTCCTTGACCCAATATAGGTCGCCCAAGTGGAGGAGCAGTACACCTTTCTCTATACCGTTGCGTGTTGACTTTGTGTTGCCTTTCTCGTAAGAGGAGATAGCATTGAGGGTGTCACGTTTCAGCAGGTAGATATTACCCATGGCATAATAGAGTTGGTCGAGATACTCCTTATTCTTGTCGGAGGCAGCCATTCGGCGCAGACGGGAAAGAACCTGCTTGGTATTGGTGGATGCCATCACCTCGCTCATAGAGATGCGGGCATTGAACTCTAACTCGTAGGGTGGGTTGAGACGTATCACGTGCTTGAAGGCCTTGTAGGCTTCGGTCTTACGACCCAATGCAGCCTGCAGCTGGCCCATGAGATACCACTCGCGGGCTTTCTGTTTGCGGCGCATCTCATGCTTGATGACTTTGCGCAGGTAGGGGATGGCCTTGTCGAACTGCTGGGTGTGGATGTAATAATCCGTATAGGTGTAGTCCCATTCTTTCTGGGCACGCCAGTGGATGGAGTCGCGCTGCATATTGCGGATGATGTCTTCGGCATCGTACATCCAGCCCTGTTCGATATAGCATTTAGCCAACCATGCCTTTGCACGGCCGTAGATGGCAGGCTGGGTCTCGAAGAGCCGGCTCATATAGGCAAAGGTGGAAGCGGCATTCTCGAAGTCGCCTTGATAGAACTGCGAACGGCCCATCAGCATCCAAGCCTTCCAGATGAAGGGATTGTACTCTCTGCGGTTGAGCCACTCGATGTCCTTGGCTGTCTTTCGGCGACTCTTGTTCCATTCGGGGCGCTGCTTGATGCTGTGGCGCTGGATGGCTTTCTGACATTTCTCGATGGCACGGTCGTAGTTGCCCTTACCCAATTCGCGGCTGTTCTTGTTGCCTACGGTATAAAGGGGGATGATTTCGGTATAGTTGTCCTTGTTGCCCTGCTCTTTCTCGAGCGAGGCATCGATATAAGCCAAGGTGCCATTATAGTATATATTGTACTTGGAGTGGAAGGCATGCAGCCATCTGTTGCGCGCAGTATTTTTCTGCGTAGAACAACCTGTCACGGCGATGAGGGCTATGACGAGGATGAGGATAATATGAAGGGCAGAATGCTGTTTCACGTTGATGGCTTTTGTTTCTTATAAATGTTTTTTATTTCTTATAAAACTGAGATATGCCTGCTTTTATTGTCTTGCAGAGGGTAAATGTGAGGATACTTACAAAGATGATGGTGGCTCCTGAGGGAACATTGAACTGATAGCTGACGAGGAGCCCGATGAGGCAGTCGAACCAGCCCACGATGATGCTGTAGAGGATAAGCCGCCTGTAACTGTAGGTGAAGATACTGGCCGTCATCTGTGGAATGGTAAGCAGACTGATGGCAAGGACTATACCCACCATCTTGAGGGTGGCGACGATGGTCATGGCGATGAGTGCCATCATCGTATATTCTATCAGGGCGACGGGAAGATGCTGCGAAAGAGAAAAGGTGCGGTCGAATGCCACACTTTGGATGGGTCGTAGAAAAAGAGTAAAGAGTATGCAGACAAATGCCGTGAGAATGCCCAACAGCCAGAGATCGCCTGTGCCGATGGTGAGAATGCTGCCGAAGAGAAAAGATGGCAGGTCGGGCATGAAACCTGGAGTAAGGAAACAGCAGATGATGCCCACACTCATGCCCAGAGTCCAGAACATGGCAATGGCGGAGTCCTGACGTATGTCCTTGCGTGAGGAAGTCCATTGTACGCCGAAAGCGCTGAGTATGGCAAATATCATTGCAGACAGGATGGGGTTGATGCCGGCAAACACTCCTATGCCTATGCCTCCAAACGAAGCATGGGTGATACCGCCACTGATAAAGACAAGGCAGCGGGTTACGATGTAGGTTCCTATGAAACCGCAAAGGATGCTTGCCAGGAAAGCTCCTGCAAGGGCGTTCTGGAAAAATGTATATTCGAGTATGTTCATGAGGCTACGTGGCTTTCCTGTATAAATGCTATGACTTCGTCCTTCAGCGTGTCGGGAAGGTTGATGCCCCGGAGAATGAGGCTTCTGTTCCAGGCTGCCACTTCCTCGGGATGCATGGTATAGAGGACTTCGGAGAATTCTTCTACTTCCTGGGGTGTATAGTCATGGGACTCGCGACCTCGAAAACGGTCCAACTCCTCATCGTCGAAATATTCGATTTCTTTGACCGATGCTTCCATCAGGCATTCTTGCTCGCATTTGGCATTATCGCCATTGCAGGTGTTGCAGGAAACTCCTTCCTGAATAGGTGATTCGGGACCATTGCGATGGCTCAAGATGCCTAATAGAGCAGAGATGATGCCCAAGACCACGAGGGATATGATGAGATATAGCATGGGATGTACGGATAGATTCTTACTGTTTGTGAGAAGACAAGGAAATTATGCCTTCTCGGTGATAATGAAACCAACAGAGCGGAGATCTTCCCAGAAGTGGGGATATGACTTGGTGACGACCTCGGGATGATTGATCTGCAACTGTGGAAACTTGAATGCCAGAGGTGCGAAGGCCATTGCCATGCGATGGTCTTCATAGGTGTCGATAGGCTCAAGGGTAGGCTCGCAGGTCTCGCCTTCCCAGATGAGGGTGTTGTCATTCTCGTCGCGAATGACATAACCCACTTTTCTGAGCTCTCGCTTCAATGCCTCTATACGGTCGGTCTCCTTGATCTTCAATGTGGCAAGACCGGTGAAACGGAAGTGTACTCCCATCGCACAACAGGCTACTACGATGGTTTGTGCCAGGTCTGGAGAACCCGTGAAATCGTAGTCAAGGCGTGGTAATGTACAGCGGTGGGCCTTCAGCTTGAGTGGGGCTATACGGTCGCGTAACTCAAAATCGCTCTTCACTCCCAACAGGCTGAAGATGTATTTCACCACAGAGTCGCCCTGCTTGGTGCAGTCTGACAGACCATCCAACTGCAGTTCCGAGTCACGATTGGCATTGAGGGCCATGATCTCGTACCAGTAGGACGATGCACTCCAGTCGCTCTCTATAGTGTAGTCTTCTATCTTGGCATAGGGTTGGGGTGCTATGGTAATGGTGTCGATATCAGTCCATTTGGCATCGGCACCAAACTGACGCATGGTCCACAGGGTGAGGTCTATATAAGGACGGGAGGCTATCTCGCCTGTGAGTTTCAGCTCGAGACCTTTCTGCAACACCGGACCTATCATCAGTAGGGCAGAGATATACTGCGAGCTGATACTGCCTACTACCTCTATCTGGCCACCCTCGAGAGGTTTGCCTTCGATGCGGAGTGGGGGAAAGCCTTCTTTCTCTACATACTCGATGTCGGCTCCCAAACGGCGGAGGGCATCTACAAGAATGGCTATAGGACGGTTCTTCATGCGCTCGGTTCCCGTGATGGTATGCGAGCCTGGTGTGCTTGCCAGATAGGCGGTCATAAAACGCATGGCGGTGCCTGCTGCCTTGATGTTGATGGTCTCGGGCATGTCACGAAGTGCGGCTACTATTACTTCTGTATCATCGCAGTCGCTCAGATGGCTAAGAGGAAAGGTGCAGCCTGCCATAGCATGGATGACAAGGGCGCGGTTGCAGATACTCTTGGAGGCTGGCAACTGGATAGTACTGTTGATCTGTTGGGGTGCTTGAATGATATATGTCATGTTATGTTTTGTTTTCTGTGTTATTTGACGATGATTACTGGTAAGTCGAGAGGCTCATCAGTAGCTGTCTCTGTGGAGCGAGTGTTAGGACGCTCTTTTTTAGGGCCAGGAATGAGGGGACTGTAGTAGAGTACCTGGCGTATGCGCTCACGCTGTTGGGCAGTGAACTGATAGTTCAGGCTCATGGAATAGTCCATCAGGTTGATGGAACTCCAAGTATCGCCTGTGTCGTTTTGACGAGAAATCATATCAGACAGGAGGACGATGACATCTTTACCTGCCGATTCGGCTTCTTGTCGTTTGTTTTCTATATATTGGGAAAGCCACGTGTTGTAGGCTGGTCGGTTATAACTCTTTGTGTCGGTGCAATAATCGGTATCAGCATACGACTCGATGGGTTTGTTGTCTTTTTCAGCAAAGACATGATGCAGACCAAGATAATGTCCTAACTCGTGGGCAAGTGTGGCATTGGCATCGTAGATGAGATTTTCGGTGTTCTCGGATTCTGAAGTTATGCCTTTGTATCGGTTGCTCTCAAAGTAGATGTACTTACTGTTGATGCAGAGGCAGTGAGCGTATTTCAGATTGCTCTTGGACAGTTTGGTACGCTTGGTGTTATTGAGACCTTCTATCTGGGGATAGCCTGCTCCCTGATAGGGCATCACGCTGATGCCCAAAGTGATAGAAGATTCGTCTTTTGTCTGGTCGAAGGGGTATACCATCACGTTGATGTATTCGTTGGGGTCCCATACATATTTGGTGTATCGGCGTGAGTTGTCGCCCATGAACTTTTCGCAGTCAATGGGGTAAGTGCCAGTCCATTTGATATATTCAACTCCTGGTTGTGCTAAGGTTTGATTTTGCTCGTTCTTCTCGGCAAGGACAAAACGGATGTGGATATTCTCGCTGTTGTCGTATTCCTGATATGTATAGACGTTGCCTTGATAGAGCTCATTGACATGGGCAACGAGTTCTTTGATTCTGGTATAGTCTACATACTGTTTCCTGTCCTGACTGTCTTGATAGAGGACGTGGAATATCACGGGTATCTGGTATTCATAGTCGTCGCTTGTTATCTCATCGTTGTCGCGGTCTTGCTCTATATCAGCATAGAATTCTTCTGTGCTGCTGTTACAGCAAGTGAGGGTGGCGCCTATTATGCATAACAGGATGCTATATATATAATGTTTCATGCGTGCGTACTTATTTATTATAATGTTGCAAAATTACAAAAAATATCGTAGATTCATACATAAAAGAGGATATATTTTTCTAAAAACAGTAAGGGCGTATCCTGCTTGATGCAGGGAAGTGCAGGCTCTGCAGTATAATATATGGCTGGGGACTTACTCGCTTATCATTTCTGTTTTGTTTATGCCGCTTGTAATCTTCCTGCTTGAATTTTGCTGGAGGATTAACTGATATTTACAAAATGTTAGTAAATAGGGGGCGTAAAGAAGAATGTGTGGAGTAGTAATTGACAAAGTGTAAGTAAAACGTGGAAAAACTTTTGAATTCTTACTTTGTGTGCGTTACAAATTGCAAAATAAAATAGCCTCAAAAAATATGATAAAATTGCGTTAAGGAAAAATACAACTTACTCAAATTATTACTATCTTTGCATCAGAAAAAAGATATAAACCTTTAAAACGTAGTAACAATGAAACGAATTATATTTTTGTCAGTAATGATGCTCGTGACCATCGCAAGTTTTGGTCGTAAGCACGTGGAAAATGCAACAGTAGTTGCTGACACCATTTTTTATGCTGAGAATATGAGTAATGTGGCAAATGCTGATCAGGCTGCTTATTATCGTATTTTGATGACAACAGGAAGTGGTATCACCAAGAAAAATGTCTTCCAGGACTTTTATATGAATGGAAACCTCAGAGCCGAGGGCGGATATAGCTTCATCGACTTGGGTGATGACCGTAACACCGTTTTCAACGGAGAAGTTACTTCTTACTACAAGAATGGTAAGGAAAAGTGGCACGGAAAGTATGTCAATGGCAAACGTGAGGGTTACTTTACATTGCAGCTTCGCGATGGCGGTGTAGCCGTGGTACAGTTTAAGGGAGGTAAGTCAGTACATGACTTCTTTACAGTAACTTATCAGAACGGTAGCATGGAAAAGAAACCTCTTTCTGAAATCAAGGGTTTGTTGTAAGATGTGTCAAATCGAATCTCTCTTATATAAATTATAATTTTATGTTGATATGACCTATATGAGGGCTATCCTCCGTGAGGAAGGTAGCCCTCTCTTTTTTTGTGGTCTTGTCTCAAGAAGAAATTCTACTTGTGGCGATTGGCCCGCTGCTGGCGATACTTAGCTTTCTGTCGTGCAGATCCGCTGCCGTGGGCGCCAGTGATATATTTCTTTTTCTTGGCCTTGGTCTTTACCTTGCCGTCGTCCTCCTTCTTGGGGCCTCCTCCGGCTTTGAATACCATGCCACCCATGATAATATCATCAATATCATTCATATTCTTTTGTCTTTAAATGGTGTTGATGTTGTTTTTAAAAAATCTTTTCTTCTCTCGGTAGTTACAGACTCCCACCACTGATTAGTGGTGGAAGAGTCGTACGTGGGTGAATGCCATGGCTATGCCATACTTGTCGCAGGTCTCGATAACATTATCATCTCGGATACTGCCACCAGCCTGGGCAATATATTCTACTCCACTCTTGTGGGCACGTTCGATGTTGTCACCAAATGGGAAGAAGGCGTCACTGCCTAAAGATACACCTGTGTTCTGGGCAATCCATGCTTTCTTTTCCTCACGGGTCAATGGCTCTGGCTTCTCGCTGAAGAAGTTCTGCCATACACCATCCTGCAGCACGTCTTCCCATTCATCGCTGATATATACGTTGATGGTGTTGTCGCGGTCGGCACGGCGGATTCCCTCTTTGAAAGGAAGATTCATCACCTTGGGACATTGACGCAACCACCATTCGTCTGCCTTGGAACCAGCCAGACGTGTGCAGTGGATGCGGCTCTGCTGACCAGCACCGATACCGATGGCCTGACCATCTTTCACATAGCATACAGAGTTGCTCTGTGTGTATTTCAACGTGATGAGCGAGATGATGAGGTCGCGCTTTGCCTCTGCTGTGAATGTCTTGTTTTTGGTAGGGATGTCCTCAAACAAGGCAGGATCGTCGAGTTTCACCTCGTTGCGGCCCTGCTCGAAGGTAATGCCGAATACCTGCTTGTGCTCGATAGGTGCTGGCACAAAGTCGGGGTCTATCTTGATGACATTGTATGTGCCCTTGCGCTTTGCCTTCAGAATTTCTATTGCCTCAGGAGTATAGTCTGGAGCTATCACGCCATCGCTAACCTCTCGTTTGATGAGGGTGGCTGTGGCTGCATCGCATGTGTCACTCAAAGCAACAAAGTCGCCGTAAGAACACATACGGTCGGCACCGCGTGCACGTGCATAGGCACAAGCTAAAGGTGACAGTTCGATGTTGACGTCATCGACAAAATAGATTTTCTTCAGTGTGTCGCTCAGTGGAAGACCAATGGCTGCTCCTGCAGGAGAAACGTGTTTGAAACTTGCTGCTGCTGGAATGCCTGTAGCTGCCTTCAGCTCTTTGACGAGCTGCCATGAATTGAGAGCATCGAGAAAATTGATGTAGCCAGGGCGGCCATTAATAACTTCGAGAGGAAGTTCACTGCCATCCTCCATGTAGATTCGAGATGGCTTTTGGTTTGGATTACAACCGTACTTTAATGCTAATTCTTTCATTGCAAAGTTCTGTTTGTTAAGAATTTGCTGCAAAGTTACAAAAAATCTCTCTTTTTGTACCATTCATAAGAACTTTTTTGTACTTTTGCAACCAAAATAGAGAATTTCAAACACGTTAGGTTATGAAAAATGATTTGACTCATCTCACAAGTGAAATCGAAAAGAAGGTTGGTAAGAAGATTCCGGTTGGAGCTGATTTTGAGAAATTGGCCTCTTTCTTTGCTATCAAGCATCACATCAAACTGAATGCTGATGCGCTTCATAAGGTGTGGAACTATGTGAGTGGAAAGGAAAAACCAACCAAGAAAACACTGAACAAATTGGCGCTTTTTGTGGGGTATCAGAGTTGGGATGATTTCCATGAGGCTCTGCATGGAGATGATGACGGAAATCTCAATTACGAAGTGGAGGAGGAGAAGAAATCGGATCCCTCCAACTATGATGATATTTAAGTCGGAATGTTGCCGAAGAAAAACCTTTGCAGGTATGGATATAGAAAAAGGAGACTCGACAATGTGTATTGTGAGTCTCCTTTTTCTTTTTACTTAGGATTGTAAGCGGAGTAAAATTATTCAGCGTTCTTCTGAATAGTCTTCTTCTCAGCGATACGAGCCTTCTTACCTGTAAGGGCACGGAGGTAGTACAACTTAGCACGACGTACTTTACCATGCTTGTTCACCTCGATAGAATCGATAGCAGGTGACTCGATAGGGAAGATACGCTCAACACCTACTGTACCTGACATCTTACGAACGGTGAAACGCTTCTTGTCGCCATGGCCAGAAATCTTGATAACTACACCACGGTAGAGCTGGATACGCTCCTTAGAACCCTCGACGATTTTGTAAGCGACTGTGATAGTATCACCTGCCTTGAACTCAGGGAACTTCTTGCCGGTTGCAAATGCTTCTTCAGCAACTTTAATTAAATCCATTTTGTTTTATAATTAAATATTGTTTGTCGTTCCAACGCAACATAGTCGAGCCACTCGTCAGCCCATGCCAGCGGTTACGCCGAAAAGCGGGTGCAAAGTTACAACTTTTTCTTATATCTTCCAAATTTTCAATTACTTTCTTTATTTTTATATGATATTTTTTTTGTTCTTCTTGTTTTTTTAGTGTATCTTTGCAATAATAAATAAAACAAGTTGAATCATGAGAAATAAATGTTTAGTTATTACTGCATTTCTTTTGGCTACTTGGGGTATATCTACTCCTTGCGTGGCTCAGAAGTACAAGGTTACAAAGGTGCAGCGTTCCCGTATTTTGGTGGATAAGAGATTTGATCAGAATCCTGATGCTCAGGCAGCTGTCTTTATAGCACCTTATAAGCATAAGGTGGACAGTATTATGAGTCCTGTTGTGGGTGAGACTGCTCACTATATGGCTACTGGTCGTCCAGAGAGTGAATTGAGCAACCTGCTTTGTGATATTTTGGTATGGGCTGGTAAGGATTTCGAAGAGAAGCCTGTGTTCTCCGTTTATAATATGGGTGGTATTCGTGCAGCCTTGGCTAAGGGAAAACAAACGGTTGGTGATGTCAATGATATGGCTCCTTTCGAGAATAAGATATGTTTCCTTACTTTGACGGGTAAGGATGTGCTTGAACTTTTTTCTCAGATTGCCATGCGTGGTGGTGAGGGCGTAAGTCATGCTGTAAAAATGGATATCTCGAAAGATGGGAAGCTTTTGGATGCTACACTCAACGGACAACCTATAGACGAGAAGGCTTCTTACCGGGTGGCAACGCTTGATTATCTGGCTGAAGGCAACGACCAGTTGACTGCCTTTAAGAAAGGAACGGATGTCTTTGCGCCCAAACAGAGAGAGAATAATGTGCGCTTCATTATCATGAATTATTTTCGTGAACAGGCTGCACAAGGAATGTGTGTGGAATCTAAAGTGGAAGGTCGGATAGTTATCAAATAATATCTATGATGAAGAAATATTTTTTTGCTGTGGTAATGTGTTGCATTACTTTCAGTTCTTGGGCACAGAAACAGTTGGTGGTGCTGCATACGAATGATACACATAGTTGTGTGATGCCTCTGAATCCAAATTTGGCTGATACGGCTATTGCAGACAGAGGTGGTTTCCTTCGTAGGGTGAAAATGGTGAAGCAGGAAAGACAGAAGAATCCAGACCTTCTGCTCTTCGATAGTGGTGATTTCTCACAAGGTTCACCTTATTACACACTCTTTAAAGGTGATGTAGAGGTGGGACTGATGAATGAGATGGGATATGATGCTGCCACGATAGGTAATCATGAGTTTGATTTTGGTATTGATAACATGGTTCGGCTTTTCAAGAAGGCTAAGTTCCCTATAGTTTGTTCCAACTATGATTTCACTGGTACGCCTTTGAAGGACATTGTTAAGCCTTGGGTTGTATTGAAACGCGGGGGAGTGAAAATCGGAGTCTTTGGTTTGGGACCTCAGTTGGAAGGACTTGTCACTGCTGCCAATTATGGGCCGATCAAGTATCTTGACCCTATAAAAACAGCTTTGGAAACGGCTACCTTCTTAAAGAAAAAGAAGAAATGCGACATCATTATTTGTATTTCGCACTTGGGATGGAATGTGGAGAATACAGATGATGTCCAGACAATACCCGGCACTCGCTATATCGATTTGGTATTGGGAGGTCATTCACATACTTATTTCAAGGAATTGAGATATGTGAAGGATTTGGACGGAAAGCTTGTTCCTGTCGACCAAAATGGCAAGAATGCCATTTGGGTGGGCAAGATAGTCTTGGATTACTCGAAATAAAAAGTCAATGCTATCATTTTGCTGTGTGCTTTCTGGGAAGCCATAGCATATGGTAGCATATTTTTATCCTTTATATTATTAATGTGCCCTTTGTCAACTGTGTTGCTAATTCCATACATGAATTTCAGTTCCGGTCTTAATTTGAAGAACGGAAGATATAAGTCACATCCTACTCCAATTTCTAAGAACAGGTCTGTTTTCTTTAGTTTGATATAATCGTCATTGCTGTTGTTCAGGTTGAACATCGGATTGATACCCGCCATGATGTATGGTCGGTGATTGTTGAAGCGGGGAGCTGCAAAGATGAGGTCTACTGCTGTAGAGAGATAGGCTGTTTTCATCTCTTGCATCTTCTCGGTAGGCCGGTCGTTGGCATCTTTCTCCAGCAGGTTGCGATAGGTAAGATGACGGGTGCCGAAATACATGGCAGGAGCTACTCGTAGTTGGAAGTTGGTGTTGAGACGAAGCTCACCCAGTACGCCTACGGTGAATCCTGCATCCCATCTGTCTTGATCGACGGTGACGCATGATTCTACTTCTTGACCTTCCTCGTTGATATAGGTTTGATGCCCCGTATTCACCAACTCTAAGTCTTGCAGGTGTGTGCCTACCAATACACCAAAGTGGAAAGTACGAAGGTCGGTATAAGGACGATTCTCTACGGTACGTTCCTGAGCCTGTGCCTGGAAGAGTACTAATCCGATAAGGGATATGATGATAAATATCTTCTTTTTCATATTCTTATAACGGAATACATGGATTCTTATTGCCCTCAACTTATTTCGAAAGAGTATAAATTACAAAAAAAATGATACCTACATGTAGGTATTTGAAAAATTATTGTTATCTTTGCACCATACTTAATAGGTATAGATTAAAACAGATTGAACAAAACATTATTAATATTTAAACTTTATTATTATGGCTTACGTAATTGGTGACGATTGTATCGCTTGCGGTACATGTATTGATGAGTGTCCATCAGGTGCTATTTCTGAGGGCGAGAAGTATTCTATCGACCCAGATGCTTGCACAGAGTGTGGCACTTGCGCTGATGTTTGTCCTAACGAGGCTATCAGTCTTCCTTAATTATTAAGGAAAGATACTTTAGTTACATAAAACATCTTGAGCGGCTCTTTGAGTCGCTCTTTTTTGTTTCTTTTGTTTTGAAATCTATTTTTTATTCCAGCCTTTATCATAAGGTTCCCACGTAGGTGTATATTTTATTATAATACCTTTTCACTTCAATCTTATAACTCAAACGAGTATAAAAAAAGCGGAACTCCTTCTGGAATTCCGCTCTTGAATATTTCTTGTTTCTTATTATTCAGCTGTAGCTTTTGTGCCCTTTTCGATGGCATCCTTAGCATACTTGTTTTCAGGATCCAACTGGAGCAACTTCTCCCAGTATGGTTTGGCCTTTTCAAAGTCCTGCTTGTCGTAGTTGTAGATGAAGCCCATGTACTGATAAGCCTGCTTCAAGTAGCCGACTTCGTCAGCGTCACACTGCTTTGCCTCAAGCTCCTTGATTACTTCCTCATATGCTGGGATAGCCATATCGTCCAACTCGCTTTGGAATGCAGTGTTACCTTCCTGTAGTTTGGCGAATGCCTTCAATGAAGGATATTTCTCTGCAAGTTTGTCGTAAACACTAATGGCTTTTTCTATGTTCTGAACTTTAGTTTCTGCATTCTTCTTAGCCTTGTTGACATAGATTTCTGCCAACTTCATGAAGTCTGTAGGAGCTGCATCTGGGTTTTTGTCCATATACTGCTGGCTGTATTCCAACGCTTTGTCCTCATCACCCTTTTGCTTGTATGCCTCAGAGATGTACTGCAATGGCTTAGGATCGTCTGCCTTGAGCTGCAATGCCTTCTCATACTGAGCGATACCTTCATCGTACTGTTTGTTGCCTACCAATGCCATACCATAGTAAGTATAGTCTCTTGATGTCTTCTTGATAGAGTCTGTACCCATGATGACCTGTGCATGCTGGAGAGCTACATCGAATTTCTCGATATCTACAGCAGACCATACAGCAACTCTGTGGAAGGTAGCATCTTTAGGGAACTTCTGCAATCCACTCTCAGAAAGTGTCAATGCTTCATCCTTCTTGTTGACCATATAGTCGGTGATAGCGTAAGCTACATAGATATATTCCTCCAACTTGTTAGGATCGGTCTGCTTGAAGAGATCGTAAGCCTTGTCGTATTTACCATTGCTGTAGAATGTGTAACCAGCCATAGCCTCGTAAGGATATTCTGGGTTCACTTCCTTCAGCTTCTTCAGTGTCTCTGCGCTTCTTACAGGGTCAATCTTCTGATATACATTGGCATAGCTGATGTATCCTTGAGGATTCTTAGGATCCATGACAATACAGTCGTTGTAGCTTGCTGCAGCATCACCACCATTGTCCTGCAATGCGTAGATATCACCTTTCAGGATATAGGCGTCACCAAAGTTTTTAAACTTCATGGTGATAGCATCTGCTACAGCCATAGCCTTGTCATACTGCTTGTTGATAGCAAGAATGTTACCCAAAGCTACAAGAGCCTTCGGGTCTTTCTTAAACTCTTTCTGGTACTCCTTCAGGGACTTATCAAAATCCTTTGAGGTTGCGTTACCAGACTTGATATTTGCCTCTATCGACTTCAGCATGTCCTTATAGTTGACATCCTGAGCCATTGCTGGCATTGACAAACCCATCATCAATGCGGCAGCCACTAAATATTTAATTGCTTTCATAATCTCAATTTTTATTTGTGTGATTACTATTTTTATTCATTAGATGACACCTTCATCCAGAAAGTTTAATTGGATTCTTATTTTTTAATATTTACTTTCTTGTAGGTTATGTCGCCTCTATAGGGAAGCAGACCTGATTTGAATACAATCAACTGTCCTCGTGGGTTCGTGATGTAGTTGGCAAAGCTCCATGGGAGCGCCTTGTGTGGGTCTACTACTATAGCATATAATGTTCTTACGAATGGATATCTTCCGTCGAGAAGGTAAGCCTGATAGGGTTGCCAACTGTTCGATGGAGTTGCCTTGTCTTTGATAGACACTCGCATGACATGAATATTCTTCTTAAAGGTGGTGTTGGTGGAATCTCGACGGTCGTTCAACCAGTTAGAACCAATTACACCGATAGCGCCTGGAGTCTCGTCTACGAAGTCAATTACCTGCTTGCTTGTCTTGGCTGCCATGATTTTGGCACCCATCTTTTCGCCATGCAATACTGAGTCAACAACCCAGTTGGTAGTAGCCGAGCGAGTGTTGTCGAAGATGACTTCGATGTCTCCTCTTTTAGAACCAGGAACAATGTCGCTCCATTTTGTGGCTTTTCCTGTCAGGACACGTTTGATGTCGTTTACCGTTATACAAGTATCTTGGTTGTTCTTGTTGACGATAAAAGCCAATCCATCGTATCCGATAGGGAAGACTGAAGGAATAACATTGCTTTTCGATTTCAAGTATGCAATCTCGCTATCTTTCAGATGACGAGTTGTGAATAAAAGAGTAGTCTTGAAATCTTTGATCATCTGAAGTCCTGTGACTTCATCTGAATAAATGGGCTTGAGTTTTGCCTTTGGAAATTCAAACTCAAACTGTGTTCTCTCCTCGTCGATGATAGGGCTCAGACTTTCGTCTGCATAGAATTCAATAGTGCCCGACGTAGGAGTATCTGTTCTACCATCTTTGGCTTTCTTCTCACCACATGATGAGAAGAAAGCCATTGATAGTGATATTAATCCTATAAAAATATAAGATGTTCTTTTCATTCTATTACTGCAATCTAAATACAACTGGAACTGTGTACTTCACACGTACGGCAGAACCATTCTGCTTACCTGGACTCCACCTTGGCATACTTCTTACAACTCGAGAAGCCTCGCGGTCGAGTGATGGGTCTACAGAACGTACAACCCTTACATCAGTGATAGAGCCATCACGCTCTACAACGAATGATACGATTACACGACCTTGTACACCATTCTCCTGAGCGACAACAGGATACTTTGTGTTGCTTGAGAGGAAAGCCTGCAAGGCAGCTGCGCCGCCAGGGAAGTGAGGCATCTCTTCTACAACATCAAACACCTTGTTAGAAACCTCAGGCTTTGGAGCTGGTGGTGGTGGTGGAGCTGCTACGGCGATATCGCTTCTTACAGCTTCAGCCAGACGGTCTTTAGTACCTTCCTTGTTCTCAGTACCTACGGCCACCTTCTCATCCAACTTGTCCATTTGCTTTACCTGATTTTCCTCTTTTACGAGTTCATCCTTCTTGATGACAGGTGCAGTAAACTTCTGAGTCTCGCGAGCCACAGGTATCTCCTTTTTAGGTTCAATCTTTGGCTTCACTGGCTCTTTCTTCTTTTCTTCTTTCTTAGCCTGCTTCTGGAGTTCAGCCAACTGCATAGCTTCCATGTATGCTTGCTGTTCTTCGGCCTGTTTCTGTTCGATAACCTTCCAAGCCAAGAATCCACCTACGAGAGCTGCAGCGATGACCAAGATCAGAAGAGCCTTGATGTTTCGACCAGAAGTACCCTTACGGAGCTGGTATGCACCATACTCCTTGTTCTTTCCGGCGAAAACCATATCGACCCATTTAGGATCGTAAAGATCTATTTTTGCCATTTCTTTCTTGTTTTAATTAGTTTGTATCTCATCATTACATCTTAACGTTCTTAGAGTCGAGAAGTTTCTCGTCGTCAGCGTTAATCTTGTCGATGACATACGTACCAATGTTCAAAATCTGCATTTCATCGAGTGCGTCAACCATATTCTTGTACGAAGCATTATCAGTAGGCTTGATGACGATAGTCAGGGTTGGGATCTTACCATCCTTTAAGTTACCTGCCTTCAAGTCACTCAATTTCTTCTGATAGATGCTGTCAGGATATTGTTTTGGATTCTTAGAACGCTCCATGTTTAACTCCTTAACAGCGAGTGAGATTCTCTCTACTGGACGTGTACCGTTCTCTGTAGCATGCTCTCTCAAGACCTTGCGGATACCATTGGTGCCCCATGTAGTTTCCTTGATCCATGTAGGATCATTGTATTGAGGGATACCAGCACCGTAGTAAATCTTGTTGTCAGCTGTTACATAGAGGGTAACAGTCTCAGAAGCTTTCGCCTCGTTCTTCTTGTCCTCTGGTTGGTTGTCATCATTACTTGGCATAGTCAGCTCCATTGTCTGAGGTTTGCTCAATGATGTACACAGCATGAAGAACGTGATAAGAAGCATGAGCATATCCACCATAGGCGTAAAGTCTACGCGGACATTCATTTTCTTTTGTTTGCTTTCTTTCTTAGCCATTTATTCGTCCCCCTGTTGTTTTAACTGTGTAATCATATAGTAATGACTCTCGTCCATATCCTGGAGTTCGTTCATCACTCTCTTAACTGTCTTATATGGAGTAGAAGCATCAGCCTTGAGGGCAATCTTGATGTCCTCGTTTGACTGGCGAGCAGCGTTTACCCACTGCTGGAACTCGCTCATACCACCATTAATACTGTCGAGAGGAATACCTTTCTGCTGGAGATACTGTGGACGCTTAGAAGCATTCATAGCCAAGTAAGTCTTCAGGTCGCCCATTGGGACACCGAATGTACCCTCACTCTTGAATGTCTCTATCATCTTAGGTGTCAGCTCCACACCGAAAGCACCAGTCATAGTGCTCAGTGAAGCACCCAGCTGATCAGTATTATCAATACTCATAAATACTTGGCCCTCGCCGGTAGGATTACCAGCCTTGTCCTTTTCAGGATTTACCAAGATAGTCAAGACTCCGTTCTCAGGCACCTTGATTTCAGACACAGAACCTGGTGTGTTTACCTTTACAGGCTCATTCTTTACGAAAGTAGAGGTGAGCATGAAGAAGGTAAGCAACAGGGTCATAACGTCTGACATAGGCGTCATATCGATCCAGATGTCACTCTTCTTAATTTTTACTTTACCCATAGCGATAAAATTTTAAAGGGTTAGCAAAAATTAAGCCTCTTCTGCGTGGTTAGCTTCGTATGTCTGAGCAATTGAGTAACCTACCTCGTCGAGTGCGTATGTCAACTTATCTACCTTGTTTGTAAATGTGTTGTAAGATACTACAGCACACCAAGATGTCAAAATACCGAATGCGGTGTTGATCAACGCCTCAGAAATACCTACAGAAAGTGCTGCTGAGTCAGCGCCACCACCTTCACCCATGGCCTGGAATGACTTGATCATACCGGTTACAGTACCGAGAAGACCAGTAAGAGTACCAAGAGTTACGATTGTAGCGATGATAGGCAAGTTCATTGTCAGAGTAGGCATCTCCAACTGAGTAGCCTCCTCATGAGCCTGCTGGATTTTAGCTACCTTCTGAGCCTTCTTCAAAGAAGCGTTAGCGCCAGACTCCATTGACTTGTAAGCGTTCAAAGAAGCCATAACAACGTTGGCTACAGTACCGCGCTGCTTGTTGCAGAGCTGCTCAGCCTTAGCGAAATCGTTAGCGTTCAAAGCTGCCTTGATGTTTGCAACGAACTTAGGAAGAGCACCTTTACCAGTAGCGGTCTTGAGGGCCATCCAACGCTCGATAGTCATTGCCAATACGGTGAGCAACAATGTGTGAATTACAGGTACGATAACACCACCTTTGTAGATTGTACCCCAAATGTCTGCTGGGTGATCCTGTACACCTGGATCCTGGAAGTGCATGTCGTTTCCGAACCATGTGAAGAACAATGTGAATGCGATGATAGCACATACCACGATGATCCAGAATGCGCCTCTTACTCCCTGAAAGCCCTCAGATTTTTTCTTAGGGGCTGCTTGTTTTGTAGTTGCCATAATTTTACTTTTTTTAAATTATTAGTTAATAAATTATTTGAATGTTTTTTCTCTAATGTTTTGTAGACCTTATTTGTGTCAAGACAAAGTTTGGTTTTTTCTGTTACTAAGGGCAAAGATAATAATTAAAAATAAAACACGAAACGCATTTAAGAAGTTTTAACGAGATATTGAATGTATTTAATCAATATCTCGTTATTTAAGTCGTTTTCTACGCTTTTATTGCGAGTTTTTACCGATTTCTTATTCGTTTGCTGTTGTTTCTTTTCGATTACTTGAGCTTGCCCAACGCCTCCTTGATTCGGCGTATTGCCTCTACGATATTCTCATCGCTTGTGGCGTAACTCATACGGAAACAATCTGGGTCTCCGAAAGCGTCACCTCCCACTGTGGCCACGTGAGCCTCTTCCAAGAGATACATAGCCAGGTCTGTGGAATTGTTGATGGTACGGTCGCCTGTGCTCTTGCCATAGAAGCTGCTGCATTTTGGGAAGAGATAGAAGGCTCCCTGTGGCATGTTCACCTCAAGACCTGGTACTTCTTTAGCCAACTTTACGATGAGGTTGCGGCGGCGTTCGAAAGCTTGGCGCATGTTCTCTACGGCACTTTGGTCGAGTGTATAGGCTGCCTCGGCTGCTTTCTGGCTCACAGAACATGTACCGCTGGTGTACTGTCCCTGCAGTTTGTTACATCCCTTGATGATCCACTCAGGACCTGCGAGGAATCCGATACGCCAACCTGTCATGGCATAAGCCTTTGATACACCGTTGGCAATGATGACCTGTTCCTTCATGTCAGGTTCCTGTGCGATGCTGTGGTGCTTGCCGATATAGTTGATGTGTTCGTAAATCTCATCAGCCAATACGAAAACTTCCTTGTGTCTTCTCAGTACATCAGCGAGTGCTGCCAACTCTTCCTTAGAATAGACGCTACCTGTAGGGTTGCTTGGTGAGCAGAGGATGAGCATCTTGGTCTTGGGAGTGATGGCTTGTTCCAACTGCTCGGCTGTCATTTTGAAGTCCTGGTCGAAACCTGCGTTTACGATGACAGGTACACCGCCAGCCAGTTTCACCATCTGTGGATAGCTTACCCAGTAAGGTGCAGGGATGATGACCTCATCACCAGGATTTACCAAGGCGAGTACTGCGTTGCAGACGCACTGCTTGCCGCCAGTACCTACGATTACCTCGTTGGCAGTATAGTCAAGATTGTTCTCGTTTTTCAGTTTGGCAACAATTGCTTTTCTCAAGTCAGGGTATCCTGGAACAGGAGAGTAACGAGAGTAATTTTCGTCGATAGCCTTTTTGGCTGCCTCTTTGATGTTGTCAGGTGTGTTGAAATCGGGTTCTCCCACGCTCATGTTGATTACGTCGATTCCCTGAGCCTTCATTTCACTACTTTTCTGCGACATCGCCAGCGTTGCTGATGGTGCCAATCTGTTAAGACGATCTGATAATTGTGCCATAATTTATATCAATGTTTATAATTCGCTTGCAAAAGTAATCATTTTATTTCTTTTGCGGAAAGAAACATATTATTATTTAACTTTTTGTATCTAAATTGTTACATTCTGCCATGTTTAACCCAGGTGAAGCACATGTCCCATGCGGTCTCTCTTAGTTTTGAGGTATCGCTCATTGTATTTGTTGGGAGTGGTCTCGATGGCGATGTTCTCTACGATTTCCAGTCCGTAGGCCTCCAGTCCGACACGTTTTACTGGGTTGTTTGTCATCAGGCGCATCTTGTGTACACCGAGATGGCGCAGCATCTGTGCTCCACAACCATAGTCGCGCTCATCGGGTTTGAAGCCCAGGTGGGTGTTGGCATCCACGGTGTCGTAGCCTTCTTCCTGCAGTTTGTAGGCGGCAATCTTGTTCATCAGACCGATGCCTCTTCCTTCCTGCTGCATGTAGATGAGTACTCCCTTGCCTTCTTTCTCGATCATCTCCATGGCTTTGTGAAGCTGCTGACCGCAGTCGCAGCGCTTGCTTCCCAGGATGTCGCCGGTGGCGCAAGATGAGTGAACACGTACGAGGATAGGCTCGTCTTCTTTCCATTCTCCCTTGATGAGGGCCATGTGCTCCAGTCCGTTGCTTGCCTGGCGGAAAGGAATGAGATGGAAGTGCCCGTATTCTGTAGGCAGGTCTACCTCTTCTCCTATCTCTATCAGCGACTCTTTCTTGAGTCGGTATTCTATCATGTCTTTGATGGAGATGACTTTCAAGCCCCATTCCTTGGCAAACTTCAGGAGTTGTGGCAGGCGGGCCATGGTGCCATCCTCGTTCATGATTTCCATCAGTGCGCCGGCAGGGTAGAGTCCCGCCATCTTGCAAAGGTCGATGGCGGCCTCGGTATGTCCGCTTCTGCGCAGCACTCCGTTGTCTTGTGCATATAGTGGGTTGATATGTCCTGGACGTCCAAAGGTCTTGGATGTGGAGTTGGGGTCGGCCAGGGCTTTGATGGTCTCAGCTCTGTCGTGAGCAGATACTCCAGTGCTGCATCCTTCGAGTTTGTCGATGGTGACGGTGAATGGAGTTCCAAGCATGGATGTGTTCTCTGAAACCTGATGGGGCAGATCGAGTTCGTCGCATCTGCTGATGGTGATAGGTGCGCAGAGTACACCGCGGGCATGTTTGAGCATGAAGTTTACCTTGTCTGCATCAATCTTCTCTGCTGCTATGATGAGGTCGCCCTCGTTTTCTCGGTCTTCATCGTCTACTACGATAACGAATTTTCCTTCTTTGAAGTCTTCTACGGCTTCTTCTATGCTATTCAATCTTACGTCTTCCATTTTCTAATTGATACCTTATTATATATATAGTTACATTTCTTTAGTTCTCATGATGATGTCGTTGTTCACCTGCGTCACCACTTTCAGGTCTCTGTACAGTCGTAGGCGGAAACTCCACATTCTAAGGTAGAGCACAGTGCCTAAAGGAACGATGAGGGCTGCCAGAATATTGAGCCATTTACGTTCGAATGGGCGTGTGTGAGCCTTGGGCGAGAGTACGGGATACTGGTTGATGTTGTGCAGGATATATTTGTTCTTTGTATTCGACAAGTCTTCTATCACTGCTTCCAGTTCGTTGCTGATGCGCTCTATCTCATGATCGGGCTGATATTTGAAGAACACATTGATGAAGTTGGGCCATTTCTTGAGTCTGTGCTCCTTGTTGTATGCCTCGATATCTTCGTTGATGTGTTTCAGCTTGACGGCGTCCTCAGTGTATGCTGGGTCGTTGATGATGACCTCCTTGCCAAAGATATGTCGTTTGAGTCGTATTCCCAAAAGCTTGAATATAAACTCTTTGTACATATCTATGTTGAACACCGTCGAGTCGTTGGTTGCCTTATAGGTGACGAATACCGCTAAAGGTCCCAGTACGGCAGTGGCAAGTCCTTTTCCAAACCATATAGCCCAAATTCCGCTTCGGCTCATTCGGTATCCAGTGTTGTCGAGAATAAAGAAGGTGATGAAAACCAGTACCGAGATGATGACAGGGAATCCCAATCCTCCTTTTCGGATGATGGCACCCAGCGGTGCTCCGATGAAGAAGAAGATGAGGCATGACAACGCCAGCGTGAACTTGTTGATGGCCTCTATCTTGTGGTCTCTTATCAGTCGGTCGCCCACATTGGTGATCATACTCTTGAAGTCGAGGTCGTTCATGGCTTGCTGCACGTCGGATGAAGCGTAGTTTACTACCGACAGCCTGCGCTCTGTAGGCATCTTCTCGAACAGAGAGTCGATATTCACCTTTGTTGCAGCAGCTTTTTTCACAGCCTGTAGCGAGTCTTGCTTGCTCATGAATGGCTGGTGATAGTATCTTATTCTGGCATCAGCCAGGTACATTCTTCCTATCGAGTCGTACGACTGGTTGATGGAGTCGATGTCGTGTTCTATCTTGGCAAGACTCTTCGCCTTGGCATTGTTTGACAGCGAGCTGGCATCGGTGAGGCTGAAATCGTTGTCGAAGTCGAGCACGATTTTCTTCGAGATGAAGGTCTCTCTTCGGTAGGGCACTGCGGCGCTGTTGGCAAGCTCGCTGCTCTGCATGTTTTCAAACCATTCTCCGCTGTACAGGCTCAGTACGAGGTGTTTCTTCTCGGCCGTACTCTGCAGCATACCCGAGTCGGCGAGGATAATGGCGGCATCCTCATAGCTGTTGGTCATGCGATATATCATGATGCCGTACAACTTGCCCGTCTTGAGGTCTTTCTTCTGTACGTAGAGGTTGCAGTTGGGGATTCCGTCATAGAAGATTCCCTCAGGGATTTCCAACTCTGGACTCTTTTGTTTCATCGAGATGAGAAGCTGTGCCAGCTTCATGTTGGAGCTGGGTCCGATGTTGTTCTGAAAGTAGAACGAGCTGACCATCACAAGAACCGTGATGATGATGAGCGACCTGAAAGCCTGCATCAGCGAGATGCCTGCGGCCTTGATGGCTGTCAGCTCAGAACTTTCTCCCAGGTTGCCGAAGGTGATAAGCGAAGAGAGCAGAATGGCCAAAGGCAGGGCCTGTGGTACAAGCATGAGTCCCATGTACCAGAAGAACTGCGCCATGACTTCCACCGACAAACCTTTACCTATCAGTTCGTCGATGTATCTCCACAGGAACTGCATCATCAGCACAAACTGGCAGATGAAGAATGTTCCCACGAAAAGCAGTCCGAATTGCTTCGCGATGAATATATCTAATTTCTTGATTCTCATTTCAGCTTGCAAAAGTAACATAAAAAACTCAAAAATCATTCTTTTTTTGTTTTTTTATATATTTAAATCATGTTTGCCGCTACTCAGCACCCATAGGGAGAACTGATTGTTTCAGTTGCTTTACTCGTGTTGTCAGCCTTAAGTCCCAATGAAATGTTGGCTTCATACTGGAGAAATCTTGCTCTTATGCTGTATAAATGTTTTGCTTTAGCAACAAAAATCTCCGTTCCGTGTTACGGAATGGCCATTCCGTAGTTTGGAACGGCCATTCCGTGATTTGGAACGGCCGTTCCGTATCATGGAACGAAGATTTGTCCTGTGGTCGAATTATTTTTTCGTTATTGATAATATGAGTTGACTCAGTTATTACTTATTTATAATTCACGTAGACTTACGATCATAGGTTTACAGAAGCACACGCCCTGAAGGTCTTAGGCTTATATGGAAGTAGCACGCCCTGGTCTATGAGCTTCTGTCCCTTCGTGTTGTGTGTTGCTTACTTGCGGAAGTTGAATATATAATGCTGCTATATATATAATAAGGTGTAGTATCTTTCGGAAGAGTATAAAAAGCAAAAATATTACTTTTTTGCAAAATTCTTTCGAAATAATTTGCTCAGTTCAAAACTTTGTATTACCTTTGCACCCGCAAACAAGCAATGGTTTGCTCAGATGGCGGGATAGCTCAGTTGGTTAGAGCGTCGGATTCATAATCCGGAGGTCCCGGGATCGTAGCCCGGTCCCGCTACGAAGAAGCACTTGTGAACATTAGTTCTCAAGTGTTTTTTTCGTTTTTAGATAGTCAAAGAAAGAATAGGAAAGCCTTTCTGGTGGCTTTCTAATTGTTGCATGATAGTTTTGTGGAAATCTAAAAAAATGCAAAGATGCCTTTGTTTCTCAAAAATATTCGTATTTTTGCGGATAAAAACGAATATGACTTTATTTTAACTTAAGAGATATGACTACTAAATGGAACTTTCATATAGGTTCTCTATACCTTATTATATTATGCAGCCTGCTTCTTTGCTCGTGTGGCAACAAGCCCAAGAAGTATATTATCGGCGTTTCTCAATGTTCTATGGATACTTGGCGAGAGAAACTGAACAGCGAGTTGAAGACAGCCGAGTATCTCAACGACTCTGTAGAGGTGCGTCTGGCTTCTGCCGATGATGACAATGACAGTCAGCTGTCGCAGATCAATTACTTTATCGACCAGGGTGTCAGTCTGCTCATCGTTTCTCCCAATCAGGTGAATGCCATTTCGCCTGCCCTCGAAAGAGCACAGCAGAAGGGCATTCCTGTGATTCTTGTCGACCGTAAGACGCAATCGAAGAAGTATACTGCTTTTATCGGTTGCGACAACTATCTGTTGGGTAAATTGGTTGGCGATTATATCGCCCAGCGCCTGAATGGCAAGGGACGTATCGTTGAGATACGTGGTCTTGACGATTCTTCTCCTGCCATCGACCGCCATCGCGGTTTTGTTGATGCTTTGAATGCCTATCCCGATTTGCAGATTGTGGCTTCCGAATCGGGTGACTGGAAGGAGCAGAGCGGTTCGGAGGTGATGAAACGAGTATTGTCCAAGACACAGGACTTCGATTATGTGTTTGCGCAGAACGACCGCATGGCTTATGGTGCCTATAAAGTAGCCTGTGAGCATGGCTTGCAGGACAAATGTCGTTTTGTGGGCGTAGACGGTTTGGCAGGTAAGCATGGCGGACTTGAGTTGGTAAGACAAGGAGTGTTGGAGGCTTCCATGCTTTATCCTACTAAGGGCGACGAGGTGATAGCTCTGGCTATGAAGATCTTGCGTCATGAGCCATTTGCCCGCGACAACTATCTGCCCACATCGATTGTAACTCGGAATAATGCCGAACTGATTCTGATGGAGGCGAAGGACAGCGAGCAGCAGCGCAGCAGTCTTGACATGCTGCACCGGAAGGTTTCTCAATACAACTCCGCCTATCATGTGCAGCGGTTCTTTACCTTGGGACTTGTTCTGTTGGTAGTGCTCATCGTAGTAGTGGCAATTTATATGTTCCGCAGCTATCTTGTCAAGACCCGTCTTAACGAACAGCTTGCCCAGAGCAATGACGAGTTGAAGCGACTCAACGAGGAGGTGCTCGAACTGACACATTCGCGACTGGTGTTCTTCACCAATATCAGTCATGAACTCCGTACACCTTTGACGCTTATTGCCGACCCTGTGGAGATGTTGCTCGACGACCGTTCCATCAAGGGTAGGAGCAGGGAACTTTTGCAGATGGTGCAGCGCAATGCTCTGTCGTTGCAGCAGTTGGTAGGCTCTATACTCGACTTCCGTAAGATACAGAACGGCAAAATGGAACTGAGTTTGAGCCGTTTCGATTTGCCAGAGGCCTTGCAGCAATGGACGGGCGACTTTGCCATGACGGCACAGCGTAAGAAGATACAGTTGCATTTGGACACCTCGCATTTCTCTTCTGCCGATGTTGTGGCCGACAAGGAGAAACTCGCCCGTATAGTCTTCAATCTTCTGAGCAATGCCTTGAAGTACACCCCTGCAGGTGGCTTTATTCATGTGTCTTTGGCGGATGAGGGAGAACGGCTCCGCATAGAGGTGAAGGATTCGGGTAAAGGTATAGACAAGGAAGAACTCACCAAGGTGTTCGAGCGCTTTTTCCAGGCCAAGGGTGCGGCGAGTGGTACGGGCATCGGACTGGCTTTGGTCAAGTCGTTCGTAGAGTTGCATCATGGTGAGGTGAGGGTAGAGAGTGAACCAGGAAAAGGCACTTGCTTTATCGTCCTGCTGCCCCGACAGCAAGAAGGTTTTGTGGAAGAACCACAGTCGGAAGCTGCCGATAAGTCCTCTTCTTTCAGCGATGACGGCTCGTTGCAGTATATCGACGACGGAGAACGTCATGGCGGCAAATTGCAGCAAATTATCAGCGAGCATGGCGAAAAGCCCACCATACTGATCATAGACGACAATAACGACATCCGACAATATGAGCGAACCCTCTTGCAGGACTATTATTTTGTGCTCGAGGCATCGGATGGCAAGGAGGGACTGGAGATAGCCCGCAAGGAAGTGCCCGATCTGGTGATATGCGATGTGATGATGCCAGTCATGGATGGACTGGAGTTTACGCAGCAGTTGAAGACCAATACCGCCACCTCGCACATTCCAGTCATCATGCTCACAGCAAAGAATCTGGAAGAGCATCGTGCAGAAGGTTATGAGCAGGGAGCCGACTCTTACATCACCAAGCCTTTCCATAGCAAGGTGCTTCTGGCTCGTGTGGAAAATCTGTTGCATCAGCGTGCCCATCTGCGTCAGCTCTTTGCACAGGGTGCTGCCGAAGGAAAAGAAACAGAGGAGGTGTCCAAACAGGACGACCGTGACAAGGCTTTTGTCAAGCAGTTGCACGACATCATCAAGTCGAACATGGGTAACAGCGATTTTGGTGTCGAGGATATCGGAGCCGAGATAGGATTGAGCCGTGTGCAACTTTATCGTAAGGTGAAGGCCATCACCGGCTCGTCGGTAGTCGACCTTTTGCGCAAGGCTCGTCTTGCCAAGGCTCGTCGTCTGCTCGAAGCCAACAGCATGAACATCTCTGAGGTGGCTTACGAGGTGGGTTTCTCTTCACCTTCTTATTTCACCAAGTGTTTCAAGGATGAGTATGGAATGTTGCCTGGTGATGTGACAAATGCTTAACTGACAGTTGTCTTTCGTCCGGTTGTGATGCCGGAATATGTTGTAAATCGTTCATAGAGTGGTAATCATGTTGTGTCAGAACATTTTCCTTTTTTCAAGATTTCTTTTTTCTTAGAATGATGAGAACCACACCTGCCAGGATGAGCAGGATGCCGATGCCCAAGCGCAACGAGAATGCCTCGCCAAAGATAAGCACACCGATACATACAGCTGTTACAGGTTCGAGAGCCCCCATGATGGCGGAAGGGGTGGAGCCTATCAGGTTGATCGAAATCGTCATGAAGAAGAGCGAGAGCACCGTAGGCAGAAGAGCCAACTGCAGGGCGCACCCCCATTGCATAGGAGTGTGGAGCATCTGCAGGCTGTCGCCCGACAACCACGAGAACACCAATATCGCTATGAAGCAGAATACCAAAATCCAGAAGGTGAACTTCAGGCTCGACATGGTCGTCTGCCATTGGTTGACGGCAATGATGTAGATGGAGTAGAGTAATGATGACGCCATGACCAAGGCAAAACCTGCCGTGCTGAGTTTGGCGTCACCGTCACCCTGGTAGAGCATTCCTACTCCTGCTACGGCAAGCAGGATGGCCATCGATGTGCTCCATGTCACCTTCTCATGGAAGAAAGCCGTCATCAGCAAGGCTGTCATGATGGGGTAGACGAAGAGCAGGGTGCTCGCGATGCCTGCTGCCATGTAATGAAAGCTCACGTAAAGGGAGATGGACGACAGGGCGAAGAAGGTGCCCAAGAGTGCAAACTTGATGGCGTGTCCCCATTTGATGGCGAAACTCTCTTTGCGTATCAGCATGACAAGAGCGAACATCAGAACTGCCAGACCATACCGATAGCTGAGTACCGTACCCGAGTTGAATCCGTCTTCATACAGCTTGAGGGTGCCTAAAGGATTCGTACCATAACAGACTGCAGCCACTATGGCAGCTGAAAAACCTTTCAATGTGTTGTTGCCAGAAGGTTGTTGTTCCATTTCTTTTTGTGTTGTTTTACTATTTTTTTCTCCAGCTCCACTCTGTTGGCGAGTGTGAGGTGTTATCCGATTTATTTCGGGCTGCAAAAGTACATCTTTTATTCGAGAAAAGAGAAAAAATAGCAAAAGAAATGGTTGCTTTTGTCACTTTTTCGAAAATAAATTGTACCTTTGCGGATAAGTAGCGAGTTTCTCCTACGCAAACCTTGAATACATTCAAAATAACCAAACAACATAAAACAAAATGGAACAGATCAAGAACGAGCAGCTCACAGTAGAGATTTCATCTCTTGGAGCAGAACTTCAGAGCATCAAGGATGCTCAAGGTAACGAATATCTTTGGGACGGCGACGAGCAGTACTGGAATCGCCATTCTCCTATACTTTTCCCTATTGTGTGCGGCTTGTGGAAGGATACATACCGTATCGACGGCAAGGAGTATCAGTTGGGACGCCATGGCTTTGCCCGTGATACAGAGTTTCAGCTCATCAGCAAGGGCGAAGACCGAATCACCTACGCCCTGACCGACAGCGAGGCTACACTCAAGGACTATCCTTATCACTTCAACTTAGCCATCACTTATCGTCTGGAGGGTAAGAAACTGCATGTAATCTGGCATGTTGCCAATACCGACGACAAGCAAATCTTCTTCCAGATTGGCGGTCATCCCGCTTTCCTCGTTCCTGGTGCCGAAAAGGGTAAGGAACTGAAGGGACAGTTGAAGTTCGACAACCCTGAGCCAGAGCGCCTCTATGGCAATGTGGGCGGTTGCGTGGTAGAGGGCTATCACAAGGTGCCTACCGAGAATGGTGTTTGGGCATTTACTGAGGACAGCTTTGCTGACGATGCCGTCATCTTCGACCGCAGTCAGCTTAAGAAGATCACTCTTCTCGACGAGGCAGGTCAGCCTCACATCTCACTCGACATCAAGACTCCTGCTGTTGGTATCTGGAGTCCTACAGGCAAGCATGCTCCATTCGTGTGCATCGAACCTTGGTATGGTCTTCACGACTGGGCTGAGTACGACGGCGAGTTCAAGGACAAGTATCTCATGAACAGCCTGCAGCCAGGTGCCAGCTTCATGAGCGAGTATACCATTACGATAGAGAAATAAACTCAACCCAGCGATTTTTCAATACGTAACACATATTTTATTTTTGACACGATGAAAGAAGAAATGAATCTCCCCGAGAATGCCTTCCGCGAGTTGAAGGACGGTGAGCAGTATCAGCCCCTGATGGGTCCCGACAAGGCTTATCCTGAGGTCAATGCATGGTCGGTAACCTGGGGTATTGTGATGGCTGTCATCTTTTCGGCGGCAGCAGCCTATCTTGGACTGAAGGTAGGACAGGTGTTCGAGGCTGCTATCCCTATCGCTATTATTGCCGTAGGTGTGAGCACAGCCACCAAGCGCAACAAGGCCTTGGGCGAGAATGTGATCATACAGAGTATCGGAGCCTGTTCGGGTGCCGTGGTGGCGGGAGCCATCTTCACCCTGCCAGCCATCTATATTCTGCAGGCCAAGTATCCCGAGATGACCACTTCGTTTATGAAGATATTCTTGGCTTCTGCCCTCGGAGGAGTCCTGGGCATCCTGTTCCTCATACCTTTCCGCAAGTACTTTGTGAGCGACATGCATGGCAAGTATCCTTTCCCTGAGGCCACAGCCACCACACAGGTGCTTGTCAGCGGAGCCAAGGGTGGCGATCAGGCCAAGCCCTTGCTCATAGCAGGACTGGTGGGAGGTTTGTACGACTTCATCGTGGCAAGCTTCGGATGGTGGAACGAGAACTTCACAAGCCGTGTCATCGGATGGGGCTGCGACCTTGCCGACAAGGCAAAGCTTGTGTTCAAGGTGAATACGGGTGCTGCCGTGCTCGGTCTGGGCTACATCGTGGGTCTCAAGTATGCCCTCTATATCTGTTTTGGCTCTTTGGCTGTATGGTGGCTCATCGTTCCTGGTATGAGTCTGCTTTTCCACGACCAGGTGCTCAATGCCTGGGATCCTTCCATTACATCTACCGTAGGAGCCATGTCTCCTGAGGAGATCTTCCGTGCCTATGCTCGCAGCATCGGTATCGGTGGTATTGCCATGGCTGGTATCATTGGCATCATCAAGAGCTGGGGCATCATCAAGGGAGCTGTCGGTTTGGCAGCCAAGGAGCTGAAAGGAAAGAGTGGGGTCGATGCGGAGGTGAAGCGTACTCAGCGCGACATCTCGTTCAAGATCATCGGCGTCGGTTCGCTGGTCTGCATTCTTGTCACCTTCCTCTTCTTCTGGTTTGGTGTGATGGATGGCAACTTGCTCTTTGCCGTTATCGCCATTCTGCTGGTAGCCGTTATTGCTTTCCTCTTTACTACTGTTGCCGCCAATGCCATAGCAATCGTGGGCAGTAACCCTGTCTCGGGCATGACGTTGATGACCCTCATCTTTGCCTCTGTGGTGATGGTCGCAGTCGGTTTGAAAGGTCCTGGCGGTATGTTGGCAGCTCTCATCATGGGTGGTGTGGTGTGTACGGCGCTTTCTGTGGCAGGTTCGTTCATTACCGACTTGAAGATAGGTTATTGGTTGGGCACCACTCCCAAGAAGCAGGAGAGCTGGAAGTTCCTTGGCACCTTGGTGAGTGCAGCTACTGTAGGCGGTGTGATGATGCTCTTGAACGAGACTTATGGTTTCGCTTCAGGCTCGTTGGCAGCGCCTCAGGCCAATGCCATGGCAGCTGTCATCGATCCGTTGATGAATGGAGTGGGAGCACCATGGGTGCTTTATGGCATCGGTGCCTTGTTGGCCATTGTGCTAACCTATTTCAAGATTCCAGCCTTGGCTTTCGCCTTGGGTATGTTTATCCCTCTCGAACTCAATGTGCCTCTTGTTGTCGGTGGTGCCATCAACTGGTGGATCACTTCCCGTTCTAAGGATGCTCAGGTGAACAAGGAGCGTGGCGAGAAGGGTACACTCATTGCCAGTGGCTTCATTGCCGGTGGTGCCTTGATGGGTGTGGTGAGTGCACTGCTCAAGTTTGGTGGCATCGAGGTAAGTGTTGCCGACAGTTGGTGGACCAATCCTTTGTCTGAGGTCTGCTCGCTCATCGCTTATGCCCTCCTCATTACCTATTTCGTGAAGGCTACGAAGAAATAAAGGTCATATATATAATAATGTATAAACAACTTATGAAGAAAACAATCTTTTCATTGCTCCTGCTTGCCGTATGCAGCTTAGGAGCATCGGCACAGAGTGCCGACGACCTTGATGCCAAGTACACTCAGGGTTTGCTCAAAGTGGGAACTCAGGCTCCCGATTTTGTACTCAAGAAAGCCAAAGCCGATCAGCCTGCTCTTTCTTTGTCTTCTTACAGCACCCATCAGGAGGGCACATTGTTGCGTCCTGGCTGTTGGGTAGTGCTCGACTTCTGGGCAACCTGGTGTCCCGACTGTCGCAAGGAGATTCCTGAGGTGAAGAATATCTATAAGAAATATCGCAACATGGTGAAGCTCATCGGCGTGTCCTTCGACACCGACAAGGAGAAATTGAAGGCTTTCCGAACCGAGAATGAGATCAAGTGGAGCATGTTCAGCGAGTATAAGAAGTGGAAGGAAACCAACATCTCCAAGGCCTACAACATCCAGTGGATTCCTACCATGTATCTCATCGACCCAGAGGGCAAGGTGGCATATACCACTGTAGTGGCAGCCAACATGGAGAAGAAACTTGCCGAGCTTGTAGCTGCGGGCAAGATAACTCCCTATATTCAGCCGGCAGAGTATCCCGGTGGAATGAAAGCCTTGAGTAAGGCTATCTCCGAAGAGCTCCAGTTCCCAGAGGTGGCAAAGAAGTATCATGCCACTGCCAAGGTGAAGCTTTCTTTCATCGTCGACGAGGAAGGCAATTTGTCGGATATCACCGTGAAGGAATATCAGGGTCAGCCTCTCTCGGGTGCAGCCTTCTCTAAGTTGAGTCCTGCTGAGCAGAAAGACGTTGAGATACAGGTCAAGACCGTGCTTTCTGTAGAAGCCATCCGTACCATAACAGCCATTGGCAGTCGCACCAAGTGGAATCCTGGTTCGGAGCGAGGCAAGGTGATGAGTACCAAGTTCTCTCAGACCATCAATTTCAAGCGCTGATTTCATTCTTTAATCGTACTAAGTTGTCTTTTAGCGCTGTTAAAGCATAAAAAACTGAAAAAATATTTGGAGATTTCAAATAATCGTCCTATCTTTGCATCCCAATAGTTACGAGTGAGTGGCTATTGGGATGTTTGTATCTTCCCATCATGAAAGAAGCAAGCAGATTCGGGGTTGACTGGATTTGACGGCGAGATGAGATGGTACGTAAGCACGCGGAGGCTCGTTGGCTACCTCCTAAATCTTAGTGAACGAACAATTAATTGGCGAAAATAACTACGCTCTCGCTGCCTAATCGAAGTACAGTAGATTGGCTTTATTCCGTCACAAGGTGATGGAACGGGACATCGCTCAACGGATGTGGTTCCGAATCTTGTTGGTCAAGCGGTGCAGGTAAATCGGAAATAGCTCTTGCAGGCCTTGTTGCAAGTGTGAAATTTTAGAGGATAAGGGCATGGTTGGTGGTCCAGGTCTTGCCATGTCACGAAAACCAAAGGCTGGAATAAGCGTGTAGAAAGCGTATGGTTTCCTTGTGCGGACGAGGGTTCGAATCCCTCCAGCTCCACTCCTTATACAATAAAAGCTGCTGATTCATATCAGCAGCTTTTTTGTTTCTTATTCTCTGGCAGGGCTGTTGATGGGGGACTAAAAGACTTCTTTGTGACATCAAATCATCCTTTAATCTGTTAAAGTAGTGAAATTTTGAACAGAAAATGGAATAAGAGTTCATTTTCTGTTCAAAAAATGACTACCTTTGTGGCATGATAACAGAATTAGAACATTTTGGAAATATACCTGTCAGCACTTCTGCTGTTGCATCCCAGTTTCCTGATTTGAAGGCAGGTAATAATAAGGTGTGTAATCTTGAAGCTGATGGAAAAATCATCAGACTCAAGAATGGACTTTATGTGGTAGATCCAAAGGTTTCGCGTGTGGCACTTTCTACAGAACTGATAGCCAATCATCTTTATTTCCCTTCGTATATCTCGATGCAAACGGCTTTACGGTATTATGGTCTTATTCCTGAAGCAGTCTACACCATACAGTCAATGACATTGAAACACTCACGGAATTTTGACACACCTGTAGGACGATTTGTTTACAAAACAATTGCGCGTGAGGCATTTCCGGTAGGTATTAAGAGCGTCAATGAGCATGGATTTGCATTTGTTATGGCAACACCCGAAAAAGCAATATGTGATTTGATAGCCAATTCGCCCAAGGTTAATCTTAGGTACCTAAAAGATGTAGAGGTTTATTTTGAGGAAGATATACGTATGGAGATGGAAGATTTTTTGAATATGGATGTGAGCGTCTTTGAGCGATACGCTCAAGTTGGAAAAAAGGCAAAGTCTATAGAAACTCTAATCAAATATCTGAAGAAATGAAAACTAATGATTTGTACAACCAGATGTTGTCGGCTTATGAGTTGGCAACAGAACAGCAACGAAGAAATGCTGTTTTTGAAATAAATCAGCAGATTATTCTGGCTGGTCTCTATAGCGGAGGCTTTTTTAACGAAGCTGCTTTCTATGGAGGAACATGTCTTCGTATTTTTCATGGTCTGCAGAGATTCTCTGAAGATATGGACTTTTCCCTATTATCCTCAAACGAAAATTTTGATTTCTCTCAATACTTTCAGCCCATTGTTGACGTATTCTCCTTGGTTGGGCGTCAGGTGGAAATCAAGAAAAAAGATAAAAAGAACTTTGGAAGGGTGGAGTCTGCCTTCTTAAAAGACAATACAGATGTATATGATGTCACTTTCCAGACAGAGAAATCAATCAGGATAAAAATAGAAGTGGATACTCAACCGCCATTGAAGTTTGGCACAGAGCAGAAACTTCTTTTGCTTCCTCAGTCTTTCATGACTCGTTGTTTTACTCTCCCCGATCTTTTTGCTGGTAAAATGCATGCTTTAGTTTACCGAGCATGGAAAAATCGAGTAAAAGGGCGTGACTGGTATGACTTCGAATGGTATGTGAGGAGGGGCGTTTCACTTGATTTCACGCATCTTCATGAGCGAGCCTTACAGTTTAATAATGAAGATATTACAGTGGAGTCATTTATGGAAAAACTCATTGAACGCCTTTCTACAGCTGATATTAGTCAGGTGAAGGCAGATGTATTGCCTTTCGTACGCAATCCTAAGGAGTTGGATATTTGGTCAAATGACTATTTCTTACAGCTTGCTAAGATGATACAGTTTGGATAAACGAAAAAAGAGGAGATAAGTGTCTCCTCTTTTTTGTTTCTTATTCTCTGGCAGGGCTGTTGATGGGTATCAAACAGTCCTGTCTGTATTATTATTTGATAACCACCTTCTTGTTGTTGATGATGTAGATGCCGTTGCTCAGGTGCAACTCGCTCATTGAAGAGGCGGTGGCAATCTGGTTGCCTTGCAGGCTGTAAACCTTCACACCCTTGTTGCCGAATGATGTTGTGATGCTCTCAATACCAGCTAACTCACCATCGGTGTAGCCTAAAGAGAGAGTCTTTGCTTCGTAATCTTCTGACAATTCCAAGTAGGCACCGAAAGCATTTGTAGTAGCTTCAGCATCGCCTTTCTTGAAGGTGCAGTCGGCTGCAAGGTTATATTTGCCTTCTACGTTGCCAGGAGTGTAGGTTCCTACGAATGTTGTGCCAAGGCCATTGTTTGTGTTGACCACACCCTTGTCGGTGAAGGTGAACTCGGTGACAGCCTCGTTGTAGTTGGCGACGAATGGAACGTTGGCATCAACATGATCTGCTTTCTCGAAAGTAACGACCGAGTTATTGTCTTCTTTGTCTACGATTTCCTTATATGTTGCGATGCTTGCTGCCTTCATATCATCCTTGCTTACCCAGAAAGGCAGACACATAGTGTTGTAGCCAGCATTTACAGAGTGTTTCAGGGTTACTTTTGCAGCCTGGAAATCTTCATTGACCATGAAAGACTTGGTGTCATCGAGTACGAGATTGGCGCATGTTCCGTCTTTCACCACGTTGTCAGCCTCGTAAGCTTCATCAGCATATACGAGAATATTGCTGTTGTCGCCTCGCATAGCATTAATATCAGCATCCTTTACGATGCAGCCTCGCATGTCAATATTGGCTGGCTTGCCGGAAAGTTTTGTTGCCAATGTGGCAAAGTCATTGTATTCTACCTTTTGCCAATCGCCGTCAGCATTCTGGCATTCTCCCTTCATCCAGGCTCCCTCCAGCTTGATAACTCCCTCAAGCGAGTTGTCTGCTATCTCTGAGAGCGGCTGACCGTTTACCTTAGTGGCTGGCTCTATCTGGATATTGTCGATATAAACTTCCTGTTCTCCCTCCACGTTACCAGTCTGGGCTGTGATGGTCATGATGCCTGGATTGTCGAAGTTGCCATTGGTGGAATAGTCGAATACGACTTTTTGCCATTTTCCAGCCTCGCTGTAATAAGACGCTACTTTCTTCCAGTAACCGTCAGAGCCGTCGGTAGGGTCGGAGAGTTCTATCTGTATGTTTTCTGCCTGCGACTTCTTGATCATCAGAGATACGCGGGTGCTTCCCTGTAAAGAGGGGTTCATCCACTCACGGAAAGGCAGTTTCACAATCTTACGGTCGTTGGTCATCACAAACTTCAGACATTTCTCAGAAGTGTTGATGCCGTCCGTCTCTGGGTTAGCAACCACTTCGGGATCACCATCGGCCCAGAAGCCAATAGCATCTTTGCCAATTTCCTTGTCCTCACCATTCCAAAGAGTGGTTTGTGCGAATGTTGCTGCTGATGCCATGATGGCAACACATAGAGTAAATACTTTTTTCATTTTTGAATCTTTTAGTTTAACAATGTTCAGGTTTATTATAAGAGAGGAGGAATGTCGGTTTTTAGTTTCCCTCAAACTCTTAGTTTTTTAGTTTTGTTGTAACTATAGTGCAAATATACGATATTATAAAAAAAGAATACGACTAAAAATCGTTCTCTCTTTGAAAGATATGTTTCATGCAATCATTTCATTCTATTTTGAAATGATATTTGCTTTGCTTTCTCAGGCAGTGGAATTCAAGGGTGTTATTGTTAAGTCACAATGTTATTGTTAAGTCTCAATGAAGTGCTTTTATCGAATCTGCCCATGGCTTTGGGCAACTTTGCCCATGACTATGGGCAAAGTTGTTCATCGTTATGGGTAAACTTGCCCATCGTAGTGGGCAAGTTGCATAGTTGTGGTTCATCATCTCTCACGCGCGTACCTTATTATTATATATACTCAACTTTCGCAAATGGGGAACTTCAGTCATTTTAGCATTTCATATTTTTAAAAGGAATTAGCATTAAACCCTTCACCCTTCATCCATCCTTTGGAATCCCCTGTGTTTGTCGGCGTTTCAGAGGGTGCAGGGTGCAGGCTCACCCTTCATCACCCTTCATCCAAAATCGGGTAAGCGGAACTCTGTGTGGCTCTCATGTTAGAGCGAATCATTTTGTTTTTGATAAGATTAGGAGAAACTGTTTTTGAGTAATTTGCTGATAACTTGTAGGATTCTTGCTGTTTTTTTTTGTGTTTTTGAGAAAATAGCTTATTTTTGCATCACGATTCAGTTAAACGTTTTAAAGGAGATGGATATGAAACGGATAGAAGAACGATATATTAGCTTGCTTACCGATTTCGGTTTTAAGCGTATCTTTGGAACAAAGCCTAACAAGGATTTGCTCATCAATTTTTTGAATTCACTGTTTGATGGTTTTCAGGTTATCAAGGATGTGAAGTACTTGAATAGTGAGCACGTTGGTGATGTCTTTGCCGAGCGCAAGGCCATATTTGATGTATATTGCGAAAATGAGCATGGTGAAAAGTTCATCGTTGAGATGCAGAATGCTTATCAGAAGTACTTCAAGGATCGTTCTTTGTTCTATTCTACTTTTCCTATCCGTGAACAGGCTCCAAAGGGGGCTGAATGGAACTTCAAACTCGAACATGTATATACTGTAGCTCTGCTGAACTTCGACTTGGAAGAGGAGGCATTTGACAAGAATGATATCAACCATGATGTGGGCTTGCTTGACAAGAAGACTCTTAAGGTTTTTAATGACAAACTTTCTTTCAAGTATGTTGAGATAGCGAAGTTCAATAAAACGGAGGAGGAGCTTGACACGCTTTATGATAAGTGGTTGTATGTGTTGAAAAACCTCTCCCGATTGGATAAGCGTCCTGCTGCCTTGAAAGAGAAAGTGTTTACAAAACTCTTTGAGGAGGCAGAGATAGCGAAGTTCACCTCAAAAGAGTTGAAAGAATATGAGGATAGTTTGAAGGCTTATCGTGATGTCAAGAACTCTATAGATACGGCTCTGGAAAAGGGTCGTGAGGAAGGTATGGAAAAAGAAAAGATAGCCACAGCTCGCCGCCTTCTGTCAATGGGTCTTTCTGAAGAGCAAGTATCTACAGCCACTGAACTTCCGCTGGAGGAAATCCATAAATTGAGGGAATAAGCCTGAATTAGGTTGAACTTTCAGAAAAACAATATAAAAAGGAGGAAAAATATGAAGACTATTACCTATTACTCGGAGTCGCAACTTCAAGGAGAGCTAAACAAACTTAGAAGTGGAAGAAGGCTTGTCTGAATGAAATTTGAGCTTTCTTCAAGCATCATAGAGGACTTAGCTGAATCATAATAGATGCCTTAAACAGGTTATAATAGATGCCTCAGATGACTCTTAATAGAAGCATGGGTCAAGCTTCTATCCGTCAGTCGAATTTGAAAATGGAAAAAAGATGAAGGGTGATGAAGGGTGATGAAGGGTGGATTTGCACCCTTCGGCCTCTGAACCCCTTGTGTTTATGGGCATTCTGGGCGAAATGATGAAGGGTGAAGGGTTTTTGCGTAATCCATTTTTATAACTACTGCTGCTGTTTTTATAACTACTGCTGCAGCCAAAGTGCCTACTTATGGCACAATAGTGCTCTACTTAGGGCACATTTGTGCCTTTCAAAGAGCAATTTTACAGAAGGGGAAGTAATATTGCCTACTTCTTATGCGCTAATCTTCATCCCGAGGTTTAATATATCAGCAGAAACGAAAAAAGAGGAGATAAATGTCTCCTCTTTTTTTCGTAAATCTATCAGACAGCCTTATATCTGCCAGTACAAATTCGATTTCTTCTCTTCTTTCTCATCGTCTGCCCACAAATCGACATCGTGGGGTTTGGATTGGAACTCTCCTTCGTATTCTCCGCCCTCAATTTCTATAGTTGGAGGGGTATCGATTGAACCAGCCAGCATCGTAGCTGTGGCACAATGACATATTGTGACTGCGGGGCTTATGTATGTTTGCTTTTTCATTTGATGATTACTTTTTTGTTGTTAATAATGTAGATGCCATTGTTCAGGTGCAGTTCGCTCATAGAAGAAGCGGTCGCAATCAGGTTGCCTTGCAGGCTGTAAACCTTTACAGCCTTGTTGCCGAATGAGGCTGTGGTGCTCTCAATACCTGTAGTCTCACCATCGGTGAAATCTAAAGAGAGAGTCTTTGCTCCTGCGTTATCCCCTGACAATTCCAAGTAGGCACGGAAAGCTTTGGTGGTTGCACGATCGCCACCTTTCTGGAATGTGTTGTTGGTTGTAAGACCATATTTACCAGTTGCGCTACCTGGGGTATAGGTTCCAATGAATGTTTTGCCAAGACCATTCTTTGTATTTTCCACATCCTTGTTTGTGAAGGTAAACCCTTTTACTTCTGTTTCGTAGTTGGCGATGAATGGGGTGTTGGCATTAACTTCATTTACTTTCTTGAAAGTAACGACAGACTTGCTCTCTGATTTATTGATTTTATCGAAGGTAGCGATGCTTGCAGCCTGTATTTCTTCTTTACTTACATTGAAAGGCAGACACATGGTATAGTTGCCTTTACTTACTGAGCGGTTCAGAGTGACTTCTTTTGCCTTGAAGTCTTCATTGACCATGTAGGACTTGTCCTCATCGAGTATAAGTTTGTCACATACAAGCTCCTTGTTGTCAGTCTTGTAGATAACGTTGTCTGCATTGTAAGCTTCATTTGCATACACGAGAATATTGCTCTGATTTCTTCGCATAGCGTTAATATCAGCATCCTTTACGATGCAGCCTCGCATGTCAATATTTACTGGCTCTTGCTTGTCTGTAAGTTTTGTTCCCAAAGTATAAAAGTCATCGTAATTAACTTCTTGCCATGTTTCTGTCGTTTCATTAGTTTGAATTTTCTGACATTTTCCCTTCAGCCAAGCACCCGATAGTACGATATTTCCATTAAGTGACTTCTCGTTTTTTGTAGATAGTACTTGGTTATTTACCTTCGGTGCATCCTCTATTTGGATATTGTCAAGGTAAATAATCTGCTCTCCATCAACTGCGTCTGTGGTTGGGAATATAGTGATTTCTGTAGGATTGCCTACAACCTCATTGGTGGAAAAGTCGAAATATAGTTTTTGCCATGCTCCTTTTCCATCGTACCATGCAGCTACGCTTTTTGTCTCACCATTGCATTTGATATCAATCCTTACGTTGCTGTTAATGTCCTTCTTAATCATTAAGGACATGCGCTTGCTTTCGAAAGAAGGTTCGTTGAGACTCATTGCGGCAGAACCATGTTCCCACCCATTAGAGGAAATAGTAAATTTAAGGCACCTGTCAGATGAGTTTACGCCATCCTTTGTAGGATTATCTACTACTTTTTGAGAACAACGATCCCAGAAACCGCCATCTGTTCCCAAATCTTTATCTTTACCATCCCAAAGTATGGTTTGTGCGAATGTTGCTGCTGATGCCATGATAGCAACACATAGGGTAAATACTTTTTTCATTTTTGAATCTTTTAGTTTAACAATGTTCAGGTTTATTATAAGAGAGGAGGAATATTGGTTTTTAGTTTACCCTCGAACTCTTAGCTTTTTAGTTCTTTTGTAACTATAATGCAAATGTACGATATTGTAGAAAAGAATACAACTAAAAATCGTTCTCTCTTTGAAAGATATGTTTCATGCAATCATTTCGTTCTATTTTGAAATGAAATTTACTCAACTCAACCTGCGTCTGTACGGAAGTTATAGAAGTTAAAGGAGTCAAGGAGTTAAGAAGTGACTCGCGCGTACCTTATTATATATACTCTCTTACTGTTTTTTGCTTCCGTACAAGAGAAAACGAGAGTATATTTATACGGTATAATTATTCCATAATTGCCCAAAAACGGGCATCCAACTGGGAAATAGAATCCACCTAACTGGAAAATAAAAATTTCCCAACTGGGAAAAAATATTTTCATAGTTAACTCTTGTCCTGTAACGAATATTTATGCATAAGGGTGAAAACTACATTTCTCCCTCTTTCCGACATGGAAGAAGGTAAAAAGTCATCTGGTCTTGTAATGCCAATAGATAAGTCCGGTTTGTCTTCATAGATGTTCGGGCGCAGGAATCATTTTCTTCAAAAAAGTGTTCTAAAGATGAGAAAAATGTTTCTTGTAACATATTTATTATGCAATGAACGAATATTGCGTGGCAGAATAAGATATGTTTGATAAATTTGCAATCGAAAATACCAATAACGCATTTAAAAACAAAACCCAATAACAAAGTAATGAGAACAATCAGAAAAACTGTGTTGAGCATGATGCTCCTGTTGGCTGGTATGACAGCCTCAGCCCAGGAAACTCAATTCCTGAGTAACAACCATTGCCTCTATCGTATTCACCAGAGTGAGAAATATCTCCTGATACCTGTTCAGGAGAGTGCCGAACTGAGTCATGTCAAGGTGATAGCCAACAACCAGCAGTTGAAGACTTTCAATGTCCGCCTTGCCAATACGCACGTAGATTATTACGTGCCTCTCGACTTGGAGGCTTACAAGAGCCAGAAGGGACTGATGCTCGATATTCATGTCGACGGACAGGCTCGTAACGATGGCGGTATTGCCAACTTCGGATGCTGGAAGGGAATGAAGTTCTCCGACAGCTTCGACATGAAGAACCGTGAGCAGTATCGTCCTCTCTATCATCATACTCCTGCCTATGGCTGGATGAACGACCCTAATGGTATGTTCTATAAGGATGGCGTGTGGCACCTTTATTTCCAGTACAATCCCTATGGATCGCAGTGGGAAAATATGACATGGGGACATTCTACCTCTACCGATTTGGTAAATTGGAAGTTTGAGGGTGAAGCTATCGAGCCAGATGTGATAGGAACGATATTCAGCGGCTCTGCTGTTGTCGACAAGAAGAATACCGCTGGCTTCGGCGAGGGTGCTGTCGTAGCTCTCTATACCTCGGCTGGTGAGAACCAGACCCAGAGCATGGCCTACAGTACTGACAACGGAAAGACCTTCACCAAGTATGAGGGTAACCCTATCATCACAAGCAACGTGCCCGACTTCCGCGATCCTCACATGTTCTGGAACGAGGATATCAAGAAGTGGAACATGATTCTTGCTGCCGGTCAGCAGATGAACATCTATTCTTCTGACAACCTGAAAGACTGGACTTACGAGAGCTCTTTCGGTGCAGAGTACGGCAATCATGGCGGTGTGTGGGAATGCCCAGACCTGATGAAATTGAAGGTTCGCGGCACCGACAAGGAGAAGTGGATGCTTCTCTGCAACATCAATCCTGGCGGTCCTTTCGGCGGTTCTGCCACACAATACTTCATTGGTGAGTTCGACGGACACAAGTTTACTTGCGAGAGCAAGCCCGAGGTCACCAAGTGGATGGACTATGGCAAGGATCATTATGCCACCGTCACTTTCGACAATGCTCCCGACGGACGCCGTGTGGCAATAGCATGGATGAGCAACTGGCAGTACGCCAATCAGGTTCCTACCCAGCAGTACCGTTCTGCCAACTCGATAGCCCGCGACTTGGGACTCTTCGAGTACAAGGGCGAGACCTATTGCAGTGTGACTCCTTCTCCCGAGATGACAGCTGCACGCAGCAAGAAGACATCAAAGGCTCTCTCAGAGGCTTGCGAGGCTGTGGTCAATGTGAAGGGCAATGCCACTATCACCCTGAGCAACGACAAGGGTGAGAAGGTGGTGATGACCTATAATGCCAAGGCTGAGACCTTCGAGATGGACCGTACAAAGAGCGGCAAGACCGACTTCAGCAACGAGTTTGCTGCTGTCACTAAGGCTCCTACCTATGGAAAGATCAGCCAGTTCAGAATCTTCATCGACAAGAGCAGCGTCGAGGTCCTGGATGCTGAGGGCAAGATGGCGATGACCAACCTCGTGTTCCCCACCAAGCCTTACAACAAGCTCACGCTGAAGGGTAAAGGCAAGTATATGGTTTACCAGATAGGAAAGTAAGAGTTGTAAAATAATAACTAACAAGATATGAACAAGTCTATAAAATTGACCCTCGTCCCAGTGATGCTCTGTTTCTTCGCTATGGGATTTGTGGATTTGGTGGGCATAGCCTCCAACTATGTGAAAGAAGACCTCAACCTGAATGATGCTACAGCCAACCTGTTCCCATCATTGGTTTTCTTCTGGTTCCTGATTTTCTCTGTGCCCACGGGCATGTTGATGAATAAGATAGGTCGTAAGAAGACCGTGCTGCTCTCACTCTTGGTGACAGTCATCTCTCTTCTTCTGCCTTTGTTTGGCGAAACCTTCGGCATCATGCTTGTATCGTTCTCCCTCTTGGGTATCGGTAATGCGCTGATGCAGACATCGCTCAATCCGCTGGTTTCTGTCGTCACATCCGGTAAGAACCTGGCTTCTACGCTTACCTTCGGTCAGTTTGTGAAGGCTATTGCCTCATTCATGGCTCCATATATTGCCATGTGGGGTGCAGTGGCAAGCATTCCTGAGTTTGGATTGGGCTGGCGTGTGCTCTTCCCCATCTATATGATTATCGGTGTGTGTGCAACGCTGTTCCTGGCAGGAACTCCTATTGAGGAGGAGAAGACCGAGGGCAAGGCTTCTGGCTTTGTTGACTGCTTGGCTCTCTTGGGCAAGCCTATCGTGCTGCTTTCCTTCATCGGCATCATGTGTCATGTAGGTATCGACGTGGGCACCAACACCACCGCTCCAAAGATTCTGATGGAGCGTCTGGGCTGGACACTCAACGAGGCTGCCTTTGCCACATCGCTCTACTTCATCTTCCGTACCATCGGATGTTTCACAGGCACAGCCTTCCTCCGTATGATGAAGCCCCGTGTGTTCTTCACCATCAGCATCGTGATGATGGCGCTGAGTATGGCAGGCCTCTTCTTCGGCGAGAGCAAGATGATGCTCTATATTGCCATTGCCCTCGTGGGTTACGGCAACTCCAATGTGTTCTCCATCATCTTCTCGCAGGCTCTTCTCTCTGTACCCGAGAAGAAGAACGAGGTGAGCGGTCTGATGATCATGGGCTTGTTTGGCGGTACGGTATTCCCACTCATTATGGGTGTTGCCAGCGATGCCATCGGACAGATCGGTGCCGTGCTGGTGATGTCAGTAGGCGTGCTCTATCTGTTCTCTTATATTAATAAGGTGAAGATGTAAACTTCTGAACTTGCAAAACTTGAATTAAAAACACAAAGATTATGAAAATAGAAGATTTGGATAAGAAATATTGTGTAGGTTTGGGCGAGATCCTTTTCGATGTGCTGCCTACAGGTTCTCAGTTGGGTGGCGCTCCTGCCAATTTCGCCTATCATGCCGGTCAGCATGGCTTGCATTCTGTAGCAGTCAGTGCCGTAGGCAGCGACTTGCTGGGCGATGAGGCTCTCAGATTGTTGGACGATAAGCACCTCAAGTACGTGATGCCACGTGTGGACTTCCCTACAGGAACCGTACAGGTAGAGCTCGATGCAGAGGGTGTTCCTACTTATGACATCAAGGAAGGTGTGGCATGGGACAACATCCCCTTCACCGACGACATCAAGGAGGTGGCTGCCAATGCCGGAGCTGTATGCTGGGGCTCTTTGGCTCAGCGCAACGAGGTAAGCCGCAAGTCTATCTATCAGTTCCTCGACCATACTCCCGAGGACTGCCTGAAGGTTTTCGACATCAACCTGCGTCAGAACTTCTATACCAAGGAGGTGATCTGCGAGAGCTTGAAGCGTTGCAATGTGTTGAAGATCAACGATGAGGAATTGATTACCATCGGCCGTCTCTTCGGTTATCCCGGTCTTGACATCGAGAACAAGTGCTGGCTCATCCTCGGTAAGTACAATCTCGACATGCTCGTGCTTACTTGTGGTGTGAACGGCAGCTATGTCTTTGCTCCAGGCTTCAAGTCGTTCCAGGAAACACCTAAGGTAGAAGTTGCCGATACTGTAGGAGCAGGCGACAGCTTTACAGGTACTTTCTGTGCCAGCATTCTGAAGGGCAAGAGCATTGCCGAGGCTCACAAGCTGGCAGTAGAGGTAAGTGCATACGTGTGCACCCAGCATGGTGCCATGCCTGTGCTTCCTGAGAAATATACGAAGTAAGTTTCGTTTTTAGTATTTGGTAGTTGATATTTTGATAAAGGACTTCGCTTTACCTGGGCATGCTTCCCAAGGGCGGCGAAGTCCTTTTTGTGTGTCTTTGCTATTAAAAGATATTAATTTTTGTTTGCCTTATTTGTGGGTTTTCATTTTTGTTTATATTTTTGCATATTGCTACTGTGTAAACAAAAACGATACAAAAATGAAAACCGGAAAGAAGCACATTATATTATATGTAGTCCTTTTGTTGCTCGTCTTCGTGTCCTGTTCCGACAGGCGCACAGTGATAGGTGTGTCTCAATGTAGCGACGACATTTGGCGCCAGAAGGTGAACCGCGAAATCAAGATTGGGCAGTATCAGTATAAGAATGTGGACGTGGTCTTTGCCTCTGCCGACAACAATGGGCAGCGCCAGGCCCGGCAGATAGACAGTTTGGTGAAAACCAAGGTCGACCTCTTGGTGGTGGCTCCCAGTGATGTCAAGACTGTTGCGCCAGCGATAGAGCGTGCCTACCGTGCCGGTATTCCCGTCATTCTTTACGACCGCATGATAGAGTCTACCCACTATACTGCCTATATCGGAACCGACAATGTGGCGATAGGCAAGGAGGTGGCTGATTATCTGGCACACCAACTGCAGGGCAGGGGAACGGTTGTTGAGATAACGGGCGAGCGTGGCTCCACACCTGTTGCCGACCGTCATCGCGGATTTATGCAGGGCATGAAAGCCTTTCCGCAGATACAGGTGGTGACGTTGGAAGGCGACTGGAACTTGGCTGGTGCCAAGAAGTTGATGCGTCAGTATATGGATGCAGGCAAGCCTGTTGATGCAGTCTTCGGACATAATGATGCCGAGGCTTGGGGTGCGCAGCAGGCAGCCAAGGAGAAGAACCGCGATAAGCAGATGCTCTTTGTGGGTATCGACGGACTGCCTGGTGAGAACCAGGGAGTAGACCTTGTGGACAAGGGCGTGATGACAGCCTCGTATATCTATCCTACCAAGGGCGAGGCCATCGTTCCCTTAGCGATGAACATCCTGCAGGGCAAGCCCTACAAGCGTATGAACTATTTCCAGTCGGCACTTGTCACAGCCGAGAATGCCAAGTTGATAGACATGCAGTACAAGGAGATAGAAGACCAGACCGCCGACCTGAATACCATCTATTCGAGCATCAACGAATATATGAAGATGTACCGATGGCAGAAGATTATCAGCATCCTGGCTGTTGCCGTGGTGCTGTTGCTGCTCATCATGATATTCTATCGTCGTAAAGTGCGTCGGGAAAAGGAGAAACTCAACGAACAGCGCAAGCAGATGGCAGACGACAAGATAGCTTTCTTTACCAATGTCAGTCATCAGCTCCGCACTCCGCTGACCTTGGTGTCAGGACCGTTGAACCGGCTGATGCAGGCAGACAACTATACCGAGGAACAGAAGATGCTTCTGCAGGTGGTGTTGCGCAACGTGGGACAGTTGGAAACCTTGACCGCCGATGTGCTCAACTTCAAGGAACAGGTAGATGCCATGAACCAGGCTTCGACAGATGAGGCTTGCGAGAAGGAACTCTCTCAGCATGTGCTTCGCGACAGTCGCCATCAGATGTTGCTGCAGCAAGATGTGGAGGAACTGTCCACCATTCTTATCGTCGACGACAATGAGGATATCCGCAGCTATCTGCGTGTGCTCCTTGCCGGTCAGTACTATGTCATCGAGGCTTCGGATGGACAGAATGGTCTGCGTTTGGCTAAGGAGAGTGTGCCCGACCTGATAGTCAGCGATGTGATGATGCCTGTGATGGATGGACTCACCTTCTGTTCGAAGATCAAGGAGGATGAGGTGACCAGTCATATTCCTGTCATTCTGCTTACCGCCCGCAGCGAGGAGTCGCAACGCATCGAGGGCTATGAGCATGGTGCTGACGCCTATATCACCAAGCCCTTCAGCGACCATCTGCTCCTGGTACGCATATCCAACCTTCTTCAGGTGCGCCGGCAGAGAAAGAATGATGAGGCCAAGCAGATGCTTTCGGCAGAAGACATACAGGCCGATGAGCCAGGAGAGCGTATGTTCTTGGAGCGGTTCAAGAAGGCTGCCAAGTCGCATATCGGTGATGCCAATCTTCGCATGGACGACTTGGGCTCAGAACTAAGTCTTAGCAAGGTGCAGATGTATCGCAAGGTAAAGGCATTGACAGGAAAGACTCCTGCAGAGGTGCTTCGCGAAATGCGTATGCAAAAAGCCTATTCGCTCCTGAAGCAAACCGACAAGACCATCAGTGAGGTGGCTGCCGAGGTGGGCTTTGCCATTCCTGGTTACTTCTCAGCTTGTTTCAAGAAGCAGTTCGGCATCAACCCGACAGAGTTGAGAGACTGACACAGAGAAGTTAGGGGGAAGTTAAAGAAGTTATCACTCCCTTCGGTCGTTCGGGAAGTTAAAGGACACAATAGTCTTTTGGGATAAGATACACGAACAGACATATCTTTGATTTTTGACAAAAATCAGTGTTCTATATCTTTGACTTTTGTCAAAAAGCGGTTGATTATATCTTTGCTTTTTAGCATTTTTAGCATCTAAAGTGTTGATTATCACGTAAAAATAGTTATCTTTGCAGCGGCATAGGCATAAAAGATAAAAGTAATCAATCAAAGTTGGCAAAAATGGAAGATAAAAAATACTTTAGCAGGCAGATAGATGAATCATTAATGGCGTGGAAAAACAGCACACGCCACAAGCCTCTTTTACTCCGAGGAGCCAGACAGGTAGGCAAATCTTCTTCTGTTCGCCATTTGGCGAAACAGTTTGACAATTTTGTTGAAATCAACTTTGAACGCAAGCCTGCATACCTTGAGATATTCAAAGGCGATCGAGATGCAAAGCATATTGTAGAAATGATTAAGTCGATAACAGGTGAACCTATTGTTCCAGGAAAGACTTTGCTTTTTTTCGATGAGATTCAGATGTGCCAGGAAGCCATTTCTTCTTTGCGCTTTTTCTGGGAAGACATGCCTGGGCTGCATGTGATAGCTGCAGGTTCTCTCTTAGAGTTTGCACTTAGCGAAATCCCTACTTTCGGTGTAGGCAGAATCCATTCCATGTTTATGTATCCCATGTCATTCGATGAATTTCTGAATGCTCTTGGCATGTTTTCATTACAGAAATATAAGCGAGAAGCTTCTCAAGAGAAACCTTTATTATCCGCTTTGCATGAACAGTTGGTTTCCTTGTTCCGTACCTATTTGATGGTAGGCGGAATGCCGGAATCTGTAAGTACATGGGTTGATACCCATAGTTACGTGGAATGTCAGGCTGTGCAAAAGGAAATCGCATATACTTACGAGGTGGATTTTGCAAAATATAAGAAACGTGCCAATACCACTCTGTTGCGTCAGACCTTACATAGTGCCGCACACCAGATAGGAGGCAAGTTTGTATATAGTCAGGTGTCTCGTGATTTCAGGTCGTACCAAATAAAGGAAGCTCTGAGCTTGCTCACGCTTGCCGGATTGCTCGTCCCCGTATGCAATACGGCAGCCAACGGTTTTCCTTTAGGTGCTGAGGCTGATGAAAATTGCGTAAAATACCTATTCTTAGACAGTGGATTGTTGCTTGCCATCTTGGGTATGGATTTCGGCAATATCACCTCCATATCAGAAGATATATTGATAGGCAATGCAGCTGACCTTGTCAACAAAGGGCACATCACGGAGATGGTGGCAGGATTGGAAATCATCAAGAACCAACAACCTGATAATGTTCCTTCTCTTTATTTCTGGATGCGTGAGGCCAGAGGAGCCTTGGCAGAAGTCGATTACATTCTGGCAAAGGATATGAAAATCTTACCCATCGAGGTCAAAGCTGAAGTAAAAGGAGGCATGAAGAGTCTTTATTCTTTTGTCGAAGCGAAAGGCATCACGCATGCTGTTCGTACTTCGCTCGAAAATTTTGGACGATTCACAAAGGGGGATTGCACCATAGATATTTATCCTTTATATGCTCTCCAGAATCTTGTTGGAACTTGAAAGAATTGTTTCCTATCATTATTCCAACTTGTGCTGATTATTCTAATACCCAGTGAAACAGGAGTCATATAAATGAACGAAATACTATAAAATCGTTGCATGTAACATAATTGCCATGTGATGAACGAATTTTTCTCTGTTGTCAATAAGGGATTTGCTATCTTTGCTGCCAAAAATTTGAATAAACAATAAATAGAATTACTATTAACAAAACCTTTATTTACATGGAGAAAATGAAAACTCTCTTGATGATCATCTGCTTGTTGCTCGTCAGTACGGTATCATTCGCCCAGGTCGAAGAGGCAAGTGGAAATGTTACCGACAACAGTGGAGAACCAGTTATTGGTGCCACTGTCACCGTAGTGGGGGGGCAAGGAAATGCAGGTACTGTTACTGATATTGATGGTAACTTTACGGTGCAGGTTCAGTCCGGTTCAAAACTTTCTATCTCTTTTATGGGGTATAAGACTCAGGTGGTGAAGGCTGCCAAGGGTCTGCGCATCGTTCTCGAAGAAGATGCCAAGTTGCTCAACGAGGTAGTCGTTACTGGTTATACCACTCAGCGCAAGGCCGACCTGACAGGTGCCATCTCGGTAGTCAGCGTTGACGAGATAGCCAAGCAGAACGAGAACAACCCTATCAAGGCTCTTCAGGGCCGCGTTCCTGGTATGAATATTACAGCTGACGGTTCTCCTTCGGGAACTGCCACCGTACGTATTCGTGGTATCGGTACGCTGAACAACAATGATCCTCTTTATATTGTTGATGGTGTGCCAACCAAGGCTGGTATGCACGAACTCAATGGTAATGACATCGAGAGCATTCAGGTGCTCAAGGATGCTGCATCGGCTTCTATCTATGGTAGCCGTGCTGCCAATGGTGTCATCATCATCACTACCAAGAAGGGTAAGGAGGGCAAGGTGAAGGTCGACTTCGACGGCTCTATCTCTGTCTCTTCTTACGTGAACCGTATGAAGGTGCTCAATGCAAAGGAGTTTGGACAGGTGATGTGGCGTGCCTATATGAACGACGGCATGGATCCTAACACCAATGGTCTGGGCTACAACTACGACTGGAGCTACAACGAGCAGGGCAACCCTGTGCTCAACGGCATCAGCATGAAGAAGTATCTCGACGATGCAGGCACCACACCTGCTGCCGATACCGACTGGTTTGATGAGGTGACACGCAAGGGCGTGGTTCAGCAGTACAATGTGTCGGTAAGCAAGGGCTCCGACAAGGGAAGCAGCTTCTTCTCTCTGGGTTACTACAAGAACTTGGGTATCATCAAGGAGTCAGACTTCGAGCGCTTCTCAGCCCGTATGAATACTGAGTACAAACTCTTGAAGAACAACAGTCTTACTGTAGGTGAGCACTTCACCGTCAACCGTACTTCTGAGGTTGCTGCTCCCGGTGGCTTCCTGCAGAATGTGTTGCAGTTCAATCCTTCTCTTCCTATCTATACTGAGGATGGCAACTATGCAGGTCCTGTGGGCGGTTATCCTGACCGTTACAACCCAGTGGCAGTACTGGAGCGCAACAAGGACAACCGTTATACTTACTGGCGTATGTTTGGTGATGCCTACATCAACCTCAATCCTTTCAAGGGCTTCAACATCCGTACCACCTTTGGTCTCGACTACTCACAGAAGCAGCAGCGCTTCTTCACCTATCCTGTAACCGAGGGCAACGTGGCCAACAACAAGAATGCAGTAGAGGCTAAGCAGGAACACTGGACCAAGTGGATGTGGAATGCCATAGCTACATATAATAAGGAGATAGGTCATCATCGCTTCGACCTCATGGCTGGTATGGAGCTCAACCGTCAGGACGATATCTACTTCTCTGGTTACAAGGAAGGCTTCGCAGTACTCAAGCCCGACTATATGTGGCCTGATGCAGGTACTACCGGAGCACAGGCTTACGGTGGAGGCTCAGGCTATTCGCTCGTATCTTTCTTCGGTAAGGCTAACTACAACTATGCCGACAAGTACATGGCTTCGTTCACCATCCGTCGTGACGGTAGCTCTCGTTTCGGTAAGAACAACCGTTACGCCACCTTCCCATCTGTATCAGCTGGCTGGCGCATCAATCAGGAGAACTTCCTGAAGAAGGCTTCATGGATTGACGACTTGAAGATCCGTGCATCTTGGGGACAGACTGGTAACCAGGAAATCGACAACCTGGCCCGTTATACCATCTTTGTAAGCAACTATGGTGTGGGCGAGAATGGTGGTCAGAGCTATGGTACCTCTTACGATATCGCAGGAACCAATGGCGGAAGCACATTGCCTTCGGGTTTCAAACGCAACCAGATTGGTAACGACGACATCAAGTGGGAGACAACCACACAGACCGACTTGGGTCTCGACTTCGCCTTCTTTGGCAACACACTCTATGGTAACTTCGACTGGTACTTCAAGAAGACCAAGGACATCTTGGTTTATATGCCAGGTATCGCCGTTATGGGTGAGGGCAGCTCACAGTGGATTAATGCAGGCGAGATGGAGAACCGCGGTTTCGAGTTCAACATCGGTTATCGCAACAAGACCAACTTCGGTTTGAAGTACGACATCACCGCCAACATCTCTTCTTATCGCAACAAGATTACAGCGCTGCCTACTACCGTAGCAGCCAACGGAACCTTTGGTGGTAATGGTGTGAAGAGTGTTATCGGTCATCCAATGGGTGCACAGGTGGGATACGTATGCGACGGTATCTTCAAGAGCCAGGAGGAAATCGACAACCATGCCACACAGGAAGGTGCAGGCTTAGGTCGTATGCGCTGGAAGGACCTCGACCATGATGGCAAGATTACAGAGCTTGACCAGACATGGATTTACGATCCAGTGCCCGATTTCACTTATGGTTTCAACATCTACTTGGAGTACAAGAACTTCGACTTCACTGCTTTCTTCCAGGGAGTACAGGGCGTGGACATCATCTCCGACCTGAAGAAAGAAACCGATATCTGGGCAGGTCTTAACATCGGCAACCTGAACAAGGGACGCCGTCTCCTCAGTGCATGGAGCGTGGACAATCCTACAAGCGATATTCCTGCTCTTACCCTCTCGGACAATAACAATGAAAAACGTGTTTCCAGCTATTGGGTAGAGAACGGCAGTTACCTGAAGTTGCGCACCATCCAGTTGGGTTACAATTTCCCACAGAGCATCGCCTCCAAGCTCTCTATGCAGCGCTTGCGCATGTATGTCAGTGCACAGAACCTCTTCACCATCAAGAGCAGCAGCTTTACGGGTCTGGATCCAGAGAATCCAAACTATGGTTATCCTATCCCTCTCAACCTCACATTTGGTCTTAACGTAACATTCTAAAAGAGTCAAATTATGAAAAAGATATTATATTCAGTCCTTACCGTTCTTGCCTTGGTGGGTACGACAAGTTGCTCTGACTTTCTGGACGACCAGAAACCTCAGGGTGTGCTCGACAGCGACATGGTGAAGGACCCAAGCAATGTGGATAACCTGGTTATCTCGGCTTACGCTGTCTTCACTACAGCCGAAGACATCAACTCTTCCTTCTCGATGTGGAACTTTGATGTCCGCAGCGATGATGCCTATAAGGGTGGCAACGGAACCAGCGATGGTGACGTGTTCCATCAGTTGGAGATAGAGCAGGGTGTGCTTACCACCAACTGGAACATCAACGATATGTGGGTGCGCCTTTACAACTGTATCTCACGTGTCAACTCAGCCATCTCTGTGCTTGAGACCACCAGCGACAGCTATCAGCTTAAGGCACAGCGCTTAGGCGAGATGAAGTTCCTGCGTGCCTACGCCCATTTCCTGTTGAAGCGTCTCTACAAGAACATTCCTTTCATCATGGATGCCAACTTGAAGCAGGAAGACTACAATACCCTTTCCAACACCGAGTTTACCAATGATGAGGGCTGGCAGCAGATTATCAATGATGTGGAGTATGCCTACAGTGTGCTTCCTGTGAAGCAGACCGATAAGGGCCGTCCTTCCAAGGCAGCAGCTGCAGCCTTCCTCACCAAGGTTTATCTCTATAAGGCTTACCGCCAGGATGACCCTAAGACCAATGAGGTTACAAGCATCAACAGAGAAGACTTGCTGAAGGTTATCGAGTACAGCAATCCTGACATCTACAGCGCAGGTGGCTTCGACCTCGAGCCCGACTTCCACAACAACTTCCGTCCTGAGACTCAGTACGAGAATGGTGTGGAGAGCATCTGGGCCATGCAGTATTCCATCAACGACGGTACCAAGTATGGTAACCTGAACTGGAGCTACGGTCTTATCGTGCCCAATATCCCTGGTGTTACCGATGGAGGTTGCGACTTCTACAAGCCCAGCCAGAATCTTGTGAACGCCTATCGTACCGATGCCGATGGTCATCCTTTCATCGACACCTTTAATAATAAGGACTACGACTTGACACAGGATGCTGACCCACGTCTGTTCCTCACTGTAGGTCTGACAGGTCTTCCATACGAGTTCAACAGCAAGTACATGATGGACGCCAGCGCCACATGGAGCCGTTCGAATGGTCTTTATGGTTATTATGTAACCTTGAAGCAGAATGTAGATCCCGACTGCGGTTACCTGGTAAAGGGCTCTTGGTGGGGCACACCGATGAACCGCATCGTGTTCCGTTATGCCGACGTACTCTTGGAGCGTGCTGAGGCTTATGCACAGCTCAACGAGACTGGCGAGGCCATCAAGCTGGTCAACGAGATTCGTAAGCGTGCCAAGCAGAGTACAGGTATGATTGCCAACTATCCTTCCGACTATGGCGTGAAGTTCAATATCTCTACCTATAATGGTTCTTACAGCCAGGAAGATGCTCTGAAGATTGTGAAGATGGAGCGTCGTTTGGAGATGGGTATGGAGAGTGAACGCTTCTTCGACCTCGTGAGATGGGGTGAGGCAGAGAAGGTGCTCAACAAGTACTTTGCTGAGGAGACCAACAACTGCTCTATCTATGGAGATGCTCACTTTACAGCCAACAAGAATGAATATCTGCCAATACCTTTCTCACAGGTAGCGGCATCCGACGGACATTACACACAGAACATAGGAGAATGGTAATATGAAGAAATTATTATTTATATTGATGGGCATTCTTGCCCTCACAGCCTGCAGCGAGGACAATGTGTCCGACCTGCAGCTCACAGGAGGCTGCTCTGTCACAGAGCTGGCACTCGACGACTATGAAGGAACTGTAGACAAGGCTGCACGTACCATTACCGTACGTGTGCCAGAGACCTACGACATCAGTCAGATGACCTTGAGCAAACTCACTCTCAGCGATGGTGCTGTATGCGATGCCAAGGTGGGCGACAAGATGAATATGCTCCTTGCACAGACCTTGCGCGTGAAGAATGGCGATGTGTTCCTCGACTGGACACTCGTTGCCAAGCGCGATGAGGCTAAGATTCTTTCTTTCAAGGTGAATGGTATCTATACAGGAGCCATCAACGAGAGCAACAAGACCATTACCATTAATGTACCACAGACGGTGGACATCACCAAGCTGATTCCTTCCATCACGGTGAGCGAGAATGCTACTGTAGCACCTGTATCGGGTGCACCTGTCGACTTCACCGAGCCTGTGACCTACACCGTAACCAACAATACGGCTACAAGTACTTACACCGTAACCGTCAATCAGATAGGCAAGCCTGCTGCTGTATTCGCCAGCCTGGCACTGACGATGGACGAACTGGGACCAGAGGAGAAGGCTGCCTGCGAGTGGATGCTCGAAAATGTGGACAACTCTATCTACGCTTCCTTTACTGATATCAAGAATGGCAATGTAGACTTGAGCGAGTGTAAGGTGATATGGTGGCACTTCCACAAAGACGGTGGAGTGGACGGTAAGGAACGATTCGAGCAGGCTGCTCCCGAGGCTATTGCCGCACAGGCTGTGCTGAGAGACTACTACAAGGCTGGTGGCTCCTTCCTCTTCACACGTTACGCTACCAATATGCCTGGCGAGTTGGGTATCGACAAGAACGGATTGGTACCAAACAACTGCTGGGGACAGGTAGAGAATGACGCCGAGACTTGTGGAGGTCCTTGGGACTTCAAGATGGGCAATGATGCCGCTGGTTCTCATTCCGACCATGCCCTCTATCAGGGACTGGTGAAAGGTGATGACGCCAACTGTGTTTATACGACAGATGCCAACTACCGCATCACCAACTCTACTGCTCAATGGCATATTGGAGTCGACTGGGGTGGTTTTGACAATTATGCCGTATGGAGAGAGAAGACAGGTGCCATCGACCTGGGTTACGGTGGTGACGGTGCTGTCGTGGTATGGGAGTATCCTGCCAAAGAGAATTCAGGTAAGACCCTCTGTATAGGTTCTGGTTGCTACGACTGGTACAGCGTAGGTCCTTTCACTGAGAAGTTCCATGCCAATGTGGCAATCATGACCAAGAATGCTCTTAATTATCTTATGAACAATTAAAAAATCAAACAGAAATGAAGACAATGATTAGTTCTATTATATTGGCATCATGCCTCGCTTTGCCTCTTGCTTCATGCAGCGACAGCGATGTTGCCCCCGAGCAGAAAGACTGGTCTACCACCACTTATTTCTACTCTGCTGACGCAGCCATGCAGGATACTTACTACAAGCCAACTGTAGGCTACGTGGGCGACCCCATGCCTTTCTTCGATCCTGTGGCTGGCGATTTCAAGGTGTTGTATCTGCAGGACTTCCGTCCTAATCCTGAAGGAACTTACCACCCCATCTGGGGTGTAAGTACCAAGGATGCTGCCCACTATACTTCTTTGGGTGAGTTGGTTTCTTGTGGCACCAAGAAGTCACAGGATGCTGCCATTGGTACTGGTTCTACCATCTACGATGAGGCAAGCAAGCTTTATTATACATTCTATACTGGTAATAAGTATCTGCCTACAGGTGACGAGAGCGCACAGGCTGTGATGGTAGCAACTTCTGCTGATTTCAAGACCTGGACCAAGGACCGTACGTTCTTGCTCAAAGGTCAGGACTTCGGCTACGATAAGAATGATTTCCGCGACCCATTCGTGTTTAAAGGTGATGATGGGAAGTTTCATATGCTCGTTTCTACCAAGAAGAGTGGTAAGGGTAGCTTAGCTGAGTTCGTATCTGACGACTTGAAGAACTGGATCGACAATGGCGTGTTCATGACCATGATGTGGAACCGCTTCTATGAGTGTCCTGACCTCTTCAAGATGGGCGACTATTGGTACTTGGTGTATAGTGAGATTCATCATGCTGTACGCAGAGTGCAGTATTTCAAGGGAAGAACACTTGACGAGTTGAAGGCTTGTACTGCCAACGATGCAGGAATCTGGCCTGATGCTCACGAGGGCTTCCTCGACAGCCGTGGTCTTTATGCCGGCAAGACTGCCAGCGATGGTACCAACCGCTATCTGTGGGGCTGGTGTCCTACCCGAAGCGGTAAGGACAATACTGCTGTAGGTGCTTCGCCTGCAGAGCCAGAGTGGGGTGGCAACTTGGTTTGCTATAAGCTCATCCAGCACGAGGACGGTACATTGACACTCGGACAGGTTGATGCTGTGAGTGAGAAGTACAACCAGGATGTTGCTGTAGAGGTGAAGGAGAGCCAGAACATGACCGAGGCTGATGGCACCTATACGCTTGCTGGCAATGCCGAGCAGCCTGATGCTTACATGCTGATGGGTCGCCTGGGCAATCACAACAAGATCAGCTTCACCGTCACCACTTCCAACGAATGGGATAAGTTTGGTATCTCTATGGTTCGTGGCTCTGACTCCAAGAAGTATTACACCATGGTTGTCAATCCAGAGAATGAGAACAACCGAAAGGTAAACTTTGAGGAGCAAGGCGTAGAGGGTAAGGGCTTCATTGCAGGAATCGACGGATACGAGTTTGCCCGTCCTGCCGACAATGTGTACAACATCACTATCTACACCGACAACAGCATCTGTGTAATGTACATCAATGATGTCTGCAGCTATACCAACCGCATCTATGGCATCCAGAAGAACTGCTGGAGTATCGACAGCTTCAATGGTGCCAGCGTGAAGGTCAGCAACCTGAAGATCAGTCAGTATTAAAAGTAGATCAGACACATCGTTTTTCAAAACACCATAACTTTGCGAGGCTCATCTCCCTTTTTGGGGGATGGGCCTTTTTCGTTCTTTCAGGGAACTTCCCCATTTGCGAAAATGAGAAGGATAAAAAACGCGACATGAGCTTATATTCTGAAAGGTATGAGCAGAATCCTGAATGGACTTCTATCAATACGAGGAACTACTCATCCCATTCCTCGAATTCCAATTCCAGTTCCTTGTACTCGGGTTTGTGGGTGCTGTTCTCACGGTCTTCTTTCTTGGCTTCCTCGCTTGTGGCATTGCTCACGGCGAGGCCTATGAGGCGGATGGGGTGGGCGGAGGAATACTCCACCTGCTTGAGCAGAAGCTTGGAGAGAGGCAGTATGTCGGCCTTGCTCTTTAGAATCTTGTCTTGCGAGATGCTTCTTGTTATCTGTGTGAAGTCGGCAAACTTGACTTTCAGGGTGAGGGTGCGGCCTTCGAACTCGCTGCGGGCTATGCGGGTAAGCAGCTCCAGGACGGTGTGATAGAGTTGTATGATGACGGCAGAGGGAGTGTATATATCCTCTAAGAAAGTCTGTTCGCATCCCACAGACTTTCTTTCGCGATACGTTACGACGGGGCGATTGTCGATGCCACGTGCAAAATGGTAGAAGACATGACCAGCCTTGCCAAAAACCTCGACGAGATGCTGTTCTGAAACCTTACGCAGGTCGGCTCCGCGGTAAATGCCCATGTAGTGCATCTTCTGCAGAGTCTTCTTGCCTACGCCCCAAAAATCTTCCACGGGCAGTTGAGAGATAAAGTCGAGAGCCTTGTCTGGGTGAATGGTGCAGATGCCGTCGGGTTTGCGATAGTCGGAAGCCACCTTGGCGAGAAACTTGCAATAGCTGATACCTGCCGATGCGGTGAGTCCTGTCTCTGCTTTGATGCGTGCCTTGATTTCGCGTGCCACATCTACAGCCAGCCCTATACCTTTCTTATTATGGGTGACATCGAGAAAGGCCTCGTCGATGGAGATAGGTTCTATGAGGTCGGTATAATCCTGGAAGATGTGGTGAATCTGCTGCGATACCTCTTTATAATGTTCGTGTCGGCAAGGCACGATGTTGAGGTCGGGGCAGAGGCGCTTGGCCTGTGCGATTGACTGTGCAGAATGTACTCCGAAGCGACGTGCCTCATAGCTGGCAGTAGACACCACACCACGTGGACCGTCAAAGCCTACCGCAATGGGTTTGCCCCGAAGTTCAGGATTGTCTCTTTGCTCTACTGCCGCAAAGAAGGCATCCATATCAATGTGTATGATTTTTCTATTCTCCATTCTCATGCAAAAATACAAATAAATCCTTGTTTATGCAAATTTCATTTCTATCTTTCTCAACTTTCGCTGAGTTCAGGAGTTTAGATGATAAAGGAGTTATCACTCCCTTCGGTCGTTAAAAGTTATAGCCATCAGAACGTCGTTTTCGCATCCCTATAGGGACGAGGCTCCATCCCTAATAGGGACCGAGGCTCATCGGTAGTAGGGACGAGGCTCCATCCCTAATAGGGACCGAGGCTGATCGGTAGTAGGGATAGAGGCCCAGCCTTAGTAGGGGCTGAAACGGCATCATATTACATTTTTCCTTATTTTCTTGTGTGTTAAAATGATTATTGTATCTTTGCAGCGGATCATTCCTCGCAAGAGGTTTGGACCCCACATTCAGGCAGTCTTGATCATTTCAAGTCTGCCTGTCTTATTTTAAATACTTTTGCTGTGTCGCGATTAAAGCTTGAGGTACAGATTTTCATGAAGTTTTCATGGGAATACAAGCTTCTTCCATAAGTGGAGAAAAAGGCAAAGCTGAGCCACGATGAACAGTTGAAGCGGTACCGATTGGCGAATGAGGTGACTAAAAATGAATCATTTAGTTGCCAAACTTGCTGACCAAAAGGCAGAGAAATAACAGGAAGAACAATCCTGACAGACTACCGAAAACCATCATAGCAACCACTACCCCAGAAGAATGATTTCCGTCGAAGTATACCTTGTTCTGCCACTGGCAGAGCGCAAAAAAAAGCAGTGCCATAGCGAATGCTGCCCGTGTGATGCCTCTTGGAGTTTTAGGCTTTGGGGCTCTCTTCTTGATAACGACTTTAATCTCCATATTCATTGCATTAATGCGTAAAGGCATATTTCATATATAACTGGTTGCAAATATAGAAAAAAGAATCGAATAATCCAAGTGTTTTAATAAAATTATTATCGCAAAAGAAGTGATTTCTCGGTGTACTGAGCCACACCGTAGGCTTTCTTTGGGTCCTGCTTCTTGGCAGGGTTGCCCATCATTGCAATACTGTAATTGATCATTTACTTTTAAGATTAAAATGTGAATATAATAGTGATAGAACACCGTTAGAATATTGTTTTTGCATCCCTATAGGGACGAGGCTCCATCCCTAATAGGGACCGAGGCTCATCGGTAGTAGGGATAGGGGCTTGGCCTTAATAGGGGCTGAAATGGCGAAACAGTGCCGTTTCCATTCGATTTTTCTCTTTTTCTCTTCTTTTTTGCTCATATCCTTGCGAGTTTTAAAAGTTTATTGTATATTTGCAGCGTGAGGGATGGGGATAACCTTCAGAGACCCGCTCTCATTCCAGCCAGGCTTTTCAGTCTGGCTTTTTTATTAGCACTATTTTATCATTGTGTATGCAGTATATTCTTTCGAATTTCCTGTATTGGGTCGTGTTTCTGAGGCCTAAGAATTTTGCGAGTCCTGCATAGAAGTTTTCTGCCGAGAAATTATCGTTAGGAAAAAAATAACCGCAACCTTAGAGTCAGGCTTAGAAGCGCAATGCTTGAGGGCGTTTCTGATATTGTTAGGTGTTCCACTCTCAGCTCCTGCAACTTCAAAAGGAAGATTATCCCATGTTCCCTCACAACATTTTACCTTATATCTGTTTTGAGGTTCTGCTTCCAAAATAACAACGTGTCCATTTTTTACGCCTGCATCTTGCGAATAGGTTTCGTACCAGCCCTTGTCTTTGTTAAGGTTATGTTCGTTATGGATAGCCTTGATACCTCCGCTTTCCATATCCATACTTACTTCTCGATATTCTTTATTTCTTAAGAGACTGTCATAAATAGGCTTATTTCTCTTGATTCGCTTAGATACCTCCTCCTTTGTGTATCTTAGTAATCTGCATGCCTCGCATAACTGGTTGTTGTTTACACGATTTGATAGCTTAACGTCCCCTCCTTTCGCTACATCGCAGTCATTACACCGCTTGATGGTGTAAGGATTATAGTCGGGCATGGTTTTGCCCTGCTTGCCACTGTTGAAGCGGAAAATGTTGTATCGTTCGCCGTTCATGGCTTCCTCGCCCCTGCTCATGGCTTCAGCGTGCTCTGTGGCCGGATATTTCTGCTTGCGCACCTGGACCACGGTACAGCGGCAGTTCCATCCATTCGGCGGGTAATAGGTTTCCCAAAAAGTGTCGCTCATCGGGAGTGTCACCCCATCGAGGGCAGCATGTTCCGGGCGCACCTTGTCATCCTTGGCCGTGCGGTACTGCAGGTAGTATCGGTCGCCATCCTCGCTGAACTGTTCCCACTTGGCCGCCATGGTGGCAGAAGCCTGTACGAAGTTGTATTCGGCGTGCAGATAGTTGGCATTGTAGGTGCCGTTGATCTTCCGGACATCATTCAGGAAGCGTTCGAACGGCTTTTTATTGCCGTTCTCATCGAGCATGGAAGGGAAAGCCTCGTTGAGCTCGTGAAACGTCTTGATGCCCGAGAAGACGTAGTTGGAGCGGGTAAGCCGCTCGCGCATCTTGTCGCTCATCTCTACCTTCTGGAAGCCAGTATCAAGGATGCCCGCATGGGTGGTAATGAAGGTGGGTGAAAATAAAAAAGCCGACGAATTTTCGTCGGCTGATGGCTGTGATGGTTTAGGGGGTTATATGTTATCATCCTGGCAGAGCATGAGTACCCATAATAAGGTGCTTATACATGTGGTAATACCACACAGAATCAATAGGTCGGAAGCCCAGTCAGGTGCCTTTGCTCCCATAACCCAGTCGCAGAGAACCAGTCCTATAATAAAACTTACGACTGCAATCCAGCCGCAGACGGTTCTGTCTTTCATTGGTGTAACTTTGTATTCTGCCATAATGATGTTTAATTAGTAACACGCTGCAAATATAGAAAAAAGAATCGAATAATCCAAACGTTTTAATAAAATTGTTATCGCAATAGGGGTATACCTAACATTGTCTTTGACTTCTCAAACTTTCGAAACAAGCGAAAGTTCTCATACTTAAATAGAGAATTTTGTGATAAAATAATTAATGGCAGCCAGCAACTCGTCAAGATTATTTTTGATAACGTCTAATACAATATCTCCGTCAATATCAAAATAACCATGTGCAATATGGTTACGAATGCCTATGACATCTTGCCAAGGTATTTCTGGACGTTCATCTAACAAACGGGATTGGGTTAATTTATCTATCTGTTTAACCCCTTCTCCAATAGCCTCTATAAGCATACAACTGGCTGCAAGATTTTTCATGCCATCTGGCGTACTATAGTAATCATCTACATTTTGTATATCCTTATTCCAATCTTGCAATTGTACTATAGCTTTTTTTATTTGCAATAAGGTACCTGCTATTCTATTTGATAATGTATATTCCGTCATGTTCTATTTCTTTAAGAAGGTATGGATTGATACGTTTGTGTATTCTTACTATATCGACTGAGCATTCCAGTAAGTTTTCTAAAAAGCGCTTAAGTCTGACAACAAGAAACATTTTCGGTTCCATATCTACACATATATCAACATCGCTACCTTCTTTCTGTTCATTTCTTGAAACAGAACCAAAGAGACGTAATGATTTTACTCCGAAGTTACTTTTTAGTTCTTCGGCGTGAGATAAAATCAGTGAAATGTAGTATTCTCTTGACTTCATAATCATTGTCTTTTTATTCAGGTATGGATCATGCAAATCGAATGCATAGCGTCAAGCTTGTTTGAACGTTTTGCTGAGATGCAACTTATCTTTTGCAAAGATAATGCAAACGAGCGTAGAATATCAAGCTTGCTTGAATATTATGCCGAGTGCAGCTTATCTTCTGCAAAGATACAAAAAATATCTATTAATGCAATAGTAATGAATGAAAAAGTACTGATTTTACTCAATACGACTATTTTAACGGAAAATACAGAACTCGGTGATGAAGGTGGGTGTAGATAAAATTAGCTGATATAGAAAAAAGAATCGAATAATCCAAGTATTTTAATAAAATTGTTATCGCAAAAGAAATGACTTTTATGTTGAATCTTGGGATTGATGGAAAGGAAGTTGTCAAGATAGAAAAAAGGTGCGCCACTAATCCGTGGCACACCCTTTATGTTAAAGATAAGTGTGATTTTATTTCTGGCACTCCTTGCAAGGTGTCCAGGGCTTGAGCTGCTTGAAGAAGTCGTTGCCCTTGTCGTCTACGAGGATGAATGCAGGGAAGTCCTCTACGGTAATCTTCCAGATAGCCTCCATGCCGAGCTCTGGGTACTCTACGCACTCGATGCTCTTGATAGAACTCTGAGAGAGAACGGCAGCTACACCACCGATAGTACCGAGGTAGAAACCACCATGCTTCTTGCAGGCCTCTGTCACGATGTCGCCACGGTTGCCCTTGGCAATCATGACCAAGCTGGCGCCATGATCCTGGAACTCGTCAACGTATGGGTCCATACGATTGGCTGTGGTAGGACCCATAGAGCCACATGGATAACCCTCTGGAGTCTTGGCAGGACCAGCATAGAGGATAGGGTGGTTCTTGAAGTACTCTGGCATCTCCTCGCCAGCATCCAAGCGAGCCTTGAGCTTGGCATGAGCGATGTCACGAGCCACGATGATGGTTCCCTTCAGGTTGACACGGGTGCTGACAGGATACTTGCTCAATTCAGCGCGTACAGCATTGATACCCTTGTCGAGGTCGATCTCGATACCCTTGGTACCCTCTCCTGGGTTGCGGAGCTCCTCAGGAATCAACTCTGTTGGGTTCTCGTCCATCTTCTCCAACCAGATACCGTCCTTGTTGATCTTAGCCTTGATGTTGCGGTCGGCAGAGCAGCTTACACCCATACCGATAGGGCAGCTGGCACCATGACGAGGCAGACGGATGACACGGATGTCGTGAGCCAAGTACTTACCACCAAACTGTGCACCCAAGCCAATCTTGTGAGCCTCATCGAGGAGCTTGTTCTCCAAGTCGATGTCACGGAAGGCACGACCGGTCTCATCACCTGTTGTAGGCAACTCGTCGTAGTACTTGATAGAAGCCAGCTTCACGGTAAGGAGGTTCTTCTCGGCAGAAGTACCACCGATAACGAATGCGATGTGGTAAGGAGGACATGCTGCTGTACCGAGGCTCTTCATCTTCTCTACGAGGAATGGGAGTAATGTACCCTCATTCTGGATGGTGGCCTTGGTCATAGGGTAGAAGTAGGTCTTGTTGGCAGAGCCGCCACCCTTGGCAACCATCACGAAGCGATACTCGTCGCCCTCGGTAGCCTCGATATCGATCTGGGCAGGCAGGTTGCAACGTGTGTTCACCTCGTCATACATGTTGAGAGGTGCATTCTGTGAATAGCGAAGGTTGTCCTGTGTGTATGTGTTGTAAACACCAAGGCTCAAAGCCTCTTCGTCCTCAAAGTCGGTCCATACACGCTGACCCTTCTCGCCATGAATGATGGCAGTACCTGTATCCTGGCAGAATGGGAGAATGCCCTTCACGGCAGTCTCTGCATTGCGGAGGAACTGGAGAGCTACGTACTTGTCGTTCTCTG
>ERZ1034687.24-NODE-24-length-93271-cov-13.979778_pt1 | contig 93271 bp, 69 predicted proteins | sample MGYA00520704_ERZ1034687 | MGnify/ENA primary metagenome ERZ1034687 (study PRJEB33766, sample SAMN09781762) | gut metagenome | biome: gut microbiome | host: Homo sapiens | place: Madagascar | study: EMG produced TPA metagenomics assembly of the PRJNA485056 data set... | reverse complement strand
TTTCATGAAAAATACCCCTTCCCTGGTTTTGTCCAGGATTTGGGGTACAGTTCAATAAAGGGAAAGGGCTTTTTTATGAACGAACAAGCAACACCGAAAATTATTGCTGTGGCAGGCAAAGGTGGAGTGGGAAAAACGTCTATTGCCGCGACCATTGTTAAACTTTTGGTCAAAAACTATTCAGATAAGAGAATCTTAGCGATTGATGCTGATCCTGCAGTCGGGCTTTCTACCGCTTTAGGAATTGAGACGAAGAAAACCATTGATGATGTAAAAAAAGAAGCAATTGCTGCATCAGAAGATGGAAAGAATGCCGTTGTAGAAGTGCTTGGCAATGCGGAACATTCCATTGAAGAAGCCATTGTGAATCAAAACGGTTTCTCTTTTATGGCAATTGGTCGTCCAGAAGCAAGCGGTTGTTATTGCAAGATTAATACCTACCTTAAAGAGGTCATTTCCGCTATTTCTTCTCATTACGAGTATGTAGTGATCGATGGGGAAGCAGGAAACGAATAATGAGCCTTGTTGATTGCAAGGCTTTTCTTTTTTGAAAATTGCTACATGGGTGGCATATTTTTCGTGAATTCAACAAAAAATAGGCTAAATATTCAGGTTTGTTTAAAAAATGAAGGGGATGTTCATATCAAAAAATGAATATCTCATAGACAATAATTTTGTTAGTGAATCTCGAGAAAACAACTAACTCAAATCCCTTGGAGCGTATGGTGAATCCATACGAGAATGCTATGAGCAAAAGTGAAGTTGTTTTGATTATTTTCTATCGTCTTTATACCCAAAAGACGATTCGTAAGTCCGAAATTTTATGCGATTGTGGTATTAATAGCCTTACTTTCGCTAGATATCTTGCGGATATTCGTTGTTTCCTTATCGAAGCGAATCTACATTTCGAAATTCTTTATAATAAAACGAATGACTGCTATTCTTTAACCGACATCACTTTTTCGGATTAATTCTTTTACTCTTAATCGCCCCTTGTTATATTTAAAGGGGGCAAGAACATGATTCGATCCAAAAACCGTAAGCAAGTCGATCTTGCTAACAAGAAAACGCGTGGTGTTTTCATAACCGTAGGGACATTATTTCTCATTTTAGGCATTGTCCTTATTTCTCTTGGGATAGCCCAAATGGCAAATGAAGACTATTTTGGTTTTTCCCCGCTTATCATTATTGGAGTCTTTTTCTCCTTTTTCGGAGTATCCTTTCTCATAATGGTGGTTATGGCTGCGATTGTTTTGGCTTCCTCAAAAAAGAGCGTTAGAAAACAAACAGCTGAAGCCCCATATCAAGATTATTCTTTTGACCGTAAACAAGATTATTCTTTTGACCATGCAGAAGTGGGTGGCGTGGAATGTAACTATTGCCATCATATGAATCAACCTGGCTCTATTTATTGCTCACAATGTGGCGAGAAAATCAGAACGAAAGTCATTTGTCCAAACTGCAAAGCTGAAAACGATGGCAGCTCTTCTTATTGCTACCGTTGCGGCCATCGTCTTTAATTCTCTTTTTAACTTCATTTTCGCTGTCATTTCTTAAATAAGGATTAGACATATTTTTTGAAATGGTATAATGGTTTTGTTAAGGCAAAAATAGGAGTGGGTTATGAAAAAAAAAGAAGATTTTAATCGTTTCCTTGTCTGTTTTAGGGGGAATTATTGCTTCGTGCTGCGCTTTCGTTGGCATTGTTGCAGGCATGTCAGCAGGGCGTAAAACAAACGTCTCAAAAGATTCTACGATCGATAACCAAACCAACCTTGTCCAAGCAAGAGGGAAAGCTCTTTACGATAAGGACGGTAATTACCTTCTTCTTAGGGGAGTTAACGCTGGAAATCTTCTTGTTTCCGAAGGCTGGCTCTCTCCTTTTAGCATCGGCGAAAAACTAGATGAAGAAGGGAATATTATCTATGACCACGATAATTTGCCAACTTATCCTACTCTTCCAATGGAAAAGAACATCGAAGGCTTCAAAGCCAACCCGAATTTGAATGACGAGCAAAGAAAGGAATTAATTGATATCTATCGTCATAATTGGTTTAGCGAAACAGATTTTAAGAACGTGAAAGATATGGGTTTAAACACAATTCGTCTTCCCTTCTATTGGCGTGATATTTTAGAGGAAAAGAACGGCCAATTTGTGCGTAAAGAAGAAACAGAAGCGTTCTCTTATCTAGATGAATTTGTCAGCAATTGCAAAAAATATGACCTTTACTGCGTCCTTGACCTTCATGGAACGGTAGGAGGGCAAAATGGATATGAACATTCAGGCAATATGGAAGCTGCTGATCTTTGGAAAAAGAAAGAATGTCAAGATGCCACAGCGGACTTATGGAAATATGTTGCGGAACACTATACGAGAACGGCTAGAGAATTAGGCGAAAGCATTGCTACTTATGACATTATGAATGAGCCATGTGCTGATTTCGATAATCCTAATTCCGGCACAAACATGAAAATATGCGCTCCAGTATTTGACCAGATTTATAAAGCCATCCGTTCAGTAGACGATCAACACGTCATCACCATTGAAGGAGTGTGGAGCTTTAATAATTTCACTAATCCAAAAGACTATGGTTGGGAGAATGTTCAATACGAAACTCATTTCTATAACTGGAACGCAAGCAAAGTCCCTTATTGGCTTTTTAATAGCTATCACGAGCTTCATAACTGGGGACATGATTATGAAGTTCCTTATTTCATTGGAGAATTCACCTTCTTTGAAGATAAAGATGCCTGGCAAAAACAATTATCCATGTATGAGAAAAGAGGCTATTCTTGGACGATGTGGACCTACAAAGCGTCGGTAACTGGCTGGTGGACGACTTCCTGGTCTGTCTATACCCAAAAATTGAATCTTGTTGATGGTAAGAAGAAGGCCAATCTTAAAACGGACACTTTTGATGTCTTAAAAGAAGCGTTCGAAAAAACGAACACCTCATATTGTGAGAAATCTAATACTTATCAATACATCACGGATTTTATGCAAAGTAGAAACTAGATGGCTTCAACGTCATTTGTTGCCATCACCGATTTCTTCGTAGCCTAAATCTCCAGAGGATCCTCCGGTTTCGATTTCTTCGTAAGTGATATCGTTATTAAAATGGATTCTTTCTTCGCCTGTTCCAACATAAAAATGGATGTTAGAAATACCTGATGGTATCGTTTTTGTGCCATAGAAAGTAATATCAATTCCTGTTTCGTCTAGGTTGGTAAATAACGTGTCAGTGTTATAAACGGAGACATTCTTTCCTAAATGAACATCTTTGCTAGCAATAAGAGTTTCGTTGATGAATTTTGTTTCTCCGAAGGATTTAAAGGTGTTTGCCGTAAATCCCTTGAAGTTCTTTAAAGTTCCACCTTGGGAAAGAATGAATTGCCTCACCTTGCCTTTATGCTCTCCTTCAAGCGTGAATTTGATTGGGGAATTAAATTGAAGAATATTTTGGTCCAAATCAGGTAAGGCAATCTCTAATTCCTTTAAAGAAGAACCTGGATAAAATTCTTTCAAACCAACGTCATAAGTATGGATGCAGCCGAAACCAACCCTTTGGATAGAATCACCAAGGACGACGGTGTGTATTTTTCCAAATCCTTCATTAAATTTTTCGGGGATGTTCTCAAAAGAAGAATTGAACGTTAGTTTGAAAGTCTCATTTCCTTGTAAACCATAGTCTTTTAAATAATAAGGCTCTCCATTAGGGGTTTTTGCTTCACCAATCGTTAAGGAAGTCACGTTCGGGCAATTCACAAAAATATTAGGTGCAAAAACGGAGCCGCTTGTAATGTTTTCAAATTCCACTTTCTTCAAATTTGGAAGGTTTTGGAAAGCGCCTTCTTCTATTTCAATTTGTTGAGAGAGGAATGTGATTTGAGGTACTTTTCCGTCGTTAACAAGACAGGAGTTGGCTATTTTGGAAATTCTTTTCCCTTGAACCTCTGCTGGAATAATGACTGGTTCTTCTTTTGTGTTCTCTACTTTAACGAGGGTTAATGTTCCGTCTTCATTTTCGTTATAGGTGTAACCAACAGTCTCAAAGTTTGGATAGACGACAATATTAAAATCATAGGAATAGGTGAATGGGTAGGTAAGTAATTCATTGTTATATGTCCAATCTGCGATTTTTGAGCCACTTAAAGGATCGATCTGAGGCATATCCTCCCACTCAATTGTTTGACTATAGGCTATTTCTTTTGGTGGTAGAGATGTTTGAGCGAAAGTAATTGTATAGGTGTTTGCCTTATAAATGGCTTTAAGATAGACGATTTCGTTGGAAATAGGAGTGGTTTTTAAGAATTCCTCACCTTGATATTCCCAATATTGGAAGGTATAGCCTTTCTTTGTTGGTTTTGGCAAAGAATCATACATGTCTTGGCTATATTGGTTAATGGTATTGCTCTTATCACCTAAATCTCCTCCATCCGGATCAAGATGAACGGTGATATCTCCTAATTTTTCATATTGAGGATAAACGAATGTCTCTCTTGTAATGCATTGATAATTCCCCCAAGAAACGAACTGATATCCAGGAACAACTTCAGCCTCAGGAGGAGTGGCGTCTTTTTTGAATTCTATCTTTTGATGATCGATAACTCTTTGAGAGTCAAAAGACATGAAATAAACATCATATGTTTTAATTTCTAGCTTACCAATGAGGGTGATATCGTTCATGATTGGTGAAGAAAAATCAAATTCTTTATCTTGATAAAAATATCCTTTCAAAAGATAGCCTTCTTCTTTTAAAGAAGGAGAAGGAGCGTGTTCTCCTTTGAGGACTAATTCCACATGATCTAAATTAAGCAAGTCATAATGGTAAGTTACTTTAGCGTATTGGCTTAGGTCTCTATTTGAAGAAATAGAGTTTAGGTTATTGCTCTTAGAAGAGTTTGCTCCATAAACAGCAAAACCAGTGGAAACGCCCAAAGCCAAAAGAAGGCAGAATATGGAGCTTCCAAAAAGGAGCTTATTAGAAAAGGAAATCTTTTGCTTTTTAAGATTTTGGGAATGGATCTCAGGAACTTTACCAAAATAAAGTATTTCATAATCGACATTTAAAACTTCACATAGAGATTTAAACTCTTCTATGCTAGGTAAACTCTCGTCTTTTTCCCATTTTGAAATCCTTGTTTTAGAAACATTTAATTTCTTCGCAAGAGATGCTTGGGTGTAGAGCCCCTTTTCACGATAAAAGTAGAGGGCCTTTGCAAAAGAAGCAGTCTCAAATTCTCGGAAGTCATCATTTTTCTCTACCAAGACTAACGTGAAAAAAGAGGAGACGTTGCAACGCAATACTTTAGCTAAATCAGCTAAAAGGCAAATGTGTACTCTAACTTGTCCTTTCTCAAAAACGGGAAATGGCCTGAGGGGTATAAGAAATTGCCTCTCCAACATTTGCCAAAGAGAGATTTAATTCTAGTCTACGTTTTTTTAAAAACTCACCGAGGTTCACCCTCTTATTTTATAAGCATAAAAGGATGTCTGCCCTACTTTTTTAAATGCTTATCAAAAAATGATATAGAAAAAGAGCCTTAAGGCTCTTAAACGAACAAGATAAATTAGAACTTTGGTTTGTTAGGGACAATATGATGCTTTCTACAACGAGCTTCGTAATTCTCTTTTGCACCAACCTTAATGATCGGATCATTGAAATCGGCGGGTTTGCCATCAATTAAACGTTGGGTTCTTGTCGCGGCACATCCACATACTGTGCAGACAGCAGAAAGCTTTGTCACGAATTCGGCTCTTGCTAAAAGCTCTGGCATTGGACCAAAAGGCTCGCCTTTAAAGTCCAAATCTAATCCCGCGGCAATCACTCGAATGCCTCTATCCGCTAATTCTTCGCAAATTTTAACGATACTCATATCAAAAAATTGAATCTCATCGATGGCAACAACTTGGGTGTCTTCTTTAACCAATTCTAAAATGGATTGTGCGTTTTTAATGGCATAAGCCTCATATTTGGCTCCATCGTGGGAAGCAATGGCTGTTTTATCATAACGATCATCAATCGCTGGTTTGAAAGCAATGATTTTCATCTTGGTATAAGAAAGGGTCTTTACACGACGAATTAATTCTTCGCTTTTTCCAGCGAACATAGGCCCAGTAATAACCTCAAGCCATCCTTTTTGAAGTTCTTGATACATAATAGGAAATCCTCTTTTTCAAGTTATTCTATTATATATGAAAAGCGTTCCCCTAGCCTTAAGAGAACGCAAATTCTTTTGAAAACAAATACAGGGGTTGGCTCTTTTTAACGAGCTGACTTGTCGTAAGGAATTCCTTCCGCTTTCGGAGCATGACTCTTTTTAGAGAAGAAGATAAGGGAAAGAACTGCTAATAAATATGGCAACATGCAATAGAAGGCTTTGGAATTATAGAAGGCTTTCACTCCGCCTGAGAATGCCGTTGTCATGAAAGTTCCAAGGGAAGTGAATAAAGCAAAGAATAGAGCGGCGAAAGTGATGTTTTTCGCTTTCCAGTTTCCAAGAATTTCAATTGCTAATACCAAGAAGCCATAACCGAAGACCCCGGAAGTTAGAGTCCATTCGCCTAAACGTAAGCAAGTGAAGATGATATAACCGCCAATTGCAGCGGAAACAGAACCGATAGCAGTGCCAATATATCTCATCTTATTGACTTTTATGCCGACGGAATCAGCAGCAGCTGGATTTTCACCGCAAGCACGGATTCTTAAACCCAATCTCGTCTTGTTCATAATCAATGTCAAAACAACAATCAAAATAATTCCAACGATAATGGTTATGTTTAAATTAGAGAACATGCCATTAAAGAAGTCCATGTCCTCAAATTTATAAAGCATGACGTTATAGAACATGGAAACATCCATTTCCGGAAGATCGGCCGCACGATGAATTGTGTTACCAATCAAGACAATAGCAGCTACAAGACTATTTAAGGCAGTGCCTACAATGGTTTGATCTGCTTTCAAACGAATCGAAACAAAAGAAAGCAAGAAAGAGAAAGCAAAAGCAACTATCACGCAAACAAAAAGGCCTATCAAATATATGAAATTAACGAAAGCCCAATTGTTTAGTAATTCGCTTCCTTTCAAAGCGTCTCCGATTTGCGAGCAAACAAGAAGGCCAGAGAAGGCCCCTAATAGCATAGAACCGTCTAAAGCAATGTTGATAATACCAGAACATTCAGAAAACATTCCGCCAAAGCCTCCAAGGGTGAAGCCAACACCAAATACAATGAAGGAGAAAATAAGCGTTCCCCAAACATAAGGGCTGATGCTTATGCCTTCTAAAATAAGTAAGTTCATACGGTTTCCTCCTTTTTGGAACGATATAGTTCTTTGAAACTAGCGTCGATTTGTCCTTTGCTCTTTTCGTTGGCGTTCCTAATGAGATAAGCGATAAAGGCGCTAAATGAAGCGACGTAGATGATAACCGCCTTAATTAACTCCATGTAATACTTGGAATAAAGGATAGAGACATTAACGATTTGTGTTTGTCCTTCGTTGATATAGGCAAGGAAGAAAGAGGAGAAAATACATCCGATTGGATCGGTTTGACCGATTAAAGCAACGGATATTCCGTTAAATCCATCTGACAGCATAACCCCATCTAATGCTCCAAAAGTAAAACCTTTAGGAGAAGGAGTGGCAAAGACCATATATCCACAAATTCCAGCGATTGCACCAGAAATTACCAAAGAAAGAATGATGTTAGAGTTTTGATTAATGCCGGCGTATTTCGCTGCAAACTTATTTGAGCCGCAAAGTTTTAGTTCAAAACCGAATTTGGTGTATTTCAAAATAAACCAAATGAATACGGCAATTACAATCGCGATAAAAATACCAGCCGTTACATTGTAATAAGCCGGATTGATGTATCCATCGGCTGTGTATTCAGAGAAAAGGGCTGGAAGCCTTCCGTTTTGTGCCATTTTGGCAAGCTGAGTTTTATTTGAAGCGTCGATCCATTCTTTTGGTAAATAGTCGCCAATCAAGCCACAAAGATAATAGACAATCCAGTTAAACATGATGCCAGAAAGAACTTCATTGACGTTGAATTTCGCTTTCAAGAACCCAGAAAGGAAACCAATAAAAGCTCCTCCAAGCATGCCGACTAACAAACAGACATACCAAGGCATACCCATGAAAGAGAAAATCAAAGAAAGGAAGGCCCCCATGGTTAATTGACCTGTAATGCCAATGTTAAATAAACCAAGTTTGAAAGCAAAGGAAATGGAAATACCGGCCAAAATCATTGGAGTTAAAGTGCCAATGACGTGAGATATGGCGTCAAAATCACCTTCTGACATTCCTTGGAAGCCAGAAGATAGAAGGACGTTTAATCCAGCGAAACAGTTTGCTGGATCACGAATAAGCATGACGATGAAGCCTACAAAGATACCGATAAAGACGCAAATAATCGAACTGATAACGGATCTTGCTGCCCGGAAATGGAAAAGCCAAGAAAAGAATTTTGCAATCGGAACGAAAACATAACGGAGATAATGCCAAACGTATTTGTTTAGGAAGGAACCGACTTTTTTGAAGAAAGCACCAACCTTAGCGAAGAAGGCTTTCATGGATTCTTTAAATTTTTTCATATTATTCTCCCAAACCTTCTTGCACTTTTGCACCTGACATATAAAGGCCGATTTCCTCGACCGTTGTCTTCTTTGGGTTTAAATTCGCAACAATTTTGCCATTATGCATTACAAGAATACGGTCAGAAACGTTCATGACTTCTTCTAATTCTAGAGAAACAAGGAGAACGGCTTTTCCCGAGTCTCTGCTCTCGATAAGTTGATTATGGATTTTCTCAATCGCGCCAACATCCAAACCACGTGTAGGGGATACGGCAATTAAAAGAGGAGAGCCCAAATCTAATTGACGTCCGATGATGGCTTTTTGCTGATTGCCGCCAGACATTGAACGGACTGTTGTACTTGCTCCTAAAGAAGAGCGAATGTCGTATTGTTCAATCAATTTTTGAGCGTATTCACGAATGGCTTTTTTATTTCTTACGCCAAAAATAGAATACGGTTTTTCAAAATAACGTTGCAAAACAAGGTTATCTTGTAAAGAGAAGTCTAAAGCTAAACCATATTTGTGGCGATCTTCAGGAATATGAGAAAGACCCGCCAAAGCTCTCTTTCTAATGCTTAATTTTTCTAAATGGGCATCGATATAAGGCTCTTCCTTATATTCTTTGCCAGCTTGTTTGCATTCTTCTTTTTTCTTTTCGTTATAGTGGGGGTTCTTGACGTTATGAAGGATAATCTCACCAGACTTTGCTTTGCAAATACCCGTTAAGGCGTAGATTAAATCGCTTTGTCCATTGCCTTCAATTCCAGCTAAACAAACGATTTCTCCCTGACGAACAGAAAGAGAAACGTTATTAACAGTATCTTTTCCTTTTTCTTGGTTAAAAACGGTCAAATTACGGATGGTAAGAATATCCGCGCCTGGTTTTGCTTCCGTCTTTTGAACGACAAGTTGAACGTCTCTTCCGACCATTAAACGGGAAAGCTGTTCCTCTGTCGTATCTTTTGTATTGAGCGTTTCAACGCATTTTCCTTTTCTTAAGACGCTAACACGATCAGAGACAGCCATGATTTCGTTTAATTTATGTGAAATAAAGAGAATCGACTTTCCTTCTTTTGCCAAATTCTTCATCGAAATCATTAAGTCGTCGATTTCTTGAGGCGTCAAAACGGCTGTAGGTTCATCAAAAATTAAGATGTTGGAATCACGGAAAAGCATCTTCAGAATTTCGACTTTTTGCTGTTCACCTACAGACATGTCATCGATTTTTTCGTCCAAATCAATATGGAAATTATATTTTTCGCAAAGGCTCTCTAATTTTTTGCGAGCCTCTATTGGTTTAATAAAGCCAAAAAGGCCAGTTGGTTCTTCACCAAGAATGATGTTTTCCAATGCTGAAAAAACGCCTACAAGCATGAAATGTTGGTGGACCATGCCAATTCCTAATTTACAAGCTTCATGCGGGTCTTTGATAGAAACTTTTTCACCATTGAGCAATATTTCACCAGAATCTGGTTCATATAAGCCAGAGACCATGGACATCAAAGTGGATTTTCCTGCGCCATTTTCGCCTAAGAGTGCGTGTATTTCTCCTTTTCTTAACGTCAAAGAAATGTCGTCATTTGCTTTAATGCCAGGGAAATATTTGCAAATATGTCGCAGCTCAAGAACGTTTTCTTCCATATAAAAAACTCCTTTTTGAAGGAAAGGGGGCCATAAAGACCCCCTCATTATAGACAATTTAGTTGTCTGCGTTGTTGTAGGTGACTTGAACTTTTTTGACGGTTGGTTTCGCGTCGGTGGCAGCGGAAATGGTGATATTTCCAGCCTTCATTTGGCTAACCAAGGTCTTATAGTTATCGATTGTGAAGTTCTTGAAACCCCAGCAATCAGCGTCGCCGGTTACTTCTGGAGTTGGAAGAGCAACGGCATCCTCGTTAATTCCAAGATTCTCGATCTTGCCAGCGAGTTTGTCAGAGAATTTCTTATAGCCATTATTCTTCCAATCGGTCAAAGCAGATTTGATGGATTCTCCTAAACCTTTCATAGCGGAAGTGAGAAGTAATTCTCTTGTACCTTCTGGTCTAATGGAAGTATCAGCGTGTTGGTTGGTATCGACACCGATCCAGGTTTTTCCAGTCTTGTTGGATAATCCGGAAAGAGCAGTGGTTACGGAGTTATAGACGGCACCACCACAAGCGAAGATACTTTCGGTTCCTGCGTTATACCAGCTGGTAGCAAAGTTGGTTGCTTCAGGGGTAGAAGCAAAAGCACCAGCATAGTAATATTGCATCTTAATCGCATTGTCTGCGAGATTAAGTTCGGTTGCAGCTTTTTCAGCACCTTGGATATAGCCATAGCCATAACGAACAACGGCTGGAACTGCCATACCACCGATGAAGCCTAAGTTTCTTAAACCTTCTTTAACGGCGCCATAACCGGCCATAAAGCCAGCTTGCTCTTCGTGGTATTGAGTCATAGAGACGTTCTTTTGAAGAGTATATTCGGCATATCCATTATCGCTGTCTTGGTTAACGCAGTCCAAAGCAAGGAAATGAATGTCTTTGTATTTAGCATTGGCTTGAACTTGTTTGACGACTGGTTGGAATAAGTAACCAGGAAGAACGATGAAATTCGCACCCCAGTCAGCAGCAGCTTTAATAGCGGCGACTCTTTCGGTTGTGGTGAAGTCTCCACCGACGGCAGTTGGTTGATAATATTTTGTCAAAACGTTTCCGTTGCTAACGATTTGATCTTTGACGGTTCCGCCACCATTTTCGACGGCCCATGCGTTAACGGCTTCCCAAGATGTTTGGTTGAAGTTGTGGTCGTTAAGTGTGCCAGAATCTGTGACTAAAGCGACTTTAACGGTTTTCGTGGTTTCGCCACCGTTACTTTCTGTGGAGTTCGTTTTCTCTCCGCAAGAAGCGAGTGTGAGGATAGAAGCGCCTAAGACAAATAGGGCTGATTTTTTCATACTTGTGTGTCCTCCTAGTGTATGAATTCGGACCAGTTTCTATTAAAATACGCAACAGCTTCTTATGAGTCTTGTTTGTTTTAATAGGATTTTTTCTTGTCCTTGGAATATTATTATAGCGGTAAGTGAAAATCCTTTTTAGAACTTTTTTTATTTTTTACATAAGAATTTTTAAAAGAAAGGACATGGTCTTGGTTTTTTCTTACGAAGAATGTTTCCTATGGAAAAGAAAAACGGAAGAGTAGATAATCTAAAAGATTCAGAGGTTCGGAAATGATAGTTGTAGGCGGAATGATTGGAATCGGAAAAACAACGACGACAAAGATGCTAGAAGAAGAGCTTTCTTTACCTTCTTTTTTTGAAACGGTAAAAGGAAATGAAATCCTTCCTTTATTTTATAAAGCCACACCGGAAGAAAAAGAAAGGAAACGTTATCCTTTTCTTCTTCAATTATCTTTCTTGCGTGCTAGATTTCATACCATTCGTGAAGCTTTAAAGGAAGAGAATGCTGTGCTTGATCGTAGTATTTTTGAGGACCGCTATTTTGCGAAAAAGAATTTTGAATTAGGCAATATCAGTGAGATGGAAATGAAGATATACGATTCTTTCTTTAAAGAAATTTTGCAAGCCCTTCAAGAGAATTCCAAAGGAAAGAAGACGGTACTTGTTTATCTTCACGGTTCTTTTGAAACAGTTCTAAAACGTATTCAAAGCAGAGGCCGTTCTTTTGAAATGGGAGAAGAACTGATCTCTTATTATCGTTTCCTTTATGATGGATATGACGAAATGATGAGAAAAAGCTATCCTAAGGATTCTCTCATTGATATTGATGTTGATAAATGGGATTTAAAGAAAGACCCCTTGGCTAAAGAGCACCTTTTCCAAGAGCTAAAAATGAAAGGAATGATTGAATGAGAACGGAAATCAATTTAAAAACATACAAGAAAAGAAATCAATATTTCCATTTCTCTAAATTCCCTGATCCTAGCTATGATCTAGATGTCGATATCGATGTAACGAATACCGTTAAATACAAAGAAGAGAAACGTATCTCTTTCTTTCCGGTTTTTCTTTATCTTTTAACAAAAGCCATCAATTCCGTATATGAACTTCATCTTCGGGAAGCAAAGGGCCATATTTATTACTATGATCAAATCCATCCAACCTGGACGGTGATGGGAGAATCCGATGTTTATAGCAATGTTGGTTGCCTTTTCAATGAAGATTTCCCTGCTTTTTATAAAGAAGTAGTTGAATTAAATGATAAAGCGAAGAAATTGAATCCAGATGATCAGTTGGATCTTTCACCTCTATGTAATGAACCAAATGTTATTTTTGCTTCCTGCTTACCTCTATTAAGTGTTCTTTCTTTTCGACATCCAACTCCATCGGGGGACCATGACAATCTATCGGTTCCTCGTATTCTTTGGGATAAATACAAGAAACATGATAACGGGACGTATCATCTTACTTTGAATGTCACCGTATCCCATACTTTGGTGGATGGTTTTCCACTAGCTAATGTTTTTCTAAAGATGCAAGAGCTTGCTAATAATCTTGAAGGCCTACCAAATGACTAAGGAAGAATTAATTGAACAAATTGAGAGATTTATTCCCTCTAACGAAGAAGAGAAAGCGGATAAAGAAGTCATCCTCCACGCTTTAAAAACAGAGGAAAACATCTTTAGTAGGGAGAATCAAATTTGCCACGTTACCTCTTCTTGTTGGATCGTGAATAAAGATTGGGATAAAGTCCTTCTTTGCTATCACAAGATTTTTCAGTCATGGAGCTGGCTTGGTGGGCATAATGACGGGGAAGTCGATTGCTTAAAAGTTGCTTTAAAAGAGGCAAAAGAAGAAAGCGGCCTTTCTCATTTCCAAATATTAAACGATGGAAAAATCTTCTCTTTAGAAATTCTTACGGTTGATGCCCATTACCGAAAAGGAGTGTATGTCCCTTCTCATTTGCATCTAAACTTAACTTATCTTCTTCAAGAAGATGAAAAAGATAGGCTCATTATTAAAGAGGACGAGAATTCGGGTTTGCGTTGGGCTAATTTAGAGGATGTGTATACTCTTTCAACAGAGAAATGGGTTGTTGAACACGTCTATAAGAAGTTAAATCAAAAACTCTCTATTCTTAAAAAGAAGAGAGACATGTAGTTAATTAAAGGTGAAACGGAGGAGAATGATGAAAATTTGTGTTTTAGGAAGTGGAACTTGGGGAAGTGCAATCTCGAATCTTTTGGCATTAAAAGGCAAGGATGTATTTTGTTATTCTCATCGGAAAGAACAAGCGGATTTATTGAATTCGACGCACCTTCATAAAAACCTTCCAGGGGCTATCCTTTCATCTAAAATCGTTTTTTCATCTGATTTAGATACATGTCTTAAAAATTCTGAGGTCATTGTTTTTGCTACCCCTTCTACCTATATTCGAAAAACAGCAGAGCAAATAAAACATTATTATCACGGTCAATTAATTATTGATTTAGCCAAAGGCGTTGAAGAAAATAGTTTACTTACGACCTCTGAAATCATTGAAGACGTATTAAAGATTAAAGATGAAGTGGTTGCTTTAACTGGGCCAACCCATGCTGAGGAAGTGGTACTTTCTTTACCAACTTGCATTGTTGCAGCTTGTAAAAACATGGAAAACGCCAAGAGAGCACAAGAAATCTTCCATGGGGATTCTTTCCGTGTTTATACAAACGAGGATAGAAAAGGCTGTGAGCTTTGCGGCGCTTTTAAGAACATCATTGCAATTGCTTGTGGCATTTCCGATGGACTTGGTTTTGGCGATAATGCCAAAGCTGCTTTAATCACCAGAGGCGTACATGAATTAAGGAAACTGGGTGTCGCAATGGGATGTGATTCAAGCACTTTCTCTGGCTTAGCTGGATTAGGCGATCTTGTTGTTACTTGCACAAGCAAACACAGCCGTAACAACCAAGCAGGCAATTATATTGGACAAGGCTTCACTCCTCAGGAAGCAGTAGACAAAGTTGGCATGGTAGTTGAAGGCATACTTTCTTTGAATGCAGCGAAAGAACTTTGCGATAAATATCAGATTGATATGCCAATTATTTACGGGGTTCACGAAATTATTATTCGTAACAAAGGCGCGAAAGAAATTGCTCAATCTCTTCTTTCTCGCGATAAGAAAAACGAATTTTTCAATTGAATATTGATACACGTCCCCGCTCTTTTTATTTAAGAAAGCAAATCCTTTATAGAGATGCTTTTCTTATGAGCGACTCGCTTTATATCCATCGATTTTTCATAAACGATTACATCTGCATAGAGAGGATTATTCACAAGTACCCCGTCTTTTTCTTTCACTTTTGATATTAATTGTTCCACTTCATAAGATTTTTGCTTTTTAATAAAATTTTGAAAGAAAAATCTTCTTCCTTGGTATGTTTTAATCCTAGATTTTTCAAAATCATCACGGCAGGCTTCTAGATAGATTCTCTCGCTCGTGTTTTCTGCTGTGTAACCACAATAAAGATCTTCCGGCGAAGATAAGACAATAGAGGAAGAATTATAAGGGAGAGGGAATATATAATTCGCTTCCTTTAATGCAAAAGAAAGATCAATTTGCTCCGTACTTCTTAAACAACGTGGGAACATGGTTAAGATTTCAGCTATGGTCATTTCAGATTTTTCTAAGATGACTCTGAATACCGCAAGCATCATTTTTGCATCATCTAAAGATTTGTGAGGAGTGTATTTCTGAAGTTCTTCTTCGCCAAGCAAAGCAATTAATGCGTTTTCTAAACTAATGCTCTTTTTACTCGTTTTATCGATTAATTTTCGATACATTCTTTGAGTGTCAATCGCATGAACGGGGAACTCTTCTAAACCATTTCTTTTCAAATCGGTGTAAAGAAAGGAAATATCGTTATCAACAGCATGGCCTACATAGATGGCTTTTTCGTCGGAAAACAACGTTTTAAATTCATCATAGAAATAAGGGAGAGTAGGGGCTTTACGATACACTTCATAATCATTTGCCTCCCAAAAAAGATGGAGACCATGCATTTTGTCACTAGAAAGAAGATGAAATTCGCTATTTGGATTAATTGGATGATGGATTTCTTTGACGACATTAAAGGATGTGTCTGTTATCAATGCGCCTATTTCACAGATTTTGCCTATTTTGTCTAAGCAATTTGCACATTCGAAATCAAAAAACACATAATGCTGGATATCTTTTTCTAGAAGTTCTTTTACGGCTAATTGAGAATTATAGATTTCTTTCGGATTGATTCCAAAATATGCATCGAGGGAATAATAGAAACAGGATTCGAAATCGTTTCTTTTGAGGAAGGTTTCAAAGTTATCTCCTAACGAAAAAAGAATGTTCTTCAACGCATATAAAATGAAATAACATCTCTTTAATGGATAGGAATGAGTTTCTTTCTTTTGAAGAGATAGAGGGATAAAGGTCTCTAGTTCGTATTCGTCATCATCTTCTTCAATGACGTTAAGCATGTATCGAACATCAAAGAGTTGAAAATCAAAGGGTTCAACACCAATTTTCTTATACTCATCTAATAAAAGACGGCAATCTTCGTATCCTTGCCAAGCGACAATTCCCGTTTCTTGGTTGGTTAAAAGCTTATGGATTTTCTCACTATTTGTTTCAAAAGGAAGAACTTCTTCTTTTAAAAATCTTAGGCTATCATCCACTTGAAGATAAGCCAATTCCAGCTGGCCCGTTTCTCTTTTTGTAGTAGAAATGAAGGTAAAACTCATATGTATTCATTTTATTGCTTTTAGGCTAACAATGTGCATAGCAATATGGGATATACATTCAATAAAAGAACAAGGAATAGTTGAAAGCTGATTGGGAGGGGATAAAATAAAAAACAAAGAGAAGAGGGGAAAATATGAAATATTGTTCTCATTGTGGAAATGAGGTTGTTGATGAGGCTGTTGTATGCCCAAAATGTGGATGCCAGGTGTACTCGAAAGAGACTTTTAGTGATTCAGATTCTGAAACACTAACTACAGTTGCAAAGGTGTTTATGATCCTTGGCTGCGTATCTGGGGCTATTTGTTATTTGATTCCATTGATCTGGTGCATTCCGATGACAGTTCATTACTTCAACGCAATCAAAAGAGGCGAAAAACTTAGTGCAGGATTCAAAGTATGCTCTTTGCTTTTTGTTAGTCTTGTTGCTGGAATTGTTATGCTTTGTGATAAAAAGCATTAATAGGAACCTCGCATTTAATTTGTTACAAAACCGGTCAAAACCGGTTTTTTAATACAAATTCATTTTGCAATGTCTTCATAGCAAAAAAGTTCTAAATTTATCTAAATTTTTATGTACATTTTCTCTAAATAAGCGAAAATAAAGAACCATGGGATGTAAGAAAAATACATCCAAAATATTTCCTAAGAGGTCACATCCATGAGCAAAAACAAATCCGATGTTATTTCGTTGTTTGGTACGAATGTCTTTAACGATAAAGCAAGGAAAGAATTTCTTTCTAATGAAGCCTATCTCGCTTTAAAGGAGGCAATCGAGGAGAGAAAAGAACTCGACCATGCTTATGCGGATGAAATCGCTTCAGGAATGTTAAAATGGGCTCTTTCAAAAGGAGCAACTCATTATACCCATTGGTTTCAGCCTTTAAACGGTTTATCCGCTGAGAAACATGACGCCTTTATCGGGAAACCAAATGCTCTCGGTGAAGTCACGTATGATTTCAAAGGGAACGAATTAATTAAAGGGGAACCAGACGCGTCTTCTTTCCCTTCTGGTGGACTTCGTGCTACCTTTGAAGCAAGAGGCTACACCGTTTGGGACGCGCAAAGCCCAGCCTTTGTTTTAGAAGACGATGAAGATGGCGCTGTGCTTTATATTCCTACTGCTTTCTGCAGTTATAATGGCGAAGCTCTTGATGGTAAAACTCCTCTTCTTCGTTCGGAAGAATACCTTTCTGATTCCGCCTTGCGTGTCTTACGCCTTTTAGGCGACACAACCGCTCAACGTGTTTATTCCTATGCTGGCGCGGAGCAAGAATATTTCCTTGTGGAAAGAGAAGAATATTTAAAAAGGAAGGATCTTGTATATACGGGTCGCACCCTTTTTGGGGTGAGCGCTCCAAAGGGGCAGGAATTAGATGACCATTATTTTGGTCCAATTAGAGAAAAAATTTCTTCCTATATGAAGGAAGTCAACGACGTTCTTTGGAAATTGGGAATTCCTGCTAAAACAGAACATAATGAAGTTGCCCAATCTCAACATGAGCTTGCTTGTATTTATGCTCCCTCTTCTTTAGCAGCTGATCAGAACCAGTTGGTGATGAGACTTCTTAAACGTATTGCAAAACATCATGGCATGATTTGCCTTCTTGAAGAGAAACCATTCGAAGGAATTAATGGCTCTGGCAAACATAACAACTGGTCTGTCGGAACAGATACTGGTATCAATTTCTTCTCTCCAGGAAAAGACCCTGAAAACAATCTTCTTTTCTTGATTTTCATGGCCGCCGTCATTCGTGGGGTAGATATGCACGCGGATCTTTTAAGAGAGTCTGTCGCTTCTTATGGCAATGATTTCCGTTTAGGAGCCAATGAAGCCCCTCCAGCAATCGTCAGTATCTATCTTGGCGATCATTTAACCAAACTCCTTGAAGGTGAAACAGCAAACACGACAAGTTGCTGCAAGCGTTCTGCCGAAAAGATTACAGGTAGCAAAGGTTTACCAACCGTCTTGAAAGACGATGCAGACCGTAACAGAACCTCTCCGTTTGCCTTTACTAGCAATCGCTTTGAATTTCGTATGGTCGGAAGCGAACAAAATATTGCCGAACCAAACACTTATTTGAATGCAGTGTTAGGGGAAGGACTTAACGAAGTGGCTTCCTTGATGGAGAAGGCCGAAGATAAAGAAAAAGCAGCGAGAGAATGGGTTAAAGAAACCATTCAAAAGCATAAGCGCATCATCTTTAATGGAAATGGTTATTCCAAAGAGTGGGAAAAAGAAGCGGAGAAGCGTGGACTTGCAAATCTTAGAAGCACACCTGAAGCAATCGCAGCCTTAGACCGCAAAGAAAATCGTGACCTTTTAGTCAGTAGCCGCATCTTCACCGAGGCGGAAATTGATTCTCGTGAAGCGATTAAATATCAAGACTATCATTCGAAGGCGGTTATTGAAGCGAAAACCATGTCCCGCATGGTTCATAAACTTTACTTACCAGCCATCCATAAAGCTTTAAGAGAAATCGTTCAATTAGATGAATTCTATAAAGATGAATTCATTGCCGTTTCTGAAGAGAAAACCGCTTTGGAAAAAGTCCTTAATGACACTTACTCTTCCTTAAAACGTCTAGATTCTTTCATTAAAGAAGACGCAAGAAAAGATGGCGAAGAGAAAGAACACGCCTTCTTTGCTGCAACAAAACTCAAAGAAGAAATGGCCGTTCTTAGAAAATCTGTCGATGAAGCAGAACTACTCGTTTCCAAAGAGAATTGGCCAGTTCCAACATATGGCGATCTTCTTTTCCATTCCTAATTTTCAAGTATTTTAGCATTAAAAAGTCATAATTATGACATAGTCTATTCCCTAGAGGTTTAGTATCATTTTCACTATGGAAATTATTCAATACTTATCTAGCACTTTAAACATTTCACCCAAGCAAGTGGAGGCAACCCTTCGTCTTTTAGAGGAAGGCGCAACCGTTCCTTTTATTGCCCGTTATAAAAAAGAAGAAACCGGGAATCTTTCCGATGTCGTTTTACGTTCTTTTGTTGAAGAAAAAGAGAAATTCGAAAAACTAGAAGAGAGAAAGAAAACCGTCCTGTCTTCCATTGAGGAACAAGGCAAATTAACACCCGAACTCAAAGAAAGAGTGGAGACATGTACGAGTTTATCTCTTTTAGAGACCATTTACCGCCCTTATAAACCAAAAAGAAAAACAAGGGGGTCCATCGCTAAAGAAAAAGGATTAGAGCCTTTAGCAAACTATCTTTTAAAACAGCAAGGGGATCTTTCTTCTTTAAAGAAATATGCGTCTTCTTTTATAAATAAAGACGTTCCTAGCGAAGAAGATGCTCTTCAAGGTGCAATGGATATACTTTCTGAGAATATTTCAGACAATCCTGATTTCTATCTTTTCGCTAAAGAATACGTCTATAAAACTGGCAAAATCAAAGCCAAACAAACCAAAGAAGATACGGAGAACAAATATCAGAATTACAATAATTTTGATTGCTCTGTATCCCGTATCAAGTCCTATCAAATTTTAGCGTTATTACGCGCCAAGAAAGAAAAGAAACTATCTTATTCTTTTGCATATGATGAACTTACCATTTGTCACCATATCGAAAGAAAAATCATTCATAGGGGTTCTCCTTTTTCAACGTATTTGGAGAAAACGGTGGAAGATTCCTACAATCGTTTAACAGGCCCATCCTTAGAGAACGAAATTACCAAAGAATTATTTGAGAAAGCGGAAGATTCCTCGCTTGTGCTCTTTTCAAAAAACTTGAAACAACTTTTGCTTGCCTCCCCTTTAAAAGGGAAACAAATCCTTGGCTTTGATCCTGGATATAAAAACGGCTGTAAGTTGGCTCTTATTGATTCTAATGGGCAAGTCTTAGCCACAGGAATTATCTATCCAACAGTTGGAAAAGAAAGGGAAGCAGAAGGAAAGCTTCTTTCCCTATTCCAAAAATACGGATTTGATTACATTGCTTTAGGAAATGGAACGGCTAGTAGAGAAAGCCAAGTTTTCTTAGAATCCTTTTTAAAAAAGAATCATTTGGATAAAGTCCATATTGTTATTGTGAATGAGTCAGGCGCTTCCGTTTATAGTGCTTCTCCTTTAGCCATTCAAGAATTTCCAAATATGGATATTGAAGAAAGATCCTCCGTTTCTTTAGCAAGAAGACTTCTTGATCCGATGGCGGAACTCGTTAAAATCCCACCAGAATCCATTGGAGTTGGTCAGTATCAACACGATATGGATGAGAACCGCCTGAAACAAACTTTAGGTGATACGACAATCGATGCCGTAAATGAAGTAGGGGTATGGTTAAATACTGCCTCATCCTCTCTTTTAAAATACGTTTCTGGTTTAAACGAAAGAAGTGCGAAAGCCATCGTTGCTTACCGAGATGAACACGGCTCCTTTAAAGAAAGAAAAGACTTACTTAAAGTAAAAGGTTTTGGGCAAAAGACTTTCTTAGATGCGGCCGGCTTCCTCCGTGTGGAAAATGAAAATCCTCTAGAACGTAGTGCGGTGCATCCTAAAGATTATGAGGCAACCTATGCGCTTTTAAAGAAATTAGGCATTTCCTTATCCGATTTAGGGACAGAAAAAGCCAATATAAAACTCAATTATCCTATGGATATCCCATCTCTTTCTAAAGAACTTGGTGTTGGTGAGTATACCTTGAAAGATATCATCGAAGAATTAAAGAAACCAGGAAGAGACCCTCGTGAAAAAGCCATAAGTGCAGAATTAGATAACAAAGTAAAAGATATAAAAGATTTACAGGTTGGCATGATTCTAAACGGTACAGTTCGTAATCTTTCTGACTTTGGGGCCTTTGTGGATATTGGTGTCCATCAAGATGGATTGGTCCATATCTCCGAAATAGCGGATCATTTTATCAAGCATCCAAGCGATGAACTTGAACTTGGTCAAATCGTTAAAGTCAAAATCATTGCTCTTGACCTTCCGAGGAAACGTATTTCCTTATCTATCAAACGGGTTGCTTAGCCGTTCAAGATAATAATTATTTTGTTTTTCGAGTCAAAAAGATGGCCAAATAAAAAGAGATGATGGATTTTATTCTAAAGAATAAGATTTTTATGTTTTGGAATAAGATGAGCAGAGCAAAGTGCTTTTGATTAGAAATGAAATGTCAAAAAAGTATATTTATAAGGAAAAATTAGCATTCTAGTAAACCGCTTACATTCATTTTAGAATTAAGAAAATTAGAGTAACGGAGACGGACCATGGAAAAAATGGACAGAAAAGCAGAACTTGAGAAAATCAAGGAAGAAAGAAGAAAGGAAAGGATTCAGCAAAAAGCGTTAGCTGAGCAAAGAGAACGTGTTCATAACGATATGATCGCTTATGAAAGAAAACACAAAAAAGAAAGAAAAATCGCTCCAAAAGATTCCTTTATTTCTTTGCAACATATTAACAAGATTTATGATAACCACGTCCAAGCCGTTTACGATTTTAACCTTGAAATCAAACAACACGAGTTTATCGTTTTTGTAGGTCCATCTGGATGTGGCAAATCCACAACCTTACGCATGATTGCGGGCTTAGAAAACATAACTGCAGGGGATCTTTATATCGATCATGTATATGCAAATGATTTGGAGCCTAAGAATCGTGATATCGCTATGGTTTTTCAAAGCTATGCCCTTTATCCGCATAAAACCGTCGCAGGCAATATGTCTTTTGGCTTAAAAATCCGCAAATTTCCAACGCAAGTAGTGGATAAAGAAGGGAAGCCTGTTTTATCCATCAACAAAGGATTGATCAAAGACTTAGAAAAGGAGAAGAAAAATCTTCTTTCTTTCCGCGAAGAGTGTCTTCAAGGCGAGCCAGAAAAGATTTCGCAAATCGACAAGGATATTGGCGAATTAGATGCGAAAATCGCTTATTTAAAAGAAACCCCTGTTCCCAAATACGTGAACAAGCATATGCCAAATGAAGTTATTCGTGAACGAGTGAAGGACGCGGCCGAAATTCTTCAAATCACGGAATACCTAGACCGTAAACCAAAAGCCCTTTCTGGTGGACAGTGCCAACGTGTAGCTTTAGGCAGAGCCATTGTCAGAAACGCCAAGGTTTTCTTGATGGACGAGCCTCTTTCCAACCTGGACGCCAAACTTCGTGTTCAGATGAGATCGGAAATCATCAAATTGCATAACAAGCTTAACGCCACGACAATTTATGTCACTCACGATCAGACGGAAGCTATGACTATGGCGTCTCGTATCGTCGTCATGGAGAAAGGACATATCCAACAAATTGGAACCCCGGTGGAAATATATAATCATCCAGCGAACCTTTTTGTCGCGACCTTTATTGGTTCTCCTGCAATGAATCTTTTCTCGGCCTCTTTAGAAAAAGGAATCCTTCATTTTGAAAATGGATACGAAATAAAATTAAGCAAGGAAGATAACAAAAAAGCCGTTTCCTTCTATGAAAATGAACTTGAAAAGTGTAAGGCAGAAAGAGAAATTCTTTTGAAAAATTTCAAAGAAAGAAATCTTCTTTTGGAAAAACTCGAACATTTGGAAACCCTTCCAGACTCTTCTAAGAAAGCATCGGAAATTGAAAAAACCAAATTTGAACTTGAACATGTTACAAAGTCTAACGAGCGTCTTGTCTATTTAGAAAAAGCCATAGAAAAATATTCAACTTATATTAAAGATAAGAAATACAAAATAGTTTTTGGTATTCGCCCAGAAGATATTTATGAAGTCGGAAAGGTTTTTACGGATGGCAAATTAAGCGAACCTATCGATGGTGTTGTCAACGTTCCTGAACTATTGGGTCATGAATATTTCATTCATATTGATTTTGATCAAAAAGATTTGGTCGCGAAAATTGCGGCAAAGCGCCTCATTAATGCCAATGAGAAAATACAAGTTATCTTAGATTTATCAAAAGCTCATATTTTCGATTCGGTTTCGACCAAAATTATTCTATAATCCCACCGCATGGAAAAGAAATACGCATCACAATATCGAAATGAAGGGTTTCTATCTCCTTCCCGAAGAATTTATTCTTCTTTGCTAGATGCCCTTTTGATGGCCGTGGTTTCTTTTTGTTTGCTTTTAGCATCTAATGCAATTGTCGGTAACATCCCTGCCTACTCTAATCAAATTGAAGCCATCAACTCTTTACGTATTGATATGTATCAAATTCAGGAAGAAACAAAACTGTTTGAATTTGAAAGAAAAGAAAATGGCGAAAAAGATTACGACAAACTCGTTTCGCAGAATGATGTTTTCAAAAAATACGTCTTAAGCAACGTTTTGTACTCTTACGATCTCAATAAAACGGATTGGGACGCAAAATACGTCAAAGAAACGGATAACCCATACACCCTAAAAGATAGATATGACTTAGGAAGTGCCTCTTATTCTAATGATTACTTAGCCTATTTCTTTGTAGATTACGCTGAGAAATATAACGAAAATAACAACCTTTTTTCTTTGGCAGATAACGAAACTTATATTGCACACTATAAAACTCTTTTAAAAAATTATTCTAAAGGTGCGGATTGGGAATACTATGAAGGGGAAGATACTCTTCCATCTTTAAAAATGGATTATGCCTATACCCTTTATCGTTATGTGTTTTTCGAAGAAGGGGGACAATCTGGTTTAAATTCCTATAATTTCTTGATCAGCCAATATCAGGGCGTCTTCGAATATGCAGAAGACGTTCTTTTCCACAGTGAACGTTATCAAGCAATTTATCAGCTATACAAAGAGCATTATGCTTCCTGTTCTCGAATTGTTTCTCTCTTTTCCTTCGTTAGTTATGTAATCACTTTCCTTTTGTGCTATTTTTTGCCTTCCCTCTTGTTTAAAGAGGGCCAAACCATAGGTATGTTTGTTTTCAAGGCGGCCGTTATTAACAAAGACGGCTTAGAAGTGTCTAAAGGAGAGATTCTTTTGAGAAATCTTGTCTCTTTCTTTTCTTATTTCCCGGTTATGCTTTTCTCTTGCTTTTTTGCGGGTGGCCTAAATAGTGGTTGGATGTACCCTCTTATTTCCGTTAACGGAATTGGCCTGTCCTTTTTTAATATCACCATTGTTCTTTTTGCGGTTTCTATTGCAAATGCCCTTTTTATGCTAATTAGAAAAGATAGAAGATCGTTGACTGAACTCGCCAGCTCAACTGTTGTGATTGATAAACGCTATTATCAAGACCATCGTTCCATGGACGAAAAGGTGCAACAAGAGCAAAAAGAAAAAGAAATGACGAAGAATGTCATTTTGGATACTCCTTATTTTGACTCCACCAGTTTTAATAATACGGAAAGAAAAAAATCTCTTGAAAAAGACCAAGAGAATAAGAAATGAGATTAGTTTTCTAAATCTACGAGATTCTTTTGCTTATATTTTGACGGGGGCATCCCATAATATTTCTTAAAACGTTTTGTGAAATAGAATTGGTTTTTGTATCCAATCGCTTCAGCGATTTGATCGATTGTCAAAGAGTGGCGATTCAACAATTCAATCGCCTTTTTCATTCTAAGCTCATCGACATATTGAATGGGCGTAATTCCCGTCTGAGATTTAAACAATCTGGTGATATAAGATTGAGAAAAAGAGAATTCCTCGGCAACATTGCCAATAGAAAGGTTTGTGTCATTATAGTGTATATATAGATATCTTTCTATTTCCTGAACTGTTTCCTCTTTTTTCGTGATGTTAATGTTTTTGCTTTTTGGGTAGTATTTCACCAAGAAGGAAAACACCTTGAAGATGTAAGAAACGATTAAGAGAGACTCTGACGCTTCTGTAGAAAGATTGTCTTCATGAATCATTTCAATCAAGGTTTGTTTAAGATACTCATTTTCGTTGTCTTTGAAGATGAAATTCGAGCTGCTAAAGGAGGTAACATCAAGTACTGTTTTAATGCTTGAACCATTTAACTCTATCCAAATATAACTCCATGGGTCTTCTCTTTTTGGCTCATATATTGCATTAGAATGTGGCGGAAGAAGGAAAAGATCGCCTGCGCTTAGTTCATAATTTGCGTCTTCCATTTTGATATTCCCTTTGCCACTTAATACATAGTGGATGATGTAGCAGGCCTTATTGGATTTGATCTTGGCTTTATTCTTTTTGCAGCGTTCAAAGCCAACGACCAAAGGATTGACGGAAAAATCATAGCTGTTAGGAATGTAACTATAGTAAACATCCTTCTCTAAAATGTCTTTGTTTTTCTCTTCCATGCGTTAATTATACTTAATACAAACTTAAATTAAAGTCAAAAAAGTATATATTTCTGAATATTTAGTTTATTCTATTCTCTCGGTGCATCCTCCTATAATGGAAGCGCTTCCAGAAATTATGGACAAGAACAGCATTAAATTTACACAAGAAGAACTCATCCGTAAGCCCAAACCAAGAAGCTTATGGTCTAAACTAGGAATGACTTTGTTCCTAATGGCTTTGCCCACGGTTATTTATGTTTTCATTTTTCATTATATGCCTTTAGAGGGACTTATTATTTCCTTTAAAGATTACAACTCTTTTCAGGGAACTTGGGGATCTCCTTGGACGAGTATGGGCGGTTTTAAACATTTCTACACCTTCGTTACTGCACCTAATTTTTGGACATTAATGAAAAATACATTGGTACTTAGCGTTTTAAGCATTGTCTTTAATTCTACTTTGCCTATTATCTATGCACTTTTCCTTAATGAAGTGAAATATAAGTGGGCTAAGAAAACCGTTCAAATCATCATGTATGCTCCATATTTTATTTCTACCGTCGTTATGGTCGGCATTCTCTTTATCTTATTCAGAGCGGATACAGGTGCGATTACTCGTATTTTGATGGCCTTAGGTTTTGATTCTACGAGTGCCATGTCCGATCCAAAAGCTTTTGTTGCTATCTATATTATCAGCGGTCTCTGGCAAGGCCTTGGTTGGTGGTCGATTGTTTATATGGGTAGTCTTGCAAACGTTGATCCTAATTTGCATGATGCAGCCAAAATTGATGGTGCTGGCAGATTTAGAAGAATCTTCTCCGTTAATTTTCCTTCTATTGTTCCTTTAGCCATCATCATGTTGATTATGTCCATCGGAAACATTCTTAACGTTGGCTTTGAAAAAGTCTATTTAATGTACACTCCGGGGAATAGCGTCAGCAGCGAAATCATTTCTACCTATGTTTATCGCATTTCCTTCCCAGACTATGGGATGCCCCAATTTTCTTATGCTACAGCCATTGGCTTGTTTAATAGTGTGATCAATATCATCATTTTGATTGCGGCCAACTTTATTTCGAAAAAAGTCAGCGACAATTCGCTTTGGTAATACTTATGAAAAGAATAAATCACGAAAAAGTCTTTGATATCGTTATCACCATTATTATGGGGATTATTGCCGTTCTTTTCCTTTTTCCTTTGCTAAACGTTCTTGCGTGTAGTTTCTCCAGCGCGGATAAAGTGGTAGCAGGGGAGGTGGGTTTAATTCCAGTAGATTTTAGTTTGGAAGGATATAAGCAAGTCTTTGCGAATGGAAGCCTTACAAGAGGCTTCTTGAATTCTCTTTTCTATACATTCTTAGGAACTGTCATTCAAGTTACGCTTCAAATGCTTTGTGCTTATCCGTTAAGCCGCAAGGATTTCAAGGGAAGGAAATTCCTAAATATCTTCCTTACTCTCACCATGTTCATTAGCGGGGGCATGATTCCTACCTATTTGCTAATCTCCGAGCTTCAAATGCTTGACACTATTTGGGCCATTATCATTCCTGGATGCGTAAGCGTTTCTAATATCATCGTTATTCGTACTTACATGTCTACCTCGATTCCAAATGAGCTTCAAGAAGCGGCTCGTATCGACGGATGCAGCGATTTTCAAATTTTCTTGAAAGTTATTCTTCCTCTTTGCAGGCCGATTCTCTTTGTTATGGTTTTATATGCGATTGTTGGATATTGGAATAACTACTTCAATGCTCTTTTGTATATTCAGTCCACAGATTTATATCCTCTTCAAAGAGTGCTGCAAGATATGCTTGTGAGCAACAGCGGTTCTCTTGGCGGCGGTGATCCAAACGTTCAAGAACAACTGAAATACGTTACCATTGTGATTTCATCGTTGCCGCTTTTAGTCATTTACCCATTCTTCCAGAAATATTTTGAAAAGGGCGTTGTGATGGGCGGCGTCAAAGGATAGGAGACAAAATAATATGAAAATCAAAACCAAAAAGTTTTTGTTCAAAACAGTTCTCGGATTCGCTTCTTGCCTTTCTTTAATGGCTTGTACGGGCGGAAATAGCTATGACGCAGATAATTTCCTTCCTAATGGAACCGAGGAGAACCCTTACCAAATTGTTAAAAATCCTGTGACAATCAAGATCTTTGCTCCTCATAGTTCTGGCAACCCGGAATATAAGGATTTGAAGATGTTTAAATATCTTAGCAAGATTACCAATTTAAACTTTGAGTTTACTACACCTGATACAAGCGCTTATCAAGCACGTAGAGCGGCCGTTTGGGAAGATAAGAAATACAAGCCTGATCTTTTCTTGTTCAACAATCCGATTTCTGAACAAGTTCAATATGCCGAAAATAAATTTGACGCCTTAGTTCCTTTCAACGATTCGAATTACAAAGATTCCACGGGTGAAATCGGCTCGTTGATTGACAATTACATGCCAAATTACAAAAAGCTTTTGGACAACAACTTTGGAGTTGACGCGGCAAAAGAAAACGCGAAAGAAACGGCGACCGTATCCGATGGAAAAATGTATTGCACTCTTTCTGCAAAAGATGTTGCTAGAGATCTTACCTATAAGATGTTCATCAATAATGTTTGGATTAAAAACATCTATTCTTCTTATCCTAAGAGCTATGCTAAAACTCACAACATTGATGACGCAGCAAAGATTCTCACCATCGATGATTATGTTGGCATATTGACCGATTTCAACACGTATGATGCAAACAACAATGGAAAAACCAATGATGAAATCGCGGTTTCTTCCAAAGCATTTGAATTTTTCAGGAACTTCATATTGCAAAGCTACGGCTATGTTTCATATAGCTGCGAAATCGAAAATGATGGCTCTAAATTCACCTATGTCCCAAAAACGGACGCATTCCGCAATTATTTAAAAACCGCTTCTTGCATGTGGAAAGCGGGGCTGATGGACAAGAGCACAACGGAAAATAAAACCGATTCTCAGATGGCTACCAACGGCAAACGTCTAGGATCCTTCGTTGCAGCCGCCCCTTATATCATCACCACCCAAAACGAAGATAAAAACAACTTGAAAGAAGATGGAACTCCATATCAATACGATGAAGAATATGTCACTGTTGGACCTTTGCTTTCTTCTTTCTACCAAGGCGAAAGAATTCAATTAGGCCTTGGCTACTTCAAACCAGATGGCGCATGCATCCCAACAGCTAGTATCTATAAGAAAGAAGTGGCTCGTCTTTTAGACATCATGTATAGCGATTTGGGAACTCAATTAATTTCCTATGGCGTGGAAAACGAAGATTGGACTTGGGATAATGATGCCCATACTTCTTGGACATTCAAAGTTCCGGAAACCTGGACGGGCAATCAAGAGGATTATCGCGGAACCATCACCCCAAACGTTGGAAGTGCCTCCGCTCTTTATTGGAGCGATTCTTTCGTCGGAAAAATGAATGATGAGGTCATCACTCGCCTGAACCGTCAAAGTGAAATCTACACTCCATATTTGAAAACGCCCGAACCAGCAAAATATAAATTTACCAGCCAGGAATATGCTGATATTTCCACCATCAAAGCCAGTTTAGACAATCAAATCACTTATTACGAAGCTTCTTTCATCACGGGCACCTTGGACGTTAATAACGATAAAGACTGGAATGATTATCTTTCCACCATTCAAAGGTTCAAGAGCGATGATCTCGAGAATATCTACAACACCATGCTTAAGAGGTACAAAGCATGAAAAAAGGGAGAATTTCTTGCCTTGCCCTATTGAGCTTGCTTTCGTTGAATTTACTAGCTTGCGCCCCAAATGAGGAAGATTCAAAAGAATCATCCGAGTTTTCTTCTAATATCGACACAAGAATTCCTGTTACCGGAATCAGCCTAACAATAGACAAAGAAACTCTATACGTGGGGGATAGCGCAACATTAAGCGTAACGATTTTGCCAGAGAATGCCACAAACCGTGAATACGTTTTCTCAACCGATGCCCCCAATAAGATTCGCATTGAAGGAAATCAAGTAACCGCCCTAGAAACGGGCGAGGTGCAAATTAGCGCCCAAAGCAAAGAAGGAAAATTCATTTCTTCCGTTAAACTCACCATTCAAGAAAGGAGAAACACCGTGTCTGATGAACAATTCTTAGAAAATATTCATAGGGACGTTTACTCCACGGGTGAATATCCAACCTCAGAGGAATGGGGCTTGATGGATGCGGGGAATGTTGGCGTAAACAAAGAACGCCTTGAAACAGAGTCTCTTTACCCCGTTCCAACAGAAAACGTGACTACCTACCTTGCTTCTGATGCGGGTATTAGCGAAAACGGAAACAACAATGCCGGGAAATTAACCAATTTGATTAATTCCTTATCCGAAAAGGAAGGAACGAAAGTCATTCGTTTCCAAAAAGGGACTTATTATTTTGGCAATTCCATTACTGGTTTAGGTGTGAAGGATTGCTATCTTGTCGGAGAAGAAGGAACTAAATTCGTCTTTACTGGCTGGATGTCTTTCATTGTTTTAACGCAATGCGAGAATTTCCATATTAACAACATCGTTTTTGATATTAACCCATCTCCAACTATCACAGGAACGATCGCTAAGTGTGAAGAAGATTCTTCCAATGGCTATATTTATTTAAAACCAGATGAGGGATATGATCTGACCAATTCCGAGTATCAAAAATACAATCTTAAAAAGACGGGGAGTTATGCGGAATATTATTTTGACGAAGAATATCAAGCCTATGTTCCTGATCGCTCTGGAAACCTATTTTACAATCCGGGATTAACAGATCTTTCCTATAATTCGACAACGGATTTGCTAAAGGTGACATTATCCAAATCTTTCTTTGCGGATACCTTTAAAACCCCAGAAATCGGAACGATTGCAGCCGTTGCTTTTCAAGTTTATGAAAATCATGGTTTCTATTTCAAAGAATGCATCAACACCTATATGGAGAATGTTACGACTTATACCGTCGGTGGAATGGGCTTAAGGACGGATGGCGGAAAGAATCTTTATTTGAACCGCGTTAATTTCATCCGTGAGCCAGGAAGCAAACGTCTTTTAACCTGTACGGCTGACATTCTTCATACCTGTAATTTGGAGGGGGATGCCATCTTCACAAACTGCATTTTAGAAGGAAGCCATGATGATGCCGTGAACGTCAAATCTTTCTATACGACGATTAGCGCCATTAAAGGCAATGTAGTCACAGTGAACCAAACTCAAAGCGAAACTACTATCCAATTCTCTGTTGGGGATAAAGTGGACATCTATGATCCAACGGGAATGAAATATAAGAATACATATACCGTTACTGCTGTAGATAAAATCGGGACAAGCTATGACCTAACGTTAGATCGCAGCGTTCCTTCGAGGGGCAACAACAGCTATGTTGGTTTTAGTTTAGGAAACGCTACTAAAGCGGTTCATCTTACGATGGACAATTGCGTGATTAAGAACAAAAGAAATAGAGGAATTCTTCTACAAGGAAGAGACTCCGTCATCAAAAATTGCACATTCTCTAATGTCAATATGGGCGCAATTCAAATCCTTGGCGTAGACGACACCTTTAAAGAGGCTATCGTTCCAGAAAACGTCAAGGTATATAACACCAAATTTCTCAATTGCTGGGATGATCTTCATGTTTTCACCTGGGATAAGAATGGAGATTCCACGATGGGCACCTTGAAGAACGTTGATATCTTTAATAATTTCTTCTATCACGATACTGGGACAACCATGAAACTCAAGGGAGTTGGAAACATAAACGTAATGTCGAACTTATTCTATGAGTCTTCCTCTAAAAATTATTCTTGTCGAGTGGACTTTTGCCAAGACGTTCTTCTTAAGGACAATGTCACCTACTTCGATACGAATAAGATTGGATACAATTTTGCATCTCAAACTTCCAACAACGAAAACATTTCTATGGAGAACAATACATTGAAAGGAGCTCTCTGATTATGAGAAAACACACACTTTTATTGCTTTCTTCCACCTTACTTTTGGGAACCTTGACGGGGCTTGTTTCCTGTTCGGAAAATCCCAATAATTCCACCAATAGTGGAAACGTTGAAACGATTCATGTCGAATCGATTTCTCTTACGAGTTCTGTCACTTCTTTGGAAGTAGGAAAAACCTTAACTTTACAAACCAAAATTCTTCCTAGCGACGCTACGAACCAAAATGTTGTATATGCCTCAAGCAATGAAGAGATTGCAACCGTAAATTCTTCTGGTGTTGTAACTGGCGTTAAAAGCGGAAATGTTACCATTAGTGTTAAAAGTGAAGACGGAAATAAAGAAAGCTCTGTTTCTCTCCAAATCATTGAAGCGGGCTATCAATACGTTAACGCTAATGAAATGGGCGAGGCCCTTTCGAGCACTCCCTATAAAAACAAAGTGATTGGCGGAGATAAATATGGCCTCTCTTCTCCTGATCAAGTTGGCGTTGATATCGATGAAGCGAGCAAGGTCTTATACGCTCCAAAAGAGGATTCCCAATTTGACAAAATCATCGAAAGCTCTTCTTTGACGTTAGCTCAAATCAAAGAAGTTCTTCCTGATGCTGTAGAAGTAAATGGCTATACTTCCATTCAAGGCGCTATCCTTCTCGCTAAAAAATATGTTGCTGAAGGAAAAAGCGCTAAGATAAAGCTTCCATCGGGAAACGTCGATGTTGATGCAAGCAATATCTCTTCTGAACGTGTGTTTGTTCTGGACGGTTTAAAGAACGTGGCCATCGAGGGAAATAACACCATTATCAATCTTCAGATTTCAGGCCTTTCTTATAAAGGCTATATGACCATCACAAATTGCGAGAATTTGACTTTATTTGGCATTCGTTTTCGTCAGGAGGTTGGCGCTAACGTTACGGGCGTTATTCAAAGCTATGACGTTGACAATTATAGCGTCACTTTAAAAGTGGACCCTTCTTATAACGAAACAATGAAACGTGTCGTCGCGGCAAATAAGCGACTCCGTAGTTATTTAGAGTTTCATAAGAGCACAAAAACCCCAATCCAAGGAGGGAATTTCTTTGTTGATTCTTTCACGAGCACAAACATCCAAGAAAACAATGGGGAATACACGGTTGTTATTCGATTCAATAAGGCAATAAACGAGTCTCAAATTGGGACACTGGCCTCCTTGCAATTTGCTCAATATGACGTTTCTGGCATTTCCGTTAGCAATTCTAAAAACGTTTATTTGGAGTCGTTCACCATGAATAAAGCGTATGGGATGGGTTTGACTGCGAATAACGTCGAGAACCTCTATATCAACCGCTTTAATTTGGTGGCAGAAGAAGGAAGCAAGGACTTGATGACTTCCTGCGCCGACGCAACTCATTTCTCTTATATGACAGGAGAGGTAAAATTCACCAATTCGATTATTGAATACTCTCATGATGACGCTTTAAACATTAAACACGGTTATTGGTATAAGCTTGATAACGCTTCTTCACAAAGCAAGACCATGACATTAAGCAAGATAACCTCTGCCATGTCTCTTCCAAAGGCCGGTGATAAGATTGCCGTTTATAATCAAACGACTTTCCAAGGGCATGGAACCTATACGGTTGTGTCTGCTACTGAAGATTCTGGAAAAATGGTTATCACCGTGAAAGAGAGAATCTCTGGATACAGCACTTGGGGAGATTGCCGCGTTACCTTCCTTTCCAACACTCCAACTTTCGAGTTCAAAAATAACATTGTACGCAATAAGAGAAATAGAGGAATCCTTGTCCAAGTTCTAAATGCGATAATTGAAAATAACACATTTATGAATGTTGGCCATGGTTCCATTCAAGCGGCTTCTGCGATGGATCAATTCAATGAGGCGACTCTCCCTCAAGGCTTAACGATTAAAAACAACAAATTTGTTAACAATAATTACCTAAAGGAAGGAACTCTGTATGGTGATATTTCCATTTTTGCCATTTCTAATAACGCCTCTGTTGCACCAGCCGGAACTCTTTCTAATTTCACTTTAGAAAACAATTTCTTTTCCCAAAATGGCAACGCTTGCGTTTCTCTTAGGGGAGTGGGCTCTTCCATTATCAAAGACTGTTTCTTCTATGACGCAAGTTCTTCTCAGCCTTCTGGAGATGCTTATAACTGCTTATTCAGCATGTACAATACCGACAATATCACTATTGAAGGCTCCTACAATCAATATAATTTAAACAATGGACTGAGCGGTATCATTCCTCAAGGGTCTACAAGCGACGAGAATACAATTCTTACGGATAATAAGAATATTTCTTTCCAAGTCATCGATGATGTTGGCCCGGAAGTGGATATCAAGAAGGCGACTGGCACAATCGCTCTTGATGGCAAACTCGATGAATGGGATTCGATTGACGCCACCGATATTGAAATTCGTGGTTATACTGATGCGCTTGGCGGAGAATGGTCCTCAAAGCAACTAGAAGACACCTTCAAAGTAAATTCTTTGAAAATGACATACAACGATACTGGAATTTATGTTGGATTTGATGTTTTTGATGATTCCATCGATTGCAAAACCATCAATGATTTCTGGCTTGGAGATTGCGTTGAAATCTTAGCTAGCACCATCACGAACAAACCAAATGCTGACTTAAGCGTTTATAAAGAAGAAGGCGGAGTTATTCAAGCGGCCTTTGCTCCAACCTGGTCAAGTAGCGGCTTTGGAACAATCGCTTCGGTTAGAACAAATTCATCTATTTATAATAACCGCACTCGGTTACAAGCCAAGATGGTGACTACGTCAACTGGCTATTCCGGTGAGGTTCTCTTCCCATTTACGATGATTCCTGAATTTAAGACGGCAATCGATGAAGGGAAACGAATCGACATGGCGATCATCGTTGCTGATGGCGAAAGACCATCTCGTAAACGCATTCAAGCTTCTAACGTTCCTCACAACGTAGAAAATAACAAGACCATGACGGCAAGAATGCCTCAGTACTTGTTCAAATAAGCAAAAACAGCACAAATAATGCTGTATATAAAAAAGAAATAAATTTTTTAGGAGGATATCATGAAAAAGAAATTTATTCCTGTGCTTGCAGCTGCTGCACTAGTGGGTTTAGGCAGCTTAGCCGCATGCCAAGGCGGTGGAGAAACTTCTTCTCAACCATCTACACCTGATTCGTCCCACGTGACGCCAACCCCAACTCCATCGAGTGAAGACGCCACTGTAAAAGTAACAGGAGTCACATTATCTCTTGCCAAAACGACGATTAAAGTTGGTGAAACCACAAAAGCAACAATTGAAGTGGCACCAGCTAACGCAACTAACAAAGCCTACGACTTGACCTCGACAAATCCAGCTGTAGCCACTGTTAGCGGAGATGTTATCACGGCCGTTAAAGCGGGCACCACCGACATCAAGGTTACCACCAAAGATGGTGCTAAAGAATCAAAAGTTACTTTAACTGTTGAAAAACCTTTGGCGGAAAATCCAACTTTAATTATTACGGGTGAAAAAGAATTAAACGTTGTAGCTGGGCAAGATTTAGCTTTGCCAGTTATCAAAGCGACCGCTAGAGATGGCAAAACCGATTTAACCGGCGACATTGAAGCGGAAGACTATGATGATGCTCATTCCTTAAGCGCTGATCTTAAGACATTCAATTCTAAAATTGCTGGCAAACATACTATCTCTTATTATGTCCAAGAAGGCGATGCGGAAGATGCCCCATCAGTTGAAGAAACCATCACAGTTAACGTTACACCTGTTCACGCTAACACCTTTGAAACCGTGGAAGGGGACGATGACCCAGAAGCCATGAAGAATTACGGCACCTTTAAAGACGGATTTGAGAAAGGCATTTCTTCTAAGCTATATAAAGGTTTAGGAGACGCAAACGATGCCACTGAACTTTCCGCTACGGAAGAAGCCATTGAAGGCAACTCTTTGATCATCGATTTAAATAAAACTTCAGGGTCCGCCTTAAATGCTGTGTTTATCAACACGTTTACAAGTACCCTACTTCGTGGAAAGGCTGTTACCTATGAAGTCAGCTTCGACTATAAAGCATTAACTTCTGGCGCCGAATATGGTGGTGTCTATTTTGGACAAAGATGGGACAACTATGATGGAACCAATGTTCAATTCATGAGTGATAAAACTCTCAACAAAGTGAATCATTTCTCCTATCGTTTCACCGAAGCCGTCATTCCAACCGGGGGAAATGCTGGTTTCTTCTTCTTCAAACTTTCTGCTGACAAGACAGATTGCAAGATTGCCATTGATAATTTCACTGTCACAGCCAAGAAATGCGCTGAAACGACAGATGTTGTTCCTACTTCTGAACAACTAGAAGCAGAAGGTGGCTTCACCTTCAATTGGAATGACAAATCCAATAAATTTGGAAAAGGCGAAACAACCTTAGTCGAAAATATTGAAGATGAAGCGATTCGCACAGCCATTACAAATAAAGATGGATTCGGTATCAATGTCATGCATCTTACTGGTAGAGATGACCATATCTTTGGCGGCCTAAATGGAACGAACCTTGTTGCGGGCAAGAAACTTACTGTTTCTTTCAAATATTATTCAGTTAACGATGGTGGCTTTAACATGATCATCATGGCACCAGGCGGAATGACGATGAATGATGGGCTTAAGATGACCCAAGTGGAAGGAAACATCAAACAATTCGTTTGGACTGGAACCCTTCCTAGCGGCATCGTTTCTTTGAATTTCTATCCAACCAACGCAAATTTCAACATCTATATGGGCAATATGACGGTTCAATTAGCGGATGCGGATCCATTGCCTGAAGACGAAACCGCTCTTGGACACAAAGTCGGAGATAAATGGACCAATGCCTTAAGACAATGGGGAGGCGGTTCTGTTGCTGACGGACAAGCTACTCTTACTGCGAATTTTGCAACTCCATCCAACGTCACTGGCGATGGCATTGGCGAGAAAATTGCCAAAATTCAATTTGGAACGGCCACGAAAAATGATGCGAACATTGAATGGTATCAACCTGGAAACAAGCAAATCGAGAACGGCCATACCTACAAAATAACCATGGTTTATTTCGTTGAAAGCTTCGCTTCCGATGTCACGCTTAAACTCAATTTTGATAATGCTGTATGGACATCGGCCCTTTCCACGGCCGCTGGATATCATAAAGAGGAAATTACTTGGACGGCAACAAAGTCTGTTGACTTCTTCAGCCTTTACTTCCAAGGAAGCTTCTCCGATGGTGTTATTTACGTCGCTTCTTCTACTGTCGAATTGGTTAAGATCAATAAATAACTTTTAAAACCAATTGTTTAACATCTCCCCTAGGGTGATCTTTCCTAGGGGAGATAGAAAGATATCAAAATATATGAAAAGAATAGCTAAGGGTGACCTTCTTAGACGAATCAAACTAAATAGAAAACGACTTTCTTCCAAGATGTATTGCTACCCCGGCGTTTTTGAAAGAAACATCTCCTGGCCCGGAGATTGGGATGGAAGATGCATCCTCGCTTTAACTAGCCTTTACTTTTCTTTAAACGGGCACTCTAAAGAACAAGAATCCGTTAAAAAACAACTTGACGATATAATGATTCATCTTAAAGACCATGTGAATTCGGAAGGCTATTTTGGAGAAATCCTGAATGGTTCTTACGTCAATGAACAACAAATAAGTGGAAATTCATGGTATTTAAGAGGACTCATTGAATATTATCAAATCACCAAAGACGAAACTTTTTTGACCTTGATAAAAGATGTTGTTCACAATTTGATCTTTAAAATCTCTCATTACTATTTGAACTATCCTTTGGCAAATCGCGAAATTGGAGGAGTGGATGGCCATATCGAAGGAAAAATCACCAATGGTTGGCTAACAAGCAGCGATGTTGGCTGCGCTTTTATCATGCTTGATGCCATGAGCGAAGCTTATTACCTTCTCCATGACGAAAAACTAAAGAAAATCGTTTCTGAGACAATCGATATTTTTGTCAACATCGATTTTGTCTCCCTTCAATGCCAAACTCATGCGACTCTCTCTTGTGCAAGGGGAATCTTTACCTACTATCGCGCAACAAAGGAGAATAAATATCTTTCTTATGCGAAAGAGATTTTCGAAAAGTATATTGCTTTAGGCATGACAAAGGACTATTCCAATATCAACTGGTTCAATCGCCCGGATACGTGGACTGAGCCTTGTTGCATCGTAGATTCTTTTATTCTTGCGGGACAACTTTTTGAAATCACAAAAGAAAAGAAGTATCTTCGTTTGCTGAATCGCATCTATTTAAACTCTTTCCGCATGGCGCAAAGAAGCAATGGCGGTGCCGGATGCAACACCTGCCTTTTTGACCAAAATAGCGAAGTTCATGGCTATTTATATGAAGCGTTTTTCTGCTGTACCATGCGTTTTGCGGAAGGTCTGCGCTTTGCAAAAAAATATGCCTCTTATAAAAACAAAGACGGAATTCTTATCTCGATTCTTATGGATCAAGAAATTGAATTGGACAACGGAACAGACATCACAATAAAGGGTGACATTTATCAAAAAGGGAAGGTCCATATCTCTTTTCAAAACGTAAAAGAGAAGACTCCTGTAGTCATTTATATCCCAAAGAGCGTCTCCTTCGAATTGAAAGAGCAACCATTCGATTATGAAGATGAGCTTTTGAGCCTTTCTATCGATGAAGATACGGAAATTACACTTTCTTTCGATTTAAAAATTCATCGGGAAGACGAACTTCGTTTCGTTGGCGATATGTTACTTGCAAGACGAGATACTTATTTAGATAAACGCGTCTTTCAAGATGACGGTAGATTTTATTATTATTTAATTGATTATAGTAGGGTAAAAGGGAAAAAGGACTGCTTGGAAATAAAGCAAAAAATATGAAAACTTTCTTTAAGGTAGCAAAGCCAATATGGGGCAAGGGAGAAACGAATGAGCTGAATTCGTCTCTCTTTTTTCGCACGAGCGTTGAGAACGAAGAAAATGTTACTCTTCGTATAACGGCTAATAATTTTTATCGAATTTATGTTGATGGTAAATTTTATGCTTATGGGCCTTCTCGCGATGCGCATGACTATTATCGAGTGGATACTTATCCTCTTTCCTTTCAAAAAGAAGGGGCACATGTATTTGTTTTTGAAGTATCCGGATATAACTGCAACTCTTTTTACGCGCTGAATTCGGAACCGTTTCTTCAATGTGAAATTGAAAATAAAAAGCATGAAATTCTTCGCGCTACGGGAAAAGACTTTGAAATCTTTGAAAGTGAAACCAGAATTCGAAAGGTGACGCGTTTTTCTTATCAGAGAGCTTTTAGCGAATCCTATAACATAGACGGGCGTCTAAAAAAATTCTTAAAGGGAGAAGAATCCTCTTATCGAAAAATAGATGCTCAAATTCTTGTGGATAAACGATTGGATGAACGAATTGTGGATTATCCTAAGTATGCCAAAGTGAAATTTTCCCCCATAGAAACAGGCAAAGCCCGTATTGATGAAAACAAGAAAATATACGAGGATCGTTACCAATTTTTGGATTATCTTAAAATATTTCCCAAAAGAGACTGGGAAATCGATTCAAATAAGATTGCGTCTCAACTTTCTTTCAAAAAGTGTGAAAACGACTTCCCTTTGCTAAAAGAAAACGATTTTGTGACTTATTCCTATAAACGCTCTTTGACTGGTTTTCTCGATTTGAAAATAGACGTTTATGAAGATTCTTTGCTTTATATTCTTTTTGACGAGGTGAATGTTCCCGAAAAAGACAACCCGAATCTTGTTGGAATTTCTTTTTGCCGAAATACAACTCATAATTGCGTGACTTATTCCTTGAAGAAAGGAAACTACAATCTTCTTTCTTTCGAACCTTACACATTGATGTACGCCAGATTAGTTCTACTTTCTGGAAGGTGCAAAATCAAATCCTTTGATGTGTTTACGTATGAGAACCCTGAAACAAAGATTCGCTTCGCCTTTCATAATCCAAAAATCAATTCTATTTTGAATGCGGCAAAGAATACGTTTGCTCAAAACGCCTTGGATTTACTTACGGATTGCCCTTCTAGAGAAAGAGCAGGCTGGCTTTGCGATTCTTTTTTCTCCGGTCAAGCGGAACCCCTTATTACTGGTTCAAACAAAGTAGAGGAGGCTTTTCTGGATAATTATTCCAAATGCAAAAAAGACGATTTGCCAGAAGGCATGATTCCAATGTGCTACCCAGCCGACTTCCCGAGCAAGGAATTCATTCCAAACTGGTCTCTTTGGTATATCCTGGAACTGTATAATTACCAAGAAAGAAATGGTTATTCTCGCTTGATAGAGAATAGCAAATCGAACATTTGTGGAATTCTTGGCTATTTTGAGAAATTAGAGAATGAATTTGGCCTTTTAGAAAATTTGCAAGGTTGGGTTTTTGTGGAATGGTCTAAAGCAAACGATCCTGAATTTATCAGAGGAATCAATTTTCCTTCGAACATGCTCTACGCGGACGCCCTCATCAAAGCAGGCTATTTGTTGAAGAAGGAAAAGCTCATCGAAAAAGGAAAGAAATTAAAAGAAACCATTCGCGCTTTATCTTTTCAGAATGGCTTTTTCGTGGACAATGCCGTTCGCGATGCTCAAAATCAAATTGTTCCAACTAAAAACATCACTGAAACTTGCCAATACTACGCTCTCTTCTTTGATATCATCAAAAAAGAAGATGACCCAATATTCTTTGAGAAGATGGTTCAAAATTTTGGAGAATATCGAGATGATAAAACGGTTTATCCAAACGTTTATAAATCTAATGTTTTAATGGGTATTATGATGAGACTTTCCGTTTTGAATCGTTATGGATACGACCATCTTGTTTTTAAAGAAACGATTGATTATTTTTACAAAATGAGTTCTCTTACAGGAACTCTTTGGGAACACGACTCTGTTTTTGCTTCCTTAAATCATTGCTTCACTAGTTACATTATCAACATTTTCCTGGACGCAAGTTTTGGCCTCAAATGGATTGATAATAAAAAGAAAGTAATTCATATGAGTAAGAAGGGCCCTACGCTAGAAGGGCGTGTTTCTTTGCCTTTGGGAAAGCAATCGTTGACCCTTTCCTTTAGAAAAAAGAATCTTTTGATTACAAAACCAGATGATTACAAAATTGAATGGAACTAAGATTCGATAAAGAGCAACTTCTTGAATACTTGAAAAGCTTTTATGCTTTAACCCACATGAGGGTTGTTCTTTTTGACGATCAATCTCAAGAAATATGCTCTTATCCAGAGGAAGATTCCTCTTTTTGTCGGGTGGTGCAAAATAATTTAGGATTGAGGAAAAAATGTTTGGAATCCAACAAAATTTCTTTTGAAACATGCAAGAAAACAAATACTTTCACCCTTTATACTTGCCACGCTTCCTTAATTGAAGCAACGGCTGTATTGAAAAACAAAGGAGTTATTCTAGGCTATGCGATGATTGGACAATGTTCCTCTTTCAAGGACAAAGTCAAACGTTACTACGAAATGAATCGCCTTTTCAAAGGAAGGGGATATGACATATCTCAGTATAAAAAAGAAATAGAGCAAATTCGCTATAAGAGCCAAGAACAATTTCAAAACGCAGCTAAAATCCTTGAAACATTAGTGAATTATCTTTTGCTTGAAAATTTCATCCGTCTAAACAAAAGCAAATTCCTACAGGAATTGAACGATTATTTAGAAACTCATTTAAATAAGAAAATTGAAGTGAACGATCTTTGCAAGCATTTCGGCTATGGAAGAACGAAATTGTATGAAGTGGCAAGTATGCATCTAAATATGAGCGTCGCCAAGTATATTACCTATTTCAAAATGGAACGAGCAAAAGACTTACTGCCTGATGAGCATCTTAAAATCATTGATGTAGCGGATGCGCTAGGCTTTGACGATCTCAACTATTTTTCGAAAGTTTTCAAAAAAGTCACGTCCATGACTCCCAGTGAATTTCGTGAAAAGCGCCGTTAAGAAATAAGTCCGTACGATTTTACTCTATTTTGGATAAACGTCCATTCTTTAAAGAGAAACGTTTTTATATTCTATGGACGAGGAAAAAGATATGAAAAAAACTACATTTGCCTTATTTTTCGGTAACCGCGGTTTTATGCCGGCGGAATTAATCAAAGGCGCAAGAGAAGACATGATGAAAGCCGTTACCGACGCGGGATACGACTATATTCTCATGGACGAAAAAGCGACCCGCTATGGTGCGGTAGAAACAAGGGATGAAGGACGCATCTATCATGATTGGCTAAAGTCACATGAAGGGGAGTATGACGGCGTCATTCTCTGCATGCCTATTTTCATTGATGAGAATGGTGCGGTAACCGCATTACAGGATGCAAACGTTCCTATTTTGATGCAAGCTTATCCAGATGAAATTGGAAAAATGGATTTTGCTCATAGAAGAGATGCATTTTGTGGCAAATTCTCCGTGACGGATGTTTTTTGCCAATACAAGATTCCTTTTACCGTTCTAAAACCGCATGTTGTTAATCCTTTAAGCGAACAATTTAGAGAAAACTTAAATGAATTTGCAGGCGTTTGCCGCGTTGTTAAAGGAATGAAGAGATTTAATATCGGTTGCATTGGCGCAAGAACGACCGCCTTTAAAACGGTTCGTTTCGATGAAGTAACCCTTCAACGCTATGGAATCAACGTCGAATCTTTTGACTTAAGCGAATTGATTTTCAAAGTTCAGAAAATGGAAGATGAGAATCCTAAGGTTCTTTCTAAAATCGAACGTCTTAAGAATTATACAAATTTTAGCTTAGTGCCCACTTCAAGCGTGTTAACTTTGGCAAAGATATCCGTCGTGATTGATGAATACATTGAAGAATACCACCTAGACGCAATAGCGTTACGTTGTTGGAACGAAATGGAAACCATTCTTCGGGTTTGCCCATGCGTTTTGCTTAGTGAATTAAATGATAGAGGCTTCGTTGCTTCATGCGAGATTGATTTATGCAGCGCCATCACCATGCGCGCTATGAATCTTGCAAGCGGGATGCCTACTGCCTGCTTGGATTGGAATAACAACTATGGCACGGATGAAAATAAAGTCGTTCTTTTCCATTGCGGCCCTGTTGCTCAAAGTCTTATGACAGAAAAAGGGGTGGTTACAGAACATAAGATGTTCATTAAAAACGACCCAGGATCGGGCTGGGGGACAAATGAAGGTAGAATCAAAGCCTTTCCAATGACCTTTTCTAATTGCAAAACCGAAAATGGAAAACTTTACGTTTATGATTCTTTAGGAGAATTCACTGGAGAGCCGATTGAAAAAGCCTTCTTCGGATGTGGTGGCGTTGCTAAAATTCCGGATTTGCAAAATAAACTCATTCGCTTAGCAAGAAACGGTTTCAAACATCACACGACTGTTGGGGTTGGTAATTTGAAATGCATCTTGGATGAAGCCTTTAGCACCTATTTGCATTACGAAGTTGTTGATATTGATCGTTAAGTATGGTTTATGCAGGCTTAGACATAGGCACTACAGGGGCCAAGATAACTCTTTTTGAAGGCGAGAAAGAAATTGGAAAATTCTATGAAAGGTATTCTTCAAAAAGAAATGCGGAACAGGATGAAATAGATGCGAATATCATTTTAAAGGCAGTCCTAAAAGTCATTCTTTCTGCCCATGATTTTCGCCATGACCTTTCTTATGTTGGCGTTACTAGTTTTGGAGAAACCTTTGTTTTGTTGGATGGAAATGACCGTGTCCTTATGCCATCCATTCTCTATAACGACATAAGGGGAAAGGAAGAAACGCAGGAAATCATTAACAAAATCGGAAAAGAAAGGATAGGCGAAATTACGGGCCTTATGGTTCACGAAATGTTTAGCCTTCCAAAACTTTTGCATGTGAAAGAAAGAATGCCTGGCATCTGGAAAAAAGTGAAAAAAATCATGCTAATTCAGGATTTCGTCATCTATATGCTTACGGGAGTTAGACAGATTGATTATTCGCTTGCCTCAAGAACGATGATGTTTGACGTTTCTAAAAAAGAGTGGAGCCAAGAGATTCTCTCTCCTTTTGGAATAGATGCCTCTCTCCTTTCGGAACCCGTTCCAACCGGAAGCGTCGCAGGCAAAATTCATTTTGAAGGAATGCCTGAAGGCATCACATTAATCAATATCGCGCACGATCAAGTAAGTGTTGCTTTAGGTAGCGGCCTTCAAAAAGAAGGCGATGCAGTCGATGGATGTGGCACATGTGAGTGCTTTATTCCTTTCTTTCACCGGATTCCTCTAGACAGAGATATCTACGATAAAGGATTTGGCATCGTTCCATACGCTTTTCCAGACTCCTATATTTCCTATCCACTGATATTTTCTGGGGGCGTTCTTGTTCAATGGTTCATGGATAATTTTGGAAAGAACATAGTGGACCCATATAACTATTTTGAGAAACAAATAGATGTGTCTAAGCCATCCAATTTGTTAGTCTCGCCTCATTTTTTAGGGAGCGGGACCCCCTTTATGAATTCGAAATCCAAAGCCTTTATTTACGGCCTTGATATCTCTTCAACCATTGTGGATGTCTACCAAGGAATTTTAGAAGGCGTTGGATATGAAACTCTCTATAACATAGAAATCTTAAATCGGTTGGGAATATCGATTCATAGAGTGTTTGCAAATGGTGGGGGCAGTAAGAATAAAAAATGGCTTCAGATCAAAGCCAATATTCTCAACATGCCAGTCATTCGCCTTGCCAATTATGATGCGGGAACCATTGGCTCCGCAATTGTGGTTGGAACCACAATAGGTCTGTTTCAAAACTATGAAGAAGGCATTCAAAAGCTTGTAAAGCCAGCGGAAACCTATTATCCCGACGAGAAGGCTCACCAAATGTATAAAAAGAATTTTGAAATGTATAAAAAATGGATTCAATTTAAGGAAAGAAACGATGAAAATAAATAACTATGTTGGCGATGATTATCAACTATATGGTGCGTATTCTTACGAACGTCTAGAAGGGAAGTCCAAAGGGATGACCTTTTATCATCTTAAGAATGGGAAGGGTTTAGAAATGGATGTTTCTTTAGACCGAAACGCAGACATTTCTTCTCTTTCCTATAAAGGGATCAACTTAAGCTATCTTTCACCGTGTGGGCACGTTGCCTCTTCTTATTATGATGATAAGGGTGATGGCTTTCTAAAATCCTTTACGGCAGGATTTTTAACGACCTGCGGATTAACCACCTTTGGCTCCCCTTCTTTAGATGATGGTGTCGAACTCCCATTACACGGAACGATTGGCAACACGCCCGTATCTCATTCGTTTTATTCCGTTAATGAAAATGAAATTCTCGTCCAGTCTTTAACAAAAGATGAAACGATTTTTTCTCACAAATTAACCTTACAAAGAAAAATAATGCTGTCCTTAACATCGAACCGTTTTATCTTGCAAGATGAAATAACTAACCGTGGGGATAAAGCGACCCCATTAATGCTCTTGTATCATATGAACCTTGGCTATCCTTTTTTAGATGAGGAACTTTTGCTTCATATACTTAGCGTTTCTGTTCGCGGAAGAACTCCAAATGCGGAAGAAACGTTAGAAACGGCTCTTAAAATGGAAAAACCCACTATTGGATATGTGGAACGTTGTTATTACCATGAGATGAAAAATAGGGCACACGTGTATGCGTTTAACAAGAAATTAGATACGGGAATAAAGCTTTCCTTTGACGCAAACGATTTCCCTTGTTTCACAGAATGGAAGATGATGGGGATAAGAGACTACGTTTTAGGGATTGAACCGGGAACAAATTATCCAGACGGAAGAGCGAGAGCGAAAAAGGAAGGCGCTCTTCATTTTCTGACCCCAGGGGAAAGTAAAGAATTTGAAATTGAAATTGAGATATTTGAAGGGTACGAGATGTACGAAACACTAACGAAGGAGGACAAATAAATGTTAGTAACGATGAATGAAGTTTTGAAATATGCAGAAGAAAGAAAAATAGCTATTGGCTCTTTTAACACGCCAACTTTAGAAAATCTCTGGGCGGTAATCGAAGCGGCAGAAAAACGAAATGTTCCCGTGATTGTGATGCACGCCGAACTTCATGAACCGATTGCCCCTTTGTCCGTTATTGGCCCAATTATGGTTTTGATGGCAAAGAGAGCGAGCGTTCCGGTTTGCGTTCATCTCGATCATGGCGAACATTTAGAATACATCCAAAAAGCCTTGGAACTAGGCTTTACTTCGGTTATGTATGATGGCTCTTTAAAACCATATGAAGAAAATGTGGCCAATACCAGAAAGTGCGTGGAAATGGCGAGCAAATATGGCGCTTCCGTTGAAGCTGAAATTGGAATTCTTGGGGGAAGAGAATCCCTTGACTCTAAGAAAATCGTAAAACAAGAAGACCTCTATACCGATCCTGATTTAGCTAAGAGGTTTGTGGAAGACACTCATATTGATGCCTTGGCGTGTTCCTTTGGAACGGCTCATGGCATTTATAAAGTGAAACCAAAGCTTGATTTCGAACGTATTAAAAAGATTCACGAATTAGTGAATCTTCCAATCGTCATGCATGGCGGCTCTGGCGTATCTCGAGAGGATTATGTTAAGGCTATTGAATACGGAGTGCGTAAGATTAATTATTATTCCTATTCAGCTAGGGAAGGCGTTTTTGCTACAAAAAGATTGTTGGAAGAAAATAGGGATTTAACCTTTTTCCATGAAATTGCCTTTGCCGCAAAAGAAGAGATGGAAAAAGACGTCGAAAAGGCAATGGACACTTTCTATTTTAAGAAAGTCGATTAAGAAGAGAGTTGCAAGAAATTGTGTGTTTGAGTTTTTAAAGCCATGGTTTCCCTATCTTTCTAGGCTAACATTTCAAAGCCCAATTGAAATCTTTCCTCTTTTGTTAGCTCCGCTATGCATTTCTCCTTTTTCTTCTTTGCCGTATTGTTGTAATCCGCAATGCACGCCGTCAACACGATGATTTCGTTCGGTTCGCTGTTGAATAGGATTCTATGATTTGAATACCTTTGCAGATCCGCGTTGAACGATTCGATGTAATTGGTGGTTCTTATCGCTTTCCACATGCATATGGGAAAATCTAAATAAGTGAACAAGCCCGCTGCCGAAGCTATTTTTGCAATAGTGCCTAATTCCTCGGGGTTTCTCCCTTCGATTAACGATAAAATAGACATGCCATAGTTCTCCTTGTTATTTGTAGCAATCTAATTATAGAGAATTATAGTTTTTGCCCTCCTTTCTAAAACTTGCTTTCTATAGCCAGTTGGAGCCAGAAACACAAACTTATTGTAAGCCTCTCAAAAACGCACAATTTCATTCCAAACATTTTAGGGAAACCGGCACATTATGACTAAAAACATTTTAGGGAAACCGGCACAAACTTTAGTTAAATCTCCCGAAATAAGTTAAAATGGTATGTAGATAGGAGGAAACGCTATGCTTTTTGAAAGAACTATATACCAACAAATGTTGAAATGGAAAAACGAATCTCGTGGAAAGAGTGCTTTGTTGATTGAAGGTGCTAGAAGAATTGGCAAATCCACCATTGCGGAAGAATTCGCAAAAAAAGAATATAAATCCTATCTTTTAATTAATTTTGCGGACACAAAAGGCTCGTTTGATAAAGACACGAGAAAAGTCTTTGAAGATACAAGCAATTACGAAGAATTTTTCCAAAACCTTCAGCTGGTAAAGGATGTGCAACTCCCTAAAAGAGAATCTCTTATCATTTTTGATGAGGTGCAGAAATATATCCCTGCTAGAGAGATGATTAAGCAACTTGTGCAAGATGGAAGATATGACTATTTAGAAACGGGCTCTCTTTTATCCCTGAAGAAAAATTCACGGAAAATTGTAATTCCGTCTGAAGAAACAAGACTTGAAATGACTCCCATGAGTTTTCAAGAGTTCTTGATTGCCATGGGAGAAGCAGAATTGCTCCGCTATATAAAAGAGTGTTATCAAGCAAGAAAACCTTTACTAGAATCATTACATAAAAAGGCAATGAAATTATTCCGAACCTATATGGCAGTTGGAGGAATGCCACAGGCTGTCGATGAATACTTACAAACAAGAGACTTTGCGAAAGTAGATGCCATTAAGAGAAATATCATCGATCTTTATCGTGAAGATTTAGGCAAAATCTCAAGAAAGTCCTCTTCGGTAACGCCATTGATTATCTATGACAAAATACAGAGCTTCTTTTCTAACCACTCATTTGAAATAGAAGCATCTTCTTTTTCGACCAATACTAAGCTGTATACGTGTTTGAACAACGTAGACGAGTTGGAATCTAGCAAAGTTGTTAATGTTGCTTATGAAATTCGAGATATTGATGCCTCTTTAAATTTGGGGTACGACCTAACAAACGTCAAAGTATATTCCGGTGATACAGGCCTTCTTGTAACTAAAATATATTACGATAAACGTTATTGGGACAACACCTTGTATAAATCGCTAATACTAGACAAAATTTCTGCAAACGAAGGCTTCCTGTTCGAAAACGTTGTCGCACAAGAACTAAAAGCGTCAGGTCATTCTCTTAAATACAACAGCTTTTATAAAAAAGATTCCAATACGAAATATTCGATTGATTTCTTTATCGATAATAGCAATAAGATTATCCCTATTGAGGTAAAGTCTTCCAACTATGATTCACACACAAGTATTGATGAATTCGTTAAGAAATATCATCAATACGTTAGCAAAGAGATATTGATATACTCAAAAAATTACAAAGAAGAGGGCAATTTGATTTATCTACCTATATATATGACAATGTGCCTATAGGAAAAATATTGTATTCGCACAATTTAATTCAAAAGATTTTAGGGAAACCGGCACATTATGACTAAAAACATTTTAGGGAAACCGGCACATTATTAAAAAACGAATTCTAAAAACATATAGAAAAATAAATAACAACCGAATGTTTTTGTTACCTTTTGCAATAAAAGATATTTTTGTGACTGTTTTCTACCTAATCCCATGAAATAAATTCCCAAAATAGCAATTAGATTGATATCATATTACCGATATGGGGACGATATGAAACAAGACAAAGCAAAGGAGAACGTGATTGCTAGAGAAATTTCTCTTTCTATTAAGGAAGGAAAATGGCTTCACGTCGTCTATGATTCTCTTAAAGAAAAGAGAAACACTTCTTTTTGGTGCTTTGTGAACGATATTGACCCAGAAAAGAAAAGATTGTTTGTGACTGTTTTTAATGAATTCAAAGGGACGGACACGATTGATTTAACTTTAGCTTATGAAAGAATATTAGATGCTAAAGTCCTTTCCTTTACCACAGGAAACTATAACGAAAATTTAGTAAAGAAAATCAACGATCACTTAAAAGAATTTTCTTGGTTAAAGTTTGAGAACTTCAATAACAATATTCTTCAATATTTAGAGAAATGCTGCGAAGCGGATTCGGACCCTTATATTAAAGATTATGCCATGGTTAAAGGAATAGATGCCTCCACGCTTGAAAAAGAAAAAGAGTTGGAATTAAATGACGCACAGATTCATCAACTTGTCCGTTATGTAATTCGACAGGATTTAAACGAGTGGGAAAATAAAAAATCAGAACTGGCTCTTTCCCGTCTTTCCGTTGATGATGGACCTAAGAAATATATTGTTGCCTATCAAAATATCTTTTTCTCTCCGAAAGACAAAAAGATAAAAATCAAAGGGGGTTTAAAAATCAATCAGTCTTTCCTTATCGAAGGGGTGAAACATTCTTTATATGCATATACTGAATTAAACGCTTCCGAATTCAAGGAATCCCTCATAAATGACTTCGAGGGAACTCTTGAAATTCTTCGACAAGGTATCTCTTCTTTTGAGAAAATTGATACACGTCCTGACTTCTTTTGCCTTCAAAGAGATTTTCAACTCAATCTTGCAGAACTTTTTGGCAAAATTGAAACAAGATGGAATGAAAACACATTAAACGCTCCTCTAAAAGCTTTCTTTGGCAACTCCAGCCTTTCTAACAATGGGCACGTTCTTCCTAATATCGTTCTTTTCGACGATAGGGTGAATGTGGATCAAGCTTTACTCATCTACGGTGCTCTTAAAAACAAAGTTACCTATGTCCAAGGACCTCCGGGAACAGGCAAGACTCAAACTATTTTTAATACGATACTCTCCGCTTTCTTTGCAAAGAAAACCATTCTTATTTCAACAAACAACAATCGTCCATTAGACGGGATTGTAGAAAAGCTGTCCTTTTCCTACGATAACCATAAGATTCCCTTCCCTTTCTTGCGCTTAGGAAACATAAACAAAATAGAGGAAACGACTCTCCAAATACGTGAAGCATTTCAAATAGAAGACGAAGAAAACGACCTCTCCGTGAATGAACTTGAAATCTTAAGAAAGAAAGTGCTTAGCAAAAACAGAGAAGCGGTTGTCGCTTTGACCAATTTCCAGAAACGCCGTGTTGCAGAGGAGAATCTCGTATTCTTAGAAAAAGTGGAAAAGATGGGTGCTAGAAGTTCCATTATAAAGAAACAAAAACCCTTGCTTCAAAAACAAATCCAAGAGATTCCTTATGTTAGTGAAAAAGATATCATTTCCCACTTTGTTTCTTTAAAAGAGGACAAAGACGCTTTGAAATATCTCTATTGTTCCTCTTTAAAACACCTTGCTAAACTTCATTCTCCAAAATACGATGTCCTTCATGAAATTGTTTTAATAGAAGATCCTCGTGAAAGGGCAATGAAATTTAATTCTTTCCTTTCTTGTAATGAAAATCTTGAACTTCTTTTAGATGTCTTCCCATTGATATTCACAACCAATATATCTGCGTCAAGATTGGGTGATGGAGACGTTTTCTTTGATCTTCTAATTATGGATGAAGCAGGGCAAGCGGATATTGCTCATTCTCTTATACCTATTTCTCGTGCGAAAAGTCTTCTTCTTGTGGGGGATGAAGATCAATTGAATCCTGTGATCACGTTAGACGAAAATACCAACGAAGATCTTAAGAAAGAGTTTCAAATCTCTGACACCTATGATTATCTTGCAAACTCCATCCTCTCAACCATGAAAGCGGCGGATAAAGTCACCAATCGTGTTCTTTTAAGAAATCATTATCGTTGTGGCAAAAGGATCATCAATTTTAATAACCAATATTTCTATCATAATAAGCTTGTTGTTTCCCCATCTTTAGAGGAAGGGAACGTTTCTTTTATTGATAGTGACAATCATGTACGCACGCCTGTTAAGAACCAGAACTATGAAGAAGCAAAGAATGTCGTCTCCTATTGTAAAAAGAACGATATCAGTGATTGTGCAATCATCACTCCGTTTGTGAATCAAGCTAAACTCATCAATGATTTGCTAATCAAAAATGGCGTAAAAGAAGTAAAGGCCGCCACCATCCACAGTGTTCAAGGTGCAGAGAAAAATACCATCATAATTGCTACAGGGGTCTCCTCTTTTACCTCCCCAAGAACTATAAAATGGCTCAATTCCCATGGGGAAATTGCTAACGTCGCAGTTTCTCGTGCGAAAAAGAAGCTCGTTGTTTTTGGCGATGAAGAGAAACTAAAAAACACAAAAACAGGCGACTCCGTATGGAATGAACTTATCCGTTATTGCAAAAGCAAAGGTACGGTCGAAGTTATTCCTTCCGAAAATGATCCCTTAACCATCGGGAAGTCGAACGGCTCCATTACGGAAGATGAATTTTACGAAACGATTGAACAAATTGTTTCCATAAAGAAAAGACTTAAAGTGCTGCGCAACCTTCCTATTAAAGAGTTATTTGAAGAATATCCAAACTCTCAGATGGAATTTGACTCAGTCATATATGAACGTGGAGTTTTAGGCGGATTCAAACCATGTTTTGCTTTCGAATTTGACGGAGGGGAACATTATTCTGACGCTAAACGTATCGAAAGCGATAAACGCAAAATGAAAATTTGCGAGGAACACGGCATCAAACTCATTCGTCTTCCAAACTCTTTCTCTAAAGATTATGAATTCCTCAAGAAACTGATTGAAGGTTACAAAGAGGACGACACCCACGAACAGCTGACGCTCTTCTAATGCCAATTTCTTATAAGCTTAATTTTGATATAATTTCGGTTGGAGTGGAGAAAACCCATGGGATTTTTAGATTTGTTCACACACAGTAAGATTAAAGAACCACAAGTCGTTAAAGACGTGGATATGTCGGAATTAGAGAAACTCAATTCTCTTTTAGGCAAGGTTGGAGATGATCAAAAAGATATTGTCGAAAACCAATTGAAGGCGTCTATGATTGGTTTAGACGGCGAAAAACGTGTCATGTATGAATTAAAACATCTTTCTAAACCATGCCTTATTCTTCACGACGTTACGTTGTTTGATAAATCCGCTGAACAATCTCAGATGGATTTCATCGTTCTTACTCGAAACTGCGGCTTTATTCTAGAATCCAAATGCCTTTCGGGAGATATAAAAATTGATTCTGAAGGGAATTTTACCCGTATTCTCAAAACCAAAGACGGCAAGGTTTATAAAACAGTAGGTATTTATAGCCCTATTCATCAAAATGAGATTCATCTTTCTGTCTTACATACCTTCTTTAATGACAATAAATTTCCAAGAAACTATCCAATTGAACCAATCGTTGTTATTTCGAATGACCGTTGCATCGTAAATAAGACGTTTGCTCCAGCGACTATCAAAAACGCCATCGTGAAATACGATCAACTAAATGTTAAGATACTCCAACTCATGAACAAACATACAGACGTTGATATTTCGGATGACAGGCTTCTTTCCATTGCGGAAGCCATCAAAGAAAATGATACTCCAAGACCAATTGACTACGTTTCCTCCCTTCACCTTAAACTTGCAAACAAGGAAGTAATGGAAGAAACGAGCAAAGCTCAAGAAAGTGGCTTTATCGATGATGAAAACACGTCTGAAAAATTAAATGACGATAAACTTTTGAAAGAACTCAAGAGTTATCGTGTACAAAAGGCCGAGAAGTGGAAGACCCAACCCTACAAAATCTTTGACAATCAGATCCTTGAGGGGATCATCACGTCTTTACCGGCCAATAAAGAAGAACTTCTTCAAATTGAAGGATTCACGGAAAAGAAATATCAATATTTTGGTGAAGATATTCTTAAAATCGTCAATGGGGATAACTATGTTCCTCAAAAAGAGACGGCTCCTGTGTCTGTTTCCTCTTCCGAGCAAAAACTAACCGTTGCTTTAAAGAAATATCGTTTCAAAAAAGCGGAAGAACTTCACGTGCCCGCTTATTACATCTTTAATAACGCTCAGATGGACGACCTAGTTAGAAAGAAACCTAAAACAAAAGAAGAGCTTCTTAAAATAACCGGCTTTGGTGAAAAGAAGGTTGCTTCCTATGGTGAAGACATCATAGGAATCGTTTCAAAAACGAAAGAATAATTCTTTCAAATTTTATTTAACGAAAAAAGTGGTTTTCGTTCACCCTTTTTATGATTTAGCACGTCCATTTCTAGCGGATTTTAGTGCTTATTTTTGCTCTAAATTTTCGTTTTCATCATTTGAAGGGGTTTCTTCTGGGAGAACGTCTTCGACATCGTCATGATTTTCGTTTTCGGAAGGCTCACCTTTTTCGACGTTCTCCTCTGAGGATGGGGCAGACGGTTCAGTTTCTACGGGTGAATTATTGTCTTGAACGATGATGTCTTTGTATTTATAGTCCTGGATTTCTTTTAAAGTAAGTTCAGCCGCTTCAGCGTGATCTAAACGAACTAAGGTATGCACGTATCCTATATAAGAAACAAGGATTAGTAATGCGAAGCCTAAGGCGCCTAGCAACAAATATCCGATTCCTGTTATGGAGGTAGCAATAAACATGGCTAGAATTCCAAATATAGAAAGAACAACGCATGTTATATATAAGCCTTTCGTAAATCTCCGTAAGAATTCGATTCGGGTTGCATACGTTTTGTTTCTTTCTTGCATTATTTTTAACTCTTCAGCTGTCATAAAAAACTCCTTTTTTAATATGATAAAAAATCATTCAATCAAAAAATGATAGGGAGCGACAATAAGTTTGTGATGGGCGTCTTTGCTTGTTAGGCCTTCCAATCAAGCTCTTACCAATGCCAGACTTCATTTATCGAATTGCAGATTAATTCTCCTAAAATAAAAAGAAATCCTGTTTTTTCGTTATTTGTTTGTTTGGACTTATGCCATTTGATGTTTTTGTTGCCTTCATTTCCATTTGAAATAACACAAAACAATTTATCATAAATCAATTTGTGTTAAACTTTGCTATAATTAGTAAAGGAGGCAAAACCATGAGATTTATCGGCAGAGAAAAAGAATTAAAACGTTTATATGATTCCCTTCATCGTCCTTATGGGTCGGTTGTGGCTCTTTATGGAAGAAGACGTGTTGGCAAAAGTGCGTTGATTGCAAAAGCGTTAGAGGGGTTCGCTGGCACTGTTATTTCTTTTGTGGCTTTGGACCGTGCGGGTTATCAAAAGAATTTTGAATTATTGAAAAATAAGGTCAAAGCGGCATTAAAAGAAGAGTATCTTGATTTTAAGTCCATTACGGACTTGCTTTCTTTTCTTTACATTAAAGCTAAAGAAACCCCTATGGTTCTTGCGCTGGATGAATATCCTTTTTTGCTAGAAAACCGAGAAGAACTTAATAGCGAGTTACAAACTGTTATTGACCGATATCAAAAGGATTCCCATCTTAATATCATTTTAAGCGGCTCTTCCTTTGGGAAAATGCAGCAGATTATTGACGATCCTTCTCCATTATATGGCCGCTTCAATGAGATTTTGCATATTGAGCCTTTTGACTATTGGGATGCTGCTAAATGGATGGGAAATTTGTCCCCGGAAAAGAAGTTTGAGTTTTATGCCGTCTTCGGGGGTATTCCCTATTATTTAGATAACCTCGATTTCAATAAAGCCTTGAAAGAAAACCTAATTGAGAAGTTCATTCCGATTGGATCCTTTTTCGAAAATGAATTACAAAACACGACTTTGAAGGAAATCATGAAAGATGAACGATCCTTCCGTATTGTTTCCTTGATTGCGCAAGGGAAACATTCCTATTCGGATTTAAACGAAGCTCTCCCTGGGAGGGGGGCTTCCAAAGCGGTGTATGCATTAAACAAATTACTGGATGAGAAAATCATTCAAAAGTTGACTCCGATTAATTTGAATTCGGAACGAAAAGGATCCTATTATCTTTGTGATTCATTACTTGAATTCTATTTTGATTTTCTTTACGAAATGCAGACTGAGCGAACCTATATGAGCGAGGAAAAGGTCTACGATTTGATTCGAGATTCTTTCTTACAGAATTACCTACCTCATCAATTTGAGAAACTTTCTAAGGAATATCTTATCCGACGAAACCGCATGGGGCTTAATCAACCTTTGTTTAATAATATTGGTCACTTTGCTTATTATGATCCAAAAGGAAAGAAGAACCTTGAATTCGACGTGGTTACGAGTTCAAAAGAGGGGTATGAAAATTACGAATGTAAGTATTTATCTCATCCTCTTAGCCAACAAACAATGGAAAAAGAAATTCACGATTGCAAGGAAAGAAAAATTCCATTTACTCGATACGGTTTCTTCTCCAAGAATGGCTTTGAGATAAAGCCTGAAGGAATGGATTGTTACTCCTTAGACGATATCTATAATTTGGAAGATAAATAACACAAAACAATTTATCATAAATCAATTTGTGTTAATTTAGCATTAGAGTAATTTTGCTACATAGTTAGGAAAAAGAAGTAATACTCCTGCTTTGATTGTCTACCATAAATTGAAGTACTAGGACATCCCCTTTCAAAACGACAGCTTAATCTATCGAAAAATATTTTTACAAAAAAGAAGGCATTTAAGCCTTCCTATAGTCTTATTTCCATTTAAAGAAGATACATTAGCGATCTTCACGGAAATAAGGAAGACCAAGGCTCTCTGGTGGTTGAACGCTCTTCTTACCAATAATGCTCGTAAGAACCAAGACAACAACAGTGACGATATAAGGAATCATCTTGAAGGCTTGCATGGTGACGAAAGTAATTCCTGAAATCTTATAAGGAAGAATATAAAGGAATCCGAAAAGGATGGAACCAAGAATGGCTAAGGATGGTTTCCAAACAACGAAGATAACAAGGGCGATTGCCAACCATCCAAACGCTTGAATGGTGGAGCTATTCTCCCAAGAACCACCAACATAGTCCATAACATAGAACAAGCCACTAAAACCAGCGATAACCGAACCTGTCAAAATGGCGCTATATTTGTAGGCATTAACGTTTACGCCATCAGCATCCGCAGCCGCTGGATTTTCACCAACGGAACGAAGATTTAATCCGATCCTGGTTTTTTTCAAAATGACGGCGGTCAAAATGGCAATAACGATTGCAAAATAAACCAAGAAACCGTGAGCAAAGAAAATCTTTCCGAAAGCACCTAAGTTATCTGCCCAAGTAGGATACGAGGAAAGAATCTTGCTTGCTTGAGAAAAATATGTTTTATCTACACTGGACATGAAATAGTCCGCAATTCCTCCACCAAAAGTGGTCAAAACCAAACCGGTAACGTTTTGGTTACAACGTAAGCTAACCGTTAACACGCCATAAATCAAACCGGCAATAGCGGAGAAAAGAGCACTAAAAACAAGACCAGATAAAAGCAATAAGAAATAAGGCGCGTTTTCAGGGTTAGAAGAATATGCGTTCATAAAAAGAGAAACGCCAACGCATCCTCCTAATGTGCCAAAACACATTACGCCAGGGATACCCAAATTCAAGTGTCCTGCTTTTTCGGTGATAATCTCGCCAATGCAACCAAAAAGGAAAACGGTTGCGATGGAGATTGCGGCAGGTAATAAGGAATCAAAGAACGTCATACTTATTTGCCTCCTTCTTTTTCTTCGTTAACGTTAGCAAGCGCTTTTGCTGTCTCTTTTGCGCTTGTATTAACGTGTTTTTTCACGATCTTATAAGAGATGAAGAACTCTACGGCGATAATGCAGAAATACACTAAACCAATAGCGATTTCCCCAATGGAATCGTTGGTAATAGAGAAAGCTGTTTGGACGCTGGACATACCATTGTCTAAGAAGGCAACCAAGAATGCTGTCCCAAACATTGCTAAAGGATTAAATTTTGCAAGCCACGCTACCATAATAGCAGTAAATCCAAGGTTTCTTGCTGATTCTGCTGTAATGGTGTGATCGATAGAAGAAGCAAATAAGAAACCGACGAGTCCACAAAGAGCTCCACTAAGAGCCATCGTTCTAAGAATGACCTTCTTCACGTTAATACCGATATATTTAGCCGTATTTCTAGATTCTCCGACGACTTCTAATTCATATCCACGCTTAGAGAAACGAAGATACACAAAGATAGTCACTAAAACTACGATGGAAACAAGAATCGAAAGAAGATAATTGTTTCCAGCAATTTGTGGGAACTGTCCTTTTTCTTGAATGCTTAAAGTGCCAGACCCTGAAGTAACTACGGCACTAAGGAAGACGGAAACCAAACCGGCTGCAATATAATTCATCATCAACGTGAATAAAGACTCGTTTGTATTAAAGAACGCTTTAAAGATGGCAGGGATTAAAGCCCAAATCATTCCAGCTAAGATACTAGAGAGGAAGGAGACAAGAATGATTGCCCAATCAGGACAATTGGCCTTCCCCATATAGAACATGCAAACGATGGCCATTAAATCACCCATCAAGATTTGTCCATTTCCACCTAAGTTCCAGAATTTCATCTTAAAGGCAGGAACCAAAGCTAAGGCAACCGTTAAAACAAGTGCTGTATCGCGGAAAGTAATCCAGATTCTTCGAGGGGAAGAGAAACAGCCTTGAAATAATTTTTCTAAAACAGCGATAGGATTTGCTCCAACGAATATTAATAAAAGGAGACAGAGCAAAACCATTCCAAAGAGAACGGCCCCAAAACGAGCAAGGAGGCTCTTCCACCAACAAATGTCGCTTCTTTTTGTGATATGGAATGGAAATTCCTTTTTCCAAGAAGATAATTTATTCATGTTGGATATCCTCCATGTTTTTCTTTGTCATCAAAAGACCAACTTCCGATTTGTTTGTTTTTCTAGCTTCAAGAATGCCACGCACCTCTCCATCACCTAAAACGAGAATATGATCGCTAATCGCTAATAAAACGTCTAAATCTTCTCCAACATAAAGAATGGCCGCACCATTCTCTTTTTGCTCATTTAATAAATGATAAATCATATAGGAAGAGTTAATATCTAAGCCTCTTGTTGGATAAGCGACCATTAAAACCTTAGGCACTGAAGCAATTTCTCTTCCAACGAGCACTTTTTGAACATTGCCACCGGATAATTTACGGACGGAGGTATGGATGCTAGGTGTGCTGACATTTAATTCGTCCACAACCTTATTTGCTAAATCTCTTGGACTTTTTCTATCTAAAAAGGAAGCTCTCCCTTTTTTGTAAGAACGTAACATCATGTTGTCAATAAGGTCCATATTGCCAACTAAGCCCATTCCCAAACGATCTTCTGGAACGAAGGCTAAACGCACTCCCATATTACGAATTTGAGCAGGGGACTTATCTTTCAAGTTCACTCTCTCACCTTTTGGGTTGATATAGGTAATTTCGCCTTTTTCCTCTTTTGTTAAACCTGCAATAGCTTCAAGAAGTTCTTTTTGTCCTGATCCTGAAATGCCTGCAACACCAAGAATCTCGCCGCTTCGTGCAACGAAAGAAACATCATGCAACACTTCTCTTCCGTCTTCGTTTTTGCAAGTTAGTCCTTCAATAGAAAGACGATCTGTTGGATTCTTTACTTCTTTTCTATCGATGGAAAGTTCAACTTTCTCACCAACCATCATTTCTGTTAATAAAGATTCGTTCGCGTTTTTGGTAAGAACATCTCCAATGCATTCTCCTTTACGAAGGACGGCAACTCTATCAGAAACACTCAAAACTTCGTTCATTTTGTGTGTGATGATAATGATGGATTTGCCATCTTTTTTCATATTGCGAATAACGGAAAAAAGACGCTCGCTTTCAATTGGGGTAAGAACAGCAGTAGGCTCATCAAGAATTAAAATATCCGCACCACGATAGATAGATTTAACAATTTCCAATGTCTGTTTTTCCGAAACGGACATATCGTAGACTTTTTTGTTCAAATCCAATTGAAAACCGTATTTGTCACAAATCTCCTGCACTTTCTTTTTTGCGTCTTTTGGAGAAGATTCGTCTAATTTTCTTTCTGCTCTATTTTCTTTTTTCTTGTAGAAGTTGGTGAAAAAATATTTACATTTCTCCCAGAAAGAGACACTTGGTTTAATACCTAAAACGATATTTTCAACGGAATTAAACGCCTCAATTAGTTTGAAATGTTGATGGATCATGCCAATGTGGTAATGATAAGCGTCTTTAGGAGAGGAAATCTTTACTAATTCGCCATTGATACGGATTTCTCCTTCGTCAGGAAAATAAATGCCCGAAAGCATATTCATCAATGTGGTTTTGCCACTTCCGTTCTCGCCTAAAAGAGCAAGGATTTCACCTTTATAGACATCGAGATTCACATTATGATTGGCTTTTACACTTCCAAAGGTTTTGGAAATGTCACGCATGCTAACGCTAATTTCTCTTTCTTTCACCATTTCGCCTCCTAAAAATAGAAAGCCCAAGGGAGAAAAATCCCTTGGGCCTTAAGTCGAATAAATTAGAATTTAGAATTCAACAAAGTGATGCCATCGATTTGAATATCGAAATAAGGGGCAGAACGTTTTTCGCTTTCGGCAAGATAGGTCTTACCATTCTTGGTTTCGATAACTTCGGTATCAGGGGTGTAGGCTTCATCAAAATTGACATCGGCTTTATAGGAGGTTAAATGACCTTGAGCATCGACTTTCATGCTAGCTTTAACGTTTTCTCCGCTCACGGTGAAGGTAGAAGTGTCGAACACTTTGAGGGATCCATCTCTTAATTTGCCAGCGACTTCGTTTAATTTGGCTTCGGTTCCGCTAACGGCGCCTTTCTTTCCGGCTTCGCTTAAAGCGACAGAACCATCATAAAGAGTGCTTCCTAATTCGCCAGTCCAATCAGTGTCGATGGATTTGCCTTCTTTAATTTGTTGGAAGCAATAACGGAAATAAGGTTCCCAGTTAATCTTAGAAGAAATAACGAAGGTGTTTGGGCAACGGGATTCGGTAGAGCCATTATAGGAAATATTAGGAACACCTGCGGTTTCACAAGCAGTAGGCGCACCCCAAGAGTCAGCGTGTTGGGAGATGATACTGCAACCTTTGGAAATTAAGGTTTCGGCAGCGCTCTTTTCCGCAGCCTCGTCATACCAAGAACCAGTGAAGGTGACATCCATTGTGACATCAGAAACGATAGAACGAACGCCTAAGAAGTAAGAAGTATAACCGGAAATAACTTCAGCATAGGTGTAGGCACCAATATAGCCGATCTTCTTGCTAGTAGATGGGTTTGCTTCAATCATGGATTGGAGTTTCATGCCAGCGGCAACGCCAGCAAGATAACGTCCTTCATAAATAGAAGCAAAAGCGTTATGGAAATTGGCAACATTGGCAGTATGAGCTTTATTACCGCTAGCGTGGGAGAATTGAACATCTGGATTCTCTTTTGCGGCTTTGATGATGTGATCTTCGTGACCAAAAGAATCAGCGAAAACAAATTTACATCCGCTCTCGACTAAGTCGGTCGCTTTATCGTAAGCGGCGGTTGTTTCAGGAACGCCGGTTTTAAGAAGACCTTTTACGCCTTCTGCTTTACAAGCGGCATTGAAAGCGTCAATGAAGTTCTTGTCATAAGTGGAATTTTCATCATGTAAGGCGATGAGACCGACGGTTAATTCGTCATTGTTGTTGCTGTTGTCGCAGCCAGCAAGTGTGGCAAAAGCGACAAGAGAAAGAGCGGCTAATTTAATACACTTTTTCATGTGTTCTCCTTTTTGTTCCTAGTCCTTGTTTGAGAATTGGAAAGAAGTTTCGAGAGCAAAACGTGAAAAATGTCCCAATGATATGTTTCACTTGTTCATAGTGTTGGATTAAGGTCCAACGTAGAAACTTTCCGCCAATCCGGCAATTATACGAACAATGTCTTTTCGACGTTAATATTGTCACTCTAAAACAAGATCCAATGGAAGAAGAAAATTATGAAAACGTTTTCATGAAAGGAAAAAACAAAAACTTGTGGCGAAATAATCGAGAATGTTTTAGCGTTAAAAAAGAAGCAATGTTGTTAAACTTTTAAAGGAGAAGACAATGCACGAAATAGTCATGGATGCCCAAGAAATCGAGGCATGCTACAAAAAAGTAGGAGAAGAGATTTCGCAATCACTCAAAAATGAGGAGAAGAGACCAATCCTCCTTTGCGTCATGAAAGGCGCTATGACCTTCCTTATTGGAATGATGAAATATGTCAATATCCCTGTTATCGTGGATTACATTCATATTTCTTCTTACGATGGAACCTCTACAACGGGAAAGGTCAATTTATTAAAAGATATGACTTTTGATCCAGAAGGCAGAACCATCGTCATCGTTGAAGATGTAGTGGACACGGGCATCTCCATGAAATACTTAGAAGAATTCCTTGCTACAAAGAATCCTAAAGCCATTAAGGTTGCCGCCTTTGTCGATAAGCCGGCAAGACGTGAGGTTGAAGTGAAAATCGACTATGTTGGCAAAGTCATCAAAGAGAATAAGTATCTTGTTGGAAACGGCTTCGATTATAACGAAATCGGAAGAAACATTCCTTATGTCTTTGTTCCGTCTGAGGAAGACTTCAAGGAATGGGACAAAATCATTGCCAAAGATCCTCTTAAGAAGAGTCATTAATTGACCATTAAAAAACATGTGACGTCTCAATCACATGTTTTCTTTTATGTGGACCGATAGGGACAACCTAGAACCGCCTGCTATGCGGGCGAGAGCGGTATAAGCGGTAGCGGTCATGAAAAAAAGTCCTCCGAGGGAGTACAATTGCGATGCTCAGTTGCCCTTGTATCCGAGGAGGACTTTTATATTATGCCACTTAAGAACGACGAAGTGTCGAGTTTGTCGCACACCAAATGGGATTGCAAATACCATATCGTGTTCACCCCGAAGTATCGGAGGAAGGCGATTTACGCCAAGCTTCGCGCCGACATCGGGAAATACATCAGGAGATGCTGCATGTACAAAAGCGTCGACATCATCGAGGCGCACGCGATGCCCGATCACGTACACATGCTTGTGCGCATACCCCCGAAGCTCTCCGTCTCGAGCTTCATGGGGTACCTGAAAGGCAAGACGAGCCTCATGATATTCGACGAGCACGCGAACCTGAAATACAACTACGGGGCCAGGCACTTCTGGTCCGAGGGGTATTACGTCAGCACCGTCGGGCTGAACAAGAAGACGGTTCAGAACTACATCAAGAACCAGGAGCTCGAGGACCAGATAGAGGATCGTCGAAGCCTGAAGGAGTACAAGGACCCGTTCACGGGTAAGTAAGGGCGGCAAGGGCAATTGGGCGATTTAAAAAGGGGCATGATTGCCCCTGCCAGTAACCGGCCTTATAGGCCAGATCGAAAAACCGCGCCTTGAAGACGCGGATTTTTATTTAACCGAATTCGACTACATGGGTCGCTTATATTTATTAAATTATAAATTTTTAATAATTTCTTCTGCCAATATATCCGCGATCATTTCGTATCCTAAATCATTTGGATGGAGACCATCACACATATATCTCATTGCTTCGAGAGGATAAGGATAGACTTCCATTTTCATGCTAAATGGATCAGCATGGAATTCTTCAAAAGATAAATCACATATCTTTCCGTCTTTTTTAACGCGATAAAACTTCATAACGTTCTCTGGGGTAAAAGGGAGTCTATCGTGCAAATTAATTGGAATTATGTTTTCTCCTCTAGCACATTCATAAATTGCCTTTGAAACGTCTTTTAGATAAACCCCATTTCTTTCGTGTGTGCTATCGAGAGCGCGGTTTGTCCAATCAAAAACATAAACAAACGTTCCTCTTTCCACAGGATTCATTATAAAAATCTTTGCGGTAGGATTTATTTTCTGAATTCGACGAACTAATATTCCTAAGTTTCCTAGAACGGTTTCTTCTTCTTTTTCGTGAAGAAAGTCCTCTTTATCACCGATTTTGTATAGTCCCGTCCACCAATCGTTAGTTCCTAAAAGAATGGTATAAAAATCTCCCCTAGGAAGTTCTACTTCTCGCCACTCTCTTGTTTTTCCTCCGTTGATTCCTAAATTAATCAGTTCAGTTTTAAAAGGAAGCTTTTCTTTTGTCCTTGTTAAATACCCTTTTTGGATTCGATTGCCACTTTCATCAATATGAGCATCAATATAAGTAAAAGAATCACCGATAGCGACCCAAGTTTTCGTAAGTTGTTCCATGTCTTTTATCTCCGATAAAGACAATTATAACAATTCTAGTGTTTTTCTAATTTAAAAAACAAAAGATGGTAAAAAAAGGAAATACGTTTTAAAGGAAAAGAGACGCTTGAGGACACTTTTTGAACAACAAACAGCAAATCAGGAATTACCTTTGAATAATGGCGAATAAATTGGCTTTAAGAGAGCAAAAGACGTTGAAAAAATGGAAGAAAAATGCTAGAAGAAAATGGTCTTAACGATAGAAGGAAAAATCGTATGGAAAACAAAATTAAAATTTTTTGAGAATAAACAGGTTCGCACGGCGTGGAATGCAGACCAAGAAGAGTGATATTTCGCCGTTGTGGACGTAGCCAAAATTTTAACTGATAACTCCAATCCTCAAACATATTGGCGAGTTTTAAAGAAAAGGCTGAAAGATGAAGGAAATGAAACCGTTACAAATTGTAACCGATTGAAACTTCGCTCTCCGAAAGACGGAAAAATCTATAATACGGATGTGTTTGATGCGAAAGGCGTTTTGAGGTTTGTGCAGTCGATTACGTCGCCGAAAGCCGAACCGTTCAAAATGTGGCTTGCGCAAGTGGGTAGCGAAAGGCTACACGGAAGGTTGGATCAATCAGCGACTTCAAGCGATAGAAATCATTTACAACTTCATAGGTGCGGTAGATATACCGCAGGAAAGCCAACGAGAGAAGGGAAAAGCGTGAATTCAAGCAAAAGACCGGCGAAAGCAACGAGTAACGTCGGTATAGATACAGCCAATCCATATAAGGTGAACTTTCCAAAGGAAAACTTTAAATCATGTTCCTTTAGGATTCTCATCCACATGATACCCGCCAAGGCACCTATTGGTGTTAAGATTGCCCCTAAATTGCTTGAAATAATCGTCGCAAACAAGGCCGATTCACTAGAAGGAAGAAAAGAAAGCAGATCTGCATAGAAAATAGACATTGACAAGTTGTTCATTAAATTCACTAAGAAGAAACTAGATAAACCATAGCTCCACATCGGATTGAATTGAGATAAGAAATTGCCTATTTCCGCACTAACTCCTTCTTTAGATAAAGCCATAACAATTCCGAACATCGATAAAAGAAAAGGTGCTAAAGAGAAAGGCAATCTTTTTCCTGCTTTCCATAGTAAAAGAGGCTTTTCTTTAGAGAAGAGAGAATAAGCAAGAATAAGAAGCATAAGCAATACCGCCCCAATTAAAGCGAATATCCACATTGGAATACGAAAGAAACCACTAATGGCCATAAAGACGGTAACCAATAGCAATATTCCTAAAGCGGAATAAAGGATAAATGGCTTCTGTATTTTTTCTTCCGTTACCTGAATATTCATCTTTTCTTTGAGGTTCTTATGGAACAAAAGAAGCAATAACCCTAATGAAAATAGACCTGCTAATAAGGTTGGGAACCACATCCTTACAAAATATGAAACAAAATTCAAAGCGAAGAAAGAAGACAAGTACACATTCGTCGGATTGCCGAATATAAACATCATAGACCACGTATTTGCCGCAACAAATTCACAAAACAGGAAGGGGATAGGATTTATTTTTGCATCCTTTGCAAAGAAAAGGATAAATGGGGTAAAAGAGATGATCACAATATCATTTGAAGTGAACATCGTGAGAAAAGCGCAAAGGAAATAAAGGATGATAAATAAAGCGAGCTGAGAATTCTTAGCTCTTTTTACGGCCAAACTTGCTAAAAAAGAAAAGAAACCCAATTCATCCAGAACGGTGCTTATAAAAGCAGTCCCAAAGAACAAAGCTAGAATCTCTAACGGATTCATTGTCGTGTCCTTTACCAAATTCGATAGATAATCTTGAATTGGTAAAAGCCCAGTTGCTAGAAGGATTATTAAAGCAAGCAAAGATGGGAAATAAAAGGTTGAGAATTGATGTCCTTTAATTGTGATTACCGGAAACAACAGAAGGCATAAAAAAGTAAGAAGAATTGCCAAACAAGCAATGATACATGTGGCTATCATAAGGATATATTTATTTTATTAAGAGAGGGCAGGGATTTATCTTTTGACTCAAGGCATTGACCTAAGATTCTTAGAGATTGTTTCTTTTCACTTTTTTCCATCCCCGTCTCCATGAATATCGAGAATTATAAAACAATTCATAAAAAGTGATCTCTATTTTGAAATTTTTAGACCAAAGTATCCTTGATGAAGCCTAGTAAATCGGCTGGAATTTCAGTTGTTATTTAACTCAATAAAAAACGTTGACTGCGGTTTATTATGAATATATATTTTAGTAAATCATAAATTACTGAATCATAAATTACAAAATACTATGAATTTCATTGCAAGAGAAGAAGAAACACGAGCAATTCAAAATTTGCTAAAGAAAAAAGGCTACCAGGGCGGAATCGTTTATGGCAGAAGAAGAACCGGGAAAACGGAATTAATTAAACATTGTTTAGAAAATGAAGACGTTCCTTTTATTATTTTTCAATGTAAAGAAAGCAACGATCGCGATAACACGAAATCTTTAACCGAATTAATACGAAAGACAATTGGGCAAGCAACTGTTTCTTTTGAAAATTTTGTTGATGCGGTTGAAGCTCTTTTCGAATACGCTGCTGATAGGCCATTTTGCTTAGTACTAGATGAATATCCATATCTAAGAACTTTCATAGAGGGGTGTGACTCTAAATTTCAGGAAATTATCGACAAATATGCCATGAAAACCCAAATGAAATTCTTTCTTCTTGGCAGCAGTATTTCCATCATGGAAGGAATATTAGAACATGACAATCCTCTTTATATGCGGTTCCATTTGTCTATTTTGCTTAAACAAATGGACTATTATGATTCGTCCAAATTCTATCCCTCTTTTTCAAACGAAGACAAAATAAAACTGTATTCTGTTTTTGGCGGAATTCCATTTTATAATGCGCAAATTGACGAAACCATTTCGGTAAAAGAGAATATCATTCGAATTTTAAGTGGCCGTTTCACGGGTTTGAAAGAATACATAGAAACCCATCTTGCTGAAGAATTAAGGAAGATAAATAATGCAAATGTTGTTTTTGAAACCATCGCATTAGGCACGTTTCATTTTTCCGATATCTTAAGCAAAACTCATGTTGAATCATCTGCGGCCTTGGCCAACATACTTCAAAAACTGATGAAAATGGATCTTATTGAATACGTATCGCCCATTAACGATTCAAAAAATAAACAAAAAGGAGGATATCGTATTGCTGATGCCTGCGTTCATTTTTATTATTATTTCATTTATCGAAATGAATCTACGCATCGATTACTTAAAGACAGCGTCTTTTATGATCAATATATTTCCGACAAACTAAATTCGATTTTTGTTCCAAAAACCTTTGAAACCGTTTGTAAGGAATACCTTATTCGCAAAAATAGCAACGGGATGCTAAAACCGATGTTGGAGGACATCGGAACATTTTGGTACGACAATCCAAAAGAAAGGAAAAACGGCCAATTTGATGTTGTAGGTAAATGTGAAGAAGGCTATGTATTTTTCGAATGCAAATACACAAATTCGTTGCTTGATGATTCCGTAATTAAAGAAGAAATTAATCAGGTTTCGGAAACTTCATTAAAACCTATTCAATATGGATTTTTCTCTAAAAACGGATTTCAACTTAAACAAAAATATCCTTATCTTTTCTTCACCTTGGACGATTTATATAAATAAGAAGATGTAATGAATGCTTATTCGCCAGTTCTATGGATCAAGCTAAAACGGAGCTCAATTAAAACGGTTTAAAACAGTCACGCTATTTTAGTAAATCATAAATTAGTAAATCATAAATCACTAATATTGTCTTTTTGAAATTTTACGTTCGTTAGATCATCCAAAAAAAGAAAAGAAGACGCACGAAGCGTCTTCTTTTGTGGGGGAATTAACTGAATTATTTTGTGATTAATTCAATCCAATCATCATAATCGATGGTGGTAGAAAGCTTGGTGTAGCTTTCTTTATCTGTTACTTCTTTGACAGTAACGTCTGCTCCATATTGGAAGTTAACTTTGGCATTGAAATCATAATCAACGGAAGCAGTGCTAGAGAAGGTGACTCCATTTACGGACCAATTCATAACAAAGGAATAGCTGACATCAAGGGTGATACCAATGGATTTCACGCCAGTTTCATCAAAGATGATGGCTAATGCGTATTTGTTTACATCCAAGGTAGAGGTGGCTTTTGTATTCCATCCAGGGATGGTGAACTCTTTATCAAAGTCATCTTTATCGATGCCAAATTCATCTTCAAAGTTCTTTGCGTCTTTTAAGCCAGTGACATCAACAGAGTAAGAATAAGTGCCATCGTCATGTTCAAGGGCCTTTAATGTTCCACCTTGTGAAGCGATTTCTTCGATTGTTTCGCTAAAGTCGTTGACGAAATCATCAAGTTCAATTTCGGAGAATAACGGAAGCTCTTTCTTTTCTAAACCATTGTCGAAAGAAACTTTATCGCCAAAGGAGAAATCTCCTTGATATCTGCCAATTTCTTTTTCCTCACCAACTTTAGAAGAGATAGTGGTCTTTAAGTTGTTATCAGATAAATCAAGATAAGTGGTGTTACCCTCCGTATAGCTTCCTAAAGAGAGTTTGGCCTCTGGGATAGCGAATTTCTTGTTATAGGCACCTGCTTGATAAAGGGTAGAAGAAGAATATTCTGCGCCTACTAAACCATATCCTTTAACATCATCGATGTTTGTAGATGTTAAGCCAGTTGCAGCACCTTCTAAAGCAACATTGTCGATAGCAACATTGCTTTCATATTTGATGGAAGTTTCACCGCTTTCGCCTGGGAGCTTTTGCTCTGATTTCTTGTTTAAATGATAGGACGCCCCCTCTAAATTGAATCCAAGAGCGTCAACTTTTGTCATAGCTTCTTCACATTTTTGCGCTTTGACTTTGAGTTGTTGGGGAGTGATTTCTTTGCCAGCAGGAACTTCTCCTCCGGCTTTCACTTCATTGCTATTACATGCAGCAAGTAATCCCATAAGGGGAAGAACGGCTAGAATTTTGAGTTTATTGTTTTTCATAGGTTTTGTCCTCTTTTCACTATATATACAAATATGGATATATGTTTTATTGGAATTTTTTTAATTATTTGTTGGGAATGTGTAATTTAATCTTCCAAAGTCGTCTTTTTTAGCCACGAAATCCGTCTTTAAGTAAGAGAGAGAAGGGGAGTAAGTCATCTCTAAGAAACTGACCTCGTATGTTTTCTCTTTACGGTCATATAGCGTGGTGGTTTGTAAAGATCCTTCTTTGTAATTATGAATAAGGTTACAAGAATCTTTCTCTTGTCCGTCTACTAAGAAATCTACGGAAATTCTATAGATGTCAAAATCTTGAGGAAGAAAGCTTTCTTGGTTCATGGCTTGATAATATAACCAATGTCCATCTTCATCGCTTTCTTGGAAGATGGTGATGCTTCGAGTGCCGTTTACGAAAACGCATTTCAAGCTCTGCTCATCTTCATCGTTATTAACGTACATGCATCCCTTATAAATGTTTCCATCCATAACATAAATGGCTTGATTGATGGAGACGCCTTCACGGATGTCATTTTGGGTATAGACTCGATTTTCACCTTGCAAAAGAACGTAATGATAAGTCTCGTTATCATAGATATAAGTGGTTTTTCCATAGGATAAGGAGAAAGAATTATCTGTCTCAAGGAAAAGATCAATTGTTCCAAATAGAGAGGAATAAGTATTCTTCACATGTTCCTCTTTGTTTTGTACTCCGATAGCAATATCACCCATGAAAGAGGCTTTCTTGCCTGAAGGAAGGGATTGTTTACGATTCATTTGAGAACCGAAAAACAAATCTATTCCGGTTTGAGAGAGTAAGGAGGAATCATTCAAAGTGTAATTTTCTCCTTTTGTTAGATAATCGATTTGGATGTTGGAATCATCAGAATTTGGCTTTGGAGTAAAACGAATGGCTAAGAAAGTGGACAAAGCCGCTACAGCAACTGTTCCTAAAGAAAGGCCAAAAGGTAGCCAGAAACGTTTTCTTCTCTTAGGTTCTGATTTCTTTTCCGTTAAATAACGGGCAAGAATCATCTTTGAAGTGCTATGAATCTCAAACTTTTCGGATTCTTTTTTGATTTCTTCATTGATATCCATCTTTTTCTAACTCCTTTCTTAATTTCTTTATAGCGTTGTTGTAAGCCCAGGTGACACTCCCTAAAGGCATATGGATTGCTTCGGCTATTTCCTTATGCCCCATTTCGTAAATAGAATGCATCAAGACGATTTGCTCTTCTTTTTGAGTGAGCACCTTTCCCATCACTTCGAATACATGAGTGTCGTTTTTTTCTTCTTTTGCAGGGATTAACGACGGATCTAATTCGTAGGATATTCGGGACCTTTCTTTGCTAAGGTTGATGGCTAAATTCCTAGCTGTGCTCATCAAATAAGCCAGAACAGATTTGTCTTTTCTTAGAGTTGGCAATTTCTCTAGGAACTTGATGTAAGTATCTTGCAAGACGTTTTCTGTTTCGCCCTCTTCATGAAGGATACTGTAGGCTGAAAGATAGACCCCACGTTTCGTTCTTTCGTAAAATTCATCGAAGAATTCCATGTGGCCTTTCTGTAGCTGTTCCAACAATTCATTTAAACGATCCTGCGACATCCTTACACCCTATATACAAAAATTATGCGTATTTTATTGGAAAAATATCTTCCTTTTTTAAAAATAACAAAAAAGAGGGGAGACGTGTATCAATATAACACGTTCCTCTCTTAAAGAAAGATTGGATATTTAGATTTCCTCAACGTAGGAGACATAGTCTAAAGAAGAAAGAGCTTCAACAATTTCTTTATGTTTGCCCGCTTTCTTATTCTTTAAGGTCAAAGAAAGAGTGTAAACACTTAAACCCGTTCCTAAATAAGCGCTATTTAATTCCAAATCATCAATACGGATATCTAATTTACGAAGAGTGAAGACGATATCTTGTAACTTAGTCTTATCTTTTAATTCAAGATGGATTTCGAAATGGTTCGACTTATTTTTTAAGAACATTTCGAGCATTGGGAAGAAAATCAAAATAACGAGCATCAAAGCGGCAAGAACGATTGCCACAAGGTAGTAGCCTAAGCCGATGACAATTCCTAAAAGAAGGCAAAGCCATAAAGCGACAGATGTCGTTAAACCTTTGATTTGTTTTTTTGCGCTAAAGAGAATGGAATTGCCACTAATGACGACCCCACCTAATATGGCGAGACCGGAGAATAAATACAAAGAAGTGTCACCGCTTTTTACCAAAGCTATGTCTAAAACAGCGCAAACGGTTCCTAATAATGTAATAAGGATAAAGGTTCTTAAACCTGCGGAATGACGCTTATTGGATCTTTCCCAACCAAGGAGAGAAGCAAAAAGAATCGAAATCACAAAACGGAAGAGAATGGAGTAAAAAGATAATTCGCTAGACCAATCTCCAAGTAATTTTGCAAGTGGATCAATAAAGTTTGTAGTGTTCATAATTGTTTTCCTTTCATTGATGGAAACGAGGACCGTTTCCGCCGTAATAATAATCTTCTGATGCCTCTAGGAAGGCTTTCTCTTCCTCGGACATCTCATATCCCTCGTGTTTCGGCATTTCTTTTTGAATCTCTTTGATTTCAGCAATCAAGGAATTAATTCTTTCTTGCCGAGGATCGATGTTTGTCTCTTGAACAGGAGGATTCGTAACTTCAGGAGACGCTGTCCCATCTTTTGAATAGGATTTAGATAGATAGAGAGATAACTTTGCGCAAGCAGGGCCGATTAATTCGTAGAGGACGCTGGATGCAAGAATGATGGTTTCTAAGGCGTTACCTTCCTCTCCTCCAAGAGTTCTTGCTCCTAATGCCGCTAATCCAATGGCAACACCTGCTTGAGGAATAAGGGCTAACCCTAAATAGTTTCGCACCTTTTTATCTTTCTTAACGGTAAGACATCCTAAGTAAGCTCCGCCATATTTGCCTAAGATACGAACGAAGAAATAGACAACGCCAATAACGATAATTGGTACGGCTCCTATCGAAGAAGAAGAGAATAAGGCACTTAAATCAAATGAGACTCCTGATCGTACAAAGAAGAGCAAAAGGATAGGAGGGGTGAAGTAATTTAACTGCTTGAATAACTTATCATCTTTCGTCAAGTTGATATAAACCATGCTCATGCACATGCAACCTAGCAAAGGGGATACATCAAATAAAGAGCATAAGCCACAGAAAGAGAACAAAACGGCAATTGAAATAATCAAACGGTTATCTGTAGAACGTTTCTTTGGCATAAGCCATTTCATTAATAGGCCACAGAATCCCCCAATTAACAAGGCCGCTAGATTAAAACCGATTGGTTTGAGGATGCTAACGACGTTGAAACTTCCTGAAGAAACGGCAACGGAGATGGATATTGCTACGCTATAGGCCAATAATCCGACAACGTCATCAAGAGCAACAACTTGAAGGAGAGTATCAACAAACTCACCTTGAGCATGCGTTTGTCGAATCGTCATCATTGTTGAAGCAGGGGCGGTTGCAGCTGCTAACGCGCCTAATACCAAAGAGAAAGATAAATCCAACCTTAATAGGAAATAAGAAACTAAGAAGACAAGAATGGTGGCTAACAACGCTTCAAAGACAGTGATGATAATCACCTTTGGACCATTCTTCTTTAAAACATCAATTTGAAAGAATTCACCTGTGCTAAAAGCAATAAAAGCCAAAGCAATATCCGCTAAGAAGGAACTTCCTTCTACAAAGGAAGAAGGAATTAAATTCAAACAAAACGGGCCAATTAAGATACCAGCTACGATATAAGCCGTGACATAAGGAAGACGTAGCAACTTTGTTAGACGTGTCAGTAAAAAACCTGCAAAAAGCATGATTGCAATGGAAATGATGCTGATACTGACTGGTGACGTGATCCCTAAAGAATCATAAATAGAATTCATTTGTTACCCCCTTCCATATATAAAAAGAATTTGTCGTTTTTCACTCTAACGACAATGTGGATTATAGACAAATAAAAAATAAAAACATATTATGTATACACATTCAAACATAAATAAACGTTATGGAGGCGAGAAAATGACCGATGCAAAATTAATCACTCTTATCACTTTAGCCGAAAAGAAGAGTTTCACGAAAACAGCAGAAGCACTTTCTTTGACCCAACCAGCCGTCTCTCATCACATTCAACAACTAGAAAATGAACTAAATACCAAACTCGTTATTCGCAATAAAAGCGAAATAATTTTGACGAAAGAAGGCGAAATAGCGGTAGATTTTGCCAAAAAGATTATTGGTTTATATAACAAGATGACAACTTCTATCTTAGATAAGGAGAATCATTTTACGAATCTAAGGATTGGTGTTACCCATACCTCTGAATCCAATATCATCATGATCGTTTTAGCCAAAATAAGTGATTTATTAGGCAATATGAATATAACGGTTATTACTGAGACCATAAAAAACATTTATGAAATGTTAGATAATTACGAGATTGATATTGCTATCGTTGAAGACAAAGCCAATCCAGAAAAATTTAACTCTCTTCTTCTTGATACAGATTCCTTAGTATGCATTCTTTCTAAAGACAATCCGTTGGCTAAGAAAAATGTCTTAACGATGGATGATTTAAAAAAATCTAAGATGATTCTTCGTCTTCCTGATTCCGCTACGAGAATGCAATTTGATTCGACACTTGTTTCCATGAACGAATCCATCCATCGTTTTAATGTCATTTTGGAAGTGGATAACATTGCAACCATTAAAGCCCTTGTTCGCAAGGACCTTGGTATTTCTATCTTAGCGAAAAGCGCCTGCATTGACGAGATTAATAAAGGAAAACTAAAAGCTCTTCCGATCGAAAACCTTTCGATGGTTCGAGAAACCAATCTTGTATATAAAAAATCCTCTGACTATCAAGACGTCTTAAATGCCATATATACCACATATCAAAAGATTAAGAATCAACAAAACTGACTTTGATAATGAAAAAAGCATCCTCTTTTTCTGAAAGGATGCCTTTAGCTTTAAATGAAATTAATCAATATAGAATTCCATTGGATATGGAAGGTAATTGATGCTATCAAGCTCATCACAGCTAATATAACCAGGACGTGCGTTGATTAAGGTTGGAAGACGGTTCACGATTGTAGCGCATGTATGGGCAACTGTATTTGGTTTAACAACATGATATTCGATATTTGGCTCGCCTTCGATGTACCAGTCACACATATCTCCATCACCTTCCGCATAAACCTTTCCGATTGTTTCTTCTTCAATGGTAATACCTTGTAAGGTTTCGGCTGTGACAACGGCGGACATACCGATGACTCTTCCCGCTTCGATGGTTTTGCCCATGGTGGAGGAATATAAATCATGATCTAAGACACATGGAACGTGTTTTTGGGTGATTTTTGTGATGGTGAGGTGAAGTTTATGAGCCAAGGCTTCGACGGAGTTATAGGCATAAGAGGCTTCAAAAACAGATGGGTGGGCGATTTGTTTTTCAAATTCTTCTTTAGTTAAATCGACACCATGAGCTTTTGCTAAAGCCATACCATATTCATCAACGTTATAGGAATAGGCTCCTTTGACTTTAACAACCTTATTAGCGCCAGCAATGGCTAAGGCGACCATATTGATCCAGAAGATATCTTGCATGCCGGCACCGGTGATGCTGCATCCATGTTCTTTAGCAAGCTTATCTAATTTATAGGTTTCTGCTGCAGCCGTGGTGAATGGATAAATGGCTTCTTCACAGGTAGTAATGACATTGATTCCTCTTGTGACGCATTTCTCAACCATTGGATATATATCCTTAATAAAGGAGAAGAGGGTAACGATGGCAACATCCGCATCGCAATTGTCTAAGACTTCGTCTGCATTGGCACTAATCTTGACTCCTGTTTTGACTCCTAATTCAGCGAAATCGCCAACGTCCATGCCAATAACGTTTGGATTTACATCGATTGCTCCAACGATTTCTGCTCCATGTTCATAAGCATAGCGGATGGTGTATTTGGCCATTTTTCCACAGCCATATTGAACGACTCTGATTTTTCTCATATTTGTGTTTCCTTTCGAGATTAAGTCCATTTTAAAGTCTATGCTAGGATGAGAGTCAACAATATATCAATAAAACTTAACCGGTATCTGAATACGGAGAAACATGCTTCGTTTAGAAACATCAAAAATATTGAATTCCGTAATGACTTCGCAAAGATAATCCCCTGCGATGGTGTAGTTGTTTTTCTTACAAAAGCCGAGAAGTTTCTTTATTCCTTCATTCTCGTCTTCAAAAGAAGAGAGGTAGAGGGTTACAAACATCGACGCATCGACGATTTTCATCGGAACGCTTTCGATTTTGTGATCGGAGAAAATGAAAATATCCTTTGCGATTAGTTTCCCTTTTTCAATATCTTCTTTTGCAATCGACGTCCCTACGTTATAAGAATAGATTTGCTCCAGCCCTTTTTCGATAAGGTTGTTCCTTAAACAAAGAAGGTCTTTCTCATACCCTAATATTCCTTGTTTATAGAAATCATGAGAACAAGGGATACCGTATATGTATCTTCTTGAAATGTATTCTAAGGAACATATGCCTGTTTTAGGAGAATTACGGTAACGTTCGATTCTTGCAATCGAATCGTCCACGAGATTTAATCTTGCCTTCAAAGTACGAAGCTCTTGATATATTTGTTCCTTCTTACGAGAGAGAACTTCTTCGATTTCATCAATGTTCTCATTATTCAGAACATTTTGAATCTCTTTTAAGGACATGCCTAAATCTTTCATATAGGCAATTAAATCCAAGCGGGCATTTTGTTCAATCGTATAGTAACGGTATTTGCTTTCTGGATCGATATAAGCAGGTTTCAAAAGATCGATCTCATCATATAAGCGCAATGTGGCGATAGAAACGTGATTAATCTCTGCCATTTTTCCAATCGGTATCCATTTTTCTTGCATAAACGACTCCTAAAAACTCTATTGTTACATTAGACTTATATTAGTTTATAGTTTTATGCGAAAAAGAGCGATGAAGAAAATCAACGTTCTGAGAGATAATTGTTAATCATTTCTTTGATGTCTTCCGAATCGGTCTCTCCATCGTAAGAAATGTTGATATCATTAGATTCAATCGTGTTCAACATGCGTTTCGCTTTTAGTTGAAGCCTATCGAGAATGGATTCGTCGATTGAACCATATCCATAAGATGGTCTTCTTGCTACCGAATAATAGTAGTGCGTTCTTTGACCAGGAAGAAGGCCGACACGATTAATTCTATCTTTGGATTGCAACATATAGGTTAAATTGAAACCGTATTCCAAATAGATGGCATCGTGGCATACAGTATGCAAAGATATGGATTCTGCTAACGTATTTGGATTCGTTACAAGTACTTGAACATCACCATACTTAAACGAAGTTATTTTCTGATCTCGAACGAAAGCTGTATCTCTTCCTGAAACGCTTACGACACGAATTCCTTTTTCTCTAAGTTTCGAAAGAACTAAATCTATGGTATCTATAAACAAGCACCAAACTAATACTTTCTTCTTTTGGAAAACTAGCTGTTCAATTAAATTAATGGCTTTTTTCGTTTTTGATGCCAATCCAATTTGATTTATGAGGTCAAGTTGATCTTTAGCATAAAGTGAAAAATCGTTAGAAATGACACTCTGAAAATCAGGCTTTCCCAAGCTATCGGAGTCATCATATAAAGAAGACAAACCACCAATTGATATGTTTTTCTTAAGCAATTCAGGATTAGAAGTTGCTTGGATAAGGCGAATGTATTTAAGCAAGGGATTGCGATAGGCCTTCCAAACCATTTCTAGTAGAGCACTTTCGGCTTGCGTTGGGTCGACTCCACATGTAGCTGAATCATCGGGGTCAGGTAGAGGGACGGACAAATCGGCTTTTGTAGTGCGAACAAACGTGGGGTAGAGAACCTTGCGGATTTCTTGTTCGATGACCGGATTATTATCCGCTTGGCGAAGCCTGTTTTCGCTTACGACCCCTCCAAAAGCGTTATATAAATCATCCGGGTAAAGAATTCTCAGATAATTTAAGATATCCACAAAAGAATTTGGAAGAGGGGTGCCTGTTAACGCAAGTTTGTAAATAGGTGGTTCAGCGCATCCTGTAAGTAAACTAATAAACGCTTTTGAACGAATCCCAACTATAGACTTCAGCTTGTGTATTTCGTCAAAAATGAGTAAGGTTTTCGAGTCCAATACTCTATTTTGTAATAGTTTTATTTTTTCAGGAGAAGAAAGCCATTCATAATTAAAAAGATAGACATCGTACTTATTTTTATCTAATGTTCTGACATAGTCTGATTTGTGTTCGGTTATGTCGAAAAAAGCCAATTTTCTTTTTCCTTCAAAGATGGCGTTTCCTTCGTCTTTCCATGCTCTAAAACAATTAAGAGGGCCAAATACTACGATATGATTTGCTTTTTGACCATCCTTAAAATGATGCGACAAATAAGCGAACAGGCCATAAGAAATATATGTTTTTCCAGTTCCAGGGACGGAATAATCTGCTGATGACTGCATAGCGAAATGGAAAAAAGCGTTATCCATTTGTCTGTCTTTCAATTTTCTCGTCATTTCTTCGTCGACGATTTTTTTAAACTCATAAAAGGAATTGCTCCACAAATTCATGTTTTTCTTGTCTTTTATCGCAACTCCAAGCTTGATTCGCTTTTCTAAATTAAGATCATTTTCATCTAAATATAATTGGGCTCCGACGCTCAAAATGTAATGGATACCAAACGTTTTTAATGTTGGAAGAATGATGTCTCGAAGGACGTGAACGCTTAAATCATTGATGATATATGTGGAGTCTTCTTTTTCTTCCCATTTGCTGCCAAATTTTGTTTTGAGTACCATCGGGCTTTTTAATAGCTTTTCATTTGAATAGTCTTTCAAACGAAAACTTTTATTTTCTTTATCAACATCGATAACAACGCAGTCTTTATAAACGTAAAATTCCTCCTCGGAGCCAAATATCTTGTTTTTAGAATAGGATTTAAGCTTCTCGAATAATTTTCCGCAAGGATACTCGGTGTGGACGGAATCTGGGGAATATGTGTTGTTCCAGAGCTTTTCAAACATAGATATTCCATCATCAACATCTGGATTTTGTCCGCTGAAATTTGTGAAAACGTGAAAGTTTTCGGCATTCCTAAGAATTTCGCTGACTGTTTCATTACCTGAACCATCAAAATAAACTATGTTTCCTTTAGAATCTTTAAAAATACCCGCTTTGATATGACATAGGGCAGATTCGCTGTTCAACATAAAAGCAATTTTCACCTCAGCCAGGCCATGTTCGATTAGATAGCTGAGATTGCACACTTCAAAATCATCCATTAAAAAAGAATCGTTTCTATCCATTTCTTTTGCCATGTCATCCATTTTGGTCTTGTATCCTTCTTCAATGTTTTTCATTTCTTCCGGAGATATTTGATTAGAAAAAATGAAACGGATGTGGCCTTTATTAGCAAAAAATTTATGCAATCCAGAACAAAAACTTTTTAAAATGGCTGAAGAAAAATAAGCAGAAATCCTATCATAACGGTTAGAAACGGATAAGCAAGGAAGGTAAAAATCCTTCAATAGATTTGAGCCATCCGCTGAAGGATCGTATCTTCGCTTTAGAGGTATTTCTTTTAAACTACTTAGTGGCATCTTTGATTTCTTGAATTTTGCTCTCCACGGCATCAATTCTGCTTAATAATTCTTCTTTTTCGGAGCTCTTCAAATTTTGCACAGTTGAAAGTTCCATGGCGTTTAACGCTTTTAAAACGTTTTCCATTGCCTTAGCTGGACCGTTTGCCTCTTTTTCAATTTGCTGTTTGAAAACGCCATCTCTATAAGCTTTATTCAAAATGCTTTCCAAAGCGCTTTTATCCCTTGCCATTTGTTCACTTTCCTCTGGGGTCGTCGCTTGATAATCGATCTTGGATACAACTTTAAGAATTTTGTTGCTTACGTCAGGGGTGTCCACGGTTTCTTTAAAAACATGGTATAGCGCGTCTTCCTTGACTGCGGAATTGAGCAATTCTCTCGTCTTTCTAGTCCTGTCCCCCGTTTGATCTATGGTCATGGCAGAATAGATATAAAACTTTTTCTCATTCCATTCTTCTTCGGACATTTTCGTTCTCTTTTTGGCAATGTCTTCGATTGGACCATCTAATTTTTCGTTTTTGAGAATATAAAAGGCCTTTGGTTTTCCTCTCCAATCAAGATAATCCAACATGGTTTCGACAACCGCTGTGTTCGTTTTAAACTCGTTGGCCTTCATTCCTGAAGCGTGGCAATAGGTTTTTTCATCGCAAAGTTTCGTTAACGGATTCATCACATCTTTATAGAAACTGACCAAGAAATCGATACGGTTATAGTCTTTCTTTTCATCCACGTCGAACTGAAGATTTAATTCGAGAAGCTTAATTGCAAGCCAAGCCGCTTTGTCGTTTTCTTGGGGAGCGGGAAGACAAACCGCTTCAAAGAAAGCGAATTTTAAATCGCCGGTTTCTTTGAAAAGTTCGCGCAGCGCGGTGAAACGTCTATTGCCATCGATGATGCGCCCGTCCGAAAGAATTACACCTGGCTGTTGTTGTCCCTTTGCGCGGATATCCTCTTTTGTTTTGTTGAATGAAACCAAATTGTCGGACGAGGATTCTTTGATAAATCCTGCAATAACATCGTTATATTTCTCTTTATCGCTTTTGAGCAGCTCTTTTAAAGGAGAATTGTTATGGTTTTCGTCGTATTCTTCGATATATGTGGATATACGACCATTCATGTCGTTGTAATAAAGGAGATTTAATGGAATTTTGTAAGACGCATATTCGCCAGGCATGCCGTTAATCGTTAGTCGTTTGGGCAAACCTTTCTCGCACTTGTTTAACTGCTCTTCTGTAATGATAACCATACTGTTCCTCCTAATTTTGTTTGATAATCTCTGCTATATATTTTTTGTTAAGCCAAAAAGATTGTTTTGAAAGACCAATGAACCCCGTATTGGCGTCTCTTTTTGGAAGATTGGCTAAATCCATGAAATTTCTTCCATGCGGTCTTACGTGACATACTTTCGTATCTTTTTCTTTCGGAAAATTCAGGACTATATTCCCTTTAGCATTAATTTGATTTACCACGTTGCCAGATAAAAGAATCTCTTTCGTCTTTAACCAAACGGGTTTTACTTCACCATCCAACGTCTTTTCTGACATTTTCCATAAGAAAACTTTTTGAAGAAAAACCTGCCTATTCTCTTTTTCTTCAAAAACAAAAAATAGGAAACGATATGAAAAATGCTTTCTTAGGGTAGAACTCTCCCATTTTTCTTCGATTAAAGAAGAGAAATCCATGGTTGGAAAAGACATAGATTCGTTAGGTATGCCTTGACAATCGGTTTGAATCGTCTTTACCCAGATGGATTCATGTTCTAACAAAGCTTTGCCGTATCCTGCACCTTTGTAAGAATCGATTAGTTTATTTACTAATAAGGCATTTCTGGACTTGGATTTAGAAACCATTTTCGTAAGGCGGGCCAAGTCATCAAAACTCATGCCAATATATCGCTTTAAAAACTCTATTAAAGAGGATGTTTCTTGCTTGAAATCCATGTCATTTCTCCTCTTTCATAATTGGGATAATCACATCGCCAATTCGTTTGACGATTCCGCAAACCAAAGCGTTTCCCATCATGAAATAACGCTTTTTATATGGCATGGTATCAGTCCAGTTATCTGGAAATTGATTGATTCTTTCGCATTCGAGCGCACTTAATATTCTTCTTTTGTCTGTTTTCGGATCGTCGATGATATGCGTAGAACGATTCACCGTTCCCTCGCTTGTAAGCATTGTTCTTGCGGGACGATCTAAATAATCTGGGTTGGCTATCGGTCCCTCAGAATAATAGTATTTATGTCCATTTTTTGCCGTTCTTTCGATTTTTTTACCGCCTTTTAAGTAATTAAACTTTTGAATAGCTTTCTCGGATAAGAACAACTCTTTTTTAACATCTCCGCGTTCAATTATTTCCCCCAACGTCGTTGGTTTTTCAAAGACTGGATTTGTTTTTGCTGTGTAAATGATTCCATCTATCATCAAACCGCTATTTTCAAAAGGGAACGCAAATTCTTTTTGCAATTCTAGGAGGTCCTTAAAAACCTTTTTGGAAATGTCCGTTTTCTTAATTTTTATTTCTTCTTTTTCAATGGGAAAGGCTTTAGCAAAAACGCCGCTTTCTTTAAAAACGTTCTCAGGACTTAAATCAATGATATTTCTATAGAATAAAGTGGTATTTCTATAGGCAAAAATGAACGTTCTTCTTCTGCGTTGAGGGGAACCATAATCGGCTGCATTAATAACTCTATATTCAACCGCATAGCCTTGCTCTGCAAAGCAACGAAGAATGATTCCAAAATCACGACCACGTTGTTTTGAAGGGGCCTTAATTAAACGGTCAACATTTTCTAACAACACAAAAGGAGGATGCTTTGCGACAAGAATTTCGTTTATCTGCCACCAAAGTACCCCTTTTTTCCCTTCAATTCCTTTTTCATGCGTCAAACTTCTTGCGACAGAATAGTCTTGGCAAGGGAAACCGCCCGTTAAAAGAGTGTGTTCAGGTATTTCAAGATTTTTATCTACCTTACAAATGTCCTTGTTGGAGTTGTGCTTAGATGGGAACCTAGTATTGTAACAATCAAACGCATATTGAGTTTTCATTGAGGGCTCCCATTGATTTGCCCAAACGAATCTTACTCTCTCTCTCTCTCACCGCGCCGTTTTCAAAAGTGACTTCATTTAAGCCAACTCGGAAACCGCCAACTCCTGCAAAGAGTTCGATGGCAGTAGGTGTGATGGATGTATTGGTTCTTTTTGTCATGTTAATTTTTACTAAATCGGCAAGGACACGATCGAAAACGAATAAATGTAACGATCGGCCCTTAACGTTTTACAAAACTAATTATAGAAGATAATTCTCGATCTTTAAGCGATTTTTTAGTCTTTGAAAAACGCTTGGAGCTGAAGAAATGCAAAAAGCGATGTCGTAAAGCTGATATCAGACCTTTTGCTTTCCGCTCAGCATGAACTGACTTTGCTTTTGACGTACGAATGAAGCAAAAGACCTTAAGCCAAAACAAACTATGAAGTATTCTTGAATCAAATCATTTTCTTTCTACGTTTTTTACGAATTTAAGTATACGATTCATAAAACAACGTCTTTTTTACTGCCCTATGCGATTGCTGACGTTGGAAAGCCCAGTACCGCCTGAAAATGAAAAAACCAGCGTTCTTGCTATGATTTTTTACAATGCGCTTATAAAAATGCTCCCATGTTGTTTTCTAAAAAAGAGAGTTGGGGGGTGCCGAATGGCACTTCTATGATTTTTCTTGTGTCGCTAAAATTTTCTAAATTCCCCATCCACTTATTTAAAAGGAGCTTAAAAATGAAACGCAAAACGCTTAAAACGACGTTGTTATCTTTCATGATAATCCCTTTACTCGCTTCCTGCGGGCAGAAGGAACATAACTTTGATAAATCAAAGGAAGAAAGTACCTATACCATTACCTTTGATAGTAAAGGAGGAAGTGAGGTAGCAAGTATTTCCGCTCCAGCAGGCGCAAAAATTGAAGCGCCAGCTTCCCCAACAAAAGAAGGTTTTCTTTTTGCTGGTTGGTATGAAAGCAATGATGGTGGAGCAACTCTAGCAGAAAAACCTTTTGAATTCACCTATATGCCTGCAAGATTTTTCACTCTCTATGCTAAATGGGGCTTTGATAGCATCAAAGGAAAAACCTTTAAGCACACGTCCTCGGTTTTAACTTGGAGTGGAACGGAAGAAGAAAAGAAAGCCTTCCTTGGGGAAATGGGGTTAACGGAAGAGCAATATAAGAAGATGAATGAAGCCGCGATTATCAATTTTACCTTTGATAAGGTAGAAGAAAAGGCTTCGGCTAGCTTTGGTGTGGAAATGGAAGGAGAAACGAGTTTAGATAACTGTACCGTTCTTTATAAACTCACTGGAAATACCATCGTTTTCTATGATTCCGAAGAAGACTTAAAAGTGGGCCTTCCTGCTCATAAATATGGTTTATTTGCGGGTGTAACCTTTTCCTTTTCACCTGACAGATCCCAAATGATTCTTACAGGAGTCACAGGAATCTTAAAACTAGAACATATTCTCTCTGTCGTAAAAGAATAGAAATATTCGATATAAACAGAGAAGAATGATGATAAATTCATCCCCATTCCATAAGGAGGTGATTACGCTACTGGGGAATAATAAATAAGTAGCGTAAAAAGAGAATGAAGAAGAAAAAACTATCCGCATTGGCTGTAACATTCTTCTTTCTTGCGACAGGCTCATTGGCTAGCTGTGGCAAGAAGAAGGAATCCAGCAGCCTTCCATCCGTTTTAGAAAGTGTTCATCAACACGATTTTTCTACTGCCTGGGCACATGATGAGACAAAACATTGGCACGCTTGCAAAGATACATCTTGCAATGAAAAGAAAGATTTAGCAGACCACAGTTTCGTTTGGAGCGAGAAAACACCAGCATCTCTCCATACCAACAAAGTAGAAAAAGGAGTCTGCTCTGTTTGTAATTATGCGACCGAACGAACAGTAGAAAATACGGCAACCCATGAATGGAGTGACGAATGGAAAAAAGATGCAACTGGACATTGGCATGAAACAAGTTGCACTGATCACGATCCAATGAAGAAAGACTTTAGCGAACATCAAGGGGAATGGACGGTTAAAGTTGAGGCGGCTTATAAACAAAATAGAGTAGACGAAAGAACCTGCACCGTTTGTGCCTTCCATGAAGAAAAAACCATTGAAGGAACTGCTCTTGCCTTTAAGCCAAGAAGCATTACCGTCTCTCAAAGTGAATTCGTTTATAATGCAAAGCCTTTTGCCTTAGATAGTTACATTACGACTGAAGATAAGGAAGGCATGCAAGTTGAATACAGAAAGAAGGGCACCGAAGTCTATTCAACAAATGCGCCATCTAACGTAGGCATCTATGAATATAAAATCACTCTTCCAAAAGCTGGAGAGTGGGATGCCGCCGAAAAAACGGGTGAAATGAAAATCGCCCAATACGAAGTGAAATTGACAAAGAAAGAATTTTCTAGAGATTTAGGTTCTCAAGTTGTTGATGGACAAATCCAATTAGAAGAAATCGAAGTCAATATCGACGCTTCGACAAAAGAGAAAATAATGCTTACGCTTGATGTGTCTTTTGATGTGGCGGGTGTTCAAAGCGTTCCTGCTACAGAATTAAAACTCGCCAATCCGAATTACGCATTAAATGTCGGGGAAATCACGGAAGTAACTTTGAAAAACTACGATACTGCTGACTTCTATTGCGGTATCCAGGATATCTACACTTTCCCTAGTAGAGAGGGCGTCGCTATTCAAACGCAAATTGCTCGTGGAACACTCAAAGTCGGGGATTCTCTTTATATCCACGAAATCAAAAAGTCTGTGACTGTAACCGCTATGGAAGCAGAAAGAAAAAAATTAGAAAAAGCAACGGTCGGAGAAACCGTCTTGTTCCTTGTCACCGGTATTACCAAAACGGAAATTGCAAGAGGCTACACGGTAAGTAAAAAGGACACGCTATTGGAATACGATCGTGTTGTTGGGAATATTTATGTTTACACCAAAGATGAAGGTGGCAAACATACTCCATTAATGGATAGCACCAAGGAAGCATACCTTCCTACCATCAGATTCGTAGACACCAATTCGGAGAGAGAAGCAAGAATGTTCTTCCCGAAAGATACGACGATGATAATGTCAGGAGAAACAGTTGAGGGCGTTAGATTCTACTTCCCATATTCTATGCCTGCTTTCGTTGGACGTAGCTTTGTTCTGATAGAATCAGGAAGAGCAATCGCCAAAGTCGAGATTACCGATGTTCATAAACACGATAGCAACTACTATAGAGATGGTACTTGTAGAGACTGTTACTACGCTTCAGGGACTTCTTTGACAATAAAGGATTACAAAGCGGAAGTGGAGCGTAAATTCCTTAAAGATGAAAACAGAATCTTTCTCCTCCTACTCACCGGCAATGGGAAGGGCGAAAGTACATATCGTTTCATGCTTTCGGATACTACAAACTTCACAATGGTGCTTAAAGCCACACTCGGTAACACGATATACACTTTGACTGACAAAGGCGATTTCACCGTTGAAAAGAATGGGTATTACCATATCGCTATCAATATCACGGCTAAGAATCGTGGAACTTGTAAATTGACAGTATCTGAAGTATTCACCATTAAACCAATTGGTTAAAAACATGAAACAAAGAGTGGGGCGCTTGCTCCACTTTTTTCTATGCGCATAAATTGGGCATTAAACAGAAATTCCTTGAATGTAAAAAACTGAGATTTCATTTAGGGTAGAATAATAATATGAAATCACTTGTTATCAATTTCCTTGGCGATTCTATTACCGAGGGTGCAGGAGCTCTTTGTTCTGAAAATGCTTTCCCTGCTGTTTGTTGCCGTTTGGCTAAAGCAAAAGAAGGAAACTATGGTGTAGGAGGAACACGTATTGCTAAGCAACGCGTTAGCATCAATAATAATCCCGATGAAGAATTCATTCTCCGTGCAAGATGGATGGGCCCATGTGACTTTTTATTCGTATTTGGCGGAACGAATGATTTTGGACATGGCGATGCGGAATTAGGCGAGATGGGTGATAAAACACGCTGGACTTTCTATGGTGCTTTAGATGAACTCATCCGTTATCTTTTAACGCAAAAAGGATTAAAGAAAGAACAAATTTGTTTCATTCTTCCAACCCCGCGTCAAGATGAAGATAACCCACATGGAGATGGACGTAGCAAAACTTGGAAAGATTTCCCTCCTTTAGAGAGCTATCGTGAAGCCATCCGAAAAGAATGCGACGCTTTTGGAATCGAATACATAGAAAGCAAACTTCCTGCTCCCCCGAAAGGGCTTGCGGATCCTAGTGACCTTTATATGGATGGACTTCATCCTAACGTTAAAGGACATTATCTCTTAGGCGTAGAACTATACGAATACCTTAAGAAAAAAGGCCTTGTTGAATAAAACGGATAAGAAAGCGGGCATGTACGCTTTTTTGTTTCATATCATTTTGCAATAAAACCTTGCTTACATGTTATAATCTTCCAATGGAAACGGAACCCCTTTTTAAAAGACAAACCCCCTCCTTTTGGGAGAAGATTTTCTCTTATTTGAAAGCCCATTGGAAATGGATTGCTTTCGCTTTGGGCTGCATTCTTTTCCTCTACGTCGTTTATTTTATTTTTTGTTTTAAAACGGCTCCGACTTATTCTGGTGCCGATCAAAGCTATTGGAATGTTCGCGTAATCTTGTTCCGTGTTTTTTGCGGGGCTTTGGACGTGGCTATTTTTATTTGGGGCATGTGGCTTTATGCCAAAGGAAGACTCAATGCAGGTAACGCTTGTTTGTTATTGGCTTTGATGGCAATGACGATAGCAATGTGTTATTCGTTTAGCACACCGATTTGGGATTATGGCCGTCATTGGAACCAACATGACGATTATTATGCGTCTACAGGCGGACAATACCTTATGCAAGATGGGATTCTTGATGGGGGATCAGGTCATTTCGGTCTTATTATGACTGTTTTCCGTACAGGAAGGGTACCAGAGATTATCTTTCAAAATGGCGCTTACGATTTCTCATTCTCGGCTGTAGGGGAGAGATATCAACCAAAGACCTTCTATATGCTTACGGGCTTTTTTATGAAGATCAATTCCCTTATGGTTCATGGAGCGGAAGGAAACGTTTCTATTTCCTCCTATGTGATGAGCAATACGGAATGGACCTTATTTGAAATGAATAGAATCCTTTGGACGGGTTTTGTTTGGTTCACTTACTATTACATTTATAAAGCGTTGACGGCTTTAGGATTAAAGGGCAAGGCCCTTCCATTAGCCTACGCTTGCATTGTCTTTTGCCCAATGTTTTTCTTCTTTGCAAATTGGGATAACAATGATGGCATGTCCGCTTTCTTTGCTTTTGCGGCTCTTTATCGTGGCATTACTTTCATGAAAAAGAGAGATTGGAAGAGTGCTATGCTTTGCGCTTTAGATATAGGACTTTCTATGTCTTGCAAACTTGGCGGAGCGATTGTTGCTTTGGCTCTTATTCCAATGCTTGTGCTCGCTTTCATAGATAGTCTTCGAGCAAGCAAAGGACAAACTCTTTCTTTGAAAACACCTTGGGTTCAATTGCTTTTAAAAGGCGTTTGCTTTGCTTTGATTGTCTTTCCGATCGGTCTTTTCTGGCCTGTTTATAGCAAGATTCGTTTTGGACAAGATATTTTCTTCTTCTCTGATGCAAAGAATGAGCGATTGCTTATCAATATCCCTCTTTGGCAAGCTTGTTTTCTTTGGCCGAACAAAGAAAGTTTTTGGTCCATCTTCGTTTATCATTTTCAATATCCTGAATGGAATATGATTCAAGATGTTTCCTTAACGAGCAATGTTTTGAAAAAGGCTCTTTATAACGAATATCAGTGGGGGCATTCTTATTGGCAGCTTTCTGTTTTATACGCCACAGCGTTTCTACTTGTCCTTTATACTTTAGTAATGATTCCCATCCGTTTTGTTTTTGCTTTGATTAAAAGGAATAAGCCCAAAGATTGGAGAAGAAGCTTAGCAATCGCATCCATTCTTATTGCCAATTGGGGATGGCTTGTATGGTTTATTTATAAATCGCCATACACTTGCAATTGCGATATCCGTTACATTCCTACTTTCTTGCTTGGGTTTGGGGCTTTGTTTGGGGGCCATGTCGATTCAAGCGATAATATAAGCAATCCCAGATTAAAGAAATTGAACGATGTTTTTCAAATAGGACTTGTTTCTTGCTTCGTTATGGCTAGCATTGTTACATATATAAGCGTGTGTCAATGGTACGCGCCTTTGCACGTTTAAGGAGAAGACTTATGGATGAGATTGCCGTATTGATCCCTTGTTACAACGAGGGGATTACCATAGCTAAAGTGATTCTAGACGCGAAGAAATATCTTCCTAATGCGACCATTTACGTTTATGACAATAACAGTACGGATAATACTGTTTCCGAAGCCCTTAAAGCCGGAGCCATTGTTAGAAAAGAGCCTCGCCAAGGCAAAGGAAATGTTGTTCGCAGCATGTTTCGCGATATCGATGCCGAAGTCTATTTAATGGTGGATGGAGATGATACATACGGGTTAGAAACTTCTCCAGAGATGGTTCGTCGTGTTAAAGAAGAAAACGTTGATATGGTTATTGGCGATCGTCTTTCTGGAGCGTATTACACGGAAAATAAACGCGCTTTTCATAACTTCGGAAATGATTTGGTCCGTTTCCAAGTCAATCATCTTTTCCATGCGAATGTGAAGGATGTTATGACTGGCTACCGCGCTTTCTCTTATCGCTTTGTGAAATCCTTCACGATTTCTTCAAAGGGTTTTGAAATTGAGACAGAGATGACTTCTTTCGCCGCTAATCATAATCTGCTTCTATCAACGCTTCCTATCACCTATCGTGATCGTCCCGAAGGCAGTTTCTCTAAGCTTCATACGATTCGTGATGGATTCAAAGTCTTAAAAACGATCGGAAGATTGTTCCGTGAATATCGCCCTTTAGCGTTCTATTCCTTTTTCTTCCTTCTTTTTTCCGCTCTAGGTATTGGTTTCTTTATTCCTAACTTCCTTGATTATCTTGCGAATGGAGGGAAGGAGAATCTCGCAATATTCCTCATTTGTTCTTTTTCTCTTTTTGTGGGTATACTTTGCCTCTTTTTAGGTCTTCTTCTTTCTTCCCTTCAAAAGAAAGAAAAAGAAGAATTCGAAAGATCCTTTATTCAGGCAGAGAGTATCTTTTCTTTAAAGAAAAATCAGAAATTATAAGCAAAGAATATTTCCTTTAAACGAAGAAGCAAGCCAAAGCAATTGCCCGCTTTCATACCATCAAAGGAATCAAAATTTAGGCAAAGACACACGAACGCGGATATAAGCATTATGAGGAATCCTCCTCCTAATACCCAGTTTTGTACAGGTGTATCTTGAACCCTTTTTTGTAGTTGCAAGAAAGTAAAGACAGAGATAATCGTTGCAAGATGGAAGAATTCAATTAAATAACGTGGACAAACACCTGCTTTAGAATAGGTTGTAAAAGCAAAAAAGAAGAGGAAGAAAGGGAAAATGATACCCATGATTTTCTCCGGGTTTTTAGCCTTTTTTAAGAAAAGGAAAGGTGCAAACAAACTTAACCAGAAGAAAGGGACCCCCAATAAACCATAACAAGAAGAGACGTATGGGGCTAAAGCAGTGCTTTCAAAGCTATAACGTTGTACAGTGCAAGATATATAAGGGAAGACGTTATAGAAATTACCCCCTTGGCAAAAGAAATGGAAGAAGGTTGGAAGAAGCTTCTCTGCCAAATAAGAAAGATATCTTTGATCGGTGATATTTAACTGATAAGATTGGCCAAACTCAAAGATAGAATCGAAACGAGCATAATTATATAAACAAGCCAATATTCCACCTGTAAGCAAGATTAGGAACATCGGAAGGAATTCGATGACTTTCTCTTTAATAGAGACCTCTTTTTCACGTAACATCCCCAATAAGAAAGGAAGAGCAAGCAATAATCCCAAAAACAAATTTGGGCGGCTAAAAACAAGAAAAACGAAAGATAATCCAGCAAGTGCTAAAGGGAGGATGCGAAGTTTCTTTTTGCGGTAAGCATGCAAAATAAAACCAAAGAAAAGGTCAAAGAAAGCCAACCCATATATATCAGGAACGTGATAAATTGCTTCATGATAAACTCCATCTTTCCAAGTGTAGGCAAGAATCATCATGGAGGTAAGACTTCCAAGGATAGCAAAGAAAAGGTATTGCACCCAATCAAATTTCTTTTGCATGAGTTGGAAAATCTCAAGCAATACAAATAAGAAGGAAGGAATTAAAATAGCCATTCCGATGGTTTCTAATCCGAAAGCCGTTAAAACGTAACGCATTCCCGTTAAGAAATAGAACGGGAAGGAAATTAAAAGGACAGGCATTGGCCCATAATAAGAATAATATTTGCCATTATAGAAAGCGTGGTCCCAATAATAGGAAACATTCGCCCAGCTTCTTTCCGAAGGATTCCAAGGGTTCTTTAAGGATAATAGTTTGGGATCAACAGCCAAATCTAAATCGATTCTTCCTTTTCTAAAAGCGTCGAAAAGAGAAACGAATATATCCGTTTTCCCGGTGGTAGAAGATATATGGGCATGAAGATCTTCGGTGGAAATGGGGTAGGGCGTAGCAAAATCAGTTATATTGCCCACCATATAGAAGAAAGTGCCTAAGATTAAAAGACAGGCAAATCCACCTAATATTAGATAAGGGGTTCTCTCTGAGATTTCTTTCCTGTTTCTATTAAGGAACGTACTTAAAGAAGAAAAGAAAAGCACAACGATGGAAAAGCTTCCAAATCGAAGCAAAGAAAAATGAAAACGAAGGGGGACGTTTAGCGAAAAAGAAGAAAGAATAGCATTCGTAGGCGACGCATAATATTCATCTTGGAAAGAGAAATCGATACGGTATGCCTTGATTGTTTCTTCTGGATAAGTAGGCAAAGATAAGACATTGGAATTCCCGTTATTCGTATCAAGAAGATAATTTCCACCTTCACTGAAATTCACTAAATCGGTAGAAAAAGAGATTTTTGCCTTAATGGTTGCTCCATTTCTTTCGGAGAAATTCAAATAGATGTTCTTCGGCTTCTCTTCTTTTCCCCAATTTAAGATGAAATAAGACCCATTTTGTAATTGGATACACCCATCATCTAATTTTTCATAGTTTCCTGATATGACAGAAGAAGTGCTAAGCGTATCAAAAGAATAAGCATTCCCCCCTAAAGGATAGGCTTGGAGGTTGCTTGTAAAACTTTCTAAGAAGATGCCTAGTAGAAGTAAGGAAGAGCATATCAGTTTCTTCTTGCTTGGCTTATTGCTTTTCCAAGGAAAGAAACGATAAGGATGAATGATAAGCAATAGAAGAGAGAGAAAGAAAAAAGGTAATGTCCCATTTAAGTAAGGGAAACGAGGGAAACAGAAATAGAAAATCAAAGCAAAAAGAAAGCCTAAACCGAAAGGAATTCCGTAACGGTAAAGATCGTCTTTAGAAAAAAGAGACTCAGTAGACTGCTCTTTCTTTTTCTTGAAAAGATGGTGAAGGAAATAAGCAAGAAACGCGATTAAATTTCCTAAAAACCAACTTAAAAATGTCATGGAAAAATTATAATGCTTGAAAATATAGATAGGCAAGAAACCCAAATGCAGGGGGCTTCATTGCTTTCATTTGATATTTCTAACCCATGTTTAGAATAATCTTTCTTAAAAGAATCCCCTCTAATGAGATTATTTCTTTATCTAGAACATCTAGAAATTATCTAGAAACATCTAGAAATGTTTTTAGCATTAAATATTAAAAATGACTATTTATCGAAAGAAAAATCTAGAAACATCTAGAAATTCAAAAAATATATCCAATGTTAAAACCCATTCATTTTTAGAATGGTTCTGATGGTTTTTCCTTTTGAATATTACTTTCCTTCCTTTTTCTTGGCTTTGTTATAGTCCTTTATGAGCTCTTTGGCTTTCCTGGAAATCTTCTTCTTTTTAAAAAGAAGGGGATATAGCTTATAGAAAATAACGGCAAGGATCGCTAAAACAACACATAAAACAACAACGACATCTACCCAATTCATAAGCCACTCACCCCCATAAAGCCATTACAGGCCCAGCCAATCGTCCCAATGATCGTAGATATTAGGTAGGCAATAAGTAATTCCATTCCCATGGTGAAGAGAAGTTTCTTTGCAGAACCTAACTCTCTTCTTAAAGTGGTCACGGCTGAGATACACGGGATAGAGAAAAGATTAAAGCAAAGGAAGGATAATGACGTAAGTATTCCGTTAGCGTCCATCGTAGCAAGGAAAGAGAATGGCGAAGAGGGGGAGAGGATGTTACTCCCCCCGCCTGCAATAACGGATAAAGAAGATACGACTTGTTCTTTTGCAATAAGACCTTGTATAGCAGAAACCGTTAATCCCCAAGAATAATGCCCGCCAAAAGCAGGGATAAACAAATAGGCTAGAATCTTACCGATGCTCGCAAGTATAGAAGCAGAGACGTTCATTGAATCAAGATTCTTAAAGCTTCCAATGGGTCCAACATATTGCATGCTCCAGGTGAATCTTGTGAAGAACCACACCAAAAAGGTGCATAAGAAGATAGTGGTTCCCGCTCTTTCAAGGAAGTCTAGCGTCTTATCCTTTGCATCACGATAAACATAATAGGCATTAGGCAATTTATATTCCGGCAGTTCAGAAATGAAAGAATCATCTCCGTCCTTAAAGAAGAATTTCTTCAAGATGATGGCTGCTAGCAAGATTATGGCAATAGAGAAGATATAGCAAAGGAACGTTACTAACCATCCCGCTTTAGGGAAGATGAGACTTGCTAAAAGAGACATAATAGGAAGCTTGGCATTGCAAGGAATAAAAGGAACAAGCATTGCCGTCATTTCTTTTTCCTTTGGATTTTCAACCGTTCTTGCCGTCATAATCCCTGGAACGGAGCAACCTGTACCCACAATAAAAGGAATAATGGATTTGCCAGATAAACCGAATTTCTTAAAGACTGCGTCTAAGAAAAAGGCAATTCTAGACATATATCCTGTCGCTTCCAAAATGGATAAGCAAATAAATAACATCACTAATTGAGGAACGAAAGATAAAACAGTGGAGATACCTCCAATAATGCCGTTGGCAATCAAATCAGAAGCCCAAACGGAACCGCCTGCATTTTCGATAGCATCGCCTAATATCGGTCCTAAGCCTTCTATCTCAAAAGGAACTTCATGGAAGAAAATGCTTATGGAAGTGGAACCGTTAAATAAAGCGTCGATGAAATCACTCGTAATTGAGCCGACAACCCCAACCGATAAGAAATACATCAAGCCGATTGCCAATAAGAAAATAGGCAAGGCTAAAAACTTATTGAGGACGATTTTGTCTAATTTATCCGTTAAAGATTCTGGCATTGGACTTTGGGCGCAACATTCTTGCTTTATCTTTGTCACATACTGATAACGACCATCCGCGATGATTTGTTCCGCGTCCATGTCATATTTCTTTTCTAAGGATGCAACCTCTTTTTTTGTTGAACCGTTATTCAATGCTTGATAAAAAGGATCGTTTTCAAAGAGTTTTACGGCAGAGAAACGGAGTTCTCTCTTATCTTCTAGTTCGTTATAGAGGTCATTTTGCAAATGATCCAATTCTTTTTCAACATCTGGAGCAAAGATTTTCTTCTTCGGGTTCTTACGATATTTTCTGTCTCTAATCAAAGAAATAAGGTCGTCAATTCCTTCCCCTGTTTTAGCGGAGATTCGTACAATGGATACGCCTAATTCTTCTTCAAGCTTCTTAAAATCGATATGGATACCTTTCTTTTCTAGAATATCCGCCATATTCATTGCAACAATGACGTCCGCATCTAATTCCATTAACTGAGTCGTTAAGTAAAGGGAACGTTCCATAGCGGTAGCGTCCACGATATTGACGATTAAATCAGGATTGGCATCTAACCAAAAAGAACGCGTTACTTGTTCTTCGCTCGTGTATGGAGAAAGAGAATATACCCCAGGGGTATCCACTAAAAGGAGACTCTTTTCACCTTTGATATAGCCTTCTTTTCTTTCGATGGTCACGCCAGGCCAGTTACCGATTGTCGCATTTTGGCCAGTCAGAGCATTAAATAAAGTTGTTTTGCCAGCGTTTTGATTACCAACCAAGCCGATTATCATTTTGTCACTCATTTTTCATTACCTATTACAACGACATCGATGTTTTTTAAATCTTCGATACGCATTGCTAATTCGTATCCACGTAGCTCTATATCAATTGGGTTACCAAATGGCGCGACTTTTTTCACTTTCACTGTGACACCTCTGGTTATGCCCATATCTAAAAGATGTCTTTTTAATGCAGCATTATCATTATGGAAGTCTAAGACTTTTGCAACTTGGCCTTTTCTTAAATCAGATAGATGGCCATGATCGCCTATCTTTAAGTTTTGGCGATGTTTCGTTGAATCGTTAACGCTCATACTTATCCTCTATACTGGAATATTATAGTCTTTATCCTTATTAGAATATGCAAGATGCTATAAGCTTATTAAAAATGTAATAGCCTCACTTGTAAAAAGCCACGAAAGCATGAACTGTACCCCAAATCCTGGACTAGTTAATCGCATTATATCATACCTACCATG
>ERZ1034687.23-NODE-23-length-94452-cov-16.169963_pt1 | contig 94452 bp, 129 predicted proteins | sample MGYA00520704_ERZ1034687 | MGnify/ENA primary metagenome ERZ1034687 (study PRJEB33766, sample SAMN09781762) | gut metagenome | biome: gut microbiome | host: Homo sapiens | place: Madagascar | study: EMG produced TPA metagenomics assembly of the PRJNA485056 data set... | reverse complement strand
TTGTTAGCAAAAAATAGAAGACTTACTGCTGTCCGCAAACCATTTAAGCGGACTGAAAGCCATCGTCACCCGGACGCAATCCAATCAGACGGCGAACGCAATCCGATCAGACGGCGGACGCAATCCAATCAGACGGCGAACGCAATCCGACCAGACGGCGAACGCGAACGATGACTAATTAAGCAAAAAGGCGTGCTTGTTGGCACGCCTTTTTGCTTTTCCAAACACAACAAATCGGAAACTCCTGCGTTATTATTAAAATAAATAACTAACTTTGCAGAAGAATGAAGAAAGCAATAATAACAACCATAGCCGTGTTAGCAACGACGACAGCATCAGCGCAGGAAAGCCAGACAGCCTACAACTTTCTGCGTCTGCCGGTCAGCGCACACGCCGCAGCCGTGGGTGGCGACAACGTGACACTCGTAGAAGACGATGCCGCGCTGATATTCAACAACCCTGCCCTGCTCTCTTCTGTAAGCGACAAGACAATCGGACTGAACGTTATGACCTACATGGCGGGAGCCAAGACTGCAAGTGCCACATTTAACCGCACCGTGGGCAAACGCGCATCGTGGGCTGTGTCAGGACAATATATGGACTACGGCAAGATGCGACAGACCGATGCCAACAACAACCAGTTGGGCGAGTTCTCGGCACGCGACATCTCAGTAGCCGGATATTTCTCGTATATGCTCAACGACCGCTTCGCTGGCGGCATAACGGCGAAGTTTCTGACATCGCACATAGGAGGATACAACTCGGTTGGCGCAGGCATCGACCTCGGTCTCAACTACTTCGACCCCGAACACGACTGGTCACTCTCGATTGTAGCAAAGAACTTAGGAGGACAGGTGAAGGCATACGACGACGAATACGACCCGATGCCTATCGACATACAACTCGGAGCAAGCAAGCGACTGGCACACACGCCACTGCGAATCTCAGCCACGCTTGTAGATCTCACCCACTGGAACTACCGCTTCTTCAACCATATTGTTCTGGGCGTAGATGCCACTATCTCACAGAACTTCTGGCTCGGATTAGGCTATAACTTCCGACGTGCCGACGAGATGGAGATAAACACCTCAGAAGGCGGAAGCACCCACTTGGCAGGTTTCTCGGTGGGAGCAGGCGTTAGCCTCAACCGCTTCAAGATAAACTTAGCTTACGGCAAGTACCACGTGTCGAGTTCGTCGCTCATGCTGAACCTCGCCTTCTCGCTTTAAACAACTAACGAACAACTAAAAACATATACTAAATATACAACTTATATATGAAGAAAATTGTGATAGCCATTGACGGGTTATTTTAAGAAGCTCTATTTTAAGCGATACTTCTTAAATATCAGCCACTTATGGCTATCAATCGAATTTATCAGTACATCGAAAACTATTGTCGGACTATTGTCGGACATTAAAACACGAACCGAATTGTTGTCGGAACTATTGTCGAAGAAATGAACCTACGAGTTGTAATACTGCCAGCTAAAGTTCTGGCGGACGGAACACATAAGATACGCATCGCGATTTCTCACAAGGGACAGACACGTTACTTTGTGACACGCTTCGTTGTACCTTCTCCTGACAACATTGTGAACGGACAGGTGGTCGGTGTAAATAACGCATCGTATATTAACCAACAGCTGCGCATACGGATGACCAAGATATACTCCATCTGTGACAAGGCGGAGGATATGGAATACTACACCTGCTCACAGCTCGTTCAGTATATCGAAGATGCTGAAGGCAATGGTGGGCCGAAAAGCATACACGAGATTGGTGAAAGATTTCTCATTATGAAGAAGAACGCCTACAAGGAGGGAACATTCAGATTATACCGTGATGCAATCACCTACTTTGAAATGTTCTTCGGCTCTGACTACCTTCTGCAGCTGCTCACTTCTGCCGACCTACACCGGTTCGAGTTGTTTTTGAAAGAGAACAGAGGCTTGTCACAAACCACAATTTCTATAAAGATGCGGAACATCCACACTGTCATCAACTACGCCATACGTCAGAAATTTGTGGAGTTTGATGTCAGTCCTTATGCCGACTATGAGGATCCGCAGCCGACAAGGCGCAACTGCGTCATCACATTAGAGCAATTAAGAAAGGTTCGCGACATAGACTTGTCGAAAGAGCGAGGAACACAGATAGGGACTGCTCGTGACATATTCATGCTTTCATTCTACTTATGCGGCATGAACCTCCAGGATATAATGGCACAAGACTTTCGTAACAACAAAGTCAAGTTCCAGCGTATCAAGACTGAAACAAGAAAGAAACGTGTCACATACACGGAGTTTGCCATTCAGCCAGAAGCAAGGGCTATCCTTGACCGGCTGACGAAAGACGGAAAGCTGTTCATAGGACACAAGCGCTCTTGTGGAGCATTACAGCGCATTCTTTACTCCTGTCTTCCAAGGGTTGCAAAGTTATGTGGCATTGAGTCGGACTTCATTTACTACTCTGCAAGAAAGACTTTTGCACAGCTCGCCAACCAACTGTTCATCAAGGACAGCATTATTGAATATTGCATCGGTGACACCGTAACACAATCACGGAGGGTTATCGGTTATTACATTCATATAACACAACAGATGGCAGACCTTGCTGTTCGTAAAGTCTTTGATGCCGTAGCGAGCGATAAAACACTTGAAGAATTGCAAGTTGAGGCTTTATCAACAGCTCACGACAAAGATGTGGGAATGGAATAATAATAAGGTGGAGGTGCTTTGGCTGCTTTCTCCACCTTATTATATTACTTAAACTTGATGACAAAATAATCCTTGTCAAGAAATTCGTCCGGGCATAAGCCACGTTGAGGCTTGCCGATAGTTATGGAATCTATCTTAAATTGTAGATGCGGTCGCTTCGCTCCATAACCATTCACAAAACGGACATGGGTGTATTGGGATTTGAAATTATTGCCAAGTGTTACATTGACGTATTTTCCATTTCCCGAGTACAAATACGAAAATTCGCCAGTAGACTTGTCGCATAAGCGCTTTAACCAATATGGCTTTATCTCCCGATACTCCTCACGCTTTTCTCCTAATGCTATAAGGTCAAACCACTTTTTACTTACAGCAAGACACAAGACTTTTCTCATACATCTTCCTCCTTTTTGTCGGAATAATCGACCTTGAATACAGATATTCTTCCAATAGCTTTCAAGCTATCCCTAAGCTCTTTAAGTGTTAGACCTTTGGGGATCTTGACACGCTTACACTCATTAAGTGACACTCTAAGATTTTTGACATCGACATTTTTTGAACGATGGTCTGTAATTTCGATGCAGCGCATTATTAGCTTATAAACTTTATAATCCATCATTTTTCCTCCTTCCCTTTCTTGAAATTACAAATCTCTTTCTGTCCTTTAAACACGGCTTTCATACCGCCAACCAAATACAGCGAGTTGACAGCATTGCCAACAAGGTGTTCGGTGTAGTCTATTGTGCGCTTTGGGTCGAGGTCTTCCAAATCAAGTAAGCTAAACGCTATGATGGTGTTGGCCACAATGGCGTTGCATACTTTCTGCTGTTCCTTATTTGTAAGTATCTTCATAATGTCTATTTCGAGTTCCGTATGTCAATTATTCTTTTCAAGTACGACTTACAGAAATGCACTTTACTGCGTCGTCCATCCGAAAGGATGGTGATATCTATCTTTGAAGTGTTTGTCGTCTTGTCATATCCAATTCGTACAGAAACGGAGTCATAACATCTAATAACAGGAAGCGTAAGGAAATCACGCTTCAGCTGTTTCTTCATTTTACGAATATTCTTTTTTATATTTACCATTTCCTTTTATTTCTTAAATTGTAGAGAAACCTACGCCTTTCGGCTAATGTTTTTGGGTTGTAACAAATGTGTTCCCACCCATCATTATCTATAAAATGGAATTTACCTTCACTATCATACTGCCCAAAAGGAGCTCGGACATTATCTGGAACAGTACCGGCTTCATGTACTTTACGCCATATTGTAATGTTTCCACCAGGATGTATTGTTTCAAAGTACTTTATATTGGGGTGTTCAGACATGAATATTTCTTTATCCTCGATTTTTATTCGAGGAACAGGCGGAATTTCGTAATTCGTCATATCTTTTGAGTTTTGGGGTAGTCCTTAGTGTATTCATCGCCATGTGGCAGCAGGTCGGCAATGTATGCCCACTTCTTGACTTCGAATGTTACGCCAGGAGCATCGTTAAGTACAGACAGATAGTCGGTACTCCAACCCAACTTTTCATCAAACCTACTTTCTACATAACCACTACAATTAGTTAATTCTTCTGCAGAATCTATCTCTACTTCGACGATGCACGCTGGTCCTGTCTTTGGTTCCTCGCTCGCATCGTGCCATATAGAGTTTATGTTGATGTACTCTCTTTCTGCGACATAGCGATTCTGTGGAATGGTCTGTGCGCACAAATCGGAAAAGATGATGTTATCGCGACCTTTCCAGTCCTTCTTTTTGACACCTTTCTTTGGAAAGATGAACAATCTGTTCGGAAAATCACTCATAGTTATCTATGTTTATGGTTGTACCTCTTTATGGCATCCTTTCGCGAGGTTGCCATAATTTTCTCTCCCTTAATGACGAATTCATGAAGTTGCTTTGGACGAACCTCGCATATTCTACGAGGCTGCACCTCTTTCTCAGATGGATAGTGAGGTTTAACTCCAAACACTTCTTCTTTAGCTGCATACTGACATAAACTTGCCATTGCCAGCGCCATTTGTATCATTCTCTTACTCATAATTATTTCTTTTCCCCAAATTATTTATTCTGATTTGATTTTTGAACGTCATTCTTTGTTCTTTCGTAAAGCGATACGGCATTGTAGATAAGCTCTCGGAAATTCTCGTCTGCCGTCATTTCAAGAGCAAGACAAGCGACTGGATTATTACCGGAAATAGTACCTCTTGTATAGCTTTGCGCTTTATCCATTAGTACAACAATGGATGAGCGTCCATCATTAGCTTTGGTCCACTCCCTTATTTCCTCTACAGCTTTATTAGCAGGACATTTGTCAAGCTTCAACTGCATATACTCCTTATATGTCATTGTTTGCCTCCTTTGCTTTTTGTGCTCTTCGTTCCACTTAATTGCAAAATCGCTCATACTTTTGAAAATGCCCATCAAGATAAGTGCACATATAGGTTCTGATGTAGACGGATCAACGATTTCAACGTGATTGTTGTCGTCTGACACTTTGATTTTTATTGTAAGAGTTGTTTCTTTCATACTACTCCTCCATGTTTACTAATCCATTTTCTTAGCCACCGCTTTTGCTTTTCGGTTGCAGGGTAGCAGTCTGTTATGTAGCCGTAAAAATAAGTGTATGGCCCGTACTGTAGCTGTCCTCGAGCAGCATCTGCGTAAGCTTTATAATGCACTTCTCCATTCGGACCAATGTGATTTATTTGCACGAGCGAATCGTCTGCGGCATGAACAATGTCACCTTTACGCACCATGTTGGCTTCAAGCTTAAAACGGAACTGTCTACGAAGGAAAGCATCTTGTTTGATATATGCTTCCATCTCCTCTCTTGTATGCTCACCTTCCCAAAACACATTTGTGTGCGAACCACCTCTATGATCGTCAACCGACCAAGGCACAGAATAGGCAGAGAATAACTCGCCAAAGATTTTTACCATTCTATATCCAGGATTTGAATTGATTGACTCAAACCAACTAATATTGTCTATAAACCTCCACAATGCTGCTTCTTGCGGATTTAAACCTCTGCTAATGCCCTTTGGATGATGACCAGCACATCCATTTGTGCCGAAATACACAATAAGATGTGATTTTTCGTTTTCTGTTTTCTGGCGAATACAGCCAATGTCTTTACTCATAATGATTTGTTCTTTGTTGTTTGTATTTATCTCCCTGCTGTCACCAGGGAGAGGAGTTAGTTACTTTTGTTTCATAATTTTATATTTTAGAGTATACTGCGTAGTAGTTTTTAAAAGTATACCCTATGTTATTTAGATACTCGTTTATATCTTTTATCTTTTCAAAAAATCGTGGAACGCTACCGTCTTTGATATATTTCCAACGCTGCCACCAATAATGCTTATACTTGACAGTAAAGCGAATAGCATCTTCCTCGCCGGGATATGAAGGGAGAGATCTTGTTACTCTTTCTACTTTTATTATCATTGTCGTTAGATTTTAAATTCTGCTTTCAACCTCAACGCCCAAAGGATATGCTGAAGCTCGTGGACGTACTGAATGTCTATCGGGAAATAATTTATATCTAAATCTCCTCCAGGTATATGAGAAAAAGTTCCAACGGAGAAATTATTGTCTTTCTTTTCATACGTCACACATAGCTCCAAGTAACAGTTCAACTCAATACAGAAGAACTTCGAGCCTCCAAACATTTTTGTCCCCCATCCGTTCTTTTCGAGGATTTCGGGTGTGATAGGCATGCCCTCAATATTGCAGCACCAAGTTCCCCATGGTCCGTCATCAGTATCGTTAACAGAACTTATATCGACGACTCCCTTTTTGTCCTTGAAGGTTTTTTCAGCATGAATATCAGTTATAATACACACTGTTCCTTTTGGGAATGCGCAATCACGGCTTACTCTTACGAGGTCACCTATCCTCAAATCTTCTGCTTTAATCATTTATCACCTCCTTCCTCGTCAGTGAGCGTTGTGCCAACGAGGTGTTCGTGACCCTCGTAAGGGATGCAATATTTACAGGGACCAGATGTACAAAAATAAGGGTAAATTTCTCTGTTTTTATTATAGTGAGAGAAGAGTTCACAATGCCATACGCTTTCTGGGGAGTTTCTCGCTAACACCTTGTCGAACGGCTTGAGTTTCATTTCTGCCGGAATATCCTCCAAGCAAAGTTTATCAGCATTCCATTTCTTTCCATTTCTTTCAAGATTGGAAAGTAATTTGGCTTTCTCCAAGTCAGTTGCTAAACGGCTTGTTTTTTGCGCGTCGGCATAAGTATCTTCGAAATCTAACATTCCTTTTTCAAAGAAATAAACCGCATGCGACTTATAGCATTTCTCGCAGCCACTCTTAAAAATGCCTACCCAAGAACAGCGCTTAGTCACTTTGCCGTCAGCATCGGTTTCTGTCCATTCGGAATACACAAAGTCTCCGTTCTTAAACATAGACTTTTCTTCGACCTCCAATGTGTCAGGATTGAACTTGCCATTGAACTCTTTTTCCAAATTAGCTATGAAACGTGCCCTTCCTCCATCGTTCTCCTTTCTGAAATCGGCGGTGTTATAAATGACATCCTCATTATAGCTGGAATCTTGCGCCTCATAGGAGTATACTGTGTTGAACTTGGTGAAAGAATCATTCTCCCATCCGTCAAAGATGGCTGTAATACCACCACCAACATTTATAACAACATCGCCACGTTTCCAGCAATACTTCTCCCAATCACGCATTTCTTTGTTTGGGAATAACAAGCACTCTCCACGGTCGGCCCATTCTCCATAGTTTTTGAGGTGTCCGTCAGACATGAACACAAAGTTCTTTTCGGTCTTCACGCCTGGCTGTTTACAGAACACGCCATTTAGCGATACATTATGCAGTAACAAATCACCACATATCGGAGAGTAAAGCCTTGTGCCTTCCTCTTTCTCACTGAGGATGTCGAATAAATCTAATTCCATAATTATTGTTTTTTTAAAGAAATAGTAGAGGGGAAAGGAATCGAACCTCTCACGAATCCATGCAGCACTCAGTACCATCTGGCTGCCGCATCGCCCTCTGTCCTGTGTCGCTCACGCCTTGACACTTGCGGCTGTATTTTTCGACATTCCAGCTCTGTCTATTCGGTGATAAGGGATTCCGACGACCCAAAGGATTTAGGCTTAACCTTCTTGCCTATCGGTGTGGGTTTTCCGACATCCCGATTTTATGGCGTTATCTCGCCGATTTCCGTTTTCAGTCGCTTTTATTAACGTCGGGTGGCTCAAAAGGAACTTCTAACCAAAAATCAGTACCGACCTGCAGTGTGGATGATGTCGGTTCAACCGTAGCCTCTAAGGACGCATCATCCTGGCGTTATCCTAAACTTCTTCTCGCCTTTACCTATTATATATATGTTTGCCTATGCTACACCAACAAACTTCTGTAACTTGAACACTACTGTTGAAAGTGTAGTTGAAAGATATGGATAATCTTCAACATCCTTGACTTTAACACCTACGCTCTCGCAAAAGTTCTTCTGGCGAAGAGTGAGAACTTCTGAAGCAGGCTTCTGTAGAGCTTTGTAGTTATAGCGGTGAAGGATGATTATGTCCCAAGCCTTATCCTTAAGAGCAGCCAAACGCTGGCGTTCTTTCTCTTCCGCAATAGCTCGGTTTACACGCTCACTATTCATTCTGACCCACATCTTGCAGAACTCGTCCTTGTCAAGGTCTGAATTGTTGTAAACCTCGTTGATTGATTCGTACTCCTTATAGGAAACCTGCACCTTTACGCGTGCTTCAAATTCTTGCTGTAACATATGTTTAGAGTTTTAAGTGATTACTTATCTTATTTGCTATTACAAAGATGGTGATTTATTATCATATATGCAAGTATATAGGTAATTATTTTTATTAAATATGCAAGTTTTTCCCTACCTGTTAAGTCGTATAGATTGCTGTTCGAAAGTGCCTACAGACTTATGAATGATGCCCCCTTGACCAATCCTTCAGAAGAAAGAGTCAAAGGGGCAAAGAGTTAAAGAGATTAAATTGCTTCACAACTCAGACAAGGACGAACCCTGAACGTGTAAGTCTTGCTGAAGTTGCTGATGTAACCGTTACTAACGTTCACGTACCATGCGACGTACGACGAGGACTCGGTACTTGACCAGTACCAATCATCTTTTAACATTTCTCCACACGCATAGTCAAGGGCTTCTTGCACCTTCTTGAAGAACATCAATACGAGCAGCCATTCTCCTTGAGAAGGGATGTACTGGTTTTCGGCAAGAGGAATTTTACAACCACGGCGCATTAGGCTTTCCGTATGCTTCTTTCCGTCGAGGTCATTGTAAACATCAAAATAGCTCGTAATAAAAGCCTTTTTGTCTTCCTCTGTATCATTTTCGCTACTTTTCAGCAGAGGAAACTCGTTGTCGCCCTCGTCATTATCTTCCACATCGAACTTCGCAATGCAGGTATGACGCTCTCCAAGGTGTACTGCGATGCCTACCACATCTTCTTTCTTGTTCTTGCCGTCAAACCATTCTTCGCGTCCGTCCGCATAACGAAGATACACGCCATCCTTTCGAGGATCGGGAACATTACTTTTGTGTTCGCCACCAGTACCAGTAGCCACAGGACCGTCCTCGATGTCACTACCGATTACAAACTCGTAAGCCTCTTTAGCTTTAGCGAGATTACACTCATTCTGCAACAGCAGAACCATTCTTAATTTTTGCTTTTCTGTCATAACTATGATAATTACTTAGTGATTTAATTCGCTTTTTACCCAAGCTGCGAACAAAGTGCAGTGGGCGCAGTCGCAACCACAATCCGGATTGCGCTCGCAAGCCTTATCTAACTCATATTCTGTCATATCTTATTTGCATTATTGTTGTTATTCTCCGAATACCAGTTCGTGGAACTGGAGCAGCATTTCCGTGCTAATCTGAACAGAGTAAACATAGGCGTTTACTCCCTTGCCTGCACAACGTTCATCATGCCAACCGAAAGACACCGATTTGTTGCTCATAAACTCAATGCTCAACTGAACAACTTCTCTCCAGGCTCCATCATAATAGAAGCGAGGAGCTTGTGTTTCGGTGAATTTAATCTTCATGTTCTTAGAGTTCTGAACCGCCATGTAAAGGTCGCGAACTAAAGATGTGCGGATTTCTTGAACCTTAGCCTTGTAATACGATGTATTTGCCATAATGTTTAGAACGTTAAGTGATTACTTATTTATCTTATTTGCATTACAAAGATAGTGATTTATTATCATATATACAAGTATTTAGCAGGAAAAGTTTATCTTATCTGCAAGAAAAAATAAAGGAGGCAGCTCCGCTGAACCACCTCCTAAGATTAGCAAATAAGAACTCCTCTAAACATCGGAGCCTTGGGGTTCTTCCTCGTCAGGAGGAAGTATGATGATTTCGCTTTCCTGTCGTCTCGAGACATAAGCGAAGATGTCGTTTCTCTCAACCAGTCGGGACTTAACCTTGCGTCCCTTTGCCTTTGCGTATGCTTCAACCCACGACTTATCAATACTCCACGATATGCCAGGGTCCGGCTCGTTATCAAATGCTCTATACACCATTATCGGGAATTTCATTCCATCGAGAGTCTTGGCGTCCTCGGGCGTCATAAACCAGCCTTTGCAAGGTCTGTTCGATTTCATATAAGCCACGAATTCACGAGCCGTTTCCGTGCTGCCGACAGCAATCCACACGGTACGCATCACCTCCCAATAACGAGGATTTGACAAGAATTTAGCTTTCTTAAAGAAAATCTCCTTTACCTTCTCATTGTCTTTATGCAAATCGTATGCCATTACTATAGCCTTTGTAATTTTCGCATCACGAGCAAGCTGCTTTTGAGGCAGTGATGGTATGCGTCTTGTAAGATCTGTGTGCGTGTTTGGCGCAAGGGGATTGAATGTCCCCAAATTCCCTTTGAATATTTCCATTGCGTTACTATTAAAACAATTCAAGCTGGACGCATTTCTTACTTCTCATCGTCCGCTTGTATATTCCACATTTCGTTTTGTAGGCACAGCCGCCTTGTTTGGCTTCAGTAAAACGCTGCTCCCAAAGAACTCTATATTCTTCTGTCCCTGGCTTTGCTTCTTCGTTCAGAAATGCCACAAGTCGCATACAGAAGAAACCGTTGTCTTTGGTTTTGTCGTCAATAAGCTCTACCAGTCCATTTCCTTTTGGTTTCATACGGCATATTGAAAAAAGTGGAAGAGGCAGCATATCCCTACCTCTCCACTTGGTTATATTTTACTTTTCGTCTGCCGACTCGTCAGCACTTGGGGTTTCGACTTTTTTAGGAGTTTTCAGCTCCTCGATTTTCTCCTTGTATTTCTGGCGCATCTTGTCGTACTTGGATGACACCTTGTCTTCCAACTCCTCGACGCCACTGAAACCGTCTGCAAGCAGTGCGATAAGCATTCCTGCGAGGTCGTGTGAGTAGCACACCGATTTTTCTGAGAGAGTGGCACGGATGAACTCACGCTTGATGGCATTGCGGTTATCTTCGATGAGCTTGGCGTTCTTCTTGAACGCATCCTCCGTATTCGCCCATTCGATGCCGAGGCTCTTCTTGAACTCGTATGGGAGGCGTTTCATCATGATAGCGTGGAACACCTTCTGCTCCTCCGCACTAAGTGTCGTATTCATGGTTGAGTACGATGAGGCTGCGAGCATCTTGCGCTTTTCATCTATCAACTCGTCATGCTCCTGCTCGTCACATTTCAAAATGGAGTCCTTGAGCTTGACAATCTGCTCCTTCTTGCTTAACGACTCCTTGGGAGTTTCGTTATCCTCGGGGGCAGAGAAAGTCCATTTGTATTCACCGCTGAGTTTTCCGTCAAAGCACACCTCATACACTTGCTCTACAAGTCCGTCCTCGATATTGCTGTCAAAGATAGCCTTGGCGTGATGATAGGCTCTCATTCGCTTCTCATAATACTCCGCATCGGAGAACTTGGACTTGTCTGGCTCCACCGGCATCATTACATACTGCCTGTCATCGGCATTGATGAGAGTGAGTCCTGCTGCCTTGGCTGCTTCTATCCATTCTTCGTTACCCTCGCCTTGGTACACAAGTGTCAGTCCCGACTCCTTGGCGGTGCGAAGAATGAACTCCATAGTCTTCGTGGTGAAGCACTTCGAGCTCATACAACGTGGACGATTGGCATCCTTGAACGACTCTGGCTTGTTTTTCGTGTTGAGAGGGCAACCCTCACAGTCATGACCGCAACTGAATGAACAGTCCTTTATGTCGAACTTCGCTGTATCGAGGAACTTCATAACATGTTCGTCAATCATAGCGTGCAGTATCTCCAACTTAAGGATTTTCTGTGTCCATCGAGCGATGCAAGCAGGAGAGAAGCACTCGTCAAACAAGACCTTCTGCTGCTCTGCGGTCAACTTGCAAATATCGAGGAGGTGGACGAGATACAGCGTTCCGTCACGCATCAGCTGAATGAACTCTGGGATGATGTTGTTGAGCTGGATGCGACCAACTACATAGCTTGACGATTTCCCAAGTAACTTGGCTATCTCTGCAACTTTCATTGTTGCTCCGTTATCCCATAACTTGGCGATGGCAGCAGCTTCCTCTATCGGATCGACATCCTTGCGCTGCAAGTTCTCAATAATCATTGCAGCAAAAGCCTGCTTGTCGTCGAGCTCCTTGATGATACACTGTATCTCTGCATCACCATTGAGGCATACGGCACGATAACGACGTTCACCGCAGACAATCTCGTATTTTGTCTCGCTGCCTTTTGGGCGTTTACGGATGGTGATTGGCTGTACCAGTCCGTTACTCTTGATGTTCTGTGCCAACTCCGCCAATGACTCCTGGTCAAAGGTCTTGCGAGGGTTCAACTCACTCGGACAGATGTCCGAAACTTGGATGTTCTTAACTTGGATGTTCTTGCTTTGCATAATCTTATATTTTAAAATGTGAATAATCAGTGGATGTTAGTCAAGCCATGAAAGAGCGTCTTTCTTCTCCGGCTTCTTCCAACTATTGAAAACATAGTCGTTGATGAGGTTCTCATAAGAGAACACAGCGACAAAGCCCTCGTCTTCACGCTCTGAGTCTATGTTCGCTTCCTCATACACCATCGGCATTATCAAGCCTTTCATCTTTGTGCCGATGATAACCGTAGCACGTTGTGGGTCTGTGTTGAAGAATTTGATGTGCTGTGGCTTTCCGCTTGCAAGCATTACATTGCAAATACGTATCAGCGTTCTGATGTTATAGCCGACACCATTGATAACGACTGTATCATTCTCGTTAGCGCCTTCCTGCCGTGTCTGCCATTGGCAAGCGTTTCGAAGCTGAAGAATGTCAATGTTCAGCTTAGTTCCATAGTTGTCAGCCTTGGGGAACACGCTATCCACATTGGGATATCTGCCGTCAATTATCTCACCTGCAGACGACATTGTTTTTCCGTCAAGCTCCGGCTTTCCTTCTTCATAAATAACGAGGACATGGCCATCTGAAGCGTAACATCTTTCACTCTCGAAATGAACTCCGTTCATAATCGGTCGGAGTTCGTCCTTGGCGCAAATGTTTGCGAACAAGGCTTGGATGATTTTCTTTTCCATTTATTATACTTGTATTAGTGAATAACTATCTGCACATATAAAGTTCACGAGCTGCAGCTTCTTCCTGCTCTTCCTCATAGCAACGGACATAGAAATCGTAGTGATTAATCATTTCGTTGGTGTTCTCCAACTTTACTTCCAGTTCCTCCAACTTGCGGCCAGCCTTATTGAGCGCTGAAATGGTCAGCTTGCAAGGGTTTCCGTTGAACTGAAACTCACACTCGTTTACGAGTTCAGTTGCTGCTGCAACCTGCTTCTTCAGTCGGGTTGCCAAGCTCTTGAATGATGCTAAACTTTTCATAATGTTTAGAGTTTTAAGTGATACCTTTTTTATCTTATTTGCTAATGCAAAGATAGTCAAAAGTTATCATATATGCAAGTATTTAGCAAGAAAAGTTTATCTAATTTGCAAATTTATTTCACTGAAAACCAAGTAGTTAGGCACAATAATCCCCACGTCCGTCTGCTGCGAGCGTGGGGATAGGAAACCTCGGAAGATTATGCTTTATTGTTATTCTGCGGGCGTGCCGCTCGATACTTTGTGAATACCCAATAAGCGAGAACCGCCATTAGGATTACGAGAGCCACACCATAAATGATGTATGAATAGTATAAAGGCTTCTTGGACTCAGCCCTGGTGTTCTCTCGCTTGTTAGTATTTCCGTGAAATTCTTTAGCAGACTCTTCCTTGGTGGCAGAGATATTTTCGTTTCTTTTTGTGTCGTTTCTTTTCTTTCTACCGCTATGCTTGACAGCCAACGACTCGGTCTGTCGGAGAATGGGTGATTTGCCTGTGCTGTCAGCCTTGGATGTGTCGTACTCGGTTGTGATAGTCCAAACGTACACATCGCTGCTGTCATGCTCCTCTGTACGGCTCAGTTCCGAAGAAACTGCATCAATGGTCGCTTGTGACGATACTGATGCAGAATCAACGGAAACATTTTCCGTTGCGCGTCGCGATGAGCCACACGCAACAAAGAGCAAGGCAGCGCTCAACAAACAAAACATGTAAGTTATTCTGTTCATACAATCTTTTCCCTTTTAGCTCTTGCAAGATACGCTTGTCGGCTTTGCAATCCATTATATCCACCATTCACCCTCTTGGTTACTGCACGCACATCATCCTTGTCGGCAAGTGCAAGGCAGCCGCTCGTCTTGAAGAACCAGCAAGCGGTCATCACGGCGAAACGGGGTTCAGCAACCTTTTCGGGATATTTAAGAACATCAACATCCTCTTTGAGGACATCATGGATATATGTATTGAACTTGCGGTAGTTGTTCGTGCCAGTGAGCTGAATAAGACCACGACCTTTGTATTTCTGCCCATCACCGTCCGCTTCCGGAGTGTTGCCAAGCGCAATCGCAAGTCGTCCCGTATCGTAAGCCTTGCCGCTTGCAATCTCCGTGTTATATCGAAGTTCGCCACTCTCATGCGCTACTTGCGCAAGGAAATGGGCGCACCTCAGCTGAGTGTTTATACCAAACTCAGGCATGAGCTCGTTCAAGTACGGCAGATACTTGTTGATGTTCGATGATAAGGCTTTGGGCATTATCCTTTTTAATTGCTCTCCAGTCATAGTGATGTAATTTTAATGATTATACCAAGAAATCGCTTTTGATGCTATCCACGGCATCGAGGCGTTCCCAAGTAAAATGAGTCTCGTCCGCTTCCCTGCCGAAATGGCCATAGGCAGCTGTCGGCTCGTATTTGACCTCCTTCAGATGCAAGTCCTTGATAATTGCGTAAGGGCGCATATCAAAATTCTCTGCGATGTAGCCGGCAAGCTCTGCGTCTGTCAGCCCAACGTGGCAAGTTCCGTAGGTCTGTACGTTCACACTCATAGGCTCTGCAATGCCAATGGCATAAGAAAGCTGGATGAGCATTTTGTCAGCGACACCTGCAGCAACCATATTCTTGGCAATGTAGCGAGCCATATATGCTGCGGAGCGGTCCACCTTAGATGGGTCTTTACCCGAGAATGCTCCACCGCCATGAGCGCCATAACCACCGTAGGTATCAACAATAATCTTACGGCCAGTAAGACCTGTGTCACCGTGCGGACCACCGATAACGAATTTGCCAGTAGGATTGACAAGCACTTTTGTGTTGTCATCAAAGAGAGAGACGATAGCGTCATCTGCAATAGCTTCCTTCACACGCTGTAGCAAATGATACTCCACATCGTACTGGATGCGTTCATGCATCGCCTCGTCTGCTTCTTCCTGCGAGACTCCTAATCCAGGAACAACAAATTCATCATGCTGTGTGCTTACCACAATCTTGTCAATGTGTACAGCTTTGCCGTTTTCGTCGAACGCGACCGTTACTTGACTCTTGGCATCGGGTCGTAAATAGTACATTGTCGAACCCGACTGACGCTCTCGTTTCAACTCTACAAGAATGAGGTTAGCGAGATAAAGGGGCAGGGGCATGTAGCTCTCTGTCTCGTTGGTAGCGTAGCCAAACATCATGCCTTGGTCTCCGGCACCCTGCATCTGCTCGTCAGCACGACTCACACCACGGTTGATGTCGGCACTCTGTTCATGCAAGAGATTGATGATACCGCAGCAGTTTCCGTCAAACATATAATCCGGATCATCGTAACCGATGCGCTTGATTGTTCTGCGGACAACTTCTGGAATATCAACTGAAGCAAAAGAGCGCACCTCACCAGCCACTATAACCTGACCTGTAGTTACAAGCGTTTCGCAAGCAACTTTGGCGTTAGGGTCTTTGGCAAGATACGCATCGAGAACGGCATCTGAAATTTGGTCAGCCACTTTGTCTGGATGACCTTCAGACACCGACTCTGATGTAAAATAAATGTAATTATCGTTCATAACTATTTTGAAATTTTAGATTTGCAAAGTTCAACAACCGTTTCCCACAAAGCCTGTAGGGCATCTGTAAACTCCGTCTTGGGTCTGCCATCTATAACAGCAAGATTTTCTAATATGGAGATAAAATACTCTATTACGAAATAGATAAGCACAAACAGCCTAACTATATCGAAGAACACAGCTCCAAGGGCATCTATCCAAGAACTCCTGGACTCGCACTCCAAGGCGAACGAGTTGGCAATAAACACCAATATCATCCAAATCGCTACCTTGATAACACATCTGCTGAATCGGAAGCTCTCGAACTTCTTTCCAAGTGTTTTGCTTGCCTTTATACCAGTAATCGTCTCGGTAATGACAGCTATAAACATTGCAAGAACAATGATAGGACCGATACCGAGATACTTGCTTGAGAAAGCGAGGATGAGGCTTATGACAGACGTGGGCATTTGGAGGTTATATTTGAATGAGGGACACAAGGAGAGCGCAAACTCCTTAATGCTCGCATAGTCGTAACTACGCAGGAATCTCGTGATGTATTGGAGGATAACGTTCATACTGCTTGATTTTTCTTCAAAGGTAGCTACAAATACACCTTTTTAGTAAAAATATAAGGAGCAATATGGTGAACAGCACGGTTCAGTCATACTACTCCTTTGTCAGATGAGAAAGCTCTTTGCTACTTAGAATCCGAGCTGCCAGAATGTCCGAAACCACCACCTCTGTCATTACACGAAAGCTCTTCCACAACCTTGAAACGAGGGTGAAGAGTGCGATAGAAAGTCAGCTGTGCAACTCGTGTGCCTTCTTTAAGGATAAACCCTCGGTCATCGTCATTCTTTATGATAACACCGATATTTCCTTTATATCCAGGATCTATCTTGCCGTTAATAACGTCGGCATTGAAGCGCATAACGCCAGTCTCCGTGAAACGCCAAGGTATGATGCCGAAAATACGCTTCCACACCTTTCGAGTACCATAGCCCTCCATACCTTTAGCGGAGAAGCCGCTTCTTGGCTCTACTTTCGCTTCTACGCAAAGTGGCAAGTTCAGTGAAACATTTGTCGGTACGATAGTTCTCGAATGGGGCTCAATGAATATGCCCCTCGGTACATACAGGTCGTAACCGATAGAAGTCTTGTCGGCAGGCTTAGGATGCTTACAGACACCCAGCTCTTTTAGCTCTATCTCCGGCATCCAGTTAAATGGATTTCGCGGACTTACTATTTGCTTTGATTTTTCCATTTTGGACTGTCTTTATATTCTTGAATAATTCGTTCCACGTTTTTCTCCATATAGGAGTCAAATTGTTCTTCGATGGATTTCACATAACGACTATGTCTATTGCATGAGCAAACATAGCCATTGTCCCAATTTGAACGCTCCTTGCATACTCCCTTACAGAAAGCCTTGCTTGAACTTGACACAAAAACCTTTTTCAGAGTATAGAGTGTATTGCGCAGCTCTTCTTCGCGCTGCTGCTCTCTCTCTTCATAAAGTTTCTCAAGCTCCTTCATACGATGAAGCACCTTTTCACTATCCTCATGCCGCTGTTTGCGGTATGTATCTAACCATCTGTTGGTTAGGTTTGTGAACAAACGCAAAACCATCGACTTGGTAATAAACGGAAGCCAACTTCTTTTGTTAAGCTCGTCTTTTACAAGGTCGATGTCTCTGCTGAATAAATCGCTGTCAATCTTTACCATATAAAAACACTTTTTTAAAGTTCAGTGAGCCAAGCCGACTACTCTATAAAGTCAAGGCTTTTAAGTTCTGCCACCTCGTTGTCTTCAAGACCCTGTGTGTACTGAACAGCGGTTTCACCTTTATCAATAATAACTACAGAGCGTCTCGCAAAGAGAACCGCCACTGCCAATTTAATTCTGTTTATCATTTCTTAAGTTTCTCGTTTTGTTTATTTATAAAATTACCCACAACATAGCACACGACATCAATAACGTAGAACCAGCTAACCAAAAATGACACAAACATCATCTTACGGAAAGCAACAGGCTTGTCCAGTTCGCTCCACGCCTTGCGACATCGGTACACCATAATCAACATAGCCAATGCTCCACCGGCAAGGTAGAGCATCAGGAAGTACAATAAAAAGTTTGCTATTACATTCATTTATCTCGGAAATTCATTAATTCTTTACGGTTTTCGTCATAGACGGCTGCAACAAGGTTCCAGCCCATAACGCACAACACAAGCTCCACGAAAAATGCGAAGGTTCCTGCTCCGATTAGCAAGTGCGATACGAGTGCGAATACTGTACATATAAACACGAGTAGTGCGAATACCGCACTTACAGTATCTGCGCTAAAATAGGTTTTCATTATCTTCTTCATACGGAAGTTACTTTTTAGTTGTTGTTTTTATCTTATTTGCTATTGCAAAGATAGTGATAATTTATCAATTGTGCAAGTTTTAGATATTATTTATTTATCATATTTGCAATACTTTTTAAGGAGTGCTATTCTCCCGAACCGCAAACCTCCATAGTTATTCACATTCCTAAAGGTATTTCTATATCCCGAGCGTTGCGCCAGTTACAGCTCCGACGCAATCTGCAAGAAGATCCTTCTTGTCAAACAGACCATAGTCAAAGAAGTCATAGACCTCTTTCCCTACTCCGACGATGACCGTTACAGTCACGGCAACCACATATCGCAGCCATGTAGGGAGCGGTAGTGTGCGCATCAAAGCATACGCGATAAGCAGACACACATTGTAGTGTATGTACTTGTCGGATGGCACTGACTCCAGTAGTGCCATTATCTCCTTATAAAACTTCTTCATAGCTCAATAAATTAGATAAGGTGTGAAATCAAACTTTTCTACATCGAATTCAAGTTCATCCGGATAAGCCAAAATGAAAGTGCGAAGCCTGCGCTTCAACATTTCTACCGTCGGCTTATTAGTAAACTGCACTTGATGGTAGCGTGGGCTAACCTCGTCAGTAAACACATTTCTGTGATTAAGACAAAAGGTTGCAAGCCACTGACCGTTGGGGAGTTGTTGTAGTGGTACGAAATTTTTGTTCATGCTATATTTAACATTAGTTGGTCGAGGAATACCGCAGAGCCACACTTGCGCATTGTTTGCCGTACCTGCTCGACTGGTTTGTATTGTTTCTTTAGTTTGAAAACCTCGAAGTGTCCTTGTATGTAAAAGTACTGAAACCAACCTCTATCTATCTTATTCACAGCTTGCCGGCGCACACCGTAGGACTTGTGATGGCGCATCATGCCGAAGAATGAGTTAAGCGATTGAACGAGATGCTCTGCGTTCTTCTCGCCCTTTCCTTCTTTCAGCAACTTGTTATACTTGTATATCGTGTCAATCAGATGTGCTCGCGTTCTGTTGCTGATGTATGTTCTTCCTGGAAGTATCATAGCACCGACAAACAGCACTCCTTTTGTGTAATGCTGAAAGTATTTCTTCATCGGATGAAGCTGTATCAACAGCTTCTCTCGCAAGAAAGCATCTATCTTCTTGTCTGCCGATATCAGCAATTCACGATTTTGCGACATAATAACAAAGTCATCAACAAACCTCACATAGTCCTTAAAGCCGAGGATGTACATTATAAACCAGTCCATAACAGCAGCATAAAAGTTGGCTTCAAGCTGCGAAGGAAAGCGCCCGATTTGCAAACTCTTTCCTTTCGGTGCAAAGAAAGAACTCTTGTTCTTCGGCAACGCCTCCCACAACTCTGGTGCTGACAACTTACGGCAGTTGTTGATAGGATTGTCATATAACGTAATCCTCATTAAGTAGATGAGGCACTCCAAATCATCGCCTTTATAATTAGCTCTGATGAACGGCTCAAGCAAAGACCACAGAATATCTCGGTCAATGCTCATGAAGAAAGACTTGATGTCACCTTTGTATATCCAACAATCCTTTGTGTAGCCTTCGGACACGTTGTACATCATCTTCTTGACACGTTCTTGCGCTACAAATTGTCCGTAGCCTTTTCGGCAATTCATAGACACATTTCCCATTTGCTCAAACATGGATTCAAACAACGGGTTTATTCGCATGCATATATAATGATGAACAACTCTGTCGACGAAGGCTGCAGCAAAGACCTCTCGAAGCACCGGGTATTCAATAATGAACACAGTAGCCATCGAGGTCTCATATTGCCCATACACGATGGACTGCCATAGGACCACAAGGCTTTCTTCTTTGTGCATATGGAACCTTTGGTAGCTGTTCGTACTTTTCTTCTTAATTTCGCAATCGTAGAAAGCAAGCACTATCGAACTAAAGGGTATGTCGAAGATTATCGAATTATTTGCTTCACAACTCAGACAAGGACGAACCCTGTTCGTGTTAGTCTTGTTGTTGTTGTTGATGTTACCGTTACTAACGTTCACGTTCCATGCGTTGTTCGACGAGTACTCGGCAACACTCTCCGCTGCCTTATTCTTTACCACACTGAAATCAACGACTGTTCGCTGTTCCGGAATGGTGGGAGAGCCAATTAAATCTAATAATTCCTCACTCGTGAAGTGAACATGCGCTTCACAACTCTGGGTATTCTGCTCTTTGCTTCTATCCTCCATAAGTATTTGCCGCCTTTAGTGATGCATTATACCAACCTTGCGCTTGACGCGCTATAGTCGTCAAATCCAAAATCACCTTTGGCATTTCCTTTTCTCTGGACAACAAGTGCAGGTCATCGCACAACCCGATATACATCATATACACATCCAATTCCTCCAACAACTCGGCAAGATACTGAACCCTTCTCTGCTTATTTGAGTTGGCGCGTCTTATGAGAGTGAGACAATGTACAAGCGTGAGAAACATTTGGTTCGCAAACTCATACTTATAGTCTTTCGGAAATTTAACTTTCCGCTTTTGCTGCCATAGTAGCTGCGCACGAACATCTTTGTAAATTTTCAAGTCTTTACTTAACATTTCGTAATTTGGAATTAAATTTTACATAATTTATATCATTCAATAGCGTTGCTTTCTTAACGACTGCTAATTATATTAACATTCTTTCTCTTCATCCTCTTTGATTCTTTTTCTTCGGTCTTCAAAGACAGTGAGCCACCCTAACGGGTAACTCACTGAAAGAGAGGAAGTTTTCAAAGAGTCAAAGGGGCAAAGAGACAAAGAGTCTAAATTGCTTCACAACTCAGACAAGGACGAACCCTGTACGAGTTAGTCTTGTTGAAGCTGCCGATGTAACCGTTACTAACGCTCACGACCCATGCGTAGTTCGACGAGTACTCGGTACTTGACCAGTACCAATCCTTAATAAGTGTTGAGCCACTGATAAGGGTCATCATTTCGTCAATCTCGTCACGGTACTTCGTCATTGTTCGCATTTGCGCAATAGACGGCAGATAGTATTTACCGGCTGCAGGATCGTCCGAAGATAGCGAGTAAGCACGAACACGCTCTGCTGCTGGATGCGAGCGATTGTTGGTTTTGGCGTAGGCTACAATCTTGTCGGTATTACCCTCGCCATCGAAATCTTCCCATACTGTTCCGTCGTTGGGGTTACCATAGTCTTTCAGTTCGTCTATGTTCCATCCGTTCTGTACTGCCCACTGATGCGTATTGCCGCCTGTGTCATTCAGCATATTTTCCTTGCCGATAATCCACTGATGGGAGTAGGCGCGGATGCGGACACCAAGCGTGATGTATGCGTAACGGCTATTTGATGAAAGGTCATTCCATTCTTGTTTAGTAAAGAACGTAAGCTGCTTTGTCGCTTTGTGGTAAGCCGCCACACAAAGGTCGAGCAATCCTCCTGCCCATTTCATTGCGTTGGCGATGTCCGTTCCGGTTGCGGTCTCGATGTCAAGCTCGATGCCTGCGTTCTTCAACGCTGCAATCTGCTTTTCTTTGTTCACTCTCAGCAAGATAGCTGACTTCTCTGCTTCTGTCATAAATTTTATTTTTATTTGTTAGATATCGCTACAACAATATAGTTGTTAGATTTGTTTGAGTCGTACCAAGCGTAACCACACTGCGTATTCACTCGCCAAAACTGACTTGCAGAAAACGACTGACAAGTGTGTATCTCGCCCCAGTTGAAGGTAATACCCCACATTGCGGTCAGAATGTTCTGCAGAGCAATATGGTAGCGGTAAATCTCCCATGCCTGATTGATGGTCGGCAGGTTCCATACGCTGTTATCGTCCTGCTCATCACCACCCTCTTTCAAGAAAGCCTTGTATTCTCTCACGGCTCTTGCAGCAGGAGCTTCGTATCCGGCTGTCTGATGGGCTGTGAGGATTGCGGTCGTCAATTCCTCGGCATCATAGTCGGCATACACCTTTGGTGCATCCGTATGTTGCGTTTTCGTTACAGTCAGTGACGCGCTTCCCCATGAACTGTTGGCAAAGCGGTTTGCTGCCATCACAAAAGACTGATGATGTGAACGGATGCGGATGCCTCTGATAAGGAACTTTCCCTGCTCTTCGGCAGAGAGCTGCGCCCATTCGTTGGTCACGACAGAGGATATATTTGCCGACGATGTGTTTATTGTGGACTCATCCAGTATCTTAAAATAGAACTCCTGGTTGTCCGTCTTTCTGTTCACCGCCAAGTCTATACTCAGCAGTCCGTTAGCCCATTGAATGTACTCGGGAAACAGCGTTGCTCTCATCGATGTCGAGAGGTCCTTAAACCCCGTGTCAATAAGAGCCTGTACTTGCGCGTCCTTTACATCACGCAATTTTTGTACTACTTGTGCATTTGATGCCATACTGATTAGTGATTTTAAAAGTTGGTAATTTGCCACTCCCAAGATATAAATCTCAAGAGTGGCGTTGTTTATTATATGCTCTTAGGAAGGAACACAAGGCTCCATTGTCCGTACTTGTTTGCGATGTCTTCCGCTGACATGGCGATGAAGATTGAAATGTCCGCATCGTTATAGCCGTCAGAACCGCTCGTTCCAAGTTCTCGTGCCGCATACTCATCATAGGTCTCTCCATTGTAGTAAGAATACCACTCGTTGATGTTGTCTTCTGTAGGAACATCACCACCTACTTCTGCGTATTCTCCTCCGAGATACCACGAAATATTGTGAATGTAAGCAAGAATACCTGTGAACAAAGTGAGCTCGTCGATACCTTTCTCTATAGCCTTTATCTCCGCTTCCTCAAGTATTTCGGTAAGGGTGTACTTGCCGCTGATTATTGGCTTCGTCTGCACATTACCGCTGATGTCAAGTCCACGAACATCCGCATTGACAACTCCGACAAGCTCCTTACCGTCACCTTCCAGCTTTTGGTTCGCTACTCGCAGGTACCACATCGATGTCCTTGTTGCAAGAACATCGGAAATGAGTTTTGCAAGATTGAACTTAGGCGTATTCTCGATACGAACCCTCGTAACGTCCTTGAAGGACGGTACCTGGAAGCCGGACTTTGCATTAAGCCCAGTGTATTCCAAGTTCGGGATGCTCACAAATTCCAATGCAGTAAGAGAGGACGGAGCAGTCAGCACGTTTACTCGGGAGGTCTGAGCCAGTGTTATCGTCTGCAAGCCGCTTCCCTCTGCGAGGACTTTGGTCAATCGAGGACAGTAGGATGTATCAGCAGCCGTTATCGGATGGTTGCGAATGTCTATCTCCTCCAAGTACGGCATGTTGCCGAGGTCAAGCCTTGTCTGTGGTATTACTCCGCTCGCTGCATTGTAGTTAGCTCCGCCGATGGTCAGTTTTTTCAGCTTCGTAAAAGCGGTAAAGTTCATTGTCTCAAAGGTGTTGCCGCTAACATCAAGCTCTGATACGTTGGAGCATCCGATGAAGTATGTCTGGTATGAGTTACCGACCGTCTTCTGTGTCGTGAAGAAAGTGTAGCTCTCTCCAGCTTCAAGATGAACGGCTGTCATACGACGCGACTCATCAGTGCCGTCAATGCCAAGAGTGAAATAGCCTGCCTCTGCAGCCTTGAACGTGAACTTCATACCAGCTGACGAGTTAGGCGTTCCACGGAAGCCATACTGGTCTGCCACAAATGATGGACCACCATAGTATGCGTCACGGAGTTGGAAGCGTCTTTTGAACACCTGTGGAAGCATGTGAACTCCTCTGCCGTGCATAGCGTACAGATAGGTGTCGTCGTAAGCCATTGTATTCACATATTTTCTCTCCTGGTCGAATGAGCTGACGAGCTTTGCCCACTTTGACAAACGCTTGGTTATCCACAACGATGTGCATCCTGCCTCAGAGAATGGGGCGTTACCATTAACCTGCACGGAACGCATTGCATTATAGACTTGCGACAAGGAGATAGTATTACCGTCTGCATCTATCTGCACACGACCACCACCAAGGTAGTTGTTGCGGAACAATACAGAACCGAAGCCTGCATAATAGTTGCGGGCCTCCTCGGAGTCGGGGTCGAGGTCTACCGGTACGGTAAGACCACAGTTATTATCGGAAGTCAGAATTGTATCACCGTCATACAAGTGATTGAGATACAATCTTACACTTCCGTCCTTCTCCAAGTAAAAGCCCAACATCATGTTCTTGGAACGCTGATCCACCGCAAGCAACACGTCTGTAAAGCAGTGATAACAGAATACCGAATATGGGTTTGCGTACTTGTAAAGGTCGGTCTTCCACAACGAGAGATTACCTGTCTCATAGTCGGCACGGTGGCAGAACTCAAGCCAACGGAAAAGCTGATACGGAATCTTTTTGCAGCTACTCTTATACTTGCAATAGATACCGTCCTTTGTCTTGTACACAATGCCTTCCTTATGGTTTGATATTCCATCGTCAGAATTTATGAGCTTGCTGTTCTCGTCCACAGCATCCCAATAGTATTCCGTTGTCGTCGCTCCAGATACAGAGTCGCACTGCACAAAACTACCGCCATTCGCATAGAGGTCATTGAGGTCGTCATCATCAGGATAACGAGACTCGAAGTAGTTCGTCCAGTGGTTGTCCTTTTTTATCATATCAGCAGGCTTGCTGACGCCTCGGAACCACGCCATATCATCGTATGTTAGGATTTCATAGTTTTCGACCGGGTTAAGCACATCACCAGTAACCGTCCATTGTTGGGTTGTCTGATTGAAGTACATTCTACCTGTCGTGTCCTTGAAGCCCTTAGACACATAATGATAATACTTATAAGTATGCTCTCCCTCTGCCTCTGGCGTAGTGTCATAGCGGTAAGTTGCGCTGAGGTCAAAATCGGAGAGGTGTGTCTTCATCTGCTCTGCTGACTCTGTTGTCTCTACAAACGAAGCTACCGGGTCTACCTCCTCAAACGTACCCTCGCCATTATCTCGATACACCCTATAGTTCGGGCCGCAGAACTCCGTAAAGATGTATGGTACGGATGCGTTCATCTTAGAGAAGTTCTCGAGAACGTAAGCAGCAGCCCTCTGTGTAACCAAATCAGCCTTGTTTACTCCGTCATCAACGGTAGTAACGACAACCTCCTTGAAGTCGCCATAGTTAAGGCATTTGTCGTTGTACGCAGCACATTTCTCAAAGCCGTAGATAACGGCATCACCTTTGTCTTGGTTCCAGTTTCCCTTAGAATGGAAATAAGCATTCTTCGGGTCTGTGGTGTCGGTACGGAAGAAAGCACACGGGATGGAGTCGATAGACGAGTTCATCGTGTACTTTGGGTTCGTCGAGTCGTATGCTATCTGCGCCGGGGTCATATAGTCCTTGCCGAGAGCACGCTGAACGAGGTTGAAGAGCTCTGTTGAGGCTCCGTTATGCGCACCACCAGACTCTGAATAGTCCACCTTTACAGTGATGATGTTGGTCGGAATACTCTCATCGTAAATCTGCACCTTTCTCTTGGCGATGTTTGCAGCGCAGATGTCGTAGAGTGCCAACTGCTTTGGATCGGTAAAGTCGGAGCGCTTATGCAGCAACTCCATCGACTTTGCTTTCTTGAACTTCATCTTTACGTTCTTAATAGGACGTTTTGACGAGGTTGTTCCCTGGTTGGTAATCGGAACCTTGTAAGCTACGAAGTTTTGCCAAGGTCTGTCGGGAAAATACGCATATACGTCCACATAGATTGTGGATTTCTTATCCGATGTTCTTGACTCCAACCATGAAGGGAAATTGCCTCCATTCTTCTCGTCTGCGTAAGTATAGCCTTCTGCATCGATGACCTCTTGGTTGGCCGTGATGACGAAATACGGTATACCGATATTGAAGAGGGCGTTGGCTTGTGGACGCTCGTAGTTACCAATCTCCACATGAACACGATTGCCGCTGGCTGCAATTAGCTGCGTTGGTTCCTCGGTAATCTGCTGTGTGGCCATAATACTGTTGTTCTCCTCGTACTCGTTAATCATTGTCGAAGTGTCTGACAGTTTAAGCAGGTACTCCTCCCACACTTTTCGGTAGTCATCAGAGAATGTACGCCACGCCATGATGTCGTAGATATAAAGGTCTGCAAACTTGCCATCAAACTCAAATGTCGCCTCAGAGTAAGTCGCACTGCGTCCCGTATTGTAATAGCAAGCTCCAACATCCTCGCCATTGATGTACATCTTGACAAGGGCGACACCAGCCTTTGGTGAGGCACCGGCTTTCTCAAACACAAGAGCAAGCGTGATAACTTCTCCCTGTGTATAGTTGGCGCGAATAGATGTAGAGTCGGTGCTTGCTGCCTCAGTTGGATTTGCACCTACGGTAGTGAAGATGATACTTCCTCCATTGATATACAAGCCAACCGTTCCGTCAAAACACTTCAACAGAACCGCATCATTATCCATGACGTTCTTTACTTGGAATGTCATTTGGAAAGCAGAACCATTTGTCTCTACGTTTTGATTTGCGAAAAGAGGATAATCAAGCGAAGCTGTCACATCCTCTGCTACACGAAGTGCCATGATGCCGGGGTCGTTGTCCTGTCCGTACTGTGATGTGCCGTATGAGTCTTTCACAAAGCCGTTAGATGAATAGTTTGAACCAAACACCTTCAACTCAAAAGTCTCTGTCTGACCACTCGCATTGACAAATGACGACTTGATAGACTTATCAACATCCGAATTGCTGCGTCTGCGGAGGTTGATGTCAAGAGCAGCATTGCCCATGCTACTGATAGCGAGCAACGTTCCGTTCACGGTAAACTTCATCGGCAGCAGAGTTGAAGCGTTGCCGTTCTCTCCACTTATTGACAATGATACCGAGCCGTCATATTCCACATTCTCCACACGGTAGGTTAGAGTCTGTGCAATAGAGCGGTTTGTTTCGATTGAGCGCAGCAAGGTCTTGGTGCCAGTCTTGCTGTTCGTGACGAAGAAGTTTGCCGAACCCATAGCTTTTGTCGGGTCGTAAATAGCAATATTCACACTTATGGACTGCAAGAGCTTTACGGTGGCTTCCTCTCCATCGCAAGTCCAGTTCATCAGAATCAACGGTAGTATAGCATTGTCGTCAATTACGAATAGTCCAGTGTACAGGTAGTTGCCCACAACACCCGAGTCAGCTTCCACTCCATGGACGCGAATAGGAAGAACGCTATGCGTCAAAGCAACTTCTCCGTTTCCGAAGAGGTCACGAGGATTTATGACTACAGATTGTGTGGCTGTAGATGTAATAGTCTTTTCCTGGAACACCTTCCATTCGCCATTGTAATACACCTCAACGGTCGCATTGATAGACGAAACATTGTTTGGGAACTTGTAAACATTGATAGATGTCTGACCACCACCAACACGCAGAACGGTATCAGCAGTATAACCGAGAGTCTGCACACTTGCCACCGACACATCAACGGCACGGATAGTGAGGGATTTGGTAAGCGAGAGAGAGCCGGACTTTACCGTGATACTGAACTTCTGATTTGAAGCGTTCTTGAAGTACTCCGAAAGGTCTACATTATACAGACCACCCGAAGGCTTAGGCTCGTTCACAGTTTTCAACGCAGTGCCAGTAGTCTTGTCAGCAATGACAATCTGGTCCACCTCATCCTCAGTGTCGATGTCGAGCTGAAGGATAAACTCGCTGTTTACTGCGATAACCTTGTTTTGGTTTACGATGGTGAAGTTGATAGTGGCGACAGGACCTCCACCGCCCGAACCTCCCATGGGAATGTTCTCGATGGCAAAAAGAGGGTCGTTTGTCTGCTCTTCATCATCAGCTCCATAGAACTGGAGGTTCAAAGTGTTAGCGTCCTCGTTCTTTTCAAATTTTCCCGAAACAGGGATGTAGCGTGCTGCGCCACCAGTAGAGAACGCATCAGTGCCATTCACTTCCAGGTTGTCAGATGTAACGACTTTTGAACCACCGCCACCAAAGTCATTCCAAAACTCAAGGTTCATAAAGTCCGTGACGGCACCTTGGAACTGCTTGGTCTCCATCTTTGTTCCGTCTGCGTCAATCACATAAGAAATCACAAGGCCACGCTTACGATATGTTATCTGACTTGCCTTCTCGTAGTCTGCCAACGCTTGCACGGCGCTTGCAAGGTCATACGGAAGTGGATTGCCGCCTGAGCCGGTTGTTTGGCGAGGGCCACAAAGACTATCAATGATTATGTACGTTTCTGATCCTGCAGCAAGCGAACCAAAGTCCTGCCAGTTGTCGATGTTTATCCAGTCCTCTCTCTCGATGCTTTCAGATGTGTACTGGTAGGTCTTCCATTTGCCTTTAGCAATGGCAAACGACAATATCATACCTTTCGTTGCTTTAGGCAGCGAAGCATGAAGGGCAGACAGATTCGTGTACTCGGCATTATACAAAGAATAGAAAGCGCCATCAGAAAGAGGCATCTCCACCGTTACGTTATAAATAGGACTGACTGGGTTGCCCTCAAGTTTCGTTACTCTTTTTTCAAGAGCAGCACCTTTCGAGCCCTCATAAGCTGTGCCACTGGTCGTTCCAAGCTCCAATGAAGAGCCTATGGCAACCATTCCCCCGTCCTTATATTCATAGATTTTCTCCTTGCACACAAAAACAGCGTCGAGGTTCACATCTTCAACCTTTGTTCTTACCCATCCAAGAGCCGCCCCTGGTTTCGGTCTTCTGTATACATATTTGAAGAACTCCTGTGTCGCTATATCGTAATACAGCATCCCGGTCTCATTTATAACCACATGCGTGTTAGACGAGTCTACAATCGCGTACAGCTTGTACACATACTTGATGTTTTCCACGGTCGTTACACGCTCGTAAAGCTGCGGCAGTTCTTTAAATTCTTCTGTTAATTCCTCTGTAACAACAGATGGTGTTCCATCGGAACTAACTATTAGCAGTGCAAGCGTATCTATGTTTATAGTTTCGCCAATTTTGTGGTGCCAAGCAATGTATTTTTTGGCTGCATACTCCACATTTTTGAGGATTTGATAACTCTCCTCATCCATTCCACGTTCCTTGAACGCCTCTTCGGTCTCGAATGTGATGCTATTGTTGCAAAACACGGGAATTACAAGCCTTGCAGATGCATTTGCCGCTTTTGTGGTAGAATCCAATGTGCCTTTTAGTGAGTTGATGCTCGTAGTGTTGGCGTTGGCCGCTTTTTGAGCCGTCTGTATCAGTGTTTTGAGCGAATTGAGCTGCGCTGGCGTAAAAACACCGGCAGAAGCCTCGCTCGACGCAGGAATTACCAACTGACACTGCACAGGGTTGCCTTTTCCCGTCTGAAACTGCAAAATCACGTTCACTGACGATGATGTCGGGTTTGCAGATGGCGTAACAGCAACTATAGAGGCTCCTTGAAGCTCATCTACGGCACTAACGAGCGTATTCCAGTTCTCGCTCGTCAAAATGCCTTGCGAAGTGGCTCCACCATTGGCAACCTTGCCCTTTAGTGATGATATATCTGTTAAATTCATGATTATTGCTTTCTAATGGTTATTACTTGCCGATTTTGCGGATTGTAACGCCACCGACATTGTATTTCGCTCTTCCAACCACTTTTATAAGGCCAATTTCCTTGCAATACTCGACACACTCCCGAAGATAGGCTTTTGCCACATCCACAGCGTTGTTGTATGCGTCAGAACGCTCCTTTGATGATATGTGCGTGGAAAAATCCCCGTTCTTCATCACAGACCCAAAGCGAGTGGATTCAATATCACCCGACATTAGGTTTTGAGCATAAACGAAATAAGAGAGTGCAACTTTGAGCCCCATGAAGCTGCGAAGTCCGTCTCTCTTATCCTTGTATGTTCCGCCATTTAAAAGTGTTGCAATTTCATTGTTGTCTTTCTCGTTGCTGTCGAGAATTCTAAGGAACAGCTCATCACCGAGGACAGGCTTGATATGTAGCTGCTCTGCCTCAGTGATAAACGCCATCAGCTTCTCATCAGCAACCTTTCCGATAGGTCGTCCGAGCGACCGAACGTCAGTAGGTTGTAATATATGTTCCATATAAATTTATTTTCCTTGGTACACAAGTGGTTGTATCTCATAATCATCCGATGGGTTTACATTCTCTTTCCAGTTGTCGAAGATACGCTTCAAGGCACGACTGATTGCGCGTCGAGGACTACTGGTGTAAGAACTGTAATATCGGAAAGCCTCAGACATAATGTCTGTGGAGAAGCCAAGCGAGCCTTCGATAATTCGGTAGAATACCTCTTGACCAAATGCTATATAGATACTCTTGGTAACACTCTCTTCGGTACACTTGAATTTGGAGTCGAAGTTCTGCGCTTCAAACGATGTAAACTCTGGCTTGTCTTCATCTGACTCTATGGTGACGTCCATGATGGCACAGGCATTTTCATCGCCTTGAAAGATGTCAAGACTCTCACTGATGCTTGCAGAGTTGTCGTTCTCGTCTTTGATTTCGTTACCATTCTCGTCAATTCCGAGTGAAGAACCTTTCTTATGCGTGAGCATACCTGCAAGCAGGAAGTTGTTTCTGACATTGCGGTATTTCACATTGTCAAGTCCTTCATCAGTTGAAAGGTTAGTCACAACCTTATCATAGATGGGGCGTGGATATATCCATTTGCCGTCCATAGAGAACCACAGTATCTGCCCTTTGTAATTTTCTATACCGCCACTTTTGATAATCTGAGCCATGACAACCTCTTTACGCGGATTGAACGTATAGATTTTCTTTACGTTGTCTCTTGTAACTCGAATTATCTTTCCCTTTCGAGACTTATGGCCAGTCCAATCGGGATGGTAATTTACATAGATAACCTTGCCGTCCTCGGTTTCCTCTTCCAATCGGCACGTTTCAAAAGGAATATTGGAAACTTCCACTATTTCGCCAAAAACGTTATAGTTTACATGGAGAGCAAAGCCGTTACACTCTGCCATATCATGGGCGATAAGACGGAAAACATCATCTACGGTATCTCCTGCACGATTACAGACATACTCTGAAAAATCAGTATTATTCAACCCATTGCCCTCAATGAATGTCTGATAACGCTCACAGCAAGCACCTCCAGTATGCGAGCTTCGGATAAGGCTACGCATTTTTTGCGGATAGAGATTATCTCTTCCGTAGGATTGTATATTCAACGTAGAGCAATAGCTTACGTCAATTCGTCTGGCTGGTTTTCTTACGTTATTGATATTCATAAGTACAATGTGTTAAATGGGTTTACTCCGCTGATTTTGATGTGCGCTTCTTTGTTGAAGTGGTTGTTTTTGCATCCTCCAACTCCTTCTTTAATGCTGCAATCTCCTCGTTTGCCGCAGCAAGGTCGGCTTTAAGCGTCTCATTCTCGATGGCGAGCGTACCGTCATCATCAGAACCAGAAGTCTCAGGCAGAGCTGCAAGCTGTTCTTTTACGGATGCAAGTTCATTCTCGGTCGCAGCCAACTTCTCTTTGAGAGCTGCTGCCTCTTCGGTCTTTTCAGCCAACTCCGCAGTAGCTTTCTTGCCGGCTTCCACAGCTTCTTTGTATGCTGCTGAAAGCTCTTCGGCATCTGTTGGAGCAGACACCTCGCCGTTCTTACGGGCTTCAACGCGGATGAGATAGTCACTTGGATATGACAAGAAGTCGTTGATTGATTCCGGAAATTCTGCAAGGCGCTTTTCTGCGACCTCGTCGGGGATATTCGCATTAGCATAAAACTTGTTTGTTCCGTTAGGGTGCACGATGACACCAGCCTTTAGAATATAATTTGGTTTTGTAGGCATTTTTCCTGTTCTTTTAAGATAAGTGAATACTTCGATGTAGGCATCACGGTAGCAATCAGCGCAACCGGTCTTCCTTATCGGTTTGTCAAGCAACATTCGGTAAAGTCGCTCGATATAGCTTCTGTCTGATGATGAGAAGCCGCTATCGTAACGGCTCCTCATTTCAGTCAGTCGGCTCATAATCACACCGTAATCTTCCATACTTTACTCTGTGTGTGAGCCTGTTTCAAGAGATTTTAACGCTGCACGAGTTGCAGCGATAGACTCAGTAAACAGGAAGATACCGCTACTTGGAGCACCTTCCTCAACAAGGGTTACAGCCCAACCGCCATCGGTGTCCTCGCTGTACTTATCGTTGGTCATTTCAGAAGCCGTCAAGCCCTGTTCCAGTCCGTAAATCTCAAAGGTGTTCTTGTCGTCAGCGCCACGGTACTTATTTTCAAAAATGAACACAAAGCGTCCATTGGCGAGCTGATCGATAACATTCTTCGAAACATCAGGACCCGAATTAAGAACAACGATAGCTGCCGTCTTGGTGAACTTATTAAGGTAAGTTCCTGTAGTAAGAGCAGTTTGCGTTCCGGTGAAAGGAGTCTTTCCTGGAACAACCACCTTATAAGCTCTACCTGACGCAAGGGCGAGTTTGGAGACAACATTGTCGGTTTGTGCAAGTGTAGCCCAGTCAATATCGTCGTAGTTAACGAGCCAGCCAGTGTTTCTTAAACCTGCCTGCTGCGGTTTCTCGCAGTTCACAGAAATGTCTTGTGCGAGAGCAAAATCACATGTTTCTGCCATAATGTTTATTGTTTTTTAATCTACAAAAGGGGAAGATACAGACCTCCCCCTTCCATAGTTGTTAATACTTAGATAGCTACCTGCACGAGGTCGTCCTCGCCGATAACGGTACCGAGGTCAGACTCTGCAAAGATGAAGTTGTCACGCTTACGCTTGTCAAACTCCACAGTAAGAGAAGCCATGCGGTCCTTGTCTGATGTACCAACGAAGAGGTTGCCTGGTGAGCAGAACACGGCACGGTGCGGACAGTTGAGGGTTGTTCCGTTATCCTCAAACTTACGGATGAGACGGTCCCAAATGTCGAGCACGATAATCTGATGACCGTCGTACTCTGACAGACCAATACCCGAGCTAACAAACTCGAAAGGCATTGTTGTCTTGCCGTACTTGTCAACCACGTCATTGCGCAGAGCCTTGAAGAGCGAGTTGGTCATCATGATGGCATGGTCCGGCTTGTCGAAGATACGAGAGTCTGCTTCTGTAAGCATGTCGTCAATAATGCCGATAGCGACACCCGACTGGCGAATGTTCTTCTTCTGCAACTCCTTAGACTCGGCGCTGTTGGCAGCGATGCTTGTCTGCTGGCTTGAATTAGTTGCGATGATTGCCTGCAGTCTCTTCCAAAAGCCGTCTGTAGGTTTGAGTAGTTCTGGATTGATAGCATCAGTAATGTGGCCACCACCTGTTGTATCAACACCTGATGAAGATACATTCTTTGCTTCCTTGTCGCCAAACCAAGTCAGACGCCAGAACATTTCGGTAATGGCCTTCTTGAGCAATGGTTCAAGAACCTTGTCGAAATAAGCGGTGTCAGTGATATCTCCGGCTTCAGTGCCTGGATGCATGCCATACTTTGCGAGGGTGTTGGTCAGATCCTCGTAGCAAACGCTCTTTGGAATATTCCATCGGCCCAAATCCCAGGTTTTCTCAACGCCGGTAATGCTGATTTTGCTGTAGGTAGGGTCGCACTTGCCACCAGGAGTACCGACATCACCCATTGAGTCGAGCAGACCAAACTTCTGACCATTGGTAATTTCTGTTACTGGGGTACAGGTGCGCTCAAGGTCAGGGTCGTTGAAAATCGAAGTGAAGAGCAGTTCGTTAAGGTCACGAATCGCTCCATTATCGACTGTAAACTTGCTAAAGTCAATCGTTTTCATATATTATTCTTATTTTTGTTAAACTTGTTGGTTACTTCTTTGCCTTGCGCTTAGCCTCCTGACGCTCACGCTGCTCACGGAGCATACGCTGGGCACGAGTCTCGCCCTGCGGGTCATTCTTGTTATCGCCATGAGCCACAAACTTGCGGTTGTTAGCGGTGAATGTTGAGGACATGTTCTTTAGACTCTCAAGCCAGGATTTACCGCCAGCCTTGTTTACGATTGCGAGAATGTTCTTCTCGTCTTCCGTCTTGGCTTCTGCCTCAAGCGCAGACACCTTACTCTCGAGATTAGCCTTGTCGGTCGCAAGTGCTTCCTTCTCAGAGGTAAGCGTGTTTACTTTCTCTGTAAGGTCAGCCACCTGCTTGGTGAGGTCATCTACCTTTGCGTTGAGGTCGCTGTTGCCGTCACCATCACCATCGCCTTCTCCCGCTGGTGTGATAGACTCAATAGTCTCGTCCGCAACAACGATAGTAGTGCCATCCTCAAGAACGTAAGTTCCATTTGGATAAGCCTTGTCGCCCACCTGCGGGTCACCATCCTCACGCTCTACCGTAAACTCTGTACCGTCTGCAGCGGTAACCTTCTGGTCGAGGATCTGCACGTCCTCAATCTTGGCGATACCAGCCAATGAGAGGATTTTCTTGAAAAGTCGACTCTCAATCTTAATCTGTTCTTTTGCCATTTTGTTTGATTTTGATGATTTATGTTTTTTCTTGTTGTCTGTATTGGGAGCAAGTGTTGAACTAATAAAGCCAAGCTCTGCCGCACGACTCATGTCAACATACTTATCCTCGTTCATCAACGCTTGTAGCTCGCCTCGGTCAGAGCCGGTACGTTCAACGTAAAGGTCAAGGATTTTGTTCTGCTCCTCGAGAAGAGAGGCTTCCTGTGCTGTCAGCTTGGCTTTGAGCTTGATAATCTCATCTGCCGTGAGTCTATCGCTCGTCCATAGGTCAAGCCATGCAACTGCAGGGTTGTGAATACACATTCTTGCATTCTCGAAGCCAAATCTCCGTTCCTTGGGAGCGGCAAGGAGAATAATCGTAGCCATAGAGGAGCACTCGCCCTCGATGGTCGCAGAGATTGTCTTTCCGGAGTTACGCAAAGCGTCATAGATAGCCCAGCCTTCAATGCAATCTCCGCCAGGGCAGTGAAGCCTGATGTCTATCTCATTGTCACCTTCCTCCATGGAGTCGAGGAACTCGGGAATATCCTTGTAGCAAAGACCGTCCGTGCCGCACCAGTCTTGCAAGAACACCTTGTCTTCCTCGTTGACAATTTCGTTGTAAATTCTTAATTTTGCCATTTCTTACTTGTGGGTTATTAATCGTGCCTCACAGCAGAAATGAGGCAGTTTTGTTTTGTCAATAGCAAAGGTAAGTTATAATAAGTTGTGCGTTCGTCTGAGGTTATCAAATAGTGGTGAACGCTCTCGTTCAGTAAATAGATGCGTTTTTGCCAATAAAAAAGAGGGGCGAGCCGCAAATTTGCCCGTCCCTCTACACTTAAAAAACTAAACTATAAATCTTTATTCTTCTCTCCAATAGAAAGCAAAGCGTATATCTTTCTCGCTCACCTCCAATTCACAGCAGCTTGTATTTCTCTCATCTTCACAGTTAAGGTATCTGAACAATTCATCCCTTAACTTTAAGATGTCAAGGTCAGTTGGATTACCATATACGCACTTGATAGTTCCGCTGTTGGTGCCAAAGGCGTAATCAACAAGATACAAACACATGTCTCGCCAAAATGTTTGGCGCTCCGCTATTCCGTCATCGAACTCGCTGACAATTGTGTCGGCAAAATCTTCGAGAATATTCTTGTTGTCAATCGGTGCTGGAGTTAAATTTCTTTTGTTCATACCCACCAACTTTCTGTTTTTGCCGTTTTGTCTACCTTGATAGTTCCTGGTTTTATATAGTGCTCGTATGATGTGTAGTCCATAGACGACGTACCATTTCTATAACTGACAGTTATTCCATCCGCATCCAAAGTGTGACCACCATGAACAGCATAACCATCGCTCACTTCTGTATGTGGTCGGCAATGGATGCCCACACCAATATGTACTTGCGTGGAGTTTGCCACCTCACGATAGCACCCAAACATATAAACCTTTTGGTAGTTTTCGTGACCCTTGTATTTCTCCACGAGCTCGTCATACTCCTCCTGTGTTTCACATAGATAATATCTGTTTCTGTTACTCCATGAATACCCTTTATTTGTGTCTGTCAATATTAGTTTCATATTGTGTCCTTTCCATATTTCTTCATCATGATACAATGTGTTATTTTCTCTTGCTCTTCCGGAGTCTTGTCACTGAACTTGTCTGCGACCCATTCTCGCAGGTTTCTGCGCTTGTCTTCGAGCGTAGGTCGGTTCGTAGGAACTATCGGGCATATTCTCTCTAACATCAATGTTGTTGGATTATCATAACGAGAGTCGTAGAACTCATTGATGAACTTGTATAGCTCATCAAATGACATATCATCAAGAACCTCGTACATCTTGGAGAGAACCAAGTCCGTGTCGACTTTCACGAAACGAGGATTGACAAATTCCATCTTCTCGCCGGTCCATACAGAAACGCTTTCCGAAGAACCGTAATAGCTCTTGTGGTTGTATAGTTTAACCAATACGCCTTCTCCTTGATATTTGCGGCCTCCCGATACATCACATGGAATTCCGAACTCTTCTATATCATAATCTCTCCACCACATTGTGGTCAGGCTCGATGGTGTTGATGCACTTTTTGCATAGTCTCGCATTGCAACAAGAGCATTATTTTTAATATTGTCCTCGGCTTCCGTAATACGAGGATAGTCATAGTAAAAGTCACCACAATACCCTCTTGTTGTCCACTGACCGGTCTTCAGGCGATTGTCGTCAGCATCAAAATACAGAAAGTTTGTATCTGAGTCGTCATAATAGTTATGGTCGCGTTCTACGATGATATATAGGTTCAATCCTTTGGTGCGCAAGTCTGCTCCCGTAAGATTGTATCTTCCTACTTCCAGTGTTGGGTATGCGTTTATCGTTTCCATAATTGCCGATATTAAAGTTCCTTCAGTATATCTTCGGTTGTTCCCTCGTACTCCCACCAACCTTCTGCGAGGTCGTGGTCTGCGCCATACTCCTCCATGAGGTCGTAGATTTCATCTGACAGATCCTCGTCCACATCATCAAATTCCATATTGTTTGAAGCGAGGACCGAACGGACTCTCTCTACACGCTCCATATCGACATTCTTTCTTACATAGGCAATAGCCAGCTCCAAGTCTGTAGCATCAAAGAAAAGGTTGCAATTTTCCCATTCTGCCATTTCGCGCTCATCATCGAACTCAACCTTGATAAGGGTGAGCATACGCTGCGGAATGGCATCGCTAAGTGAATTGCTCTCTCCTTCCTTCATATACTGGTTGAAGATACTTGCGTAGGTATCGAGCTTGATTTCACGCTCAATGTTCTTAACTTCGTTCTCGGTAAGACCCTTTTCGGTAAGGATATTCTTAAAAGTTGCCATAATGTTTAGAATTTTAAGTGATTACTTATTTATCTTATTTGCATTACAAAGATAGTGATAATTTATCAAATATGCAAGTATTTAACAAGAAAAGTTTATCTTATTTGCAAGTTTATTTCGTTGTGTACCAGTGCCTTGTGGCATTAAAAAAAGCTGCCTATCCTCACGGACGAGCAGCCACCACAGTCAAATATGATAATTAGTAATCATCGCATTTCTCAAGATATTCCTTCCATGCGATAGGAAGGACTTTCTTTAACAGTTCATTTCTCTTTGCTTCCTTATCATCAAAGAGCTCACGAACCGCTTCTTTCGGATCCATAGTGTAACCGCACTCATGGTTTCCAAACTCGTATATCAGAGCGTCCTTTAACTGCTCCTCATCAGACAAGAACTCCTTTTGCTGTCTGTCTTGCTCCTCAGTCCATTCGATAAACAAGTGATAATCAGTCTTCAGACAATAAGCACCACCTCCAAGGGGTTGCAATTTCTGCAAATCTTCCTCGCTTGTTGTCAGTCCCCACTCCGACATCATTTCTTCAAACTGCTTCTGGCTAAAGGCTGCCTTTAACGGCAATTTGCTGAAACTGTCCTGTCGCAGTTTTCTCCAATCTTCGTATTTCATAGTTATTTCTTGTTAAGTTCTTGTCTAAGGAATAAGACAGTTTCCATGATGTCATTATAGAACCACTGCCACGCTAATATTCTCTTTTGTTCATCGGTAACCTTCAGCCACTCTCCACAAATTTTATGGTGACGGATGCTGAGTCTTTCGAGTGATGGGGCTATCTTCTTGCCGTATTCGGCTGCTAACTCGTCGTAATTCATTTCCTTGCCGGCAAGAACTCTTCTTGCCGGCAAGTTGCTGTATCGTGCCAAAGTTCATAGATAGAACTCTCATTTGCAAGCATCAGATACAAACTATCCATATCGTCGGTACGCTTATACTGTACCATTTCTAAACTTGTCATAGCGTATTTGTTTTTTTAGTCAATAAAATCGTTGAATTCAAACACTTCGGTATTTCCTTCGTAATGTGGTTTCTTGTCACAGACATACCCCATCCATGAGCCATATTCATAAACTCTGTACATGTGGTAGCCAGCCTTTATGAGAGCTTGAAAAGCGGCTTCCATTTCGCAACCATGGATTTTCACAAAATCATCGCTGTCAAACAAAGCCTTGTGGTCAAACTCATAAGCCCTACCACTTTTCTTGTGAATACGCAAACCAAGCGTTCTCACACGATAGCCTCCGTCATTCACTGGGTGGAAGATGTTGTGATAATACCCTGCGCGATTGTCGAGGAATACATCGCAGATTTTCTGTACTACATCCTCCCGAACTTCTGTCGGTTGGATGTAGTCGTTTTGTGGAATGTTTACTCTGATTTCCATAGTCTTGTCTTAATTATAATACTCCACCTCGTTCAAATTCTCGATTGCGACCTCTTCGCCATCCTCGTCGAACGCCTCGATGCTCAATATCTCGGCATCTTCAAAATCGGTGTGGGACACATTCTCGTAGCAGTTGTACGGCACCTCTGAATGGTAGTCGTACTCCTCAACGTAGTTTCCACATACCTTGTAGGTTATGAAGATTACAATTTTGTCCTGCTCGATTTCGTCCTCAATCTCGCTTGACCAACCGTCTTCTAACTCTGCATTCTCAATAGATGCGCTGATGGCATTCAATGTTTGCTGTGTAAGTATCATATCTTATTTGCTTTTAATTGGTGATTACCTGTTTATCTTATTTGCATTACAAAGATAGTGATAATTTATCAAATATGCAAGTATTTAACAAGGAAAATTTATCTTATTTGCAAATTTTCCTCACCCATCCAACGAGTATGAAAAAGGCATTTATCCAAGGAACGGACGGATGCCTTTTCGTTGATTACTGCGCTTTTCTAAGCTCTTCCACGGTAACATCAACAACCCTTGCTGCTGCATATAGGGCGTTACTTGTCAGCTGGCGCTGCCATGCTGTATTTGACGGAGACCACCTAAAGCCGTTACTCTTGAGCTTGCTTATGACCTCAGCCTTTGGCTTTCCGTCAAAAACTAACTGAAGGCGGTCAAGAGAGTAGTTTTTAACGATGCTACAGCCTTCCTTCTCGATAGTCACGCTCTCCTTTTCCGAACGAGCTTCTGCTTTCTCTACACATCGTTCACATAATTCCTGGAGCTTCCAAAACTTGTGACGCTGTGTAATAAGCGGCTTCTTCAATTTATCGTTCCATTCTACAACTCGCTTAATATATCTGTCAAGCAGGGTCTTTTCACCGTTCTTGGCAAGCGTTTCAGCCTTGCCGTACAGAGAGTTCACGAATAGACTGCGATGATACGGAGCATTGTTCTCGTCAATGTCGCGTATAGAATTTGCGGTGAAGTCAAGGTCGTGGCGAATTTTATCCCAACGTTCGTCCTCACGTTGCTCAAGAGGTTTCGCATCCTCCAATGCTTTGCGGATTGATTTCAATGTCCTTACTCGCCAAGCGGAGAAGTCCTCACACGCTTTCACATATGAAGCGTTGGCTTTTTCATTCTTTGAGTTGTTGAACTTTGCAGGTCCGGTAACAAAAGCACTTGCTATACGGCTTTCCCTGGCAAGAATCGTAGACACCCAAGAATGATATTTGTTATAGTATTCTTCTTGCTTCTCCGTAGGAATATTGGCAAGGTCTGCATTAAGCCATTCTTCGTAAGAAACCATTTCAACCTTTGCTGCACGTTCCGGATCCATCGAGGACCAGCCATGAGCCGAGATAGCTGCTTGGTAGAGGTCTCCGAGGTGTCGCTTGTCGTTAAACTTTGTCACCTCATATTTCCCCATTACTGCAGTTGCATTTACCGAGATATAAATATCCTCTTTTGTATTCACGTTTGTTAGGCGATGATATTGCTGGTCAAACATTCCAGTACCTCGCTCTTTTCTTGCGTATGGCTGAAAGTCATATACGTTCTCGGCAACACCAGCTTCGCATACCTGAACCACTCTATGGCAGTTCATAAATGAAAGTTTTTCCATATTCTAAAATTGTGATTAGTAAATATATGCGTAAGCGTATGGATATCCACCGGACATTTCGGCACCTATCCAAAAGGTAAGTCCTCTTCCTCGGCAGAAGTCTACGACCTCCGTTCCGAAGAAGAATGTTCCTGTCGTATTTTTGGGTCCAGGAACGACTTTTATTGCAGGCAATTCGCCAACTTCTTCCACTACCTCGCATGAACTTGCATCTTCCATATTGCCAATGAAACGTCTTAGCTCTTCGGCAAGCTCTTTTACTTTGTCTTTTTCTATCATAACTTTTAATTTTTATAGTCGTCCAAAATGGCAGCGGATTCCTTGTTTACATTCCTCAACAGTTCTTGCCCCATAGGTCTGCTGCCAGTGCACTCTGCCATCATGCTCATGCACTTCAACATAAACGCCCCACTTGTTTCCCCAATTACCACTGGTAGCAGGGTTTATACGCTCGATTTTATAACCTCGGTACATCATAGTTATCTTGGATTTTTTGTGATGTCAGACTCTTCAAGCAGTTGGATAAGTCGCTCTACTCCATTTGCAAGACGCTTGATGTTTCTCGCAAACTCTTTTTCTTCAATTGTGAAAGGTGATTGCATATTTCTTGTTTTTAGAAGAGAGCCGAGTTAAAGGATGCTCGGGCTCTCGATTAGACATTAGAGTAACGAATCTACGCAAAAAGAACGGAAAGCGTTCTTCTCCAAATCCCAATAGCGGATGGTGCAAGCAGGAGCCGCATGACCAGTGCCTTTCACCTCGTACTGATAGAGGTTCTTTGCAAGGGTTCCGACTGCATTTCTGAGTTCGCCATTGGTCTTTCTGAACACAAAGCGAACAACTCCAAGAGCCATCTGGGCCTTGAGTTTGTAAGCGTGCCATGCTTTGCGGAGGGCTTCAGAGAAGCTCATCGCCTTGTGTCTGCGAAGCGTCTCCCAAGCAGCCTTCATTACCATACTCTTGTTTATTCTCACTGAATTGTTATTTGCTGAACTTGCCATAATGTTTAGAATTTTAAGTGATTACCTTTTTATCTTATTTGCTAATGCAAAGATAATCAAAAGTTATCATAGATGCAAGTATTTAGCAAGAAAAGTTTATCTTATTTGCAAGTTTATTTCACTGAATATCAAGTAGTTAGGTCGTCACTTATGGACGCTTTCGGCATTAACAAACTTGTACCCACAGAATGGGCAGACCTTGGTTGTGTCTGGCAAGTATGTTTCACGAAAGTTGCGGTAACATGAGTGACACATCTTTGTCTTGCCATTGACAGCTCCATATATAGCTATCGCTAAAATGGCAACGATAAGCGCTATTCGCCACGCATTTCCAAGTATATTCTTTTGCTTCTGTGTCATCGTTTTGTTGTTACAGGGTTAAACAAATCGTAGTCGGATGGCACGGAGTTTTCCCAAGAGTCAACAAGCTCGTCACCGACAATATCACGGATGCTCTTTTTCCAATAGATAGGCGTTTCACCTCCTACATAGAATTGAACTTTAGCCACAAGTTCCTCAACCTGCTCCTTGGAGAATTTAACTCCCATTTTGGTAACGAGTCCTACCTTGAAGAAATCACAATATGGCTTCGCTTTCCGTACAACATTCACAGCCTTGTTTATATCAACAACCGGTTCAATGCTGGCAAATGTCTTGATACCGAGTTCTTTCAGCTTCTCCATAGCCTTGATACGTTGGGCTGTGTTGTTTCGACAATAGCTTTCCATTGACTCCATGCCGGTAAGGGTAAAGCCTATTGCTATGCTGTCAGCAAAAAGCTGCAATTCTTTCGTATAGCGAGGGAGAAACACCCAGTCCGTGCACTTGGTAAGCACCTGCACCTTCACACCTTCTTCAAGGGCATGCTCCACGCACATCGTGGTAAGGTCACGCGTCTCTGGCAACATTGGGTCACTGACAAACGAAAAGAAGAGCGAGTCGGTAGGCTTCATCAGCTTTTTCGCTTGAACAAGTTCTTTCTCGAAAATGGCAAACGCCGTCTTCTCATCGATGAGGCTCTTCTTCAATGACACCGTTTCAACACCAAGTATTGCGGACGTAATCCCATGGCGATTATAACAATAGCTGCAAGCATTGCTGCAACCATTGTATAAGTTACAAGCCCAGTGGCAGTACTCATAAGCTGCACCACTGGGCTCATATATCGCCTTGCCTTTAAACTTGCTCGGCTGTTTCATCGGCTTTCTCTTTTGACTTGTTAGCAGTCAGCAACTCGCTGATTTTGTCGTTCACCCAGGTTACGTTGTGTATGAGCTGGCGACAATCAGACATTGCGTCATGCTCCACCCAACCATCAGAATGAGGGATGATAGAATACGGATCCTCAACAGTTGGGTCTATAAGGCGAACACCTTCATAGATGAACGTGCGGCTGTCACGGACATTGAGATACTTCCATGGTAAATTTTTCTCTTCTCTGTCCTTATTGACAACAACGTAAGCGTTGCGAAGGATAGAAATGTCAAAATCTGTTCCTTGACACCAAATGACCACTTCGTCTGCACCATTCTCAGCTTTTACTTCTTTGATGAAGTCCGTCAGGTACATGAGTACGTATTTCACGTTTGAAGTGTACGAGAATTGTTCCTTCGCCTCTTCGGGCTTCTTACTCCACCAATCTACTGTCGCTTGGTCGATGTCAAAGCCGTACATCGCACACGATGTACCATCAACAGCTCTGAAGAACTCCGTCTTCTCTCCAGTAACCTTACTCTCACCAAGGCTGAACGCTTTGGCTGCAATACCGATGATAGCAGCCGTAGAACGTCTTGACAATGTCTCCAAGTCAAGCGCGATGTTCACTACTTTCTTTTTCATAATTACGTTTTTTATGTTAGTTTATAAACCTATTCTTTAGCTTCTCATGAAGAGCTTTCATTTTACAGAGACACCATTCTTTGTCTGCCAGAAGGTCTTTGATGTGATATGGAGCGCCATTCTTGCCATGACCATCTGGACCGAGCCACAAATAAGTTTCTTCGTCCACATCATAGCCATCTATGTATTCCCCGAGTTCTTCAACAAACTCTTGTGCAGAACCATCGCCATACCAAATGGTGGGACAGAAATCCTCGCCTGCAGGACTGAATACAGCAATGTCCACAATGTGCTTCCCATCTTGGATTGAAGGATGTACAGACCAGCCTTCTGCTTCTATAGCTTTTAATAATTCTTCATCCATAACTTTAATTCCTAAAAATATGAATACCCACAATTTTGTGCACCATGTTCGGCTGCGCTTTGCGGAATGTATCTGCTATGCGCTTTTCAAACTCTTCCCAAGTCTCATTTTCCTTCCGGGGGGGGTAATTTATAATGTCCACAGGGACACGGAACCCTCCGTCAAGGTACAATATTGCCTTTTTCATACACAGACCTCCTCATTAAACGACTTCATCAGCCAGCCCTTGCGACAATATGTGGTCCTGCATTAAGTCCAACGCTACATCCTCCGGAAAGTCAGTAACTGTAGCTGCTGCTTTTTCCAGGACTGATACCTCGCACGAAATGTAGGAATACAACTGGCGAAATTTCCTTACCAGTTCTTGAACCTTGTTATTTACTTTTGATTTCTCCATAATGTTTAGAGCTTTAAGTGATTATTTATCTTATTTGCACTACAAAGATAGTGATAATTTATCAAATATGCAAGTTTTTAGCAAGTATTATTTATCTTATTTGCAAGCGTTTCGCACTATCACGACAATTCCTCCCATTCGTTTAAGTTGCCCTCTTTGACAACATAGTTGATTTCTCCAGTGAGTGGTGTCTGCATGTGTTCTTTCAAATAGTCGCGGATATACTCATAGACATCGCTGTCTTGCTCTTCCATCCAGTCTGTATCAAACTCTCCCCTTGTCATCACTGCATGAACAGCTTTGTCAAGGGTGCCAAAAACTCCCATAAGTTTATAGCTGCATACGGACATGTGTGCATCGGTCTTGAATACGACAAAGACCTCAGATTGTCTTTTGTTTTTCATGCACATACCTCCTTTAGTGTTTGCAGCAAGCCTTTGACAAGAATGAGAAGCGTATGCTCGTTTATCTCGCCGTTAAGGCTTGCAAGATATGGGGTTTCAATGCTGATAATCCGGTTTCGCTTGCATAGCTCGAACGGTTTGCCGTCTTTAACATCCCACCACTCCTGCGTGACGACCTTAAAAGAGAGCGGCATCTTGCCATGGTCTTTCAGCCACTTGTTGAGGCTAATGACTTGGTTCATTATTCCAAAGTCGTCTATCCAATTCTGATTGATAGACTGGCGGAACAATCTACCACCTTGCTCTTCCCACGGAAGAACTTCAACGTTACGCATTTGGGCGAACTCACGACAGTTGTACGCAAAGCTGTTTTCGTTACTCATAATCATCCTCCTCGTCGTCAAAACACCAGTCATTTTCTTCATCCTCTCCGCTTTCTTCCCAAACATCCTCAAATCCCTGGACAGGATCTGCTTCTGGGATGCCAATTATATACTCTCCACTTTCTGTAAGTGCAGGCCATTTGATGTTAGGATTGTTGCCTTCCGGATATTTGGAATTAAAGTCACCATCAATTCCAAAGGCGAGCTCTATGCCAACATGCCTTATATCGTCCGTCACGCGGTCCGTTCCAACCTTACGTCCATCAGGGCAAGAGATAACGCCACTACCGTTCTCATAGTCTTTGTGGCTGTACCCGTTCATTTCGGCAAGTAACTCATAAAAATCCTTGCCGCCGAACACTCCGTAGCCCTCGTAGCGTTCCTCCTTCCACTTATTACCCTTGTCGTCAACAAGGTAAACAGTATGTTCCTCGCCATTCACTATGCGATGATGCGTATCCATTGTGAACCAACTAAATTGTCCCATATCTTTGTTTTTTAGGTTTTACTATTTCTTGGTGTATCTATAAAGCTCGTCTGTATCGTACCCAAGCTCATCACAGACAGCATCAATTTTATCAGCAGGAGCGGTAAAGGAGACATAAGCGTCTCCACAATCCTCACCATCCCAATAGGTGTCAAGAACTTCACCTCCGGCTTTTGTAACTTCATACTCTGCAGAGCGGATATCCCCTTCATGCTCGCAATCAACTATCGGGTAATGATAAATCTTAGTTGCCATTATTTTTCCTCCTCCTTGTTTTGGTAAACGATTTCAAAAGTGTCCTCCTTGATGCTTCTGCCAACAAGTGCCGTAAAGACGATGCTTTCGCCCCAGTTTTGCTTAAGCTCTTCAAGCTCCTTATCGGTGCTGCGTGTGTGGGTTCCTGTATTACGCACAGCCCAGTAGAAATGTCCGTCACGCTTTCTCTTTGCAAGGTCGTCCACCTTTTCGAGGTCATAGATAATATCAGAATAGAAACCCTCCATTACCTTCATTGCGGTGTCAAGCATATCCTTTTTCAGATCGGTTGCTGACTTGAATGTCTTTGATATTATTGCCATAATGTTTAGAACTTTAAGTGATTACTTTTTTATCTTATTTGCTAATGCAAAGATAGTGATTTATTATCATATATGCAAGTTTTCAACAAGAAAAGTTTATCTTATTTGCAAGTAAAAAATCACTAAGTTCGTGTCGTGAGCAACTTGATAAAACTAATGTATTTTTCTTATTTGCACCTTTTGTCCGCTATGTCATTGCGGGCAACTAATTACTTTGTATTATCTTATTTACATTAAAGGCTACCTTTATTTTGTGGTCTATTATAGAAGGCAAAGAACAAGCAATTACCCGTAATCGATGTATCACAGTAGACATGCGTCTTGTAATTGTTTTTGGCTTCAAGAAGGTCTACAAACCCACTTAACCCATTAGCTTCTTCGCTTAGTTTGCAGATATAGCCAGTGCCGTATTCTGCATCATAATTGAGCGTGTACAAATCACGCATCCCTGGACTTGAAGCAAGTATTTGGCGAATGCCAAGTTCTTTTAGAATATTTTTTCGCCCATGATAAGGAGTATAGCCGCTTCGCAGTAAGTTTTCCGTTTGAGTAGGCAAACACTTTGCAATGTCACCAAATCTGTTTACAAGCACCCCTTGTTGGCTGTTGTGTATTGCTGCCCGGTTGGCAGTCTTATAGTTCAATTTTGCCATACGCTCATAAAAATTTTATCTTTATTTTATACTTCAAAGATAGTTATAATTTATCATATATGCAAGTTTTTACAAGCATAATTTATCGTTTATGCAAATTTTATTCCACTGATTATCAACACATTACAATATCATACAACAACATAGAACAATCATTTCTACACAAAAAAGATACACAAGCCATTTCCCGATGCTATTATTCTCGAATCTCAAAACTCCAACATTGTTCGCAAATCATAGTAAAAATTGGCTGGAATTGATTAATTTTGCACACAAAAACGAAATACGACTTTATATGAAATTCAATATAAAACATATGGCTTCCGGTATAGCACTTGCAGCCCTTGTCCTTCTCCCAATTAATGGTCATGCACAAGATGCACCAGACAAGCACAAATATTTTCCTAAGCTATTCAAACTGAACGAGAGTTTTTCAATAGGTATTCTTGGGGCAGGACTTGAGCACATGAACTATGGAGCAATGGGAATAAACGCCACATTCTACGGCGCATACGTTGATTATATGTGGTGGCCACGCAAGCATGACAACGATGTTCGTATAGACCAGTGGAAAGACCATTCCGTATGGGCTACTCATGTCGGCTACCAGATACCATTCTTCCAATATGCAGGAAGCAGTATCAGGCTAATCCCTATGGTGGGATATACATCCATCAAAGAGGGCATCACTGATGGTGAAGATTGGGGCGTAGGTGAAAGCGGCATCGTAAACAAGTTCCACGTTACAGAAGAAAAGGGTGGATTCGACTATGGAGCAGCTTTAGTATTTCAGAACTCAGATAGCAACATAGGAGCTTATGATTTCTCTATTGGTGTCACAAGACACACACTTTGGGTCGGTCTTGCATGGGAATTCCAAATCTGGAAGATGAAGCAGCTCTCATCCAAAAGACAAATAAAACAACATAACCTCTAACATACATCACCATTTATGGAAACAACAATCGGTATACTCTTTATACTCCTCATCATTACACTTATCAAGCCAAATGCAGCGATATTCGACAAAGTCCCCTTCTTCAAGAACAAAAGTAACGGCATCAGAAGATTGTACTTCTTTGGCTTTTGGTTCATCCTCTCATCTGTTTTAGTTATTATGTTTGGTGAAAGGGAACCACAAAAGGCAACTGGCAGACAGCAGACAGATGAAGCTCCGCAAAAAGATTTTGCCATTTTTGATGACAGCACCACTGTCGTGCTAAAAGGAAAAGACACTCTACGCTTCGATACGAAGGGCAACATCGAGTGGACTGCCACCGGCATGAATGACGGTTCTTCGGCTCGTATTAATGTCGTATTCACCGAGCCTGTTGGAGTGTATTCTACATCAACTAATTTCGACCGGAAGAACTTTGACGGTTTCGTGTATAGCGGTTTCAAGTTCTACGAAGGAGAATACGGTGTCGTTGGTCTTTATAATTTCAAAGGCGACAACGGATTGGTTCGTATAGGCAAAGCAACAGACAGAAGTGACGTCATCACTCAAAAGGAATACCAACACCTTCAGTCTGCAATCGAACTTAAATTCAAGACACAGATTAAACCTCTGGAATACTACGACATAAAGTCTTTTGTAGACTCCATCAAGATATACATCCAGAATGTGGACGGAGAAAACTCCCAGTATGAAAAAAGAGAATATGTCATATCTAATGACGATGATGTTTTCAAGGTCATTCTCAATGGCATATTCCCCAATAACGATTAGAACAAAGTCTGCTCTTTAGCGATATGTTTCAAACGGTTCTCGGCAACGCTGTAGAACCGTTTGTCTTTTTCTATACCCACATATATTCGATTGAGTCTTTCAGCGGCAACGGCTGTGGTGCCGGAGCCAAGGAACGGATCGAGAACAGCATCGCCCTCCTTGGTTGTGAGCCTGATGATACGTTCAAATATCTCGGTCGGCTTCTGCGTTGGATGCTCCTTCTTGGTTACAACCCGACTATGGAACACGCGGTTATAAAGTTCGTTCTCGTCAAGATTGTTCAGTGCCGTTCCCTGCTCGTATATGCGGATGATGAACTCAACGTTCTGTGAGAAACGCTTCTTGCTGATGATATTCAGCGGCTTCTCCCAAAGGAGAATGGCAAACTTATATCCGTGGCGTTCTGCCCACGCAATATACGCTGCAAGTTGCGCTTCTGCACAGAAAATAAAGGCGTTCATCTTTATCATCAGGCGAGGTATCTGGTCGAGAAAGGCATTTATCTCTTTCTCGCCAAACTTCACACCAATACGACAAAGGTCGCTGTCGTAGTCGTACAACCCCGACTTTGCTATCAGCTTCTTGGAACCTTCCTTATACATCTTGCGGCAGTTGGATTTGGTGAAGTTGTAAGGAGGGTCGGTAATCATCACCGAAAAGCTATATGCCGGAAGATTACACAACACATCAATGTTGTCCTCATTGTAAAGTTTGCTCTCTGTTATCTTGTTGTAGTACTTCATACTTTTACTCTTTCTCCAAAACGTTTAACAATCTTGTAAATACCACGCTCAGTAATACCATACTTGTTGCTCAAGTAGGCAACGATGTAGTTCACCTTGTGCTTCTTTGACTTCATCTTACGAAATTCTTCTACCATAGGAAGATAGTTAAGGTCTTTCGTATCTATGCCATTGTCATTGAGCAGACGGAACAGCTGCTCATTCAATTTGATAATCTCGTATCTTGTCATTTCTAAAAGTTGTCTAAGTTTTCTATCATCTTTATTCTGTCTTGCGCTTCTGTTATTTCCACAACGGAAACAATAGGCTTTATCTCTCGAGCAGCTTCAGCAAATGAATCCGTCAGCGACTCAGCACTCTCGACTCTCTCATAAGCACCATTCATGCTGATTGGCACGCCGGCGCCGATGGAGTTCATAACCGTAAGCAATGGCTCAAATATCTTCGTAGCCTTTGCTGTCATCACAAACTCACCATTAGAGAGGTTAGCCGGGATTGAGTCGCTCGTACCAGTTCCAGGACCATTGACCTTACCACCTTCTGCAAAATTGGCAGACTTAACCGTTGATACTGCGGTAGCAATATTGGAAAGGACTGTCGCTACGGTTGTCGCTACGGCTGCAAGGTTGGCTGGATATGGGAGCTCCATGGCGTTTGCGACACCTGCAGATATGGCCTTACCCGTGTCAACAGTAATCTTGAACAGCGTAATAATCTTGCTTAACTTCGCAAAATTCTTGTCGCTCTCACCTATGGCATCCATGAGAGAAATGATACTGTCACCCACATTACCCATAGCCTTTGCATAGGCTTGTTCATTTTTCAGCGATGCCTTGTTGAGAGCAATCTTTGCGTCTGACACAGCTTTCTTGGCGTCAATGACACGTTTGCTGTACTGCTCTTCGGTCTCTGTTTCAAGCTGTCCTTGGTCTTGTATAAATTGCAGTCTTTGTTCTGCCATTTCCTGCTGTATTTGCAGTTTACGCATTTCAAGGTCGGTAACGGCATTAATGTCGTACTCTTGCATATACTGTTCCAAGGTCTGCTTGTTGTTCCAGTTGTCGTTTATGCTTGTAAGCTCTTCTGCCTGGAACTGCTCAACCATCGTCATTTCGTTCTGCAGAGCAAGCTGTCGCTGTTCAAGCATAAATTGATTGTGAGCTTGGCGCAACTGGTCTTCTTGCTGCCAAGACTGCTCCAGTCTATTTGCACGCCGTTCTGCATAATCTGAGCTGATGCGTGTGATTTCTGATTGTGCATACTCAACCGATGCTGTGGCTTGTGCAAGCTGCTCCTCCGTAGCCGTTCCGGACTGCTCCAACTCCGCAAGAACTTGCTGGCGATACATCAAAGCTGTTACAGCGCCTTTTTGGGCGGCATCCTCCTCTTGCTTAAGGGCGAGAATGTCAAGGTCTGCTTTCTTTCGGTTCTGCTCCAGCTTCAGGTTTAATTCCTCTTCGGAGCCTTTCTTCACGATAGACAGACGCGACTCTATTTGCTTTTGTTGTTCGCTAATCTTACGCTTGATGTTATCATCATCAAGTTTATCAAGTTCCTCTTGGAGTTTCTTTTCTTTGGCAACTATAATCTGCCTAATAGCTTCCTTGGAATTCTCCGTAAGGGTCTTGTCGGTGGCGAGTTTAGCTTTCAGCTTGTTAATCTCACCATTGTACTGGTTCTCGAGAAGGGCTTTTCTCTTCTCGGCACACTCACCGAGCAGGTCAAGCATTGCCTTCTCGGCTTCTGCTACGAGTTTGGCTTCTTCCTGTGCAGCCTTGGCTCTGGCGCGGTCCTCCTTTGTGTTTTTTGTGGTTTTTGTGGTTTTCTTGCCATCACCCTTACCATTTCCATCGCCATTTGCGTCAGGAGTAGTGCCGTTGCCGTCTGTGGTTTCTGTGGGTGTATTAACGGAGGCTTTTGCCTTTGGCTTTGCTTTTGTCTTTACTGGAATCGGATCGTCAGCGATAGGCTTGATGTGTGCAACTGCACCTTGCGTTAAGGTCTTGTTGTATGCATCGAGCACATTGTCAGCTACATTTCGGCCAAACTTCTTGAAGTCGCCCAAGCCCTCCTGGATGGTCTTTCCAAAGTTACTCGTTATATCTTTTACTCCTGCCTTTATATCACTCCAGGAGAAAGTTGCAACGCCTTTAATAATTTTACCGAGTCCGCTAAGCGAACGGCCAACGGATTTTACTCCGTCAACGATAAGATTAAAGACGAGTTTAACTCCTTCCCAAAGGTTTTTGAACTGTAACGCGACCAGCTGTATGGGCAAGCGCACCAACGCTATCTTATTGTATAGGTCAATACATTTATTCATTACCCAGATGATAGCATTGGCTATAGCCCTAAAAGCAGCGGTGGCATAGCTTTTTAGGTTTGCCCACACTCCCTTGCCTTCACTTAGTTTACTGTAGAGCCTCATTAGCAAGTCGAAAGCAAGGCTCAGTACTGCGGTGAGTATAAATCCCTTGAACGCAGCCTTTGCCGTGGCGACAAAACTGGTTACTCCGACCTTTGCAATAGTAAACGCTTTAGTCCAAGCACTTCCTGTTTCAAGCGCAGAAGCTCGCTCCCATAGCGTAATCTCTGCTGTCTTAGCCTTCTGCGTCATCTTCTCTGCATTGGCAAGCTCACGCTTCTTAGCTACAAGTTGCGTTTCAATGCGTTCGCGCTCTACCGCAGAAGCACTCTCTAATTGCTTCGTAAGAGAAGCGGTCTGCTTTCTCAGAGCAATTTCATTGTTTTGACATACCTGAACTTGTTGGGTGGCTGCTTGAGCATTACCTACAGCAGAGTTCTTCATCTGTGTAAATGCAGAAACTGCACCGTTGATAAGTTTGGCGAAAGATATTCCTGCTATCACACTTGCGATAATCTGCGCAATGTCGCCAAAATGTTCACGAACAAAATTGACGAGCTCACGGAGTGCTTGCAGTGGAGCAACAAGGGCATCCGAATTACTATCATAGATAGAAAGCAGAAATGCCTCCCATGCGGATTGCAAGCCTTTTATTTCTTGGGTGACCGTACTCATAGATACCTCAAACATATCTCCAGTAGTACCTTGTGCCTCTTGCAGACCTCCGAGCTTCGTTTGGAGAGCATCGATGTTGTTGAGAAGAGCCATTGCTTGTGGAGACACACGACGACCAAAGACATCAGCAAGGTCATTAGCCGACGATGCGGAACTCATTATACCGGAGTCACGGAGTTTCTCAAGGGTCTTTGTAAGACCGTCCGTTTTCAAAGACTGCTGGTCAATGCTTATTCCGTACTTCTCGAATACCTTTTGCTGCTTTGCTGTTGATGTGGCAAGTCCAAGCATTACCATACGGAGAGCAGAGCCTGCATCAGACCCCTTGATGCCGACATCAGCAAGAACACCAAGGGCAGAGTTTACCTCCTCGATAGGCTGACCAAGGGCATGACCGAATGGAGCTGCATTTTTCAATGCTTCCGCCAACTGGCTTACGTTTGTGGCAGAATGTGACGCTGTATAGGAAAGCGAGTCACTCACATGCGCCATACCTTCTACACCCATATTAAAACCATTGCTTACATTGGTCATAATGTCGGCTGCTTCTGCAAGACCAATCGTATTGGCTTGGGCAAACTGCAAGGTCGGCGACAAAGCATTTGTGGCTTGAGCAGCATTTAGACCGTTTCGGGTAAGGTTCTCCAACGCTCCTGCCGATTCAGCTGCTGTATATGCCGTTGTCGCTCCAAGGCGTTTCGCCTCGTCTGACATCATTTTCATGTCATCTGCGCCTGCCTGTGTAACAGCATGAACACGAGCCATTCCGTCATTAAAGTCTCTACCTACTTGGATTATCTTTTGACCAAATGCCATAATTCCACCGCCAGTAACAATACCGGCGATGGTTGAGCCAACTTCCATGAACTTGCTCTTGATGCTTCCAAGAGCCGTTGTAACAGAGGTTGGGTAGTTACCAACATTTCGATAGAACCGCAGCGTTCCCTCCTCGGCACCTTTCAGTTCGTTGGTAATCTGAACGATGTGGTTCTTCAATTCTTGGCCTTTGGCGCTTTCTCGTTCAGCCCTTGACATGGCATCATAGGCTGCGGTAGCATTTGAGAGTTCTGCTCGCAGCTGCTTCAGCGAACCCTCATTCTCCTTCTGCACCTTTATCTGGTTCTGTACTTGACGGCTAAGCGTATTGATAGCATCGCCCTGCTGCTTCATGAAAACACGGCTTGCCTCAGACTGCTTGTCGTATTCAGCCTGAGTGATTTTGCCGTCCTTGAGGTCTTTTTTCAAGGCTTTCATTTGCGCTCTGGCTTCGTCTATAGCAGCCCGATACTTTGCCATTGCATCAACAGCCTCCTGGTACTTGACTTGTATATCTACAATCTTGACCTTTGTGTCTTGACTTGTTGCCATATTTTGTGTATTTACTTATTTGCAATTTAGCTGAAATAACAGGTGGAGTGATAAGTAACATTCAATGTTTTCGTTTCTGTCACCGCCCCCTTCTTGTCTACTACATCGTATTCTATTTTCAACGAATGAGTTTCGTCCGTGTAACCGTTTTTTGTCATCACCTCGCTTAGTACGCCGACCTGTTTCCCGTCCCAGTACACTCGTGCCAGTGATGTTTTCTCCCATGTTTCCATGACGAGTTCACCCTTTGTTACTTTACCTGTTGTTTTTACCTGCAAAGCGCCCGTTCCGCTTTGGTCTACAGAGAATACTCCATAGCTATTAGTTTCCCATGAGCCATTCACAAGGTTCGGGCCTACATCTGTAACGCCATCTTCGATTATTAGCTTTCGTCCTTCACCAAGGTTTACGCTGTCATTGACATACATAGCCCCATTCTTTTTATATCTCGTGTTAGCCAGTCCGTACGCTGGCATTTTAAGGTCTATGGCAAATCCAAACAGAAGTTCAGTTGTTATGTTTTCCTTCTTCTCTGCAAAGCCAAGGACGCAGAATGTCTGTGTCAAATCTTCTGACTTAATCACGTTTCCGCTACTGTCTCTAATGGAATACACAAACCTTAGCGTATGAATGTCGGCTATGTTTTCCTTTGAGAATGTTGCTATCGATACATTGTTGGTAGGATCATTGTAAGCAGTTTTAACCTCCTCTCCGTCAAAATAGAAATGGTACTCAAAAGAGCATTCTTCATCTACTGTGGATATGGGTGTGTCGTGCTTTATCAGCTTTACGTTATTTATCACGTCCACGAACAGATGATAACTATCCGTGTCCCACAAACTTGCATCATGGGAGTAAGGAGCAACTTTTTCCGACCAGAACAAAGCGAATACGTTGCCGCTGGTTATCTTCGTTTCTCCATTTGACTCTTGCATTATGCGAACGTCTTTCCCTTCAACCTTCAAGTCGAACATTCCGCTGGCATAAACCGAGCCACTTTCTATCTCGACATAAGGCACAAAAGGCTTATCATCCTCCTCATGGGTGTCTCCGAAGTCATCGGAAATGACAGACTCGTTCAGTTTTGACACAAAATAATACAGCTTCTTCCGTACTTGCTCTACAAGTTCGCCTTCCACATTGTAGATGTCATAGATAAACTTGAACACATGATGCGTTCCAAAATCATTGCGTGTAAAAACCAGCTTATGCGTACCTACTTCACACTTTACATCGTCATAATACACACGAATGGCAACGGCTAATTCCTTTGTGTACTCCGTATCGATGCCGATATTCTTAGATATGGCATATCTTACAACTTTTGGAACTGTAAACTCAAGCGTATAACTATCTCCTTTGAGTCTGTCTATCTCGTAAGGGAAAACGTAGCGAGAAATATATGCAGCAGGACCATTACCATCCCCTTGCACATCTGGGATATTGAGGATGTTATAAGTTGTGCTCCATACTTTATGCTGGTTATTCACAAAATACTCATAGCAAATAGGGCATCTATTAGATGTATAGTCACGGATAAGCGATAACTCAAAACCTATTACGGATGACTTCAGTACATATTGATAGCTTACTTTGTCCATGTCTGTTTCCTCTGGGTCTGCGTAGTTGGAAACTACATAGGGAAGTTTGACAAGCTCCACCGTACTGATGCCGTTTTTGTCTCGTTGTATCGTGCTGACGGCAAAGCAACAGTTATATTTCTGTAGATACACCGGCACGGACTCGTCGAAGTTCATCAAGTCAAACTCGTTGAGGTTGAACTTTTCCTTGATGATGACATAATCAGTGAGGATAGACTTCAGATAGCCGTAAAACTCGTCCATATTATCAAACGGCTCAAAAGCATCCATGCGGATATGCTTGAAATCCACACCATACGTTTTCAACATAGGACGTGAGAATGCGTTTGAAACATCCTCATATGTTGAGTTCAAAGCCCTGTAATTCACAAATCCATAGATTGGGTTTACATCGGACTGCACCTGTTTCTCGCCATTCCACACTTTGACAGTTCGGCCAGTCAGCAAATTTGGGTATGCCAAATCCTGTCGCAAGCCAGGATAAAAGCATGATGTGAACACATTTTTCTCCTCGTCAAGCCGTTTGTCATCGATGTCTATTTGGCCGTAACCTTTACCATACAGTTCAACCTCTTTAAGTTTTTCTTCGTCGGTCTTGTCTTTTTCTGATGTTGCCATAAGGAAATAATTCTCTCGACCGAAGTTTGAGTTATATGTTTTTGCCGACGTTGGATTTTTGTTTACTCCAGAAAGCAGTTTCTTTGACCAGTCAAGACTATCCCCATTGACGACCCTGTCGCGTAGCTGGTTGTAATACATTGCGGTGATAGTTACTCCGTCTTTCTCTACACGCGGCAAAGCGCCATTTAAGTAAAACAAGTTTTTAAGAAAATCAAAGCAAGATATGTCGGGCAAGTTTTCAATGATGCCCATTTCTGCAGGTAGTCCGTCGAACTGGACTATCGGCGTTATGCTTGCAACTCTCAAATATGAGAATGTTGCTGTATTGGTGTATTTCGTACCAGTACCTGTCACTTTGCTGTCAGCGTCTTTCGTTGCCCAACCTTCTTCGTAACTTCCGCTCCAAAAACATAGACCGACCTCATCATCGTCTGCAGCGTCAATAGAGAGCTTACGGACATCATACTTGACGCCGAAGTCGAACTTGTAAATATACTCTGTGTCGGTTTCCTCACGAGAGATAGAGCGCAGCCCCATCCAGTCCTCGGATTCCTCCGAATACACGTCTACGCTGGCATCTTCATCGTTCTCACCTTGCTTGACTTGCAGCAGATATATCCACCAGTAATCTTTTGCCTCTGCTTTCTTAGCTTTTATGTCCTCTTTGGAAACACGCACTTCTGCTTCTCCACGCAGTTCACTGTCGATAAGACAGCGAAAGAAATAGCGACTTTTAAAATTACCGCCTTTGACTACCTTTTGCAAAGTAAAGCTGTCTTTCAAAACTCCCGTACAAGCATAAATTTCCCAATGCGTCCACAAATGTACTCCGCCAGATGTTTGTCCACCTCCTTTGCCATATAGATGCTTACTTGTTTCTTCGTTCACAGATGTCGTTTCGCTGGATATTTCACAGACGGTTGATTGAATATATTTATTCCCATTGAAAGAAATTCCCATTATGTCTGCATATCTGTGCCAATTACTCAAATCACTGTCTTTCTCATAAACAACGCTTCTTATACTGTCCTTTGTTCCTTGGTTAGTTGAGGTAACGACCCAGCTTTGCCAACTTGCCCTGTATTCTTTGCTGCCAACATCAATCGTATTATCATAAATGGACATTCCTTCTACGTTCGCAATAGTAAACTTATTTTGTGTTCCACTACTCACACCTATGCCTGTAATTGGCAATACTCCATAAGTCAAGTAATCATCGTACACATTCTTGCCATAGTACCTTTTGTTGTTGAAGTTGGCTTTAGGCAGAAGTCCCATTCCCTCTGCCAGTTCTCGACCAAGCATAAACTTGACTCCATAGTAATCGTTGATAAGTTGCACCAGACGATAAACTGGTACAACTGGCTTCGGTGGCGTACCTTCCTCGTATGCAATTCCTGCATCATAATTGGGATAAAGCACATCCTCCATGTTGGTGTGGGCATGGGTCGGGAACCCATACACAAGACTATCATCACCTGTTTTCCATACGAACGTACCTATTGATGGTAGTTCGTTAAGATTTATAGAATCACTCTTCATCTTCTCAAACGCTTTGAGTACTCGCCAAGTCATTACGCACGAAAATGAAGAAGCACCAATCTCCGACACATGAAGATTGGCATTGGGACACAAGCACACACCGTTGATGTAAAATTCCGCATCAACGGATATTCTTGCAAATGCTGAAGAATGGCGAATGTCGTCAGCAATATTCAACACTCTGCGGTTGTTTGCAGTCATAGGCAGCTTGAACGTATATGAATAGGAACACGTCAGCTTGGATATGTCTGAGAATAGATTGCTGACCCACTTCAATGTAATACCTGAGGGTGTGGGTAGGTCGAGATTGTACTTCTCCCCATCTTTGATTATGTAAAGCTCTTCTTTTATCATAACTATAGTGTTTGGCTTGAGTTGTCTGTTTTTCCGATAGTGATTTCATAATCGGACAACATGGTCTTTGGATCCGTAGAGTAACTTCCGCTGCTTACGCTTATTGGGAGCCACAATTCCGTGCCGCCTTTGTTCTTGCCGAGATACAAATCAACGATTGGGGCACTGACGATTGTCTTGACATATTCCAGGATGTCCTTTGGAAGATTGACTGCACAGCACTTGATGGTCTCTTCGCTTGTTATCTCTGCAGCTCGCTCCATACCCCCAAAAAACATTCCTCCGAATTCTCGCTCAACTTGAAGCGTGTCTGATGAAGGTTTGGTCTTTACCGTAGCCTTCCCTTCACGGAATAAATAGAACTGCAGAAAGCCGAAACGGTCTATCCAGCGTATGTATAAACCATCCTTGTCATTGCAAATTCGCATATTCACCGTTTCATTCACAATCTTCGCCATGTCCGGAAAGGCAAAGTTGAAATTCATATCGAATATTCCACTTGTTACTTTCTCAAGGCAAATATTATATTGGGCAGTCCTTATCGCATCAGGGAAAGAGATGGCAGGGTTGAGGTCAAAAATGCCGTCAGTTTTGGCGTTACCAATCAGCGATGTTTCGAGCTCTTTCGTATCATTGTTCCATCTGACAATTTCTTCGTTATAGGAAAACTCTGTGTTTGTCCGTATGGTGCCGTCAGCATTTACATAGTCCCAACGTCCTCCACTATTTGAAGCCCATGAATCATAAGCCATTGTGCTAAGACTATTCTCTAAAGCATAAACAACACCATGCTCTTTGTTCAGAACAATAAATGGGTCTGTTAGTACTTTAGAATAGGCAGGAAATGTCGGCAGATCACCGGTCACAACCTTGTCTATTCTGTATCTGAATATCTGGGCATTAGCGTCCGCTTCGTTACCGTCAAATTTGGCTGAGGTTAGTTCTCCGCTTTCGGCGCGAAACATGGAAACGTAGAAAGGGAAGTTCCTAAACCATACGACATTACGGATATGGCTAAGGTCTTTGCCGTTCCACTTGAACGCTCCGTACTTGCCAAATTGCTCGCCAATCTTCACACTTCCCCAAACTGCGTTTAGCGTAAGGTCACTTGCAAGCATTTTTACATCGCCATCGTTCAATGATATATAGACGGTGGCTGACCTTACTTTCTCCGGCTTACCAATGAGCAACTGCAGAGTCTTGGAGATATACACTGACGCTTTGCCATGGAACAATGAGGCGTTTAGGGTGTAATTACCGCTATCCGATTGTAACGAAACAGTAAGCACGTTGTTTGCTGATTCGTCATTAAGGTCTATTTCGATGTAATTGGGATTAAACGCAAAACACCAAAGGTCTGGATATTTTACTGTTCCAGACCTCTCCATTCCATTTACCGTATATGATATTCTTTCTGTTCGCATTGCTTTATGTATTTTCGTTGTCTTGATGTATCTTGTCTATTTCCATATCGAAAACGCCAGCGGACTCTGTTGCTATCTTTTCAAGCTCCTCCCTGAGGGCTGTATCGAAGATATCGTTATAACCTTTATCACGATAGAGTTTCGTTCCATTCTTCATTATAGAGTAGGCTATAGCACCGCTTAGGCGAGTCAGCCCCTGTTCGGGTGTGCCGTTCTTTGGTATGAGGTTTTGATACGAGATACCCTTGGCAACAATCCAGTCACGGATGATGCTCGTGAAGTTTCTCGGAACGTTACCCGGTCCTCGGCCTCTTTCCATTGTAAGGAAACTGCTTGCACCCTCAAGATAACCACCATTGGCGTTTACATTAACCTCCAAAGAAGCAACAGACCTTCCACTTGCTATACGTCCCTGCTGTGACATATGCTGTATAATACCCGTCTTGACAGCTTCAAGGTGCTGCTTGATGATGTCTTGAATACTCGCTGCTGCCATAGGCTATTCTCCTTCACTCTCGTCCTCAGAACGATGTTCGTCAGTACAAATGATAACACCTTCCTCCTCGATGAGAGGTGGCGTGATAACGATGCCTGTCACATTTTGGTCGAAGTAGTCATACAGCACACGGTAAGACAGCCTACCCTCTATCTGCTCGAACAGACCACTCTCATTAAGGCTCTTAACAAAGCGGATGCACAAGCGCTTCATTTGTTCGATGATGTTGTCATTCTCCTCTCCCTCAAAGTCGAACTTTGTTGAGGCTACAAAAGCAATCTGACTCTGCGGATAGTCGCGCACCTGCGAGTAGTCAAAGTCGAGGTCTCCCGATGGAGGAAGAACATAGATGACGGTAGGTCCATCGATGTGGTCTATCTCATCGTTGGCTTGTGACCAGTTCTTGAACATATAGGCGACACCTTCCAGGCTTTCAACGATGGAACGTATCTTCTGTTCAACGGTTCCGTATCTGGCTGTACCCTTTAATTCTGTATTTCCCATATCAACGCTTCCTAACTTTGTTATTGTTCATATACTGCTTGTGAAGCCTTCTCTCAAACTCGGATTGCATATTGTCGTTCTTCATACACTGGTAGATACGAACCCAAGCGACATCGCGCACATCATTCTGATTGGTGATGCCCATTCGTCTTGCATACCAGTCAAGGACACCGAAGCTGCCAAAGTCCAAATCACGAACACCGGCAGCTTCTTCCTCTTTGGAATATGTCTGCTTGATGTCTCCGAAGAGCTTGTTTATTCTCTCCAGTTCTTCTTTGACAAACGAGAGAAAACCAAAAACATCGTTTACATCAGCGTCCATCAGGTCCACTGAGCTGATGTCAAGGAGGATGCGCACACATTCGCTTATCGGATCTTCTGCAGCAGTAGCACTACGCAGGTCGTCAAGCGTGCCATACGACAAAGCATTGAGGTTTTTAGGGACCTCAACGCCACAAAGAAAAGAAGGGCGAGGCTGCGCATTTAGCCTTTCAAGTAAATCCTTCTGTACCTTTTCGGCACAGCATGGAAGCATTACAAGAAAGTCCTTATAGGAGCACTCGTCACCATTATGCTTTTTGTATCGTGATTTGTTCTTCTTCATATCGGACAAACTTAGCTATTATTAGCGATAATTATCTTATTTGCATTTAGGTTTTACTGAACGATGCCGTTCATTCGTTTTGCCGTGCAGCAATCTTAGCTTCACGCTCTGCCTCCTGCTGCTCTATGAAATTCGAATGGAAATGGAAAGCCTTCTTGGGGTTAAGTGTAAGCCCCAAATATGCCACAAGTTTCTCCAGTTGGTCGTATTTCAGACCTCTTGAGCCGTTGAGGTACGATGACAGGCTTGTGCTTACAATCCCACATTCTGTAGCCACTTGGCAGACTCGGAGGTTCTTGGCTCCAATCGCCATCTTAATTTTCTCTCTGAACATATATTATTCGTTTATTTGTTAATTACATATCTAAGCCAAGCAAAATGCTTGCGCTTTTTCGGATATTCCAAATCTTCCTGGTTTTTGTACGCCTCTCGCTCAAAGCAGATGCTTCGGTAGGCTGTATGGCTATCAAAATCACACAGGGGCAAGCGTATCAGATACTCAATGATGTACCAAAGGTAGAAGAACACGCCAAGGAGTTCGATGCATTGCTTTGAATGGATGCGTTCGTGGTTCAAGTCCACATAGCTAATGCCTTTCTTTAAGTCGTTCCGTACAAACAGAACACCGAAGAAGAACAGGGCTTTGAAGCCCTTGATTGGTATAATGCTGTTCTTAATGACTATCATAATTATTCCTCCTTTTCTTTGCTATCAAGAGTAAGGCCGAGATACATGCACAGTTTCTCAAGGTCATCATACGGAAGCGTGCGGCGACCATTCAGAAACGCAGAGAAATTCTGCTCCTTAAAATTGAGGTCGACACAAACAGCTCTGTTCTTAACACCAAGTTCCTTCATGCGAAGGAAGATTTTTTCTCTTATTGTCATAATTTCTTTTTACTGTTCTTTTCTTACTTTTACTTTTACTTGTGCGCCTGCTGAAGACTTACTTCGTCTAAATATCATTGCCATCATTAGCATGTCAGAATAGTCTGGAGATTTTCCACCAAGTAATGTCTTCCATTCATCCTTCTTGATGACATCTTTTCGCCCGACATCATTGTCAATATGAGCTTGTTTTAACGCTCCGAGTTCATCTATTATTCGGTCTCGTTGCTCGTCGGTACAGATGATGCGTAATCGCCGGTTATTGATAAGTTCAGCCAACTTGAAATAACACTCTGCACGCAAATTCTGATACCGTGGGTCAAGAGGTTTCCAGCCACCATGAAATTCTTTTATGCCCTCAAGATAGGACTCCAGGAAAGAGCCTACTCCGTCGGCATCCACTACCGTCAGCGACCGAGGTATTTTGTTGCGGATAAGCAATTTCTTCATGTCCTCCTGCACCTCCTTACTCGGAGAGTATTGTTTGTCGATAGCAATCGTACATACATTGCCAACCCATGAGCCAGCCACAAACCTGTCACGGCCTTTAGTTGCAATATCAGCAGAACAGCTACGACCTCCAACTGGTTGCACATGCTCATTGTGGAACATGTCTATCAGAGCATCATAATCTATCAGTGATGCAGGGTCGTCGTCATACTCGAAGTTTCCGTAGTACAGGCGCTGTACAGTGATTTTATCTGAACGCAAGAGGTTGTCGATGTAATCTTGTGTCACATACGGATTATCTTTTGGAAGAGCCTTGACGAAACGCCGATAGGGTGCCATTGTTCCATCCTTTTCCGGCTTGACGAACAACGTGTAGTTCCAGCCTCTGGATGGGTTACAGCTATACATAGCCTTGGGTATCGTCTTCCATTTCGTTCCGTCAGGGTTTAATCCTTCAAGCAAAGAGAAACGACCGCGAAGCACATTGATAGCCTTTTCCGCTACCTGTTGGCTTTCATCCACGAAAAGGTCGGTTATAGCATACGAACCAAAGCGGTCAAAGTTTGGGTCTCTTGGCTTCTTTTGCAGCGAACGGAAGAATATCATTGAGCCATTAGAGAAGTATGCGCTATTCGTCATGCCTCCTTTGAAATAAATTTGATCGCTTAAACCGAGAAAGTCAACAACCTCAAAGAACGTCTTCATCGTGGTATCAAGAAGCTGAACGAGCTGCTCACGGCATATCATCCCAACTGATTTCGGGTATTTCAAGCGGTTCGTTATCTGCCAGAAGCAGCCGAGCCAGGTTTTACCACCACGAGCTCCACCTCCATAAAGCAGCTCCGTTACGCCATTACCCATATCTGTAAGAATGTCATAAGCCGCAAATTGCTTGTCATTCAGTTTCACATCTATCTCCACAACGTTCGTCCCTCATTATGTTAATGATTGGCATTGAGGCTTTGATAGCCTCTCCGTCACTGGTCATATCCACTTTGTCTCCAAGGCCGAGTGCTCTCATTGTAAGTGTAGCATTGAAGTCACCAACGCTGGCTCCATCATACTGCTGCATTTCAATGATACTCTTCGCACGCGTCATGGCGGTAAAAAAAGCTTCTTCCTCTTCTGTTCGTTCACTGTCTTTGTCTTCAAGATTTTTTAGCCGCATTTCGAACCACTTACGACTCACGCCGAGGTAGGCACACAAACCATACATGGAGAGAGGACGGCGCTTCGACTCCGATTCGATGCGTGTTTCAGCAGGTTTTTTGTCGCCATTGGCATCCACTGCACCTTCTCGTCGAGACGCTTTCTTGGAAAGGATGGGGTTTTCCTCACTCCACGCAACATAGTCGAGGAACTTCTCTTGAAACTCCTCGGCTGTTTTAATTGCCGTAGGCCGCCCTAATGCGCCTAATGCAAGCTTGTAATATTGATTTCCTCGTTCTGCTGCCATGATTATTTCTCCTTTATTGCTATGAGTGCCACAAAATTGAGATACCGCCAGAATGTGTCAACCTTACGGAAGCCGCTGATGTTAAGCAATTGCTCGTTCATGTTGATAGTGAGCGGCACAAGGGAGCCTTCAAGACTTCTGCGCTTCGTCTTTATCTGTTCCTCTGTGTACTGGTTCTCTTTCTTAATGTCGTAATACTCTTTTATGAGCACATTGTCGATATCATCGCTGTTGCCTATCACCTTCTCAACAAGAATTAGAGCGCCTCCAGGTTCAAGAGACTCGTAAATGTTCTTGAAGATGAACTGTCGATACTCTATCGGAGTGAACTGAATTGTAAGACAGGAGAGGATAAGAGAACAGCCTTTTATCGGCAATTTTTCTCTTAGGTCGCTGTACTTGACATTGACATATCCATCCTGTATCTCCTTAGAGTATTTCTCTCGGCATTTGGCTATCATCGGCTCACTCACGTCCGTAAGGACAAAGTTACACTTGGCACCAAAGTTTTTTATAAGCAGCTCTGATGATAAGCCTGTTGAGCAACCGATGTCGAGAATGTTTGTTCCCTCCTTCACATAGTTGCGAGCCATACGATAGACAAGTTCCCTCATGCTGTCATAGCCCGGTATTGAACGAGACAGCATGTCAGGGAACACATCAGTCACTTCTTTATTGAATTCCCATTGTTTCGTGGGAACATAATGGTCTTTGCTCTTGTCTGATTTTTTATTATTCGTCATAGTCTGGAAATAAGCTGTACTGAACTGGACTTTTGCCCGTGTCCTTGGCTATATCCGGAAACCGCTGAATGAACCTGTCATACGGCTCCGCAGGAATACCATAGCGGGCATACATAGCTCTCGTACGCGGATTGCTCTCCACTGCGAAGAATTGTTTCCCGTCGTTTCCGTACTTTGGGAACACAAAACGCTTGAGGATGCTTTCCTTGATTGAGGGCGGATCAAGATTGAGGTCGTTAAAATACGCCTCTTCGGGTCGCAAGTCCGTCTTACGCAAGATGTTCTCCATTGTCTGGGAACCCTGGTAAGACGGACGGGCAGTGATTATGACCACACGATTGTCCTTGATGACCTCAATGAGGTCTTTTCTGTACTCCTCCGCTTTCAGTCGAGCAGAGAAAGGTCGTATCATGCGGGTCTGGCGCTGGTTGGCGACCAAAGTGTAGTTCAAATCTAATAAAATGATTTTTTCTTTCATTATTGCAAGATTGTTTATTTTAACCTATACAAAGATAAGAAAAATTTATCAAATATGCAAGTAATTGACATTTATTCTATTGTTACTCCGAGGCGTTTTCCAAAGGCATCTTTTGCCTCCTTTACAAGCCCAGCATGTGAGCCGTCGGGGTAAGGCAGATTGAACTCGAACTCAATGGCCTTCTTTAGGCGCTCCATGTACTCGGGGTTGTTCACATCAAGTCTTGTACCGCGACACTCCATATACACGAAGTTGTCTATCTGATTAAGACGGTAGATGTCTCCATACACCGGGCTAAAGATATCGAAGATTTCACTGTTGGTGTGGTATTTCTGCACCTTTGGTAATGCGGAGAAATCGCCAAGCACCACGTTTGGTTCATAATCCACATTAAATGTCAGCTGTTTGGATGCGTTCTTGCATTTGTCCTCACGCTTGATGCCGATATTATTACCACAGTTCACACCCTGCGTCCAACATACACATATCGTTTCTGGGGAGGATAGGGCGGAGCAAATCGTGGCGATAGCCATTCGGTCTGCCATGAACGGCACAGAGTTAAACACTGAAGAAATGAAGATTGTACTGAACTTTCTTCCGTCGGCTATCTCCGCAAGGAACTTGCGGTCAATCTTCAGACTTTCCTGTTTGCTGATGACTTCACCTGTCGCGAGGAAATACGGTTCAAAGGCAGAACACATGATACCACTTTCACGGAGAATACGAGTGTTGTTGAGTTTTCCAGCACCAAAGTCAACGATGCTTGTGCCAAAACGAGCAGTCCACTCGTCTTTCTTTTTGCCGTCAAGTATCATTGTGTCCTCGCATTTCAAACGTGGCCACAGACCCTTGAAGAAGCCACAGCCAAGACCCCCTCCTCGGGTATTGCGGCTACGCATAAACGAATTGTGTCGAAGAGTATCTGCATAACGGTTCTGAATATCAAAGTCCATTGTAAGATAATTCAGCATGAGATTGGCAAATAAAGCCTGCTTGTTGGATATGCGACATACGGGGATAGGACGGATTTTTCTTTCCGCATAGTAACAGACACGCCCTATACCGTTTACAACATTATCATCTTCATCAATGACCGTTGGCAACTCTATCTTTTTACGACACAACGTGCCATACATTGTAGTCGCATACTGATTTATCTTTTTACTGTTTTTCTTCAGCAGTTCAAAACTGTCCTCGTTTTTTGTGTTCATACACGGATAGAACTCCGGCGTGTCTGGAGTAAGGTCCGGCAAGTCCTTTGCAATGGTGTCAATGTCAAACTTGCTCACATATTCCGTTACGGTCTTGCAAGTGTCAGAACGCTTCAAGTCATTGGTCGCTCTGTTGAAAACGATGTTGAGGCTTTTACGTTCATCAAGTGTCATTCTCGGTATAATCAAGACGGGCACTCGCTTTACCCCTATTCGCGCAGCAACAAAGCTACGCTGGTGACCAGAGATAATCTCGCCACCTTGGTCTACGACAATGGGGGAAAGGAAACCGAGCTTCCGCAAGGAAAGCTCCAGTAAGTCAAGTCGCTTAGGGTCTGACTTTCGGGGATTATAAGTTGATGCATGGATTTTATCCAGCGCTACCATCTGTATCATAAATATGCTAAAAATCTTTTTTTAAGTTCATCACCTATTTCTTTTTCAGAAAAGAACCCTTTTTCCACAAGGTCCTGCTCAAGCCATGTGTATTCTTCTGCTGATATTTTGAAACGGACACCGGCGATGGCGATTGTGCTTGCCAGTTTCTCTGTACCAACCTTGGAGTTAGAGTCCATTTCTTCAGCCTTGCTGCGGTCTACACTCTCGGTAATATCCTCGTCATTCTTCAAGAACTCTGCAATGTCACCCTCCTCAAATCCGAGGTCAAGGGCATTAAACTCCCCGTCTATATCCTTCAGCACATCGGCGAGCTTTTTGGTGTCCCATTTGCCCTTTACCTTGTTGAGCATGATGTTGAGTGCTTTTTCTTTTGCCTCGTCCTCGATATGAACGATAGAGGCGTCAATCTCGTCAACTCCGAAGTCGCGAAGCACGTTCAGTCGCTGATGTCCAGAAATGAGACGGTTATTAACCTCATTCACCACCATCGGCTCCACGCACCCGAACTGCTCCAGGCTGTTTTTGAGGTTTGAATATTTTTTACCTTCCTTCTTCATCATTTTGCGAGGATTGTAGAAGGCTTCCTCTATCTCGCTAATCTTCAGTTTCCGAAAGGTCATCGGCTGCTGCGTGTTGTTTCCAGTCTTTTCCATAGAACAATCTTAGTTTTATTTCATTTTCCACTTTCTCCTTTACAAAGCCATTGCGGTAGCGGATCTGCGCCATGACTTCTTCAACCTGTGATTTCTCCATACTGAAACGGTATTTGCCGACCATTGCGACCACTTCCGTTTCCTCGGGCTCATCGTCATCGCCAGTGAATGGGTTGTCTACATCCTCGCCAAAAAGACTTTCGACCTCCATTTCTTTGGGAAACATTTTCTCAACCTCGGACTTGGTGAAACCCAATGTTATAGGGTCTATGCCGGCGGCTCTGATTTCAGACATCACATTTGTCAGGGCTTTGTTGTCGAAGTCGCCGTCAATACGACTAAGTGCAAGATTAAGGGCTTTCTCCTTTTTATCGTCCATATCCACCACACTGACATCTACTTCTGTCCAGCCAAGAGCCTTGAGAACTTTCAGTCGCTGATGTCCGTTTACAAGATTGCCAGTACGCTTATTCATGATAAGCGGAATGACAAGCCCGTAAGTCTGAATACCTCTCTTGATGTCCTGGTATTCCTTGTCTGCCTCCTGCAAATCTTTTCGCGGGTTATAGTCCGCAGGAACCAGCTCGTCAATTTTCTTTCTTACGAATTCCATTTGTCTATTATTTGTTAGTTATTCTCTTGTATGGCACGATGTCAAGACCGAGGGCAGTCATGAGCTTACCTAAATTTCTTGACGATGCCGTTCTCTTTCCTGTTATGATGCTTGAAATACTACTGCTACATATTCCTGACGCTGCGGATATCTCAGACATCTTTAATCCACTACGTTTAACACGTTCGCGAAAAACCTCATTCATTTTGTCTGGAGGAATATTTGTAAACTCTGTACCTATCGGAGCGACAGAGATATGCAAGTACGTCATCACACTGACCAAATCTCTAAATGAGATAGTTCTGTTTCCGCGTATATATGCATTGAAATTTGAAACCTGAAGCCCCAGGTCGTTGCATATCATTGCTTGGGTTACTCCACGAAGCAACATTTGTTGGTATATTCTCTCTCTTATTGCTGTTTTAGCCATTCTTTTGAATTTAATATTTGCATCTGTTCATTAACACTCTCTTCATGTATAAGGCAGAAAAGTCTCTTAATAAATTGACTCTGTAGTCCATATTGTTTTGCTATTTTTACCCACTTCTCAAGTAACTCATTGTATCTACTTGACTGAAAGGCGGACATTCCTTGTTCTGCCTTATATATTGCAATTTCATGGCAGACATCCATGCGATTGGCCAAGATACGAATTAAATCTTCATCAATCAAATTAATTTGGCTACGACTAAACGTCAAGTTATAATCAGCAGGAACTTCTCTTCTTATTTTTATAGTTGTCAAAATCTCTCTGAATTGCCTCGGTGTTATTTGCTGTTGAGCATCACTTAACGCCTTATCTGGGTCACAGTGAACCTCTACCATCAGTCCGTCATAACACAAATCCATAGCCTGCTGACACAACGGTGCGACAAGTTCTTTTTTCCCTCCCATATGTGACGGATCGCAAAATATGGGTAAGTCAGGAACACGTCTATGTAATTCAATAGGGATTTTCCATATTGGCGCATTGCGATAAATCTTTTCTCCGTAAAGTGAAAAGCCACGATGGATTGCCGCTAATCGCTTTATCCCAGCTCTGTTCAAACGCTCCAAGGCTCCTACCCACAAATCCAAATCAGAATTAACTGGATTTTTCACTAAAACTTGGATATCACACCCCCGTAGCGCATCTGCTATAGCTTGCACAGCAAATGGATTAGCTGTTGTCCTTGCTCCTATCCAGAGAATATCTATATTATGGCGAAGGGCGGCTTTTACATGCTCAGGTGTTGCAACTTCTGTGGTCACAAGCATCCCTGTTTTGTGCTTTACCATTTCAAGCCAACATAAAGACTCCTCACCAAATCCTTCAAAATTTCCAGGCTTTGTTCTCGGCTTCCATGCCCCAGCACGAAAAACATCACAACCTACATCCGCCAGCTGTTTAGCAGTTTCCAATACTTGCTCTTCGCTTTCGGCAGAACATGGGCCAGCTATGATAATAGGTGCTTTATCCTTATGCCTAAAACAGATATCTTCCAAATTTAAACGATTTGTCATTGTGCTATTTTTTTATTCTTATGTCCATTGCAAAGATAAGTATAATATAATGATTTTTACTACTTTTGATTAGTTTTGCTTAGTATTTTGATAACTTCTTTGTAAATTCGCAGACTTTGCAGTTTCTTTTGCCTATCTTTGCAGTATGATAATTACTTAACTTGGGTAATTAACATTTATGTTTTTAGGTTTATACCTATCGGGCATCAATGTTTAGTTGCTTTTAGTGATGTATTTATCTTATTTGCAAACAAAGACTACCATCCGTGAGGACAGTAGTCTTTTTTATTCTATTGTGCTGTATCAAAGATTTTCTTCAACTCTGGAATTGAAGATAGGTTATGTTCCTTCAAAATCGAGATAAACTTGTCTCTTCCCAACATCTTGTAGTATTTGATAAATTCTTTATCTATCAAATCTACGGGTTCTCCAGGAGGAATTGCCATATTTTCGTCTCCAACATAATGTTTACTGCTTGGATCTGACAGCTCTTGCAAAGTTATACCTTCTTTGTTTACGACAAGATACTCCCTCGCTTTGCCAGCCACGTTGATGTTGACACCACCGTAATACTTTGCTACGGACAAATGGGAATTACGCCAGTAGCTTTCTTCCATTAATATTTCCATATTACTTTCTGTATTTAATGTTCTTGTTTCCTAATTTTCTAAGATAAGAGATACGATGGGCAACATTATCCTTTGTCCGATTAAGGCGTTTGCCAATTTCGGCGCAGGTCACGCCATCGTTATACATCGTTATCATAATAATGGTCTCGTCATCAGTCCATCTTTGCTGTTTGAAAATTCCAGTTTTGCGCAAATGGTAAACGACAGTATTAATTGCGCATCCGATATACTCAGCAATCTCTCTAAGCGTAGAGCCTTCTTTTCTCATGCGAACAATATCAGCTTTGTCGCTCTCCGTTAGTTGAATTATAAGAAACTTTTTTGCCATATTTTCAATCAATGGTCTCAAAGGTGTAAACATAGACAGGAGGATTCTTTACCCATACGTTCCGCATATTCTTTTCTGTCTGGGACATGAAGAAGACGAAAGCATCCCGAGCTGTCTTAAAATAGCAACGTCCTCCGGTGTTGCTGTCCTCGATGTAATATTTTGTTTCTCCTTGCAGTTCTTCTTTTAGAATACCCTCTGCAAGACATTCTTCTTCCGTTATGTCCTGCAAACGTTGAGTTCGTACAGACAGAATACGGATATGGTGTGGCATAAGGTGTGGCTTGACGAGAAACTTGTCTTTGCGTCCAGCATTGAAATACTCTTTGTTTGCACCCTCTACCTCCTTGATGAACGCCATGTACTCTTCACTTTCAAGTAAACCTTTTCCCTCGTAATATGCTTTCACATCAGCATACGATTGGCCAATGGCTACAATTTCTCCTAAGCGATAGGTGGATAGAGTCTCATAATCCACTACTTTCCTTCCGTCTTCCAAATGGTAGCGTGCAGAACCCTTTGTGCCAGGAAGAGGAGTGTATCGTACTACTCTGCTGCCGAAGTCCTTAAACTTGATTACACGCCGAAGCTGTGTCTTTGTGCCGGCTATTGCAGCAGCCTCCATGCCATAGTTATAATTAAACAGTATTTTGTTCATGATTAAAAGGGTTTGTATTCGTTAATCACTTTCATCACAAACCGCATGGTGTTGGATGCCATCTGCAACGGTGCTTTGTCCCCAAAATCTTCGTAACACTTAGCTGCAGGATTAAGAACAACATCGCTGAGCATACGGAAGGAAATGAACGGAATATCCATCTTGTAGCAGACTTGCGCAATCGCACATGACTCCATATCTACGGCAATCGCAAATGGAAACTCATCAAGGATGCGTCCCATTTCCTGCTTGCTGTCAACGAACTGATCGCCACTTACAATAGCTCCGGCTAAGCATTTTTCTATTTGCAATGATGTGGCTATCTTTATCAGTTTATCGTCGGCTCCGAAGAGTTCACGTTCTCCTTGTACTTGTCCCTTGGCCACCTCCTTACCACAATACACATCATGATAATGGTAATGTAGGCCTATTATGGTCTGTCCTGGCTGTAAATATGGTGCAGCACCTCCAGCAACTCCGCTACTGATAATGCAGTCTACGTTCTCGGATGCAAGTTCTAAGGTAGCTATTGCTGCGTTCACTTTACCAATACCGCTCCGAACTAACACAACCTCGTTTTCTTCACTTGGGTAAAGTCGTATCATACGACACCCTTTAACAACTCTCTCATTACGAGATAAAGGAGCATTAGGCAACCATGCTTTTACGATTGCCTCATACTCCTTATCCATTGCTACTATTATTCCTATCGTCATATATTTATAATTTGAATTCGTTGTACCAATCCTCATCTTTTTTTATAAGGCTTACAAGGAATGAAACGAGTCTGCGTTTGCTACCAATGGTGACAATAGTGTCAATAAAGTTTCTCTTCTGTTCATCAGTTGCGATGAAAATGAAGCCGTACTTGCTGGACTCTGGTTTCAACGGCTTTATTTGCGAATTGAGTTTCTTGAAATTTATTCCCATCTTTTATACTTTTTGAGGTTGCCCAGTAAATACTGAGCAACCAAATGAATAATTTACTGTAGTCCCCAAGAGTTTTCGTCGATACCTTTAGAACCGAGCCATACTCTCATTTTTTCAGTGATTTCCTCTTCATTAGCAAAAAAGTTTTCACCGAGCAATACGGTCTGTGGACCTGACTGCATAACGATATACTCTGCGAATTCATCCATAAATTCATTGAAAATGACCTCGTTCTCTTCGTTAAGGTCGTTACCTATTACAACTTCTATAATCTTCATAATGTTTAGAGTTTTAAGTGATTACTTATTTATCTTATTTGCATTACAAAGATAGTGATTTATTATCATATATGCAAGTATTTGACAAGAAAAGCTTATCTTATTTGCAATTAATTTTTCACTGCTATTAAGCCACAGAAATTGAGGTATCGCCAAAACGTATCAACCTTTGTGAAGCCTGCTGTGCGAAGCATTGACTTATTCCAATCAGAAGTGAGCGGTACGAGCGTGCCGACAAGGGCTTTTCGCTTATCGCTTATCTGCTCCTCTGTATAGGCATTCTCCTTTTTGATGTTGTAGTACTCTTTCACCATTACATCATCGATTACGCTTGAATTGCCAATAACCTTTTCCACAAGAAACAAAGCTCCTTCACGCTGTAGCGAGTTATAGATACTGCTGATGACATTCTGTCGATACTCCATCGGCATAAATTGCAGCGTGAAACATGACAAGACAACAGAGCAACGCTGCACTGGACAACCCTCTCTAATGTCCCATTTGCGAACATCAACCCTTCTGTCTTTTTGATAGAGCTTTCGACAACGCTGAAGCATCGGCTCACTGACATCAATGAGGGTAAAATCACACATTTCAGCTTCTTCACATTCGACAAGCTCTTTGCTTGATAATCCCGTCGAGCAGCCTATATCAAGAACATTTGATTGCGGACGCAAGAAATTTCTTGCCATTCTAAACATCAGCTCACGCATGTTGTCATATCCAGGAATAGAACGTGAGAGCATATCCGTGAACACCTCGGCTACGCTCTCATCAAATTTCCAACTTCCCTCAATTTTTTTTGTATTGTTAGTTTCCATATTATTTCGGCTCGCTGTCGTCTATTTCAAAGTTGATATTCTTAATATTCTTCTCAAGTATTCGCAGACAAGCATTGATGTTGTCCGTGTTCTGTATCGTGTGCTCTCCGCAGTAAGCGTCCATGCAAGTTTCGAGTTTATCCATATATGGATTCTTGATGCTCTGCGCAAACCCAATCTTTGCCTCTATAATCTTATCCATGCGCTTGTTGTGGGCGACAAGGAAGCGACACAAGAGGATTGAAACGTATGCGTCTGTCCGCATTGGTAACAATTCGTCATTGGGATAACACTTACAAAATTCGGAGTTCACAAGGTACCACATAATGGTGAAATCGTTGGCGTACAGCTTGCAGAACTGCTCTGTCTGCTCTTCGATACGACCGATATGCTTCGCGTCGAGGTCTTTCTTCAGCGAGTCTACGTATTCTTGTCGAACGTGTTTTACGACTCTTGACAGCTTTACCGTTTCGGGAATGCGGTGGTCAGCGCAGTATTTCATCACCTTCTCGGCATACAACCAGGCAATGTGAGAAATGACCAACGGCACGAACGCTATCATCATATTCTCCTCCCATGTGAACGTTTCCAACATGGTATGCACATCACTCTTCACTTGCTTTTTGAAGTTTGTTTCGGTGAACACCGGAGGTAGCTGTCCTTTTTCGCAGATATTGTCAAACATTCTGCGCTCCGCATCCTTGAGAGCATCGTAATCAACTCCAGTTTCCATGGCGAGTTTGAATAGTATAGGGTCGGGATGGGTAGAAATATCCTTGGGGTATTGGTCAACAGCAGCCATAAAGTCTGTCGTAAACTTATGCCTCTTCTGCATTTCTCGTACCTCTTCGTCTGAATTTTGAGGATAAAGCGACTTCTGACCAAGCAATGAGTCATCTTCGGGTACGACTGAGAGAGGTATTGGAGCGTCTTGGTCGTAATATGCAGGCTGCAGAACTTGTTTTCCATTGGCACCCTCTGTAACCATAAGAATGTCGGACTTCATCAGCGACTCACCCTTGGAGAAATCAAGAACCTCAACTGGCGCATCGGAAGTTTCTCCTTTTGACTTGAAGAATGTACATTTCTTGCACCTTGTCGCTTCGTATGTCCGTTCGTTTATCTCAGTTTGGCCAGCAGCCTGTGCCTCTATCTGCTTCTGTATTGCACAACGATATTGCGGCATTTTCTTCAAGCGTTGATTATACCAAACTGCTTTCTTGCACTGCAAGCAGTTTGTGTCTTGCCAAATCATCAATTCCTTGTCGGAGTCAAAGCAAGATTTATTCGTATTCATAACTACTGAATGTTAATGGGGTTAGTTCGTAATGTTTTGAGGTTAAGGAACGCTCCATGGTTCTCGATGGAGCCACTGAAGAGCTTCCACAAGATATTGCAGCCAAGCTGCGCAATGGTTGAGTTGATGAACAAATCTTGCTTGCGCAAGGCTTCTGCAAGCGAGCAAGACGGACCACTATCCTCGTCCTTGACTTCACTGAGGTCAAAAAGCTCGTCAACACATTTAAGTGTACTCGAAGACTCTATTTTGCGTTTCTTTGGCTGCTTGACTGGGTTTATTGTACCGAGAACGACCTGACCGGTATCTGTTGTGTTACCAAAATCGAGCCAGTAGTATGGCATGGTATAGTCTTTATCGCCTACGCTTCCATTCTTGTTCTTGCGGAGATATTTGCCTATCTCTATGCGAGCCTTCACATTGTCAACACACGTTATGGTTATATTGGCGGTAGCACAACTCTCGTATGGATATTGCTCACGAACAGCATTCCAATCAAGACCGAAGAAGCGGTTGATTCGTGTTGTTAGTACAAATGCTTTATTCAAGCCAATTTCCGTTGGTGCGAATAACTGACGACCAAGATTTGACGGTGTTACAACATCATCATCAATGACGGTTACATGAAGTCCAGGGTGTCCCAGCTGTATTAGAGCGCAGTTGATCCTCGCAAGCGAAGTCAAAACTTGGCTTCCAGTACCTCCTGCTCCTATCAAGTTCACCTCAATGGGATGAACTGGTGCAAGTAGATAATTTTCCGTATAGTGTATCTTCTTCATCGTAGTAAATCTTGTAATTTGCATTTAGCTTGTTTGAGCATATTGTCGGGGAAGGGCTTCCCATTAAGTATGCAATCTTTTGTTATCGTAGCAAGGTTGCCAAGGCAAGGGTTCTCGCCAAGAATGTGAGAAAACTCTGACTGCCAAAACATTGTTTCCCAATAATTTATAACATTGGTAAATGTCCTTTCATCGGGAGTCTTGACTTTTGAGTTGCCGAGACAGACATGGCTGGAATCAGTATTCATGAATGGAGCGAGATACAGAACACTCTTGGGTTTGTTACCCTTGAACGCCAACACTCGAAGCTGCTTGCCACTTGCAACATACACAAGACCTGGGACTCTCATATCTCCATCTGGTATTTCAAGACTCTTTGTAAAGAACAGCTTACGAACCTCTGGCTTCCGGTACCAAACAAGTTTCTCGTTTCCAACTCTTGTGTCACAATACAACACATTCTCGGGTACAACGCCATAAAGACTGCTGTCAAGTTGCTTGTTAGTGCGTGACAGCGCATCAAACAAGTTCGTTATGGTCTTTTGGCGTAAAGGAAAGCCAACACCAAGACTACCGTCTTTTTTGGATATTTTGTGCTGCTCCAAGTAAAACGACTGCTCTCTACTGTCGGTAGTTCTATAAGCAATGATTGCCATGAACGGCTCATATACCTGGTTAAGCAAATTAGTTATCTTACTCATTTTCTTAATTCTGCTATTAGTTGGTCATTAACATCTGCCCATCTTTGAGGGAAAGAGCTTTCCATTCTCTCCTCAATATCGTCATCGTCAATAAAGGAGTAGCGATACATATTCCCGACGCTAAGATTATACGCTTCTGCATTTATCATTTCGATTGCTCCTTGTGTTATGCAATCGTCATCATCGTAGCAAAAGAAAAATAATCTCGCCAAGTCCATAAAATCCTCTTCGCTATCATCATTATCAAAATCGTAGCCAAATTCATTCTTCAGCATACTGATATGGTATCCAGATAGCCAACCTTCGCGACAAATTTCAAGTTCATTCTCTATGAGGTCCAACAGATGTGGGTTGTGGTAATTCTCGACACGATACTGTGAAATCATATCTTCAAGCATATCACAAAGTGGCTTGCCTGACTTATATTGCAAATCTGCTGTTTGCTTTATTTCATTGAAGAGTTTAGATATGTCACCCTCGACGTACCTTACCGCCATTTCCCTATAATCCTCACCCCAAAAATCAGTCAAGTCCTCATCGTACTTCATCTTTCCGTCTTCGTCACGCTGATAACAGTTGTCGCTTTGAGCGAGGTTGTACTGGAAGTCATAATTATCCTCGGGAAGCTCATACATATCGTTCCTGTACATAACAGCAAAGGTGAGAGCAAGCAACTTGCGAGTCTTGTCATCAACCTCGCCCATTTTTTTGACTGGTACTGCCCATACTGTATATTCGGGAAATTCAGCGTAATCGTAAACCATGAACTTGATAGGACCATCCTCGCCATGTTGCTGTACCGCTTCCACCTTCCATTTTTCATCGGGGAGGTTTGACTTGAGTAGATTGTAAAGTGCAAGAACATCGTTTTTGAAGTTCCCGGCGACAGTGGGTAACTTGCATGAAATGCCGTATTTAGAGAAGAACTTTGTTACATCTGCTTGAAGGTCAAAGATATTCTGCTTAATATCTTTGACAACAAAGACAGCTTCATCATTACATATATCACAGCCATGGATATTAGCAAATGAGGCATTTAGAAAATGATTGCGCCCATTGCGTCTGGTGTGATACGCTTTCCTTCGGCGTGAAGCAGTTCTGCTTCCCGTGATAGAATTCGTCCTATGTTTTGATAAAGCTGCCATTGTTCTTTGCTTATTTTAGGTTCACACATTGATTATCCCTTTGTTCCAACCGTTGTTTTGAAAGTATAGACGGCATTGTCGCCATCTATCTTCGGACCGTGCACGTTGCTCGTTGTAAGCTCCGGATATTGGTTAGAATAGAAGTTCATTACCTCTTCAGGTGACATCTCCGGATTTGGATCTGCGAGTGTTGCTGAACCATGCTTGAATACTCTCTTGTAGTTGTTGATTTGTAATGCCATGATTATATCCTCCTTTTATTTATTATTCGTTCTCCTCGTCTGCGTCTTCCTCAGCAGAGGCTTTGGGTGTCTTCTTGATGTCAATCTTGATGTTCTTGCCATCAGACTTGTCTTCTGCGCCAAAGAGATTTGCAGCCGACTCGTCGTTGACCTTCTTGATAAAAGCCTCTGCCTTTGCTTGACCACTGGCAACGTCTCCTGCCACTTCGAGCGCCTTCTTGGCACAAGTGAGAGCGTCTTTGTACTTGCTTTCCTTGCGGTTCTGTTCAGCAAGCTCCATCCACTTGTCATACTGAACCTTGCTAACTGCTGCTTTCTCTTTAGCTTTCTTTTCCATTTCGGAAGCCTCCTTTGCAGCAGCCTGTGAGTCCTCAAACGACTTCATGTCAACGAACATCTTGCTTGTTGTGGCTACTGGCTGAATGATGGCGTTTACAAAACCCTCATCAAGCTCACTTGCAGAACCACTTATATTCAGAGGAGCGATTTTGTTTTTCGCTGCATCCTTAACAAGAGAGTTTCCGGGGAGAACACTAACGGTCATGCCGTTCTTTGTCTTGGCGATAGTGATTGCCAATGTGCAACCCTCGCCCATAATTTCTGATAACTTAGTGAATAATTCCATTGTTATATTGTTTATTGGTTTAACCTTTATTCTTCTTGTTTTGCAGACCTGCAAATTTCTGCAGGTGCTTTATCGGTTTCGGCAAATGCTTTGCCGGCTCGTATTGGGGACAAGAGCGTCTATGGCTTGCCACCTCACGACAATGATGAGCACTGCAGTCTGCTATTATCGGATCATCGCCCCACTGCATCAGAGTAGCGTTATCACATTTTGTACAAGATACAGATGTCGTGTCCTTGGGTTTAAGCTGCGGTTTCTTTGCCATTATATACGCTCGAATTTAACTTGATTAGTAATGTCGATGCCAAATTCATCAATAGCGAATAAACCGCCTGCCATTGTCATAACCTTGACACGGCTTGTGATATTTGCTCCGAACTCGTCAAGAACTCGGTATGCCTTGGTTCTTTTGGCTGTAAAGCCGAACTTCTTTCTTAACTCGTTAAATGTAAGTTTTGCCATAATGTTTAGAATTTTAAGTGATACCTTTTTTATCTTATTTGCTAATGCAAAGATAATCAAAAGTTATCATATATGCAAGTATTTAGCAAGAAAAGTTTATCTTATTTGCAATTATTTTTCGTTGGCTTTCAATGACTTAGAGTGCGCCTCCTTGCGTCTTAAGTGTTCTTCGTATGATATGGCTTCTTTGCGCTGCTTCTCATATTCACGCTCTTTCCGCAACTTCTCTTCTTTGTCTTGGCGTCTCCACATATCTTCCCTTCGGTCTTTAAGGAACATATCCAGTGAACCAAGTATTGCAGCAGGGTCAATGGAACCGTAGAATTTACCATACCTCGCAGAACGTAATCGAGAGCAGAAGAGTATGAACTCCATAAGCGTAAGCTGCGGGTGTTCGTTGATGATTTGCGTGCAGAGCGATTTGGACTGCCATTCATTCATCTTTTCCCTCGCTCCGCAAAACATGCTCACGGCAAGTAGCTGACTCTCCATCCACATAACTGCCGAATCCTTCACTGTCTCACCACTCCTCGGATCTATAGTTTCGGGGAAAGCCTCGGACATCACACCGAGCATCGGGCTCTGCATTTCTCTTGCCTTGTCAATGGTAGGAAAGGCTGCGGTCGCACTCGTCTGAAGGTCGATACTATAAGCGGAGATAATCTCTGACGGTTTCATGGCTTTACGGAGTGCCATCGCCTCCTTGCTCACATCGGTAATACAAAGCATCCGCCTTTGCAATGTCATTGAGGAGATTTTCTGCTTGATTAGCGAGGATAGCTGTTGAGGTTGTCTGACTCGCTTGATTTCTGTTCCCATATGCTGAATTGTTTTTGTTCTTGATTTCAGACACGATGTCGTTGTACTGACTGTCTATCTTGGTCACTGAGAAATTGTTCATAATCCATGACTTGTTAATCATCTTGAGAAAGACCTTCAATGCCTCCAACAGACTGTCGTCGTCGCAAGGCAGCGGTCTCGTTCTGTTAGTGCGGCCAAAGGTTATCTTCTTGATGAGCCGCTTCATCGCAACTGCGTCCTTCGCTGTCCAATAGTAGCTGTCATCATAAAGCTCGCTGTAATAGGCTTCAAAGATGCCTCTTGCCTTGTGGACCAGGGTCTGCTCTTTCTGCTTCCTTTCATTCGACTTGGCTTTGCGCTGCTCCGCTCTTTTTTGCTTCTCCAACTCCTTGGCGTTTTCGGTGGAACCGTCTCCGACAAAGTCGGGGGCGGAACTTAGCGTTAGCGCTTTCTTTTCTTTATTCTTTTCTTAGATTCTCGTCATATTGCGTGCTGTTTGCGTGCAGATTGCGTGTAAAGCTATCATAACACTCTGATTTACAGTCATTTGTTTGCGTGTAATTTGCGTGTAGTTTGCGTGTAACCTCGTCCTCTTGCGTGTTGTTTGCGTGTTGTTTGCGTGCATTGTAATCGTAACTCTCTATATTACAGATGGTTACTTGCGTACACTTTGCGTGCATTTCAAGTGTAAGGAGATTTCGCTTTTCAAGCTGTTTAAGGAAGTAATAGGCTGCATCTGGTGTGGAATTGAACAACCGACCAAACTTGGCACGACTCATTGTTGCCACCCCTCCGTCATCAACGGCATTGAGCAGCCTAACGAACCACACGATGCGTGATGGCTCGTCTTCAAACCATTGGTCAGTTATGACCCCGTATAAAGGTCCGTAATCCCTCATATTATCTTGATAAATACCGGTTAATCTCTACGCTGAATTCGTCCACAGACTTGCATACGACATACTTGCTGCCGTATTTCTCAACGTTAGCTTGCCAAGCCTTTTGCTCCGGACGCTGATAGCAGTGGGGACGCTTCATTTCAATGTACAACGCTCCGTAGCCGTGCATCGGTATTGACAGACATAAGTCTGCCACCCCTTTCACAACTCCTTCACGCTTTACTCTCGCACCCATGCCTCCCAAGCGTATGCCCTCATTGGCGATATGGAACAACATTCCCTCTTGCGCCAGTTGAGGATAGTTGCGCTGAAACCACCTAATGCAAGCCTGTTGTATGTCGCTTTCGTATGGAGCGGCTTCAGCAGCCTTGCGTACCGTCTTTGCAGGAATACTCTTAACGTTACCACCATTACGGATAGCATTGAGTAGTCGCTTGTTGAATGTATCTCTCTTATTTGCCATTAATAAAAATATACGTTTGTTAAAGGTTTATACTGACCATTAACAACACCGCTGATATAGTATTGTCCTGGTCTGTCTTCTTTCAAAGTCAAATCACCAACCTTGCCAAAGCGCTTAATGTTCTCACCAAGGTCAACAATCCAACCGTCTTTGCCCTCAAAAGGACGGATCGCTCTTCCAACAATCTGATACCACAGAGCAAGTGACATAGTTGGTCGAGCCATTACAACAGTGTCAAGCTCTGGATAATCAAAGCCAGTAGTCAGAACACCTACGTTGGCCAGCACTTTAATCTTGCCACTCTTGAAATCTTCCAGTATGCGGTCTCGCTCTTTACTCTTTGTCGCTCCAGTAACCACAGCCACACCCTCTACTTCTCTTGCAAGCTGTTCGCTCTCTGTGATGAATTGGGTGAACACAAGTATTCCTTTGCGAGGAACGCCATTCTTTGGGTGTAGGAGCCTCTTAACTATATCGGACAGCTGATTACCAAGTCCACATCGAGAAAACTCCTCAAAAAGCGACTGCTCATCGTAGTCACGACCAGTTGAGTTGCGCTTCACTCTGCTCGTGTCGATTGTTGTCATATCAAAATAGCGCAGATTGGCGAGATAGCCTCTTTGGAGTAAGGTCTGTATGCTCACCTCGTAAAGCACATCATGGAATATTCTTGGTCGGGTTCGCGTGATGAACTTCAAAATACAAGCGTTTTTAAGAGAAACGCCTGGCATTGGATGAAAATCATCAATGAAATAATCCGATGTCTTATATGACCCATTGGGCATAAAGCCCTTTTCTTTGGTCTCTATGCCTTGTGCTGTCGCAAGTCTGTAAGGAGTGGCCGTCAAGCCGAGGACTTTACGCTTAACCTTTCTGATGAAGGTCGCATATTGTCCTTCTACTGGATTAACACCATGGCACTCGTCAATGATGATAGCCTTGAAATGGTCAAAGTCGTCAATGTGCGCCATGATTGAGCCGATTGTCGCAAATGTTACCTCGCTAATCTCCTTGCTGTTAAAGCTGGCTGAGTATATCGAGCAGTTATCCAAGCCGTAACTTCTGTATTTGGCATAGTTTTGCTTCAATATTTCCTTGCTCGGCTGGAGGACAAGGACACACTGTCTTAACTTACTGGCGATGTCTGCCACGATAAGTGACTTACCTGCGCCTGTAGGCAGCACGAGGATACCGTTGCGCTCGTTCTTCTTGTCATTGAAGAACTTCACAGCGGCATCACTCGCTTTTACTTGGTAATCCCTAAGAACGTACCCCATTGATTACTTGATTCCATTCTCATTCAAAGCACCCTCAATGATTACAATATCGGGCACCGCAGTCTTCAAACGCTCAATCTCCGTATTGAGGAGGTTGTCAGTGCTGTCCTCGATGACATCAAGCGCCTCGGGTGAGAACAGCTGCAGATAGCAATCAGCACCTTGAACGTAGTGGTCAATCTCCACTTCTACAAGCTGCTTCTCCTTACCCTTGAAGATAGGAATGTTCACCTTGAAATCGGTCGGCAGGTCGCTCTGGACAGCTTGCTGATAAACAACGCCACGGCTTCCGTCGCGGTCCTGCTGCTTCTCCAACTTGGAGTTTACCCTTGCCTTGAAGTTCTTCAGTTTCGCAACCATTTCTGTCGCCTTCTGCTTGTCGTCAAACAAGGCGCGATGCAGACGGATGAACTGACCAAGTTTAGCCGGCTCCCAACCATCGGCTACATTGATGCGGAAAGCATTGTAGATATCAGAGAACTCAGCATGACCGACAACTGTACGCTTGTAGCGTGCATCTGTCTCATTCACAACAAGACCGATGGAGATTTTCTCACGATCCACCACAGCGTACACAGCCTTACCATCTACCTTGTCAGCACGCTTCTCAAGCCAGTTGGCAGGTGCTTCGATAGTTCCGGTGAGGTTGCATGACAAAGGCTCCTTTTCAGGCAACGGATCGACAGCCTTAGCTGCCTCACCCTTGCGAACAATTACTTCGATTGGTTTTTCACCTGTGTAGTTCTCGATGTTTACTGAAACTACTTTTTCTTTTGTCTCTTCCATTTTTAAGATTTTTGTGAGTGAATAATATTTGTTAGTTGTCGTGGGTTCCTGTCTTGAGTGATACAGTGCGTGCCTGACCAAAGAGTGTTGGAGAGTTCAACTCGCTTGGTAACGCCTTACGTTGGCTTACAAGCTCGCCTTTTGAATTATAAAGGCCAACAACTCTTTCTTCTTGGTCTATAATTCGGTAGAGCTTGCCTTTCACATACTCTCCGCCTTGCTTGAGGTTGGCAAGAACGGTGTCCATACACTTCTTGACTGGAGCCTTGCGCTCCTTAAACTGTTGCTTCATTTCGTCCTCTTCCTCGGTAATCTGTTTCATTTCGAGTGAGAGGGCAACGTACTCTTCGCGACGATAGGCTTTCTCAGCGTTGGTGTACGGCTGCAAGTAGTTCTCTTCTGTCACGTCATCAGCCTGTGCGTCAAGCATTTCTTCTCTTTCAGCAGGGGCGAGGTCTTGAAATAACTGTAAATCCATAATTTTACTTGTTTTGGTATTCTAATACGAAATCGTTATAAATCTCTTGGTCTTCAGGAGCCGGAAGCATCACATTCCATTCCGTCAGAGCGTCCGCTTGTATCTGATTGAGGAAATGAGTCATTGCAGCAGAGCTGATGCTTCTCGTACTCCGTTGTCCTGGAGCAAGGAAAAGACGACAGTAATGGTCGTGCCATTTCACCCTTGACTCTCCGCTCCAATGTTCAAGATACGTCATCCACATCCAAAAGAGGCGCGTCTGCGGAACAGAGGCAACGTATTCTTTCTTCACGATGTATATGTTATACTTGCCATCGGGCAGCTTCTCGATGGTATCTACGAGGGAACGGCTTAATTGCGTCCCCTCGTAGCCATTCTTTACAAGCGACAATTTCTCCATTAGAAGGGAAGATCGTCATCCTCTCGTGTCACGGCTTGCGCAACTGGAGCGTCTACCGTAGAGGCTTGGTTACCACTTGGGATTACTACCGGCTTGAGGTTGCCGAGGTATATATGGTTTCTGGCGTCCACTTCCTCTTGTGTATGAGAGTTGATGAACTGCTTGCTCGTGGATAGCTTCATGTAATGGGTATTGCCATACTGGTCTGGCTCACGGAGCTCGTAAATCTCCACACCGATGCAATACTTTCTATCCACATACTTTGTTCCGTCCCTCGCTGTCTTTTCCTCAACCTTGACATAGAAGTCATTCTCTTCGAGAGGACTTACAAAGCACCGTTTGGCGCAAGTGGCACCTTGGATGGTCATTATACCTGCCTCCAACAACTTGGCGAGGTTCATGCTTCCAACCAATTTTACATTTACATTATCTGCCATTTTCTATCTGTCGTTTAATGATTTAAAAACCTTGGTATCAGTGATAACATCACGGTTAGTCTCCACAAATTGGATAAATCGCTCGCAGATGTCACGCAATTTTGGAATATCACGTTCTTCCTCAAACACATATACCTCGGAGAATGTCTCCTTGAAATTAGTCACATTGTACTCAAAGTGGCTAATGTTCATTCCCATTTGTTTCAAACAGAACGGATAGACGATGTGCTGCCAATGTTCCTTGAAGTTACCGCTATGGTAGTTCTTGGTAGTCTTGATGTCGTGACAAGAGAACGGAAGCAGTTCGTCCGCGTAGCCGTAAAGGTCTATCGTTCCGAAATGTGTCTCAAGCGTACCTTTGACAAATACTTGTGGTAGAGCACCCTCGTAGTATGTCACGAACTCGTCGGTTACATCTTTGAAGAAATTGAAAGTCTGTGGCTCTCGTAGTTGAGGCTTCTCCTCGTCTTTTAAGCCAGCGCATCGCTCTCTCTGAACCTTGTCGGGGTCAAAGACAACCTCATAAGCGTATCGCTCGGTTATCGGGTCGGTCTTTCGCCTGCCTTTGATTTGGAGGAGGACAACACGGAGTGTGATGTTCTCACTCTCCATGTCGTCTTCCTTAACTCGTTCGGCAAGCGGCTTCTTGATCAGCGCATCCACAAGCTCGTTGAAGGCAGTACCTCTATCTGCTGCTTCACTCGTAAACGGAACTCGATTGATTTTGTTGATGAGGTCAATATACATTTTATCGCACCATTCATCAACCGTCACGCTCGGATTTTCGGAAGTGAAGTATTTATAGTAGGTCTTCTCCGCATCGAGATAGGACTGGAAGCTGTCAAGAAGCGTTGCATAAGCGGAATAGTGCTTATGCGTTGTCGCTTGCTGATTGTTCATTGTTCTTGCCCTCCTCGTTAGTTGGTTCTGCTGTAGGTGCAGACTCTTCCTTGGTATCCTCGACAGGAGCAGAGTATGTCTTCGTCTTGGTGTCAAATGTTAGACCGAGTTCCTTTGTGCGTGCCACAAACTTATTTCGGGCTATCGCCTTAGAGTTGCCGACATGCTTGTACTCCTCCACCTTTTTAATATAGGCGGTCGCATCTTCTGCAGTCTTGATGGCTGCGATGTCCTTCTCAATCTCTACGATAAGATGCTTGTATGTCTCGCCCTCAACAGAGCGTTCCTTCAGGCGGTCGATATAGCGCTTGAATACCTGTTTCTCAAGGAAATCGTTACAGCCAACAATCTCACGCTTGTCGTTCTTCAAGTAAGGAACGTCCATCTGCGCCGGCAAGTTACAGGTGTTCTTGCCCTCAGACTGCTGACAAGGGTCAAAGGTGATGATACGACGGTTACCTTCAGCAACGAGATAACCAACGAGGTCAAGCTCTGTAGCCAACGAGTCATAGTTGGAGCCACCGAAGAGAGGAACATAACGAACATCCTCCCCATTCTTCTCAGTTGTACGGTGAGCAACAAAGACAACGTGCTTTTTCTTGGAATTGATGAGCTTGAGCAACTGAGTGAACTCCACCTTGCGCACACCATAACCCTCAAGCGTCAAAGAACCGTTGCGCTTTCCAAGTCGTGGATTGCTTGCGATAAGATACTCTGCCATCGAGTCGAGCAGCTTACCACCAGTGTCAATGACCAGTGTCTCGTAGTCAGACAAATCCTCGTTGTTGAGGAGGTTGAGAATGTCTGCGTAGTTCTGAACCTGCACGGTGTCCTTGATGAACTCGTAATCAACACGGTTGATACCTCCATCAAAGTCGATAAGCAGCGGCTTTGGAGCACTGAGCGCCATTGTGGTCTTGCCCGAGCCAGGCTGACCATAAACTAACATCTTGATACGGACATTTACGTCCAATTCGTTTGGTTTCTTAATGAGTCCCATAATTTGAATAATTACATTTATGTTTATAAATCGTTAAAATGATAAGTTTTCGGTAAAATTGATAATATGCGTTTGTTCGCTGATTTTTGGTGCGACAGCAGCCGTTTTTCGGCCAAAGACCTATCTTGTTTCCTACTTTTAAGCAAGATTAACAAATCCAGTCATAGGCTTGACATTGGCAAGGACTTCCACTGCATTTATCTTCCATTGAGAGTTTGGCGCTCCGTCTGGCTTAAAGCCGTGCACCTTTTCTTCCTCCATTAGTCGCATCAGTCGTTTCTCGCCACCGACAATCTTCTTTGCCATAGTCCAAGAGAAACTCGAGCCTTCCATTCTCTTCAGTATGGAGTTGTACTTCTGCACCATAACCATTGTATTCAGTTCGTTCTTCATTTCTCTGCCCTCCGCTCGACACACTCAACTCTTGCTCGTCTTGGCACACGACAGAAAACCGAGTTTTCCGTAAAAAGAATGTGAACTATCATCAGCATGCAAAGAACAGCCGCAAGGCCTCTTCTCCTTACTTCTCCCAAGTCCCAATCCTTCTCAAAGTGCCTTGATACCATGTACAGCACAAGCTCGTGAGTCGTGGAGATACCGAGTTTTGTGTAGATGTGCTTCTTGTGGGTACGAATTGTCCATACCGGCTTGTCAAGTACGTCAGCGATTTCCTTGTCGGTCAATCCATGACAATACCATTCCGCTATAGCCAATTCTGTATCACTAAGAGCTTTCATCATTTCGTCCTCCGTACCTCTACTTGAAAATTGTCATAGTCAACTTTAACACTCGCATTCCAACCGATACGTATCCGCTCCAAACGCAAACGGCTGACAACAGCCTTCACCGAGCCGTGGCGTTCAATGGGGAATTTCACAGCATCGCCCACGCCCAGTTCACGGATGGTCTTGGTAAGAGGTGCACTTGTATCACAGTTCTCCATACTTGCCTCCTTTCGGGCGACAGGCGCTCTCCGCAACTCGGAGAAACGCACTGTCATTCTTGTGGTAAATCGTCATTACTACCATAATTGTTACTTTTAGGTATATATCTTATTTGCATTTTCGGGATAAATCCCGTACTTTTGTATTGTTATTATTATTTCCATTGCAAAGATAATCAAAACTTATCAATTACGCAAGAAAAATAATCATTTTTGCAAGAAAAATTTTCCGTGCTGTGTGATAAACACGACGGCTTAGTTATTCACATATTAATAAGGTAAGAACAGATGAAAGAAAGTGAAAAAGTAGAGAAGAACGTGAACGCGAGAGAGATTATCGCTAACGTTCTCAAGGAACTGGGGATGAACGCCCCTTCGTTCGCGACAGCCACCGGTATTGCCTATCAGCGAATTTTTGACTTGCAACGTGGACGCACCAAGAAATTCAACCCTGGTGTCGTGAACATGATTTGTCAGGCGTTCCCGTCTATCAACAAAACCTATCTCTATACTGGAGAGGGTTCGGTGATGTCATCCAACAAACCGCTGGATCTTGACAATACCGTAGGTGCGAACATCGCCTCACAAGACGAGATTGCCAAAATGCTCAACAAGGTACTTGACCTCTCCAAGCAGGTCTCAGACAAAGACAAAGCGGTCGAGGAGAAGATGCAGAAACTTCTCGTCAAGGAACGTGAGCTAATGGATAAGGAAATCGAGTTGGCCAAGAGAGAAATCGTACTGGAGCAGAAAGAAGCTGCCCTCGGTTTCAAAAAAGACTGACCGATACCTTATATAATATAGTTGCTAACAAGTTGTCGTTACATCTATGACAGAATTAGTACGAAAATGCAGTTGCAGATGGGAGGATGGCAAGTGCCGCCTCTCCTCTGCTTTGGAGGGATGGGGATGCAAGTTGCTCACTTGTATGCCAGAGACGGTTCCTCATACAGACAAGGAAAAAGCGAAGTTATTCGCTGAAGTGTATCAATATGCCGACAAGGTCGGGGTTTTGGAGTGTCCTCACTACGACGAAACGACCATAGACCGCACTCTCGATGATGCCGCTCAACTCGCATCGATGGTACATCTTGGGTGTCCAACACGAGCCGAATTATTGTCGGATTTTATAGAAGCAAAATAAAAATAATTGTAAATCAACGACTTAGAATAATATGAAGAAAATTGTGATAGCCATTGACGGCTTCTCATCGTGTGGCAAGAGCACAATGGCAAAGGATCTTGCACGCGAAGTGGGATATATATACGTTGACACGGGTGCTATGTATCGTGCGGTGACGCTATTCGCCATGCGCAACGACGTGTTCGACGCCGAAGGCAACATCGACGAAACGAGACTGAAGGCTTTGCTGCCCGATGTAAAACTCACATTTCAGCTGAACAATGAGACTAAGCTGCCTGAAGTCTGCCTCAACGGAGAGAACGTAGAGCGATATATACGCACATTGGAGGTGTCGCAACACGTGAGTCCGATTGCGGCTCTGCCCTTTGTACGCGAGAAACTCGTGGAGCAGCAGCAAGCCATGGGCAATGAGAAGGGCATCGTGATGGACGGACGCGACATCGGTACGGTGGTGTTCCCCAACGCCGAACTGAAGATTTTCGTGACTGCCTCAGCCGAGATACGCGCACAACGCCGTTTCAAGGAGCTTGAAGCAAAGGGTATGCCTGCCGATTTCGACGAGATACTGCAGAACGTGGAGCAGCGCGACTACATCGACACCCACCGCGAGACATCGCCTCTGCGCCAAGCCGACGACGCACTCGTACTCGACAACAGCCACCTTACTATCGCCGAACAGAAGGTGTGGCTCATGGAGAAGTTCAACGAGAGAACACAAGAATAATTTAATAGATTATCGAAATGGAAACATTGCACAATGAACTGTTAACAGTTGAAGTGTCCGACCTTGGAGCCGAGCTCCAGAGCATCAAGGACGACGAAGGCAAGGAGTATTTGTGGCAGGGCGACGACCGCTACTGGGGACGCCGCTCACCGATACTATTCCCTATTGTATGCGGACTGTGGAAAGGTACATACCGCACCGAAGGCGACACCTATCAGATGGGACGCCACGGCTTTGCACGCGACATGAACTTCCGAGTGCTGAAGAAGGCTGACGACCGCGTGACATACGTGCTCTCAGACACAGAGGCTACTCTGCGCCAGTACCCATATCGCTTCATGCTGTCAGTAACGTACAAGCTCGTGGAGAACGAGATACACGTCATCTGGCATGTTCACAACACCGATACACGCGAGATACACTTCCAGATAGGTGCCCACCCTGCATTCAATCTGCCGGGTGTGAAGGAAGGCGAACCAATCAAAGGCTGCCTGCGCTTCGACCGTGGCGACAAGATTGAGCGCATCTATGGCAATCACGAGGGTTGCATCACCGACGACCGCTACGAACTGGAGGGATGCAACGGCGGACTCTGGGCTTTCAACGAGGAGAGCTTCAAGGACGACGCAGTAATCATCGACAAGTGCCAGTTGCGCGAGATAGAAATACTCGACCCTCAGACAGCGCGTCCTGCCGTCACAGTAAGCTTCAACGCTCCTTGCGTTGGCATCTGGACACCTTACGGCAAGAACGCTCCGTTCCTCTGCATCGAGCCGTGGTATGGCGTACACGACCACTACGAGTATCGCGGTCAGTTCCGTGATAAATACTTGATGAATCACCTGCAGCCGGGTGCTTCGTTCATGAGCGAATACATAATCAAGATAGGAGAATAAGCTATGAAGAAGATATTGTTATTGGGTTCGGGCGAACTGGGCAAGGAGTTTGTCATCGCCGCAAAGCGTGCTGGACAGTATGTCGTGGCATGCGACAGATATGAGAATGCCCCGGCAATGCAGGTTGCCGATGAGCACGAAGTGTTCAATATGCTCGACGGCGACGCTCTGACAGCTGTCGTAGAGAAACACCGCCCCGATATCATTGTGCCGGAGATTGAGGCGATACGCACCGAGCGCCTCTTCGACTTCGAGAATGAAGGCATACAGGTAGTGCCGAGCGCACGCGCCGTGAACTATACAATGAACCGAAAGGCTATTCGCGACCTCGCTGCAAAGGAGTTAGGCCTGCGCACAGCCAAGTACTTCTACGCTACTACGCTCGAGCAGTTGCGCGAACACTCTAAGGAGATCGGTTTTCCATGCGTTATCAAGCCGCTCATGTCATCGTCTGGTCACGGACAGAGCATCGTGCGCAGCGAAGCCGACCTCGAGAAGGCGTTCAACGACGCAATGGAAGGCAGCCGCGGCGACGTTAAGGAGATTATCATCGAGGAGTTCATACATTTCGACTCTGAGTTCACACTGCTCACCGTGACACAGAAGGACGGACCGACGCTGTTCTGCCCGCCTATCGGACACGTGCAGAAGGGTGGCGACTACCGCGAGAGCTGGCAGCCGTTCGCTATTCCGGAGGACGAGCTGCGCAAGGCTGAGGATATGGCTGAGAAGGTGACACGTGCACTGACCGGTGCCGGCATCTGGGGCGTTGAGTTCTTCCTCACAAAGCAGGGCGAAGTAATCTTCAGCGAGCTGTCTCCGCGTCCGCACGACACGGGTATGGTGACTCTCGGACACACAACAAACCTTTCTGAGTTCGAGCTCCACTTCCGTGCCGTAATGGGTATGCCTATCGCTGGCATTCACTTGGAGCACGCAGGCGCAAGTGCGGTTATCCTCTCACCGAAGGAGTCGAACGATCCACTGCCTTACAACTTCGTTGAGGCTCTGAAGGAAGACCACACACGCATACGCATCTTCGGTAAGGAGGAGGCTCACTTCGGCAGACGAATGGGTGTAGTGCTCTGCTACGGCGAACCGACAGACGACACAACCGCATTGCGCGACAAGGCGAAGCGCTTGGCTGCCACCGTATTGGGCACAGACCCGTATATGGATAAATAAACGACCTGAAAAGAACTGATTATGAAAGTAGCAGATGCTAAGATAATTGACATCCCGAAGATTGAGGACCGACGCGGAAACCTCTCAGTTGTAGAGGAGTTCAAGAACGTGCCGTTCCATATTGCACGCGCCTACTGGCTCTATGATGTGCCGGCAGGTGCGAAGCGTGGCGGTCATGCACATAAGCGATTGAAGCAACTGCTCATTGCACTGAGCGGCTCGTTCACCGTTACACTCGACGACGGACACGAGAAACGCAAGATTCTGCTCAACCGCCCTTATCAAGGACTGCTCATCGAAACGGGAATATGGCGCACCATCGACGACTTCTCGTCGGGTGCGGTGTGCCTCGTGCTCGCCTCGGAGCTGTACGACGAGAGCGACTACATCTACGACTACGAGGAGTTCCTTAAATATAAAGGTGTAAAGAAATGATGCAGATAGAACGACTATCTCCCGACGAATATGCAAAGATATACACGCCGCAGCACGTGTTCAACTCGGTCGACTTCACCGAACTGAACCGCGACAAGGCGGAAGATCTTCACTATTTGTCGATACACGACACGAAGCACCGCTTCGGAATTATACTTGGTGAGCGCAACGGAATGTTGCGCTCACCATTTTCGGCTCCATTCGGAGGCTTCACAACACGTGGCGTTCAGACTCTTGAACGCATGGAGGAGGCAGTCGACTTATTGCTTGCATACGCTGCAGAACGCTCGCAGCAACTTGCCGTAACGCTGCAACCGCTTGTCTACGACGAAACACAACTGTCGAAATGGACGAGTGTGCTCACGCGCAAGATGAACGTGCGCTGCACGGATCTCAACTATCATGTAGACCTGCAGCGCATTGCCGACTACGAAAAGATTATCGACCGCAGCGCAAGGAAGAACCTTCATCATGCGCAGAACGTGCCGTTCAACCTCATAAAGCTCAACAGCAACGACCTCAAAGACGTAACGCGAGCATACGAAGTGATACGCCGCAACCGTGAGGAGCGCGGCTTTCCGCTGCGCATGACGCTGGAGCAAGTGTGGCAGACGGTGAGCAACGTCGTACGAGCCGACTTCTTCGTGCTCGAACATGAAGGCGAAGACGTGGCTGCGGCGCAGGTTTTTCATGTAGCCGAGGGCGTTGCGCAGGTGGTATATTGGGGCGACATACGCGAGTATTCGGCTCTGCGCCCAATGAACTTCCTCACCTACTCCTTGTTCCGTCATTATTACGAAGCCGGACTGCACACGCTCGACATCGGTCCGTCGACGGAAGACGGCATACCCAACTATGGTTTATGCGAGTTTAAGGAGAACATAGGCTGTTCTGTAACATTAAAGTATAGTTTTACGAAATGATTAAATATCTTGATTTAAAGTCGGTTACAGCACAACACGGCAGCGAGATAAGCGAAGCCGTGCAGCGCGTTGTAGAAAGCGGATGGTATCTGCAGGGAGCAGAGAACAAGGCGTTCTGCGAAGAGTTTGCCAACTTCATAGGCACCGCTCACTGCGTAGGTTGCGGCAACGGACTTGATGCCCTTACACTCATCCTGCGTGCCTACAAAGAGATGGGAGTAATGCAGGACGGCGACGAGGTGATCGTGCCTGCGAACACATATATCGCAACCATACTCGCCATCACCGAGAACAATCTGAAGCCGGTGCTCGTAGAGCCGCGCATCGACACGTTCCAGATTGACGACACACGCATCGAGGAGGCGATAACGCCCCGAACACGTGCCATAATGATTGTACATCTCTACGGCAAGTGCGCCTACACCGACCATATCGGCGACATCTGCCGACGCCACGACCTGCGACTCATCGAGGACAACGCGCAGGCTCACGGTTGCTATTTCGGCAATCGACGCACAGGTTCGCTTGGCGATGCGGCTGCTCACAGCTTCTATCCGGGCAAGAATCTCGGCGCATTGGGCGACGGCGGAGCTGTAACAACCAACGACACCGAGCTTGCTGAGATGATTGCAACACTCGCCAACTATGGTTCGAGCCGCAAGTACGTGTTCGACTACAAAGGCAGAAACAGCAGACTGGACGAGGTGCAGGCTGCCGTGCTGCGTGTGAAACTGCGCTATCTTGACGCAGACAATGCACGCCGACGCGACATCGCTTTGCAGTACGCAGAGCGCATACAGAACGAGCGTCTGCAGCTTCCTTCAATGGAATACTGCAAGCAGAGCGTGCATCACATTTTCCCCGTGCTATGCAAACAGCGCGACGAACTGCAGAAGTACCTTCTTGAGCACGGCGTACAGACGATGGTACACTACCCCATACCGCCACACCGGCAGCTTTGCTACAAGGAAATGGCAGAACAAAAGCTGCCCATAACCGAGCAAATACACGCCGAAGAACTGAGCATTCCGCTCAACCAGACACTTACACAAGAGGAAGTGGAGACAATCATCGACTTGTTGAACAAATTTTAGGCGCAGTTGCTTTGTCATTCGACATTTTCTTAGTAACTTCACACCGTGAAAACTCGCAATGCAAGCAGATCACTTACTTGCCATACAAGCGAAAGACATGCAACAAAAGCCCCACACTTGAATTTAACAAATTAAAAACTAATATTTTCAAACCAAATCAATGAAAGAGATAGCTATTGAAGACAAGAAGCGCAGCCCGATTTCATGGATTCCGACGCTTTACTTCGCCATGGGAATGCCGTTCGTGGTGCTAAACATGGTATGTACACTTATGTTTAAAGGCCTCGATGTGAGCGACACACAGATTGCGTTCTGGACTTCGCTTATCATGCTGCCTTGGACACTGAAACCACTCTGGAGTCCACTTCTTGAGATGTATAAGACAAAGAAGTTCTTTGTCATCGTTACACAGATTGCCACCGGCTGCATTTTCGGACTCGTTGCCTTGGCTCTGCATCTTCCCAATTTCTTCGCATTAAGCATCGCTTTGCTCGCAGTTATCGCCTTCAGCGGCGCTACACACGACGTAGCTGCCGACGGCGTTTACATGGCTTCGCTGTCTAAAGACGACCAGGCTCGCTATATCGGCTGGCAGGGTGCGTTCTATAACATCGCAAAAATTGCCGCTACCGGTGGTTTGGTTTACCTTGCCGGTATGCTCATCGACTATTACACGGGTGACCTCACCGGACTCAGCGCTACAGCCGCAGCTGCTGCAAAGCACAACGGAACTGTAGTGGCTTGGACAATCATCATGGCAGTGATTGGCGTGATTATGGTTATGCTCGGTCTGTACAACGCTAAATTCGTGCCGTCGGAAAAGGCAAAGGACGCAGCCGAAAAGCCCGACTTCAAGCAGACTATGATCGACTTGGGCAATGTATTCGTCGACCTCTTCCGCAAAAAACACATTGCTTATTATATCTGCTTCATCATCCTCTATCGTTTTGCAGAGGGCTTCGTGATGAAGATTGTGCCGTTGTTCCTTAAAGCCGACGTTGCGAACGGCGGTCTCGGACTCACAGAGAAGGAAATCGGCTTGTGCTACGGCACCTTCGGCGCAGCAGCCTTCGTTATCGGCAGTGTGCTTGCAGGCTACTACGTTGCACACCGCGGCTTGCAGAAGTCGCTCTTCTCGCTCTGCTGCGTATTCAACCTTCCGTTCGTTGCCTACACCCTGCTCGCTATCTATCAGCCGAGCAGTCTTTGGCTCATCGGTGGCGGTATCGTTCTCGAATACTTCGGCTACGGCTTCGGCTTCGTTGGTCTGACACTCTTCATGATGCAGCAAATTGCACCGGGCAAGCACCAGATGGCACACTACGCATTCGCTTCGGGCATCATGAACCTCGGCGTAATGCTTCCAGGTATGCTCAGCGGCTACGTAAGCGATATGCTCGGCTACCAGAACTTCTTCATCTTCGTGCTCTTCTGCACGATACCGGCATTCCTCATCACATGGTTTGTGCCGTTCACTTATCCTGACAAGAAATAAATTCACA